>Ga0247814_10000171_pt1 | contig 61901 bp, 87 predicted proteins | sample UWRJL179409R1_FD_179947 | JGI IMG/M metagenome (GOLD analysis project Ga0247814, IMG submission 179947) | Plant litter microbial communities from Arlington Agricultural Research Station in Wisconsin, United States - UWRJ-L179-409R-1 | ecosystem: Environmental > Terrestrial > Plant litter >... | reverse complement strand
GTCTGTTGGTACAGACCATTCATGATATTCAATAGGACGCCAAGAGAGCCAATGGGAGACTTACGAATACCCGTCAGCATAATATTGGCTGGAGTGCGGACAAACGGAAAGAGGAAAGCCAAAGGTTTAGCCACAAAAATATCCAGCGCTTTGGCGGTATTTTCCATTACATCCGCCTCATCAATCTTGCCTTGCTGACGCAGTTTCGAGGCTTTCTTTTGAATTTGTTCAGCGCCACGGCCACGAACGATAGATTCACCAGCTTTTGCAAGCCATGAATCCTCTTGGAACGTCAGGATTTCAGCGGTTGCCAGCGCCTTATGCCAAGATTGAGAGCCATAGGTGTTGATTTCCGATTGAACGAATTGCTCAAGCGCCGCGCCATTCAATCCATCAGCTAGACCTTGACGATATGCCAGAGCGCCAACTTCAATTCGGGCGATTGCAGTCTTGAAGAATGCATCCGTGGCACGCAAGAGACGGCCAGGAAGGCGAATCGTGCGGCCAATCGCGCCTTTGTTCGCAGCCCGTGGAGCGCCGCCAATCTTGTCAATTGTGCCATCCTTGGCGTTAATCTCAATTGGTTGATCGAGGTAGATTGAGCGGAGGGTGTCAGCCTCAGTCGAGAAGGCCTGAATGGCGTTTGTATAGGCTTCTGCCAGCGCAGGACGGAGGGCGCTGATAAGTCGCCCCTGTTCGCCCATCTGCACGCCGCCAGGATCGCGCATAACCATGTTCATCAGCCCTTCAACGGGCCGCTGATAGCCGTAGTGCCAAGCTGTAGAAACCAAGTTGCCAGCCGTATTGACGAACTGAGTCTGTGGGCCGCTTAGAATGCCGTTAATCCAGTATTCATAGGCCTTATCGTATTTGGTTGACTGCGCCGCCTGCATCTCACGGGCGATGCGGTAGGCTTGACTAGCGTTCTCGGGGTCGTATGGGACGTGAAGAGTAACTTTCTGCACCTTTTGTCCAGTGGGGCCGACTTTACTAATCACCACCGTCACAGGCTTGAGATTGCCGCTATTCACAGAGCGAGCCGTTGGCAGTAGCCAAGCCAGCGAACGCATGATGGCATCACGGTTCGCCTGAGTCATTGCTTTTTGGACAGCGGGATCACTCAGTTCACCTTTGATGTTACGACCGGCTGCGCGTCCATCGCGGATAGCTGCCTGTCCTTGCTCGATCATCGTCATGAGCGTGTTACCTTGAGCGCCAAGGAATGTCTTGAGTTGGGCTTCAAGTTTGTTGCGGAACTGCTCATGAAGAGCACCTATGTGTTGCAAGCTCGCGCCTGTCTTCTGCATGATGGCGCGGTGCGAGTTACCCTCCATCAACTGCGTGACGATGGCTTTATCTTGCACCGATAGACCTTCCATCGCCTGCATTACAGGCTGAGACTTCATAGCGGCATAACGATCCTCGTTATCGAGCATTACATCATATTCACTGAGCCCAAGCTTGGCTAAAACTGCATCCGTGCGCTTCTGCGCATCAACGGCCATGCGTGCAATCACGTCGGCTTTGTCAGGCTTGCGGCGCTCGTCGGCCAGTTCTTTTTGCAAACTGCGGATCTCTTCAGAGTTTGTCTGAGCCTTGGTTAATTCATCAGCCAGTTTCCTTTCAAGAGCCTTTACCTTGCGAGCTTTAGCCGATGGCGTTTGTGTTTCATCAATCTGGCGAATCAAGGCGCGGTTAGTTGGCGTCCGGGCAATGTTGCGGATAGCCTCGCGGAATCGTTCGGTGGGAGTCTGATTCGGATCTCGACGGGCAGCGAGAGAGCGGGCTGTCTCAGTGCCGATCTCTTTGTAAGCATAAGCCAAGGCGTCGTGCTCACGCATCAGCCGGGCGCTACCTGTGGCAACGGCTCGCTTGTAGAGCTTTGGTTGCAACACCTGCCAAGCAACCTGCATAGCGTCTGTAATTGGGCGCTGCTCATTCGCCGCATCCAACATTTCAAGCATTAAGGCTTGCTCACCACCTGGGGCCGCAAGGAAGGTTTCAGCCTCTTGAGCCAGAACTTCACGCGGGCGAACTTCGGAGTTCTGGTTGGCGAGCCATTGAATTAATGACGTGCGGATACGTTGAGGCGTGGATGTGCCGCCAAGAGCATCAGGGGTAATGTAAGTTCCTGGTTTCGTCTCTGCGCGTGCAACCATCTCCTCCATGATTGGAGGGCGAGGGAGATTGGCGTTGGCGTAGTCTTGGGCTTCATCGCCTGCGTTCTCACTAGCTGCCAAAAACCCATCCACAGCCTCAGTCAGCGTATCAATGTCAGCTTGTGCCGTCTCGTTGATTGCATTGGCACGCTCGATTTCTTCAGGCGAATCGTTCTCGGGTGTGGCGAAGTTTCCGGGGGCAAATAAAGCACCTCTCTCTTGTGCTGCCTGTAATACAGCCTGTTTGCGTGCGACTCCATCCTTTTCAGGGTATGTCACAACGCTAAGACCACGCTTCTTTAGTGTGGCTTGTAAGTCTTCTGGTGTGGAGTCAGGAACAACCGCTGCCCCAAACTCATTTAAATACACTGCTCTCTGAATCTTACTTTCAAAGTACTCGGTTGGCAGATGCCTGAGCTTATCCAAAAATGTCCGCATTTCGTTGAAGATGTCACTATCTGGATACATCTCCCGTAAATACGTGATATTGGTTGAGCCGCCTTTTGCCAGCGCCTTCATGTCATCGCTAATAGCATCAAGGCCACCAAAACGAGGTTTTGAGGATCTAATAGATAAAGCATGTTCAGCAAGCTTAACGAACTCTTCGTTAACTTCCTTTTTCAACTCTTCCATTTCATCCTTAGTCACAATATGATTGCGTGACTCTTGGATAGCTTTGAGTGTGCGGAATGGTTTAGCATTGGCTGCACGAATAGAGGGCACTCCATAATTGAATCCCTCCCCATCCTTCAGCCCTCGCTTTAGGATCTTGACAACGGTATCTAGATCATGCGGCAGATACCTCTTATTTCCTGAGTTTGTGAATCCATCGAAAATCTTCTCCACAGGTTCTACGCCTGCTGCAAGAATCTTCTCTTCAACCCATGAAGTAATTTCATCCCGGTAGTCACGTGCCTTCCTGTACACTGCCTCATTGAAACTTGAGTTGCCATCTTCTGCGGTTGGAGGATCAATTAGTCCTTTGTCTCTCAAGTATGAGTATCCGACCAGCGGATTATTTCCAGACCGCTCATAACCGTCATCTTTGATTGAATCAACAGCGCTTTCAACACTCCAGGAGTAACCAAGTTTAGGGATGGTTTTTAATTCCTCACTCCAAGGCTTGAATGCACTGGCTATTTTATTAAAGTCCGAAGGCTTGAACAAGATTTTAACCGTTGGATAACGAGGCGAATAAACATCCGCATTAAACACCTTAGATGCCTTGTTCTTTTGCGGGTCGATTAGATCAGGATTGGCAATCAACGTCACCTCTCCAAAGCTATCAAAACCGCTCAAATCGGCGCGGATAACGGCTAATGATGGCACTGGCAATCCACCCACCTTTAAGGCATGGCGGAGATTTGCAATACTCAGGTTATGGACAACAGCTAGAGGCTTGTCAGGACTATTCACAGGAGCACTCAAAGCCCCATGCGCACGCCGGTAAGTCTCATCTGAAGACTTCACGCCACGATGACGAGCAACCGTCTTGCCTTGAGCTTCTAGCCAGTCACTTACCTTCTGCTTATCTTCGGGCGTGATCTTGTCCAGATTCCACCAAAAGACTTCCTTGGTCGTGTCGTTATAGCGGAAATCCTTCGTGAAGTCCTCGTTGCTGGCAATCTCGCGGAAGTCGCCATGATTTGCCTTCGCAAGGTCGCGGACTTTGACGGTCGTTACGCTACCAGAGTCTGTGATGGTGCCGAGGACGCCGGAAGATGATGTGGAGGTGTTTTCGGGAGCTTGATTGGGCTGCTGTAAACGAGCCGCCCGCTTCTTCATTATGTCCGCTTTCGCTTCTTCACGACTTTTAGGGCGTAATGACATTTTCAAGTCATAGACACGTTGCTTTTCCTCTGGCGTTAAAAGCTCCGATGGATGGACAAGACCTTTTAGATCAGGGCCAAGCTCTGAATGACGTTCTTCCGAAAGCTTTGTTAGAGCGTCAATTTCTGCAATAATTGGAGCCGCTTCTGGCAAATCTTCACGGATACGAGAAGCCTCATTGATAGGCGTGGAAGCAATAACTTCCGCCTCTTTCTCCAGCGCTCCCAGCTCAGTTAACCGAGCGCGAATCAGCCTTTCAGCAGCGTTAATCTCAGCCGCTACAGCCTTGGGCGCAGTCTGGCGAATAGCCTTCAAAGCAACAAGAAGCTCCTCGAATATCCGGCGAAGTTCTGCCATCACGTTCAAGTTCTTGCCCGCCACTTCGGTCACTTCGGACCAAAACGACTCTTGGAAGAGTTGCCGCACAAACTCATCGGCGCGGTTTGACTCCTCCGCACTGTCTGGATCTGGAATGCTCGCAGTGTCAAAACGCCCATCATAGAGCTTGATGGAGATTGCTTGAGCTTCAGGAGACAAGGACCGCCACCATTCGATAGGCTTAGCGATTCCGAGGTTGTCACGAATCAGGCCGTGCAAAAGCTCCTCACGAAAGACAGCTTGGATACGAGCTTCTTGCGCTTTTGGTGACTTGGATTTTGCCAGGTCAATCGAGAAATTGACAGGATCAATGGTGATTAACCGTGCTGACGGGCTGTAGGAAATGCCCGAGCCTCGAACCTGCCCGGCTTTGACACTAAAGCCAGCCTTGGCAAAGATCGGAGCCCAACGAGCGATTGCTTTTGCCGTGCGCAATCCTGCCTCGCGCTGAGTTGCCGTCAGTTCCGTTGATGCCTCAACAGCGGCGCGGAAGATTTGATGCGGAGCTTTAGGCTGTGTGGCCTTTGCGGGCTCAGCCGCTTTTTCGCTGACCACCTCGAATGACTCTACAGCGTTCTTATTGAGCAATACCCATTGAGCGCGGCCAAGCGTGTCAACGCCCCGAACAGCGTCATACTTCTTCGCTAGTTCTGCCCGTTGCCTCTCGCTTAAACGGTCAATGTTCTCTTGCGTGGAACGAATGCGCGAACCGGCTTTCAGGCGCACGCGATGAACCGCAGCGCCACGCTGTTTAGCGTACTTGTCTGACCATTCACGGCTACTGCCATCAGTTAGGTAGAACCCGCCATAAGAACGGTTACGCTTGTTTTGCTGCGAGCCTGCACGATCTAGGTCGATTTGGTCAAGGGTCGCGTCTTCAGGCAGGCCGCCGTGGAAAAGATCAATAGGCTCCTTGGCAATATCCAGAGAGGTATCAGTGAACTCTTCAAAGGTCGGTGCTTGGAATGACTCGCCCTGCTTTTTGCGCTTGGCTGTCTGGCGAATCGCCTCGCTATACCTCTTCAGGATGGGGCGCAGTTCTTCGGCGCTCAGCCCTGTGCGTTCAGCAATGCGGGCGAGCTTATCCCTGGCTGATTGTGCGGCCTGGGCACGGTCGTTATCGCTGACCTTCTTTGAGTTGTTATTGTAGCGCGCCAAGTCAGCCGCATACGTGAAGGCCTCCGCATCGTCTGGCGTGGCGAACTCAGCATAAGACGACTGACCAGCGGCACCTTTGCCGATGGCTTTGCGTTGCGCAGGAGGCGCTTGGCCTAGTGGCGGTCGTGCAAGCTGCTTATTATTTGAGGAGTCCTGACTTTTTGACGTTTGCGCCGAATCATTCCCAATTTTATTTGGGTTAGTTTCCATCGTGCTTCCGTTCTCTCTATCGAGTCCGCCAACCAATTCAGATCCTGTTCGGTTGCTAGTGGAATTGGGCGCACTTGGCGATATTGCACTTTTGTCTGTGGCCTGAATAAGCGACTTAGAATCTTCATTTTCTTTAGGTATTGCGTTGATTTGTTTCCGACGATCTTGCGGGCTCAGGCCAATAGCGGCAATGGCAGGCGAAAGAGCTTCGTCTGACTTCAGGAACTGCATACCAGCCTCAGTGATGACGGGCTGATCACCTTTAGGCCCTTCCATTGTCACGAATGGCGCTCCAAAACCCTTTTGGGGAACGATCTTGCCGCCGCGATTCTCTAAACCCACGTTCTTTAGCTGGGCGTCAGAGTCCATTTCAACCAGTGGTTCACCACGGGCTACGCGTACAAGAGTCTCAGCCGCGCTCTTTGGGTTGTATTCGGCTGGCACTTCTACGCCATCCTTGTCTAGTGTTGGCTGGAACTGTGTTGGCAGTGTCGTAACATCTGGTTGCCACATCTTCACCGCTTCATCGGCGGCAGCACGGATCTCTGGAAGCTGCGAGTATGGGCCTGATTCAGCCGTTGCCGACTCTGGGGCGGCTTCATCCTGGGTCTGTGTCTCTGCATTCTTGCCACTTGGGAGTAGATTGGTTGCGAGTTTGGCCGCTCCACCTGCGCCGCCGGTTAAAGCGCCTAGAGCGAGAGTTTGAGGGGCGACTTCTTTGAAGGATTTAACGACTCCTGAAGGACTCCAATCAGGCCGGATGCCCTTAGTTGGAGCGCCTTTAGCGATTGCATCCGCCTTGAGTTGGTCGGCGGCTTGCTCCACCTGAGTAATCGTCTCGGTTCCAAGCTCGGAGGCTTGAGCGCCAACAATCGCGCCCGCTTTCTTAACAGCCGTCTTGAATGCAGACTCAGCAATCTCTTTCGCGGCTTTCTTGCCAAAGCCAAACACGAACTTGCCTGCGCCTAGCGTGACAGCGTTAGCTACAGCTTCCGGGCCAGCTTCCCAAAGGGCGGTATTCTGTGCGATGGGCAACAGTACGTCATAAGCTTCTGCCATCTCTTGTTCAGTAAGTGGCCTGCCCTTCTCCGCCTCAATCTTCTTGAACGCTCCATCTAAGAAGCCAGCGCCTGCCATTCGGTAGGCGGTTGGGGCTGATGCGGCAGCGCCACCCACAGCTCCAACAATAGCGCCTGTTGTATTGCCTAGACCAGGGACGACCGAGCCAGCAACAACGCCAGTACCAGCGCCGCCAAGCATGGAAGCGCCTAGAGATACGCCTGTGAAACCCAAACTCGGGCCAGCTTCACGGAAGGACTCACTTACTGAGTCGCTTTTACCTTGGGCTTGTAACGCCGCCGTCTTAGCCTGCATCTCTTGCGAGTAGGCATCCGCCGCCGCAAAGGCTGCTTTAGCCTCTGGTGAGTATTGGTCAGGGCGAACAAGCCCCTCGCGGAGCTGGCGATATGCCGCTGGAACTGTAACTGTGATACCTTTGATAACATCACCAATAGCGTCAACGGTATTGCCAAGGTCGAAGAAAGGCTTGTCGGGTTGCTCTACCTTCTTGGCTGGCACCTTTTGAAGTGCTTGTTCGGCTTCAGTTGCCGCCTCTTGATTCTTAGCTTTGAACTCTTCGTCAATAGCCTTGTAGCCAGCCTGAGCGGCGGGTGTCTGATTGTCTGGATATTGCGCCTCCCATTGAGCAATCCGTTGCTCGTATTCAGAGTCAAGCTTTGCCAGTTTATCAGCAATCGGCGCGGTTTGTGGAACAGCCTTCAGCTTCTCCAGAGTGTCCGTGCGTTCAGCTTTTACCTTGGCGTTATGAGTAGTGATCGCCTCATTAGCCAGTTCAGTTTCGTTTTCAACATCAGCCTGGCCTACCTTGATTTCTTCCAGTAGGTCTTGGTTTTCGCCTAGCCATTGATTAGCAGAAAAGTTGATCCGCTCTTTCTCAGCGGCAAACTTAGCAAGCTGCGCCGCATTGATACCAATAGTGCGCTGCTTGGCTTCTTGCTCCTCAACCGCTTTGTACTCAGACTCAAATACGGCCTGCTTGTCGCGTAGTTGAGCGGCGCGCTCTGTGGTAGCTGCTACCTTCTCTTGGATCTGCGCCTGCAAGGTCGGAATCGTCTTTTGCAACTCCTCACGTGGCATGTCTGCCAGCTTAGCTTTCTGGCGCTCCTTCCATAGGTCCGGCGCATCACGGCGCAACCGAGCTTCCCACGCTTGAGTAGCGAGCTGCTGTTTGATTTCCTTGGCGTTCTCCTCTTGAGCAAGAATAGCCTTGGCTTGTTCAGCCTTTTGCAAGGCAGCCGCTACCGCAGGATTTGCGGGGTCAGCCTTAGCCGCAAGCATAGCGTCGCCAGCTTCGGCTTCTTCCTTGAGGGCTTTAATCTCCTTGTCGGGGCGCTTCTTGATTGAAGGATCAGCAGTAAGCAGAGCCGCACGTTTAGCCTCTTCGCCACTAGCTTTCTTCTCTTCCTTGGCCGCTTGGATTGCTTCCCATTCGCCAGGTCGATGTTTAGGTTTTGGCAGTCCATCCACCTTCGAGACGTAGAAAGGGCGACCTTCAGCGCGGTACTGGTCAGCGAGTGCTGCCGCTTTAGCTTTCGTTTCCTCCTTCTCTTGTGCCACTGGATCACGGCCAATCACTCGACGGCCATAGCCAGGGACGTTTGCCACAATGTCGCCCTTAACCGTGCTCTGCTTGGCTTGATCGTAGGCACTAGTATAACCATACGGAGAGGCGGAGTCAGGAATGTACGGCTCGCCGGTTAGCGGATCTTCAATAACCTTTGAACCACTGCGTTGAACGAAGTTAGGCGCGCCTGATGGAGGTAGGATCTCTTGAAGCTGTCCGGTCGGTTGCGGCACATAGCGGATAGGTTTACCAGCGGAGATAGTCGCCACGTCATCACCCGCTGACCCGAAGGCATCTAATGCGCCCTTCCCATTGCTTGAGCGTTCGAGCCTGCTAGCCTGATAGGCGTCGCGCTCCTCTTCGGGGATAGGGAGGTAGTTATTGGGCATGGGAAGCGGTTACTTTGCGTGCAGTCTATGAAAATTCAATAGGGCTGCGAGCTATTTCTAGCCACACAGCCCCAAAAGGTCCGGGATTTGTAGCGAGTGACTAACTATCCTCGTCTTCTCCTTCTTTCTTGAGGCGTCTCTTAGCTTCTTCTGCGGCTTGAGTATCGCCAGTAAAGAGCTTCTTCGCGCCAGCAATCAGGCTTTGATCGTCAAGACCGGCAGAGCGAATAGCGTTACCTGGGGCGGCAATCAGAGAGTTAGCGCCATCATTGAGCGCACGATATGCCTTCATCGCTGGAGATTCGGCATGCTGAAGGTCAGCCTTAGCAGCAGCGACACGCACAGGTTTTTGCTCGGAGTAGAATTGCTCAAGCTTAGGCTTCAACTGAGATTCCACCATTCTTTCGCTCCGAGCGCGAGCGTTGCGCTGAGAGCCTTCAACCGCTTTTTCGGCCTGGGCTGGATCAATAGGCTTTGAATTAGCAGTTAGGCGCTTAGCCAAAGGAATACTCGAACGAGTTTTACTTGGGCCAGTGGGAGGATTTGCACTGGCTAATAGTGTCAGCGGGCTCTTGGGATTTGGCGTTTCCCGTGAGGCGATTCGCTTGTCACTTGGCACGCTCGCTCGACCATCTGCGATCATCTGCCGAAGCTCCTTGCCGCTATCATTCCGACCACCTGACACCCCAGTTGAACCGCTTCCATACTTACTGACGAGCACTTTCTTGCCGCCAACGTCATAGACGCCGCCGGATTCGTAGGCCACATCGCCATTATCAGAACGTGAGACAACGCCAGACTCACCAGCGCGAGACATGGCCTCAGAGCTTTTCGCCTGCTTGCGGTCATAGGACTTCTGGCTTTCCGCCGATGGATTGCTAGTGGTCTTCGCGAATCCAGTAGCCTTAGCATCACGCTTTGGCCCGTCCATGCGTGTTGAAATACTATCAATCGCGCCACGAATCAGCTTGTCAGACGCAGGTGTTGAGGCGGGACGACGGGAAACAGGAGTTTCATCACTTGGGCCTATCATGCTTGGGCGATAAGCTGGGATCACATCACCGTATCGGCCTTTGCGATACTCAGCCGCGCCTTGAGCATCCAAGCGCCCTTGCTTTTCAGCAGGACTCAGGTTCTCAAAAGCAGCTTTCTCCCGATCTTCATCAAAACTAGTCTTGCTGCCAATGCCCCACGACTTGCCAGCACGGGCCATAGGCGATGGCTTACCGATGTTCGCGTTGATCTTAACGCCGGTTCGAGTGCCGTTGTCGTAGAAGCCACGCTTGCGGCGAGGGTGAAGGTCTGGATTGCGGTATGAAGTCGCCATAATGGTTTAATTTGGCACTTTAGTAGGCTTTGCTTTAACTGGTCTCTCGGTAGAGCCTTCCCGAGAAACTGCCAACCAATGTTTAAATGAGGCAACCACTTTCCAGTCAGCATCCACAAAGATTAAGTAACAATCATTTACCTCAACAGAGGCGGCAATTACGCTAACGGTTTCATTGCCTTCATTGCCCTCTAATATAACAGTGAATTTTTTCATAAAGATTACCTGAGTCCTTTGACCGCTGATGCGAACTTACCCACAGCCGTCATTTGACCTGTAGGAGAGGCTAGCGAGGCGTCAACCGCATCTCTCTTTTTGCCAGCCGCAATTCTAGCGTTAGCCGAATTCAGCCCTGCAATGGCGCTATTCGCATTGACGCTGTTATTCTGAAAAGAGCCACCGCCAACGACTCTCTTATTGCCGCGAGACATAGCAAGAGCATTTGTCTGAGCCGCCGCCTGCTGATTCAAACGCATCACATCTTCGGCCTCTTGAACGCCGATCTCCGCGTTCTGAACAGCCCTTTCACCCTCAACAATAGGCTTTGTAGTCGTGTTGAAAACCTTCTGCCGCTCTGCTTTGAGAGCCTGTCCGCGAAGGCTATTGCCATCCACATACATCTTGGTGAGAGGGTCCCAAAGCTGGCCCCCTGAAGCCTTTACTCCTGAAGCGAATTGTGAAACTGCGAGTGCCATAATTGGCGAGAGTAGCCTTAACTACCCATATTGCCAACATCAAAATTACTGGAATCTAAGCGGGTCATGTAGTCGCCGGAGTAGATAGATGCCTGGATTTGGTAAGTTGTCGCGTTTGGGAGGCCTATTGCTGCCATAATTGCATTGTTTAACCAGTCAGAGCCATAGCCCTGCGCAACCTCAACTTCGTTGGTTGCATTAGTCGCAGTCATGCGGATCTCAGTAATCGTGTGAGCGCATGGAATCTTGATCTGCGCATCTGAAATCATTCGCTGCAACGTCACCAGCCCATCCATACGGGCCGGTTCAGTCATCTCCCAGCCGATATGACGCGATGGCAAACCTTGCCCAAGTGGGCGCTTATCGTCTCTTTGCTGCCGAGTCCAAAGCATGACACCTCGTTCCTTCAGTGTTGGCAACGAGCCGGGACAACTGCCAGCATCCACCATAACGAGGCAATCACCATAGTACTTCGAGAGATGCCACGCCCAATCAGTTAGCACTGTGATATGATGGCGCTGGTCAGGCACCACGGCGGCTATCATGCGCGCTGGTTTCATCTCGCCATCCACCTTGTGAGGTTGTCGCCACACAGCGAGCGCCTTGCCTGTCATCACGACAATGTAAGCGCGACCGCCAAGCGGCGTTTCCCATTGGCGCATCCATCCACCGTCATCTTGACGCGTGAAGATCGCGGTGTCTTGGTTGACGGTGATTGTGCCGTAGGTGGCTGGGATAGCGTCTGGGGTCATGCTAAAACTGGATCACGTGGAGCTGTTATCAACGCCACCGCCTTTGTTAGGCGTAGCAACTTTTCACAAGCGTCCTCTGCGGATTCCCCAGGATCAAAGGACGCTTCTAAACCGTGCATCTTCCGGTCTGGAGTCATGAAATGGAGAGCCAGCTTTATCTCCCTATCTTTCTCCGCTTGGTGAGCTGTGATCATTTTTAGTTTCATTCTCATATTGTCATGCTGCTAGATTGTTAATCGCGTCCGTATCGAAGAACGCATTTGTTGTGTAGTGGTCGCCTGTTGTCGAGATTATGTTCGAAAGCAACCCTTCCCCAAGGTAGCCCGCGCTGTCGGCAATGTGGCTGGAGCTGTCATGAACTGGCTCATCAAGGAAGTGCCCCTCTTCTTTTGGGTGTGCTCGGTACCTGTAGTGCTCAAGGCCTTTAATACCATCCTTGCATTTTGTCTTATGGAAACTGCAACTGGGCAAAATCTCACGCATCTTTTGAATACGCAGGCTCACGCTCTTGATCGGCTTGAGCACTACCACGTTTTCAAATCCGGCTTTCATCATTTCAGTTTGAAACGTTGCGCCGGTCGTCCATTGAGCATTTCCATCGTGAGGAAGGATGTGTTTACCAAACACGTAGCCTTTCCCGTCCATGTGCTTCTTGCGGTCGCTTAGGTCCAGTTTTAGCCCAATATCAACATCCACAAACCGTCTGCGGCCTGCGATGCTTTGACAGTACCAGACAACCGTGTTCATGAGGTTTCCTAAGTCCCAAAGGGTATCAATAGGGATTGAGTAGTCTATGATGAAATCAGATATGCGCCCTTGCGTCCTAGCTTCCGCGATAAGATCCGCGTAAATAGCGCCCTCGACTGGCGAGGCAAAACACTCCTCAATGTCAGTCGGATACTGCCCTGACATGTAGATTCCGCTGATCCTCTTTTCAATCTGCCACCATAACATTTGTGGCTCATCAAATTGCACTCCTAGCTTGGCTGACTTTTCTGCGAAATACTTTCGCGTCTCATCAGTGATTTGCGCTGGGTTGCCGCGATTACGGAAGACTGCTGACTCCCACCAAGGCACGAACATCACTCGCCAATCGGACAGCGTTTTGTCCTCTTCTTGAGTCGTTAGCGCCATCTCGACCAACGGCCACACATCGCCCGTCTTGCCGCCGTGCCATGTCGTTTCAATGATGATTAGCGCTCCAGGCGTGCCCGCTGACTTGAGCGCCCCTAGCTTAATTTCAAGGCTTACACTTGGGAACTTCGCCGCTATTTCCGCCCATTCTGAGATCCATAGAAGCTGATTCGTGCCACCGCGAGGCTTGTCTCCAGCAAGGAACCAGCTTTTAGACTCAGGGTTGTCCCTGCGCCAAATCGTGAACGTCCCTTCTTGCCGGTTGAGGTTGTAATCGAAGTTCCGCCGGACGGATTGCGGTAGGTGATTGAACGCCAACACCACCTTTTCATCCAGCTTCTTCTTGGCGTTAGCGCCGTTGAAATCCACCAACGAGGCTTGAACCGTCGAGTAAAATAGAACGAGGTCCAGGCTGATGATGGCAATAAGAGTACTCATGCCACGTTGCCGTGCTTTGGGAATGATCAGCTTCGTATGCCCTTTGACATAGATGGCATCAAGGATGCGCTCCTGTGCCTCGTTGGGGACAAAGCGCCTAACTTGCCCGTCTTCAGTTCGAATCCAGTAAAGATTCCGAATGCGCCACAAAGGATCGAGCATCCCCTTCTTGAGTTCGTCCGGCCCCACATCTGGAACCATCGCCTCTAGTTCTGGGAGTTTGTCACTCATAGTCTAGGCTGTCCGAATGGACTCCCTGGCTTGCGAACGTGGTCTAGCAGCTCCGTGAATGCGTCAGCTACGACAACGGCAGCTTTGTCTTGGGCCAGCTCCCCAGCTAATTTAGCATCCAATTCGATTGCTTTCAATTTGCAGGGCATTTTGACTTTGATGCGGTCTTTTGGCTCCTCTTCAATCTCATTGCCTTGATCGGCCCCGCCTCGCTTGAGCTTGCCTCGCGCGCCTCCAGTTTGCTCATAGGTCCACTCTTGGCATAAGATGGAATTAGCATCCACATCCTCGATCTCAGTTTCGACCACTAATTTTAGGTAAGCTCGCTTTTCAGCAAGTGTCAAAACAGCATCGCTCCATTGCGCCGATCTTCCAGCCTGTATAGTATTTCTAACCCCTTCATAACCCTTCATTCGCCATGCATTCATCTCAGCATTGGCGCGGGTGGTGTTAAAGGCCTCCATGTAGGCTGGAATGTCGCGCATTCCGTTAATTACCAACTCGCAAAACCGCGCTTGGGCAGCGGTTAACTCATGAAGAGGCGGAGCGTGTAAAGCGGATTTCGCCTGCTTTAGAGCGTCTGTCATCGACGTATGGTAATTTGAGGATGCGTTGTTGTCAAACTTCAATCAACCCCACATCCAGCCATAGTCATAAACTGCGGGGATCAATTGTCTTTCGATTATAGTAATTCCGTCAAGCCTAAACATCACCGCCCTCGCTAGTTCGTTGATTGTCAGGCAGAAGAGATTTATCAGGAGCTAAAACTGGACCTGCATACCAGTTTTCAACGACTACTTCACTGTCAGGAGATCCACGATACCACCCTGTTAATGGCTCCAAAGTGCGAATGTAAACCAGCTCTGGCGCATCATCCGCTAAACCAGTCCAAGTCCACCACCAGCCAAGAACTGAGGGCTTCTTTTTACTCCACTTCATACCTTTTTCTTCTTTGAGTTCTTTCCACAATCCCTGGGGCGGTAGATATTTGGGTGATAAGGATCAACCCAGAGTTTACCGACCTTTACCCATCCTGCTTTGGTGTTGTATTTCATATCAATTTCTCTCCGCACTTGGGGCAGAAGGTGAATTTCTCATCCAGGTTGCTTTTATTTCCACCAAAACTCTTTTCTTCAAGCCAGAAACCATAATCAGGCATGGAGCCTACGCCTATCCAGTGGTTGCAAGCCTCTGCCTCCTTCCTCGCCTCAGTCGATGTGGGATTCTCATGGAAAGCCACAAACCTGCCGCATCTAGCACCACATTTGCCGCAAGCTGCATCCACGCTATTAGCGCCAAAGATAAGGACCCCATCACAGGCAATCCCGTCCGGCTCTAGCACATTATGGCACGGAGCTTCAAAGATATGACCAAAGCTGGTGTCTGGCTTCCTCGCCTCCGTGCAGTCCGGGCAGTTGCATTGGTCTGTGTGGTCGGTCATTTCGCATCCCTCCTTTTAGCGGCTTCAATCATATCCTGGGCTGATAGGCATTCAGGAATTGGATTGATCCAATCTCCTTTTTTGGGTGATACCGAAGCGTCGGCTAATTGCATCCTCAAACTCTCAATCATCGCCGCTGCATCGCGTAGGCACATGGCCGGAACGTTGTCAGGCGATTGGATCTGACTGGCTAGCTCCCTCAGCGCCTTGGGCATGGTTTCTAGTTCTTTGGTGGTCATAATGTTGCTTTCAGCGATTTGTCTCCTGTCGGTATCCTAAAAATAGGAGAACTCATAAGAGCTTGTCGAATCAAAGCATTCTGGGCAGTCGTTAAGGCTGTTTGAAGAGTCACAGCTAGCATTCGGTATTTCTGCTCCTCTGTAAGGTCTAGTAAGATGGCCGATTCAACGGCGTTCTGCCATTGATTGGAATTCCAAAAGGCCCATTTCTGGAAAGCCTGCCAAGATTCCTCGGTTCCGTCGTAGTTTGGTGCTGGTTCAGGTGTCATAGTGTTAGATTCCTACAGCTTCCACGCCGGTTAAAAGAGAGCCGTTAACGCCTATGAATGATGGAGCCCATCCTAGACCCTCAATAAAACGCATCCATTGCTCAGCGGAAGTTTTCGCGTCACAATCATTCCATGGATTTTGACTGAGCCATGTAGCTAGTTCCATTGGTGTTGCAAACACTGGAGAAATAGGCGCTCCCTCCCCTACAGTTTGCCACATCTGATAACCATCTCCCAAAGGCGGCTCAGTCCGCTCCCAATTTTCTGCCGTCTCCTTATCCCCAGGTGACGCCCATAGAGAACCCTCTCCTTTACATACATCACACAACTCTGACTCGCCTAATCGTTTACATTCAGCGCCACAGACCTTCCATTGATTGATTGCGTCATGCCCGAAACCTGTGAGACTCCATGCATTTACCTCCTCTGGAGTCGGCATCACAAATGGCTCTTTCTTTTTCCACCCTTCGCCAGGGATGAAAATAGAAGTGAAGTCACTCAGCCTGCCAGCTTCCACTAGCACAGCAACATCATCAGCATTGAGATGATGGCTCCATTGGCCGTTGAATAGCTCACAGAGGCGTTTTGCCTCACGCATGATAGCCGCATCGCCAGAGCCATAAAAATGCCCTGCATTAGCGACGTTTCGGGCGGCAAAGTTCCATACAGGGGTATCCTCCGGTTGCCACGGCTTACTCCCTCGGTCTTCAGGCTTGAATGGAGCATTCCCGTACCACTGATCCTGGAGATGTTTAGCAAATGGAGAGCTTCCACTGCCTCCGCACGCCTCGCAATTTCTAGCCTTCCCCCAATGAGGGTTCAAATATCCAGGCCACGTTTCGTTGATTGGCTGGTTAAAATCCAGCGGCACTCTTTTTAGTTCTCGTCCCATAATCAATCCTCCTTCAGTTCACTTCCCATCGACCCACTTGACCGCCGCGATGGCGATAGGAGCCACGCTTTAGCTTTTTGCCAAGCATCATGCGGAGTTTCCCCGTGGAAGCATTGCCCTCCATGTTCCTCAAGGACTACCGAAAACATAGTTCCCTCAGCATCCAGTTCTCCATGTTGGAGACTTCCTTTAATAGAGGACAACTCCCACCATACTTGCGCAAGTTGAATGGCAAGGTCTCGCCAGTAGATTTTACCACCAAGAGCAGTTTCTATTGATGAGGGGTTAGATTCCTTGGTGCCAGTATGTTTGCATGCCGCTATGGTCAGCTCTCGGTGGTTTACGAGGCCTAGGCGATCTTTGATCGAGTTCTTGTGTGCATCGACCGTCTTCGGGCTGCAACCAAGCTCCTGTGCGATTTGCTTCGAGCCTTTGCCTTGAGCGATCATTCGCAGGATTTTCACTTGCTGATCGGTTAGAGGGAGTCGCCCCTTGATTACTAGAGTTTTAGTCATAGGCGCGTATCCTGCGAGGGATTCTTGCGTTTGGCAAGTTTTAACTCTCCAATTTTTCCACTTAATCGGCATCCCTTCATGAAGCTGAAGTTTAGCCATAGGCTTGTTCATAATCTTGGTTCCTTTGTCTGTTACAGACTGCTCAATTTAATGTCTCCGGTCCATCCCCGCTGCCAATGCATTGCACCGAGTTGAAAGCCGGACTGTGGAAACTCCTTTGGCATATCGCATAGCAGTATCTCTTTGAGGCCGAATCCTGCCTGCTTTACATCGCGCACACGGGCTTTTGTCCAGCAATGGTTGACCGTCATAAGGAAGACGATGTTATCCGCTACCTCCATTGAACGCTGAAGGAACTCCCTGACCTTTGACCAGGGTGGATTTGTGACAACCCAGTCGAAATGAACGAACTTGCACTGCTCTGGGTTTAAAAAATTCAGCCCCTCCTTTATCTCCATCCCGGCTCCTCCAAAATCACCGCCACCGCTCGAAAAGTCTCCCGGTGAGGAGTCTATTGAAGGGCCTGGATCATACGATGTGGCAGAGAAATCCGATTGAACCACGTTGGGCTGTGGCTCTGAGGTGGCACTATGATAATAGGTGTCGATCATCGGCAGTGATTCACTCGCCTTAAACAGAACTGAGTTCCATGTTCCAGGCTTGCCAACGATGACATAAGAGGTGTGAAATGTGCCCCTCATTGCCTGTTGAACTTGGTACTGTTGCCCAACGATGAAACCTTCAGCTCTTGCTCTCAGGCGTTCGCTAAAAAGTCCCGCTTCTCCTTCGTATGTGACTGTGTTGCTCATAATCTTGGTTCTCTCTGGGTTGGTTTGGGTGATCTACTTTCGATAGGCTTGCGGGTGTAGGAACACGGCACGGTTTCTCCCTTTGAAGGAGTCCGTGCTAGTGAAATCTCTTTCGCGTAGGAAGCGAGTCTGAGGGGTCCAACATCCCACTGAAGGGATCGCATCCAACCAGACGGCGCACATCTAATTGATTCCGTGGGTGGAATCGGCTGGAGTAAGGATGCGAGGTTCTGGATTGCTCCAGTGCGCTGCGGGCTTAAATCTCAGTCAGGCCCTTCCGTACCGTTTCTACTGGAGCGGAAACTGTGTTCTGCGGGCTGGGCATTACACCAGCTTTTTGGCTTCTTACTTGGCGATTTCTCGCGTCTATCCACCAAAGGGCACACCGACGATCAATCGGCTCTTGCGTGTGAGTATGACTTCTTCGCACCGCCGCAGAACACAATCTTCAAACTCTGACAGAAGGAAGGTTTCAGGGGGCAGGTTCGTCAATCCCTGCTGGGGGCAGTACTTCCAGACGCCTCGCGTGCTGCTAGGCGTATCCGCCGTATTCGCAACTTTGTTGAGGACCATTGCACATGCTGCTTTGTCTTTGCGTGTCTACATTCCACGCCGCCCCTGAAATCTTCCTTCAAATCATGACCGAAAGCAGAGTTGAGCGGTGTAGGCGTCCCTACTACACAAGGCGGGATTCGAACCCGCTGCTAAACCGGACAGGCCAGGAAGTCCCCAATGCTTCTCCAAGTGTCCGCTCAACTCTACTTTCAAATCACTCAACTGATAACGATTCCCTCTCATACCTCCGAGCTTTTTTAGAGCCTTAAACTTTGAGAGCTAGCAAAACCGACACAAAAAGGCCCGTAGTCGTGGAGCGACGCCGGGCCTCAGTGCGGTTTTGCAGTGGGTCGGATTGCACCGCTCCACAGCGCAAAACCTATTGGTGATGCGCCGATTATCCACCCTCCCGCCGCCCGGTCAAGCGGAATTGTGAAATGCAGAATCTAAATGACCTCCCCGGCTATCATTTCTGAAGAGTCCCATGGCCTCTTTTCACCGGGAAGGAACCTTTAAAGTGGAGCGTCCACCTGGAGTTTCACCAAGTCTTTCCCGTTGTCGGGGATGTGCAATCCTACACTACGAACGCATTAAAAGCCCTGCGAGCAAAGTCTTTGGCGGACACTCACAAGGGCCTCAGGAAGAGCTAGAGGAGTTGATAATCGCCTTTCCACCCCCAAAGTCAACCATCTAAAATCCGTCTAATCGTCGTCCAATTAGACACTTCAAGAACCGTGCCAAGTCAGTATGAAATAAACTTTGCCTGAGCATACCGAACTGACATGCTCAATAACGAAATCGCGATTGCGCTATCTCTAAAGCGCGGTAGGATTTGGTCGTAACGGAAAACAAACCGTTAAACCAAAACATCAAACACACATAGCAATATGACACACGCAAAAAATCGTTTCATTCGCCGCATCGAAAACCGCAACTATCCAAACGGCCATTCTAGCTTTGGGCTGCCTATCTCTGGCGCTCTCACTGACGCTGAAATCGCTCACAAAGCGCGTCGCCGTTCTCGTCGTATCGAGAAGTGCAACCGTGATATGAAGGAGCTTCCTTCTCTTATTTATTCCCTGGAATCAAAAATTGATTCGAAGCCTGTTTCCGGCCGGAATGAATGGGAGCGTATACAGCGCACCCTTGACTCTGTGAAGCTTCAGCAGTGGAAGAACCAGCTTATCGAAGCTCAGGAGAAATTGGCAAAGCTCGCTTAGTTCAACCCCCAGGGGCGCGACTGTAACGCGCAAAACAAACATGCAACCCATCCTAATCCTCCTCCTAGCGATCCTAGCTCCTCCAGCGGTCGCGCACATCCTCTTATTTTTCGCAAAATGAATACAACACTAAAATATGCCTATTCATGGGATGATGAATCCTACACAGGGACTTTCCCTTCTAAAGAAGAAGCTATTGCTGAAGCTTTTGGCGAATGGCCTGAACGAGTTAACGTCTTTGTTGGAGAAGTCGTCTATCCAAGCGCCCCTGAAATCTTCATTGATGCCGACACCATTATTGATGCCATAATCAACCAAGAAGAGTACTCTGGAGAGTATACTCAAGATTGGCCTATCGTCTCAAAAGAGCAAAAACAGGAATTGACTGACTCTCTCCAAAGAATCGTGTCTGAATGGATCGCTAAGCACAACCTTCAACCAAACTGGTACACAGTGCCAGATTCAGAAGAAGTAACAAACGATTCTACGGAGTATTAATTAAATGAATACACCAACACCAATAAATGACGGCGGGCCTGCTTTCCCGGTTATCTCTAGCGGCCCTGGATTTGACAGCTACAGCAATCCATTTACCAGAATTCAGTCTGAGGGAGGGTTAAGTGTGCGCGACTGGCTCGCCGGTCAGGCTTTGATAGGTGTAGTTTCCGCAGTTGATGCAGATGGCTGCTCAAGCTGGCTAGCTGATCGTAACGAACATCTAGCGGCAGAAAGAGCATATCAAATCGCAGACGCAATGCTCGCAGCACGGGAGGCCAAACAATGACCACCCCCAAACTCCCGCCATCCGAGAAGGCAATCCCCCTTCTATTCCGCCTGAAGCCGTTTCAGAAACGAGCTTTTGCGGCTCTCTGCAAGTCCAAGGGCCAATCCTACAGCGAGCGCATCGTTGAGGCTTGCGGCCTGCCTACAGTCAACCCTAGCAAGAAATCGAAATGAGCTACACCCTAACAAAGCCTGAAGGCTACCAAAAAGTGAAGCTGCCAGGACTCACAGCTTGGGTTAAGGCGCTCAGAAGCGGAGAGTATGAGCAAGGTTACACATATCTTTGCCAAAAAGATAAATATTGTTGCCTTGGAGTTTTGTCTAAAGTCCAAGGAAGGCTTGTAGGAGGCAAAGATGGAGGATTTGGTAATGGTGCGGGCCTTTCCCGCAGTAACCCAAATTACTCCATTCTCGAAACCTGTGGGCAGTTGCCAATGTGGTGCAAAGTCCATAAACAGGGTCAAGAACCTCAATGCTTATTAGCCTATGTTAACGACACCCTGCACCTCACCTTCCCCGAGATCGCTGACATCCTCGAAGAACTGTACGAGGAGGGCGAATGACAACCGAACACCCAATAGGCGACCGTCCAGCAGACGAGCCGGAAGAAGAACGGATAGACCACCCTTTGCGCGCTCGATTTGCGCAGATGGCCGAGCAAGATTTAATCGAGATGCAAAACCAATATTTGAAAGCAAAGGAACCAACAGACAAACAAGAAGTATGAAAACAACCAAAGATGAGAAGAAATACGATGTCGTTATTTACGATATTGAGAGCGGTATTGTTTCCGCTGTCATTGGCGCGAACCTTCACTCATACGAGGAGAATGGTAAACAGCGCAATTCCGCAGAAGAAAGAATGATGACAGGTCTATCCCGCATCAACGAAAATTACTCTGTGGATATGTTCCCAGCCGGAACCCTCAAGAAAGGAGACAAAATCCCATGACACCCACCGAAATCGCCGAAACCGCAGAACAATTGGAGCTTGCCGCGAGGATCAAGCGTGAAAATCTTGAGTGGGAATACCAATGCAAAGACTGGTATGATGGCGCGGGGGATATTACAGAAGCTCTCATAAAGGGCTACAAAATCCGCATCAAGCCGACTCCCGAGGTCAAGACTTTGGGGCAGGTGGCGTTTGAAGCGTTCCGCATGGTTGGAACAGAAAAGTGGTCTAGCAGCTTATTTAAGGGCGAATGGGAGAGAACAGTAAAAGCCGTAGTAGCCGAGCATGAGAAGCGGAAGGCAGCGAACCAAACAAGCACCATTGATTACCACACGGAAGAAAAGACCTACCGCGACCTGACTCCCGGCGTGGACGTGTGGCAGGAGGGGGATGAGTGGGGCAGTAAGAAGGTTGAGGATTTTGATAAAATTCCCGCCAACATGATAGGTGAAGTTTTCGGGGGCTATTGCAAAGGCCGTCGCCCAATCACCTCAGAGCCAGAGCTTGTTAACTTGGAGCCGGAGGATGTGCCGCCTGGGAGCTGTTTACGAGCCAAAGGACAAAGTGTTTGGTTTATTATCTTCTCAGTAAGTGATGAAGGTATTGCTATCCTTGGGAGAACCGGACATATCCCAGTTACTTGGCAAAACGCTTTTGCCGGATGGGAAATCCTCCTCCCCAACACGACCGAATGGCTCCCATGCTCGAAGCCGAAAGGAGGGAAGTTGGGATGATCGCCACCATCTTCGGATTCACCAACGACCAAGTGCTATGCTTCCTCTGCGGTTCCCTAACTATGAGCGTAATCTGGTTCCTATGCTATCTCCGGACTGAGCGCCGGATTCACAAGCAGACAATGCGAGCAATTGCAGAAGCTCAAGAGCGCGCCTACCGCCTAGGCTACCAAAAAGGTGTCAACAACCCTCTCAACGAAGTAAAGTAACAACCCCGCAAGCCTAACATCATGTCTCAAGGCTCTCAAATCCACACACTGGCCGATTTGGCGGCGGCAAGAGACTCAAAGCAGTCTGTGTTCTGCCCAACTTTACGCAGCTTTGCTAAAGCTCGCCCCGCTGCTTTCATTATCAATTACTCAGGTTCAATCATCCTCATGATGCTCAAGAGCGGCCTGTTCGTTTACAATAAACCTTCACCCTCCAAGAAATAACATGTCTCAAAATCAACTTAGCACCCAAAAAGCAGTTGATTAAAATAGTACTTGCACGATAAGCGTATATCGAATATGAAGAAGAACCAAAATGCATCAGCCCTCGGGAAGCTCGGTAAAGGGAAGTCAAAATCCTTTACCCCAGAAGAGTTGGAAAAACGTCGAAAGCGAATGCAATTAATTAACAAGAAAAAGCGAAATGAAAACACCTAGAGACCTATCCGGACTCCGATTTGGAAGACTTTTAGTTTTAAAAAAGGGGGCCGGAAAAGTCCGATCAGGGAAACACCAGCCTACTTGGGTATGTCAATGTGACTGCGGAACTATTAAAGAGATCCACCGATCTGATTTAATGGACAGAACTACATCATGCGGGTGTAAACGCAGGGAAATGGTAAGCCAACGCAGATCCTCTCACAAGATGAGTCAAACTCGTACTTTTAATATTTGGGTTAATATGAAGCAGCGCTGTTTAAACCCATCAGTGCCTCATTACTCAAGATATGGAGGCCGAGGCATACAGGTGTGCAAAGAGTGGCATTCATTTTCATGTTTCCTCGCCGATATGGGCGAGTGTCCGAGCGCTGATTACTCTATTGACCGTATTGACAACAACGGTAACTACGAGCCAGGGAATTGCAGGTGGGCTACTGCTCAACAGCAGGCAAGTAACCGAAGGTTGACGTTAAAATTTATATGGGATGGCAAGCCATTATCCATCATCGAAATAGCTAGAGCAAACAAAGTAAAATATCACTCTCTCCGTCATTTTTTCCTCAAAAGGGAAATGCCATTAGATCAAGCAATTATACATTCACTTCCTGAATCATGAGCCAAATAACCACACAAACAAATACCCCCCGCGTCAGCCCCTTAACCGTAATGGCGGCTCGGTTTAATGCAGATCCAGCTAAACTGCTTGATACGCTCAAGGCAACTGTGTTTGCCGCCGCTCGAAATAATGAGGAACTACAAGCCCTCGTCATCGTTGCAAACGCTTATAATCTTAACCCCCTAACAAAAGAGATTTATGCTTTCCCTGCTAAGGGCGGCGGCATTGTCCCGGTGGTCTCTGTGGACGGATGGGCAAATCTAGCCAACTCACATCCGCAAATGGATGGAGTGGATTTTGAATGGGAACACGCAGGCACGAAACTCATTTCCTGCACCTGCGTGGTCTATCGCAAAGATCGCGGGCATCCAATCAGGATTACTGAATATCTGGACGAATGCAAACGCAACACAGACCCATGGAAAATGGAACACCGAATGCTCCGTCACAAAGCATTCTGCCAAGCTGTGCGTATCGCTTTTGGATTCTCAGGCATCTACGACGAAGATGAAGCCGACCGTGTGAATAACGCTCAAGACGTGACTCCGCAAAAGCCGCTATCGTTTGATGTCGCGCCAACGCTTGAGGAGCCAGCGGCCACAAATCAAGAGCAACCCGAGGAGACACCACTCCAAACTTTTATTCTGTTCTTAAATGAACAGGACAAAACTCAAGGGTGGGCTCTTGAGCGTTTCTGTGAAATAAGGAAAACTCAATACAAGTCACTTGCTGACGTGCCTACCCTGATGCTTGCAAATGCATTGGAAGATTGGGATGGTTTTATTGGTTAACCTCTATGACACGCGAAGAGTACAACAAACTGGAAGGCGAGCGTTTCTCCACGCTCAAGCACATCCTACGTTCTCCTGCCCACTACTGGACAGCCAGGAACGAGCCCGAGGAAGTGGACGAACTACGCTATGCGGTCGGTACCATGTCGCATAGTCTCGTTTTGGAGGGCAAAGACCTAACAGATTGTTTTGCTCTGAAGCCTAAAGGAATGAGCTTTGCAACCAAGGAAGGGAAAGCATGGAAGGCCGCGCAGACCCTTCCTATCTTGGAAGAGGAATCAGCAATGAAGGTGCCACGCATGGCGGAAGCTGTTACAAAGCACCCCATTGCCAGGGGCATCCTCGCTTGCTGCAAGGAGCGAGAAAAAGCGTTGCAGGCTGATTTGAATGGCGTGCTTTGCAAGGGCCTCTTGGACCTCTACGGGCGCTCTACAGATGGCACTCCAGTAATCGGAGACTTCAAAACGACGACAGACTCCCGAGCTTGGGCTTTTCGCAAGAAGGCCACTCGGGAGCCTTTGCACTACGATCTCCAATTTGGGGTTTATAAAGAGTTGGTTAGGAACTGCCTCGACGAGGAGGCGGTTGGAATCTGGATCGTTCAAGAAACATCGCCACCATACACCGTCATGGTTTACCGCGAGTCTATGGAGACAATCACAGAAGGACGACGGAAGTTAAACGAAGTTTTGGACACTTGGAAGAGATGCACGGATGAAAACCTGTGGCCCGCATACGCCGGGCAAGATCAAATCAACGAACTGTAAAATATCACTATGAGCAACGACGCATACCTAAACACCGCTGGAACATTCACCTGCCGAGTTGAACGGCCTAACAATGGATGGCTAATCGAAGTCGGAGACAAAGAAACACCTTGCTGCCAAATCCCTCTGGTCGTCATCGGAGGCCCGCAGGATGGCAAGCGCATCACATGGCAAGGATGGCTGACTGACGGCGCTCTTTCGTCCACGGTGAAAGCATTGCATGAAGCTTTCAATTTTGAAGGTCAATGGGGCGCTCTTGTCAGAGATCCGAATGGATTCGATGGCCTACGCTGTCGTATCGTGACCGTCATGGAGACTTACAACGGCAAAGAGCGCTGCAAGGTTCGCTGGCTCAATCCAGACGGCGGAGGAGCGAAGCTGGATGAACGCAAGGCCACAAGTCTCATTGCCTCACTGGAAGGCCGATCAAAGGCTGTCGTGAAAGACCTGCAACAAAAGGCTAGCAGCGATGAGCTACCATCTAGTACAAGCACAGCTTCATTGGCTGAAATGGATTCCATCCCCTTCGCTCGCCACGACGAAATCTACTAACACTACCTCTATGAACCTAAACGACTACCGCGACCAATGCCACGCCGCCAGCCTCAAATGGTGGCAAGATCCAAAGACCGGCAAACCAATCGAGCGCAACAAAGGCGAGTTGATTTGCCTCATGCACTCCGAGCTTTCCGAAGCGATGGAGGGTGTTCGAAAAGACCTAATGGACGACAAACTGCCTCACCGCAAGATGGAGGAGGTGGAGCTAGTCGATACCATCATCCGCATCTTTGACTACGCCGGAGGTTTCGGACTCGACCTGCAAGGAGCCTTTGAAGAGAAGATGGCTTACAACGCATCAAGGCTCGACCACACCCACGAAGCTCGCTTGGCAGCAGGCGGCAAGAAGTTTTAACACCCAATCAAAATGAAGATCACCGAAGAACAGTTAGATGAGGCCGTAAAAGCCTACAGGAAGACAGCAGAGTTTTCCCTACCACATAAAAAATGTGTTGAGGCCGCAATCGCCACACTCCCCGAGCCTGTTGTGATGCTCAGGCCGATGGCTGAGTTTGATAACCCAAGGCCGTTAAATTCATTTCGGGAATTTTTCAAACCACAAGGCGATAATGCAAGAGCTTGTGAATATGCTGATGCTATCTGGTTTATTGACTTCCTCCTGCCCACCCCCGAAGACGAGGAGCGGGCGAAGTTTGAGGCGTGGTGGCAATCACCAAAACGAAAAGAAAACCAAGGCCAAGGATCTAAGGAAGACTGTTTCTTAGCTTGGCAAGCAGGGAGGGCCGCAAAGTGAAAGTCGGCATCATCCACATGCAGGAGCCGTTGACGAAAGAGTTCTGCGAGAACTTTCTGGCGCAAAACTACACGCACATCGCCATAGACCAGAGCGTGCGGCCTGAAGCTCCTAAAGACTGGAAGCCAATGGAGTCTGCAAGCTCGTTCTGGAAACATTTCCGGAGGGCGAAGAAAAGGAAGTGACTATCTTCGCAATCGACCCCGGACCAACAGAGAGCGCCTTTGTTGTGTGGGATGGATCACGCATTTTAGGCAAAGCCAAGATGCCAAATCTGGAAGTTTTAGAGGCAATGAAAGCATGGCCATGTGATGCTTTTGTTACCGAGTGTATAGCTTCATACGGGATGGCTGTTGGGGCCGAAGTATTCGAGACGTGCATTTGGACTGGCCGCTATATCCAGGCCCGTAATGGCAATATGAGCCGCCTTTACCGCAAGGATGTAAAAATGCACCTTTGCCATTCAATGAGGGCGAAAGACTCCAATATCAGACAGGCTCTCATTGACCGCTTAGGAGCCCCAGGAACAAAGAAGACACCGGGGGCAACGTATGGAGTCTCGAAGGATATTTGGGCGGCTCTAGCAGTGGCTGTCACATTCTACGACAGGCAGCAAAAGCAGTTTTAATTCTTCACTTTCCACTTGTCGTAACGTGGAATATGCGTAATAGTATCCGCCATGACTAAATCAATACGAATTGACGACGCTTTGCACAAGCTTGCAAAGATCGCGGCAAGCTACAAATCAAAGAGCCTCCAGCAATTCACAGAAGAGGCACTTCGTGAAGCCCTCAAGCACCCACAACCCAAGAAGAAAGCCAAGCGATGAAGATCGACAAACTAAAACCTGGAATTACGGTGTATGACGTACACTCGCACAAGATGGGCAATACATCCATGCGGACTATGGGCTGCTGGAGTGTGAGGATAATTGAAACTTACCCCGACACAGGAACTGTGAAAGCCTCTTGGAATAGCAATGGAGCACAAATCTACCGTGAGAGGACTTGGAGCAAGTGGCGTCTTGCAAAACCACTCATGATTGAAACTGGGATGCGCCAACGCCTTGCCACCCGTGAAGAAAAGAAAGTTCACGCCAGCAAGACGAAGGAGGTGGAGTCGTGAATAACCCATTCGAATACATCCGCACTTATTACGGAGTGCCAGCCGAGCGAGGTCGTCGCGTCAACATCGGCGGATTGAATGGCGTTATTACCAAAGCTATCAATCAGTACATCGAAGTTCATTTCGATGGCGATAAGAAACCACGCGGGCCATTTCACCCAACGAGCGAGGTTACATATCTCGGAATGGGTGATGTTCCAAAGATGACCCGTGCTCAAGAGCGATACAGGAGGTACCGCGAAGTTGCCGATTGCTTCGATAGCTTTTGGCAATTTCTTCTACATGAAAAAGACGAGCGAGCCGCTAAGCGCTTGGGATTTAGCGACGCTTCGCAATACAGAAATTGGAGGAGATCTTTATCACCATGACCGCCACCCGCCTAGAACAAATCAAACGCTGGTATCCAACACACGCTGGGATGCAGTCCCAAGGGCCGATCAAGGAGCTTATCGAGGCGCTGGAGGCTGAGATGGAGAAGACTAAGTGGCGTCCTGTCGAGGATGCCCACAAGGATGCTAAAGCGATAATCTTTGGACCTTGGGAGGGTGAGATAAATGGCGGTCTCGGCGTGTCTGCTGGCGTTGGCGTGTGCGTAAATGGGTTTTGGCGTGCTTCTCTTGAAGATGCGTACGCTGTCACTTGTGAGCCCACCCACTTCCTTCCCCTGCCGAAGCCGCCAACGGAGGGAGAGGGATGACCTGCGAACTCTGCGAAGACCCGCTTAACGAAGCTGAGACACGCGCCTGCGAGGACGGGCCGAAGCTGCACACGATCTGCCGGAACTTGCTTATTGCCGTCAATGTGGCTGAGTTGAGAATCAATTCGCCCTTGTCTTACGAGTAGGGAGGTGTAAGGGTTTGGTGTCGATAAGACGAGCCGTTTGGAACCGGTGATGTTTGATCGACCTAGTTTTAACTTAAATTTTGGCCGCTGAGGCCTGTCTCCTGCCCGAGAAATTGGGAGTTCCACAGGAGGCAACCCTCAGCGGCCTTTTTGTGTTTACTCCCGATGAATATTTATCAGAAGGCGCGGCAGCTCAGGCTGAAACCGACCGGCGCTGAAGAATTGTTAAAACACCACCTACGAGGGTGGGGATACCACCGAATCAGAAGACAAGTGGTAATAGGCAAGATGATTGTGGATCTTGCTATACCGTCAATCAATGTCCTGATTGAAGTCGATGGAGGCATTCACCAGGACAAGGCTAAGGATCGCCGTCGTGATTTCTGGGCGCGAGGTCTAGGCTTCATGGTCTTCAGGTTCACCAATGAAGAGGTAATGTACAACTCTGATGTGATTCGCTTAGCCCTTCAGGATCTAAAGCAGACAAAGGAGGCAACGGCTAGGTTCAGGATCGCCTCTGCGCTAGCGAGGAAGCACGAAACGCCACTGGATGAAATCCGCCTCGACCCAATTTATACGACCAAAGCAAAAGGGGAAACCGAGCGCGTTTGCTGCCATCGGTGCAAGGAATGGAAGACGCCAGGGAATTTCAACGCCCGCGACGGCAAGCATGAGCATGTTTGTGATTCCTGTGTAGATGCCTCTGAGCCGCATAAAGGAGTTTGGAAAGACTGAGCGAGAATTCATTTTCTACTAGACTCACCGCCTCAAATCCGTAATGCTTATAATAATATTCCACTGCTTACTATGTATTGTAAACTGTTTGCCAGCCTCTACCAAGGAACCCTTCGCGGGAAGCCTCATGAAATCCTCGTATTCACCAACATGCTCGCCCATTGCGACAAGGAGGGGTATGTCGATAAGCATTTCCGCGCCATCGCCGATGAGGTGGGCCTGAGTTTGGATGAGGTGCGCGCCGCTGTCACGATCTTGGAATCTCCAGACGACGAAAGCCGATCCCCTGAAGAGGACGGTAGGCGGATTATCCGTGTCTCAGACAATCGCGCCTGGGGCTGGCGTGTCGTCAATTATGGCCGTTACCGCGCCATCAAAAACGATGAAGACCGGCGGGAACAGAACCGCAAAGCACAGGAGAAATGGCGCAACAGTAAGAAGGAAGTAAAAGCTGATAAGCAGTCGTCAGCATTCGTAATCAAAAATAAGCCCATAGGAGATGGAGATGGAGATGGAGATGGAGATGGAAAAGGAAAGGTAGAAGCAAGTACTTCGTCGCCTGACGGCTTGGGGAGTGGTAGTAAAAACCCTCCTACTGACACCTATTCCAAGTCCTTTGACGCTTTTTGGGCTGAGTACCCAAAGAAGAAAGCCAAGGGTGATGCGTGGAAAGCGTGGAAGGCGATCAAGGGTGCTGTGTCGTTAGAGGTGCTGATTCAGGCCATCCGCACTCAAAAGGAATTTGAGGAGCAATGGCAAAAGGATGACGGGCAATTTATCCCGTTCCCGGCCACATGGCTCAGGAGTCGAAGCTGGGAAAACGAGTACGGCAATAACATGGACCTTTGGGTGGACCCTGATGTGAACAAGTCTTACACGCCGGAAGAAATTGACCCCCTGTTGCTCTGGCAGCAAAAGAGAGCCGAGCGAGAAGCCAAGGAAGAAGCTGAGAACCAACCGCCTTTAGCGATAGAAGAGGATGAAAATGGAAATCAAAGTTTCTGACATCTCAGACAGGCTTTCCGCTATTGCCCCTCAAGTCGCCCGATTCCTATTGCCAGGGGGCAAGGAATACGGCCAGGAATGGCTGTGTGGAGATTTGAGCGGTGGCCCTGGGGAAAGTCTAAAGGTTCGCATCCACTCGACCTACGCGGGCCAATGGCGCGATTGGGCAGCAGGCGATGAAGCCAAGGGTGATTTGATTGACCTTTGGCGCATGGTGAAAGGCTTAACGCAGGCCGAGGCCATCAAGGAGGCTAAAGCATACCTTGGTATTATAGATCCTGTGCGCCAGCAAGAGGCAAAGCAGTACGCAAAGCCCGCAGAGGTAAAGACTGCACCTCTGAATCATGCTGGTGATGCCATGAAGTACTTAACAACTATTCGCGGCCTCAAGCGTGAGATTGTCGAGGCGCTGAAGATCGAGGGATCAGTTGCTCACAAAGCTATCGTTTTCCCGTGCTTCTCTCCTTCCGGTATTCTCATCAATCGCAGCTATCGAACACTGGGCGAAAAGAAGAAGGTTTGGCAAGACACCGGTTGCGCTCCCTGCCTCTTTGGTTGGCACGCCCTCCCAGAGGCCGCTTACAAGGCCCGCAAGGTGCTTTTGAGCGAGGGACAGATAGATTGCGCATCTTGGCTGCAATGGGGTATTCCTGCGCTTTCTATTCCAAACGGAAGCGGATGCTCATGGATTGACTACGAATGGGATAACCTTGCCGCCTTTGATACGATCTATCTCGCCTTTGACCAGGATGCGGCAGGCCAAACTATTGCTGAAAAAGTAATGAGCCGTCTTGGCAAGCATCGTTGCATGTTGGTTTCGATGCCGAAAAAGGACGCGAACGCCTGCCTTCAGTCAGGCTATTCCTCCGAAGATGCCGCTGATTGGATAGTGAACGCAAAAGCGCCAGGGGTAAATAAATTCCTCACCGCTAAGGAACTTGAAGCACGAACCCTTGAGTCACTACGCGATAAAGGAGAAGCCTTTACCCTTGAGTTTTTCAAAGAGAAGTGGCCGGAGCGCGGTTTTTATCTCCGACCTGGAGAGGTGACGTGCTGGACGGGATACTCGTTTTCTGGCAAGTCCACCATTCTAAACTTCATGGAGAGCGTTTTGATAGCAGAGAATGAGCCTGTCTTTGTGGCATCAATGGAAATGCTCCCTGAGGTTCTTTTGAAAAAGCTAATCACGATTTTTTATGGTGAGAGAATCTCAGCGCCAATCGTGAAAGAGTTCATCAGCAACGCTGGGCATCTTTTGCTTTTTGCTGATGTAGTTGGATACATCACACAAGATATGCTTTTCGAGATGCTATGGTTTGCCTACCGCCGATTCGGCGCAAAGCACTACATCATTGATTCCTTAATGCGTATTGAAGGTTTAGAGGAAGATTATCCAAAACAAGGCGAGTTTTGCAATCGGCTACAGGAGTTTGCTAAACAATCTCAAACTCACGTACATCTAGTAGCCCATCTCTCCAAGCCAACAGACAAATCTATTAAAGCCAAACCATCTATGTATGGCATCAAAGGATCTTCCCTTATACCTAACAACGTGGATAACATCGCGATTGTCTGCCGAAATCAGGAGAAGGACAGGCTCAAAAAAGAAAACCGCTTAACCAAAGAACAAGCAGATGGAATGCACGATACTGAAGTCATTATCGAGAAGCAACGGGACTCAGGGTGGGTCGGAAGCTTCCGCCTAAAATTCAATTCATCACGATTTTCATTCAGCCGCCTATGACCGAACCACGCCACATAAAAGACATCCTAGCCGAAGTGCTCGCGCAGATTGAGGAGGAGATGCGGAGGGAGGATGAGGCGATTAAAGAAAGTTTTACGAAAGTCTTAGACAAGGAGTGAGGGATGTGTCATAAATGCAGCCTCACCCAAAACGAACACCTCGTTTTTACCTCCATGAAATAATCCTATAGCACCGTGGCGTTGAGCACGGACACCCGCTGAAATCACACAAGTGAATCAGCGATGACTATGAACTACGAAAAACTGATACCGGATATGCCAGGGCCGCGACTGGATTAACAACGCGGAAGATTTCCAATGAACATCAAACCAATCCTAACACCGTTCACCGAAGCCGAGCACGCCAAAGTGGAGAAATGGGCAAATCAAGAGTCGAAGCGACTTGGCGAGCGAATCTCGAAGACTAAAGCGTCGAGGTTGCTGGCTCTTGAAGGACTTAAGGCTGAAGCCGCCAGGAAGAAAGGAGCGAAGGCGTGAAGATCGACAAGCTAAAATCCGGAATGACAGTGTACGATGTACACTCTCACAAGATGGGCAATACAACCATGCGGACTATGGGCTGTTGGAGTATCCGAATTATCGAGGTATTCCCAGATGCTAACACCGTGAAAGCTAGCTGGAATAGCAATCCGGCGCAAATATACCGTGAAAAAGCATGGTCTAAATGGAGGCTAAACAAGCCAGTGATGATTAATACTGGAATGCGCCAGCGCCTTGCTACTCGCGAGGAACTGAAGGCAATGAAAGCCAACAAGCCAAAGGAGGACGCGCCATGACCGACGAAGAGATCAACGTGAAGGTGGCGGAGAAAATGGGCTGGCAACATCAGTTGACTACAGTTGATAGTCCTGTAGAGAAAGATGGCATGAGGCTGCCTAACTATTTTGGACCGTCCATAGAAGCATGGTGGCATCCAACTATTGAGGGTGTTTGGGTTAATCCTCCAAAGTTCACCACCTCGCTAGACGCCTGCTCTCAGTTTGAACGGACGCTGACAGATAAGGAGATAAAGGGATATATCGAGTGCCTGAAAGACCTTCTACGCGCTCACATGAATAGCTATAGGTCTGTGTGGGCCAAGATAACAGCCAGCCCCCTCCAACGCTGCAAAGCATACCTGATCGTGAAGGGGGTTGAGGTATGAATGATCCATTCGAATACATCCGCACTTACTATGGCGTTCCTGCTGAGCGAGGCAGGCGCGTCAATATAGGCGGATTGAATGGCGTCATCACCAAAGCCATCAATCAGTACATTGAGGTTCATTTCGATGGAGAGAAAAAACCACGTGGACCATTTCACCCAACGAGCGAGGTGACATACTTAGGAATGGGAAAGGTTCCAAAGATGACTCGCGCTCAAGAGCGGTATAGAAGGTATCGCGAAGCTGCTGATTGCTTCGATAGCTTTGCGCAATTTCTGAAGCATGAGAAGGACGAGAGGGCAGCCAAGAGACTTGGCTTTGCACATGCGGGAGAATATAGAAATTGGAGAAACAGGATTAAACTAGCATGAACCAACCAACCACCGAGCAACTAGCGTCCTACATGTGGTCGCACGAAAAAGGCAGCGATCCGGCGATGCTTACCGAGGCATCCAAAGACGACTGGCGATGCTTGGCTAAGGGTATACTGGAGGCGTTTTGGCCGAGGTGGATTTCTTTAGAAGTAAGACTTCCTAAAGAAAAAGATGCGGATAGATCTGGCCATGTTTGGGTCTGTCGAAATGGGGGTAATAGCCTTACCAAAGTCTATTGGACTCGCGTTGATGGATTTGACTACTGGATGCCGATAACGAAACCTCAACCGCCGACTGAATGATATGAGCATTGAAGATCTAGCGAAGAAGATGGCGTCTGCAAAATGCGATGGCGCTAAATGGCCCGAGCAATTTACTATTGGCGAGCGCCGCGATATAATACTTTATGCAACAATCGCCCATCGCGAGCTGAACAAGTGGCGCCCTATCAGCGAAGCGCCGCGTGATTGCCATATATGGGCATTCAATGGAGAACAACATAGGATGAGATGGATTGAGGGAAGAGATTATGCTCTCTGGGTTTATGTGGATGAAGCTCTTTGTGATCTTGATCCTTATCCAGATCAACCAACCCACTTCCGCGAGCTTCCAGAACCACCAACGGAGGGGGAATCATGAAACTTACCCAAGAACAGAAGCGGAGACGGTTAGCTACAATTAGCCTTTGGAAGGAGGGCGAGTAATGAAAATCGAACAAATCACAAACGAAGACGGGAGTTACAGGGGTCTGATGATCGACGGCTGTAGTCACACGTCAGGAGATTTCCCAATGGATGCTTATTGGATAATGAGAGATGAAAAATCTAGATACACACCCGCACAAATAACCGCAGCACTCGCGGAAGCTATGAAGGAAGATTTTGTATCTTCAGCACCTAAACCAACAATCTGCCCAACGTGCGGGCAAGCTGATTTAACGCCATGACAAATGAACGCCTAACCAAAATAAAACTCAAGTTCCAGCACATAACCTTGAAGGCTGATGATATTCGAGAGTTGATTCAGTCCGCAGAGCGCGGTCTGGAGTTTGAGCGGGCCGCGGGGGCTCTTTATGAGGAAGCCATGAATGCATACTGCGCTTCATCAGGAAGTAAGCCGCTGCTCTTGAGAGCGCTGGAGAAATTTAAGACAAATAAACCATTATGAGTAATAGAATGAACTGCAACTTATGGCGAGCAATTCGCTTTGGATACGTCGAATCATTGATTCGTTATTGTAACGCATGGGGATGGAAATACTTCTGGAAGGACACTTTCACCAAACTAACCGAGGGAAAGAACGATGAGTGAACAGACAGACACAAGCACAGAAATATACTTCGCAGGAGTTGAGGATAGAATGAGCCAGACAGACACTAAACACCCTCTTATGAAAACCCTGGAAGAAATAGGGGCTGAGTTAAAAGCGAGTGGCAAATACGAGCCAGGAGAGCCTTTGATTGATAAGCTAAGACGCGAAATTGCCGCCCTCCAACAGCAGGCCGAGCAGAAAGATGCGGAGATTGAGGGGTTGAATCAAAGGATTCAGCTTGCAGGCGGCTATCACCATCGGACAGAGCGCGAAGTAGAGATCCGTGAAGCCTTGGAGCAGACAGAGGAATCTGAGAGAGATTCTGCCGACAATACTATTGCTGAACTATTGACGCTTGTAGATGCTGGCAGAAACAGGGTTTACTTGGCTGAAGAACAACTCCGCGAATCCCAGGCGCAGGAAAGGGCGTTGAGAGCTATCCTAGAGCCATTGCGCGATGGGAAATGGTTCAAAGATGGCAAGGCAGGAGCGATACTTTGCAGCCTTGATGCTGATAGTGTTAGAGTCGCCCTCTCTTCGCCAGCGCCGAAGGTGATTCCTGAGGAAGATGTGACGCCGCTCCGTGAAAAGTTAGGCCTCCTAAAACTACTGGGCGGCTTGAGGCAAATTTCCAGCAATACAGAGACAAATATTATTGCTAGGAATATAGCAGAAGGAACTATCAAGGAATGGCAAATACTCACAAACCCAAACACATGAAGACGATCAACGAAATACTCGCAGAGCAGAAGGCTATCGCTGATAAACGATTGGCCGAGCAAACAGCACCTCGACCAGTGGCGGAAAACAGCATAGAGGCAGAGCCATTTGGCTATGCTTTCCACTTCGGTAATCAGATCGTCATCTGCGGCACGCCCAACGATATTGAGGATGAGAATGACCCTCTCTACCACAACTGCGACGCGATGGGCTGCGGTCAGAATCATGTGCTGTATCGCTTTGATAAGGAGGGCGCGCTATGAATTGCCAACAGGGGCCACAAAGAGTTACTTTTTCTGAATCTGCCTCTAAGTGCGCTAAACTTCTTCCATTGTATGCCGATGATGTTGAGAAACTCGGATTTGCGGATAGCGATTTAGTGCCACTAATTCGGGCAAGCGCAGTGCATTTGACTGAACTCAAAAGTGAGATTGAAGAACTTCGTCAGGATGCGGAGGATCTAGCTGATGCACTCTACATTCAGTCTGACGGCCTAAGCGAAACATGGGCCACCTACCGCGCCAAGTATGGCGATAAGAAAGGGGGCGAAGGATGAGCAAAACACCAATCACTGATTCCATCGTCGCCGGACCAATGCCAGAGGCATCCGAACTCTATAGGAAGTCCTATAAGCTACTTAATCAATGTCGAGACTTCGAGTTAAAGCTCGCCGCCTCCCAGGCCCAAGCCTTGGCTTACAGGACGGCGCTGCAAGAAGCAGTTACTTGGGATTCTCATGATGACAGGGGAGTGCCTGCTGTATGGTTAAAGTTAGCCGAGGCCGCCCTCACCAACCCGCCTCCCGCCGTCTTCACGGCTGAGCAGGTGAAGGCTCTTTTGGATGCACTGAGGCTCGCAATGCGGGCGCTCCACGCGGCTGGTCAAGGTGGAGACAATCCAACATACACCATTGCCTCTAAAGCCCTCGCGGCATGGGAAGGAGCGAGTGGCGTTTTATGAATAACATGATCACAGTTACAGGAGCCGATGAAAAAACAGACATTCAATCGCTAGGTCGTTTGGACGCGGAAATCGGACTTCTTTACACCGCAACCCCAGAGGGGAGAAATCGCTACCCATCACGCCAATGGGTCTTGAGCGCGGCGCGGCATCTTAAACGTGTTGCGCTTCATGTGTGCGGTGGGAGAGCGCGCCAAGAATTAATAAATGGGGAACTGGATGATATTTTACCATACATCCAGCGCATCCAGGTCAACGGCCTACTTGCCGCAGATGAATTGGTACAAATATGCACGCGCCAACCTCTTCACGTCATCATCACACAACACCACGCAAGGAATGCGCATCTCTTGGATATACAGGAAACGAATCACGTAGTTCTTATTGACGCCAGCGGCGGTAAAGGGTTGTCCCCTGAAAAGTGGGAGGCTCCAATAACACGTAAACATGTGGGTTTTGCTGGTGGATTGGGGCCATCGAACCTTTTCAGAGAACTTTGCCAAATTACCCGAATATCCCGCCGTGGATGGTGGGTGGATATGGAGGGTAAACTTCGTGTGGATGATTGGTTTTCGGTGGAAAATGCAGAGGCGGCAATTAAGGAATTTGAAAGGGCTATTCCAGTATGAACACGTTCGAATCACAGGGCCACACTTGGATAAAGCACACGCCGGGAGATGATATACCATGCAGAAAAGAGGATGTCGTTTTCATCCTTATCCGCGAAGAGTGGTTCAGTTCTTGTTTCCCAGATACACCCGCCATGCCTGCCAAGCATTGGCGCTGGGATGAGATATGGGATAATAGAGACGATGAGATTGTCGGCTGGCGCTACGCTGAACAGAAGGCGGAGCCGAGCGAGCCTAGCGCGGAGGAGATGCTGAGTGAAACCACAATTCAACAATTAGCTTTAGCTGAAGCGAGACGGCTAATCATCGCTAGGTATGAACAGATTGAATCATGGCCTACTGATAACGTTCCAGGCGATGCTTTGGAGCATCGCTTGGGAATTACTGAAGGACTTCGGCAGGCACGGAGAATCATAGGAGGCATGTGGGATGATTTGCCGATTAAAGGAAAGAGCCATACACCCATGAATGACGCGATGAAGGAGGGGGAGGTATGAAACTCACTGATCTTAAAGATGATGAGATCGAGTGCCTATTGTTCTTCTTTCTCCCACTGTTACTAATATCCTTGCACGCGTGGGCGTTTGTTGTTTTTGTTATCAGCCTAATATTCCACTCATGAGCCTTTTACCACCAAAGGGAGAAGATGATGCTCTTAGAATATGCCTTATTGGAGCGTACCTCGTCCTCGGTTCTCACTTGTGCGCTTTCATTGTCTTTGTCATTGGTGTTCTACTTAGAACATGACCGAGAACGAACTAACCATGCGCCACTTCAACGCCAACGCGAAGGCTTGCCCGACGCATAACAAGCCGGTGACAATCGGCTATGACGGCTGCTGGTTCATCGAGTGTGCGGGTGGGTGCACCATTCACGATGGCGACAACGCGAGTCCTTCGCCGCTGATTCGGAGGTACATGGAGAGTGGATTTGCTAGACAAGCGCCAGTTTGTTAGGCAGGATATGAGCCTATGAAATCTATCACCCTTCTTTGCGCCATCGTTTGCCTTCCTTCGTGCTCAAACCTGACGCCAGCTCAGCAGGCCCAAGCGCGCGCGATCACGAATCTTGCACTGTCGTACGCGCAGAGCAAAGGCAAGATCAGCGCAGAGGATGCGGCCTTTGTGCGCGAGGTTGGTAAAGTCGTTCTCACGCCAGAGTTGCCAGCGGTTGAAATTTCGAGTAAGTGATAAACCGCCCTGCCAAATCGAATGCTGGCGTTATGCGCCATAGTTTTATGTAGAGGAGGTGGGGCGACCCCTTTTCAGCCCCAGGCGACAACCTGGGGTTTCTTTTTGCCCACAAGCACAAATAGACAGAAACATTTCTTGCGGAATGTGTAAACGCATGAATAATAGCGCCATGGCCGAATCAATACCTAGAATCAAATGCAAGTGCTGTGGCGGATCTGGCAAGGTCCAATTACCTTCTACCTATCAAGCGGTCTGGAAGGCCATAAAAAAGCATCCAGGCATCGGTCTTGCGGAGTTGGCGAATAAGCTTCCATCGCACCTAGCGAGAAACAATATTACCAATCAGCTTATCCTTCTCCTCAAAATCGGACTCATCACCCGCAATAAGGAAAGCAGTTCGCACTATCAATACTCAATCGTCACAACTCATGAATAAAGAAACCGCAGCCCAATGGCTACCAATCGTGACCGCTCTAGCTGAAGGAAAGCAAGTCGAAGTCAGAGATGGCGCTGGCGTGTGGAAGGTTCACTACGAACTGAAGTTTGACCAGTGCGTGAATGACTATCGAGTTGTGGAGCCTGAGAAGACGCCAGGGCAGATACTTTATGAAATCCTGTATGGAGATACATGGGATACATTAAAATGTCGCCCAGGAGATCTGCAATCAGGCCCTGTAAAAACAGCATGGGAAGACATAGCCAATGAATTTCTCAGGAGGGTGAAAGAGGTATGAATATCCAGCAACGAATCGATGAGGCGATCATGCTTGCAGAAATGAGGCATGGAATCACCAAAAGAACAAAATTTAACCTATACTTGGGTCGGGAAGATTGGAGTGAACTGCAAGATTCAATCAACGGCCAGCCATTTAGGATAGTTCATGAAGTGACAGCCAGCACTCGTCCTATATGGTGCGGATGCCCTATCTTTATAGTCGATGATGAATCACACTTGTCAGTCGCGCCATCAAATATAAAGGAGGACCCATGACCGAAACCGAAGCAGACCTACGGAGGGCCGTTCTTGATGTCGAACGGCACAAGGAGCGCGTGAGAAACGCCAAACAGCTTTTGCTGGATGGAAAAGCCAAACTCGCTCAAGAATACACAGCCACCGTTCACAGGCTTGAGCATGAGGTGAGGGCCGAAGAAAACGAACTGCGCCGCTCACAGGTGTATGTTATTGAGCTGAAGGATAAACTGGAGAGGGGTTTTGAATCGTGATTGGGGCGACCATTTTAACCAAGAATTATGCGGAAATTGGAATTGCCGCTGTCGAGCGCTTCAAAAAGCGAACTGGTCTTGATGTGATTGTTTTATGGAAAGACAAGGATGCTTTCGAGGCGAAACTTGACCTTCCTTTCTTATTAGCACCTCAAACAGTGGTGTACTTCGATGCGGATCATTGGATGATTCGTGACTGCGATTTAAGCCAGTTCAATAACTCCCCTTACTTTTGGGCTGTCAAAGATCCTGGAATTAACGACTTGCCTGCTACTCTCATTAATGCGGGAGGGGAGCCTGCTGTTATGAGTGGCTCCTTCCCAGTTCCTGATGCCACTCTGTTAGGTTTTGATCCGCAGCAGTACTTCAATGGGGGCCTGTGGATTGCGAACTTCAAACGTGAAGATCACGTTAGCGCATTCGCCATTGCGAAGCAGCTCTACGAAGAGAAAAAGAACGGCTTATGGAAGGACTACCAAGACTACGGCGAGCAAGGATTTTTGAATGCTGGCATTCATCGCGCAGGCGTGGCTCTCGACTTCCTGCCGCAGACCTACAACTTCTGGCTACTCAGCTTCAAAGGTGGACTTGTTAAGAGCATCCCGCATGGCGTCATTGGACTGCACGCCGCCGGATATGGACTGCCAGACAAGATGCCGCATCTTTTACAAATGGAGCAAGTGCTTGAGTGTTGGATGAAGGAGCCACGACCAAACGCGTTATGAAAAATGGAAGACTAATTGAGCAGTATCGACTGCTGCACGCGGGTATGAAATACGACTCGCCGAACCTTGATCCAAAGTATCAGGATTTGATTCGAGAGTGGGCGGATGGACCTGTCTCTGTAATTGACTATGGCTGTGGGAGATCGTCTGAGATTGTGACCATCTTTACGGAAACGCAATGTTTCTTCTTTTATGATCCAGCTATTGAGGAGTTGCGTGAATTGCCTGATGAAATCATGATGCCATGTGACGTGGGCTTTTGCTCCGAAGTCATGGAACACATACCGGAGGAAGAGCTTGCCGCAAACATCGAACTGATGAAGAAGCTTGCTCCCAAGTGGGCAATCACGATTCACACGCGACTAGCCAGCCAAATACTTCCCAATGGCGAAAACGCGCACTGCACGGTTCACGACGCCGGATGGTGGGAGGCGCTGTTTAGCAACTTCTTTACCTCTCTCGTCATCCATCCAATCAACAGCTACCGCTTCCTTCTTCTTGCGTCATGAGCATTCCAGCGAATCCATATATCTTCACCCACGGTCTTCCTGGGAACAAGACTATCGAGAATGTGACCCCTTTCTTGCATGGGCCGTTGGATGGCTCTGAGGCAAGATCGGCTGCGAAGTGTTGGCTCAGTTATCGTTGCTGTGATGGGCTGATTCCGTTTGAAGAATGGGAACGCGACATATTATCCGTTGAAACTCGGGTGGATGACGAGCACTTGGCGGTACGGTGGGAAATGTCGCTTGGGACTGTAACCGCCTATGTTTATTTGCTGAATGACAGGAAGTTGGATGGACTTTTAAAACTTAAAGAGGTGCGCCACTTATGGCATAATTCAGCACATATTTGGAGTCCTCAGGTCACAAATTATCTTCGATGTTCCTGCTTATTGGCTTACCAAGCTAAACTGGATGGAGAAATTGGATTTTCTGAACTAGTTATTGCTGACAGCATGATCGAGTGGCAAAAGTCCCTTGGATCATTCAATTGGCGGGAGTGGGGGCTTAGACCGACCGAAATGCGCGATGATATTGTAGCGGCTCAACTACTTCTATTCATCGCGGGCGCTCCACAAATGGAGTGGGCAGATTGGGACTCAATTCAACCCAAGCACCGCTGGAACCCGTTTTACGACGTGCTGGCTAAGCTCAAGCGTGACGCCGCACCCAAACTGCCAAAGTATGCTACCCGCGAGGATCTAGCGGCCTCGTTTACCGGCATAGGGGTAGAACTTGGAGTTGCGCGTGGCGACTTCTCGAAAACGATTCTTGAGCGGTCGAAGTGTGAGAAGCTGTACTCGATTGACAGATGGACGGATCACCATGACGCCAAGGAAATGCTACAAGCAGTTCAGGCGCTTTCCCAATATGGGGTGCGGTCGAATGTTCTGCGAATGAGCTTTGCGGATGCGTTGCCGCTGATTGGTAACGACTCACTCGACTTTTGCTATATAGATGGGTATGCAGCAGGCGGTCAAGAAGATGGGAACACACTCAGGGATTGGTGGGTGAAGTTAAAAAAAGGTGGGATATTCGCTGGTCACGACTACGCGCCCCGCTGGCAACCAACCATAGATGCAGTGGACAAGTTTGCAGCAGAAGTTGGATTCAGGTTTGCGCTCACTACTGGAGACGAATTTGCTAGTTTTTATGGCCGCAAGACGTAGATTAATCGTAAAGAGCAGATAGACCGGTATGGAGCCGGGGTGAATAATTCTAGATGTTACTTCATCGCCTTACGGGCCTGTCAGGTTCGATTCCTTGGACTGCTCACCAATTTTCAAGCTGTCACGCCAATAGGCTGACAAAGGGGCCGCGTACCGGTGGGTTGCGGCTCCTTCGTTTTCTTTTGACAGGGTTCAATTCATTGACAGATAGCTCTCCTTCAAAGAAGGTGAATTCATGGACACAGACGAAGAAAGCCAAGAAATCCTTCAGGGTAAAGAAGGTTCCGAGCGGGATGATATTCCTGGGATAACTGAGTTTGCAAAGAAAATGTACCCAGCTCCAAGTGGGCCTTGGATTTCTCTTTATCCCCCTGAGGAGGTTGTGCCAAAAATCTGCTGGACAGACTCTGCTTTATAAGGAGTGAAATCACTCTCGCCCTTTTGTCGATTGTGGCCTCTATTTTTCGTTTGCGCTTATCAAAGAATAGCCGACAACTATCACCGCCGGGCGGGTTTCCTTTCATTCACCGCACGGCGTTTACTCAGGTGTCCTTGCATATGTGAAGGCCCGCAGGTTCCTCCCCTGCGGGCCTTTTCATTTGGTAATGAGTCGCAGTAATGTAAAACTCCCGCTTGCATTCTTTTCGGCATTGTTGATAATTGCCGTAATATATGGCTGAAACCACTTCCGACCCTATCGCCGACCTGGACGCAATGCTCGACGAGCCTTTGATTCCTGTCGAAGTTGAGACGGTGGTGACTGAGCCAGTAAAGGAAGTCGAAGCTCAAACCGAAGAAGTCGAAACGGTTGAACCTAAAGAGCAGGTCGAGGAAGTTGAACAGCCCGTCGAAGCTGAAATTACGCAAGAGCGCTTCCGGTTTAAGGACGATCTTGATAGAAGCATTGCCTTTTATGCCAAATCCCAAGGAATCAGCCTTCTGGCGGCTGCGGAACATTTCCGCGACCGCCAGCCCGTGCAAACGGAAGAGGTTGAACAAGAGCAGCCCATTGATCACGTTCAGGCAATCAATGCCGAGCTTGAAGAGCTGCAAGCCAAGAAAGCCGCCCTCCGCGCTGAAGCCAAGGAAGAAATGGCTCCAGTGGATGAAGAGGCGATTGATGCGATCAATGATCAAATCAGTGACCTCAAGGAAGCTCGCGCCTATCACCGCTCACTTCAAACGGTTGCCGCTGAGAGCGCTCAAGCTGCCGAAATGACAGAAGCTCAGAAGGCAGACGCGCATTACCGCGAGCTTGCTTATGCCGATTTCCCTGATATCCGGAAGGAAGGCACACCACTTTACGAGGCCGTTATTACTCGCGTTCAAGCGATGAAGAATAAGGCCAGCAGCCCCGAACAAATCTACGACATTGTAGCTTCCGAGGCCGCTAAACTACGAATTTTGCCAGTTGAGGCGTCAAATCCCAGCGGCACAAACAAACCGGGAGTATCCGCATCGCAACAGGTGGCAAAGACGGCGAAAGCCTCTGGCCTCATTCCTGTATCCGCGAAAGCGTCTCAAACTCCGCTCCGACATGTCATTACTCACGTTGAGCCTGACGCGAACACTGTCTTCGTTGAGAAGATAAAGAACGCAAAGACCAGCGCGGATATTGACGAAGCACTAGGCCTTGAATCTGCCAGCGTCCCCGCCGGTAGAATGGGAGCTTGGAGCTGAACCGTCCGAAGCGGAACAAAATAGGGCGTCACGACACGCCCTGCCAAAAAGATAGCACACCTCACGCCAGCGGATTGCCGCTCGGTTTTGCCGTGCCGTAGTTCTCTGGTTTCAACCAAACAAGGGCAATACATGCCCACGTCAGAGACAACAAAAACAGACTATGGCTAATCAAGCAACGATGGAGGCGATGACCCTCCAAAACATGATCACTGGCGCGGGTGCCAATGTTCAGGAACAAAAATGGGTGATGAAGGCAATTCGTCACGGTCGCCGGAAATCTCCATGGGGGATTATTCGCGGTGGCGTTAACGGTGGGATGCCGATTCAGGAAAACATGGACACTCGCAAGATGTTCGGTCAGGTCGTGAATATCCCGATCACTTCCGGTATTGGCGGTGCAGGCGTTCGTCAGGACACCACTCTGCGCGGCCAGGAACAGAAAGAAACAGAAGGCATGTTCACGCTGAGTATCGGCATGAAGCGTACCGCCATCGCTGTTACTGGTATTGCCAAGTCGCAGTCCGTTATGGGCGGCACTTGGGATGCTCGTACGCAGCTCAACCTTGGCGAGTGGTCCGACTGGATGACTTACCAAGATTACGAAGCTGAGATGATCGCCCGCGCTACCAGTGACAACACGGTTTACGCGAACCAGAAAAGCAGCATCGAAGCTCTCCGCTCTGCGGATACCTTCGGCACTGCGACAATCACCCGCACATCTGGCAAACTGAATACCCTTGGTGGCTTGCCCCTCAAGGAAATCGACGGCCCGGATTCACAGCGCGAACTCTCGTACTTCTTCCAAACGAATCAGTACGCGGTTGAGGCTCTGCGCGGATCTTCGACTTGGCAGCAGCTTTTGGCTGACGCTCAGGAGCGTGGCGACAAGAACTCTCTGTTCAAGGGCAACCTTCCTCGTTGGGCTGGTCAGGCTATCAACATTTGGCAGATTAGCGACCAACCTGGCGCAATCCCTGCCGGTTCGTTCGCTGCTCCTCGCGCCTACACTGGCGCTGCCATCGCTGCTGGTACCGCTGCATTCACCCTCTACGGTGGCCGCACGGCTGCAAACGCTGCGAAAACGGACGTTCTCTACTTTGCCAACTTCCCCGCGGCTGAGTGGATGGGTTATGAAGGTGTCAAAATCGCTGCCACGACTGGCACGACCTACTATGCCCTCATCAAGGACAAGGACACTGGCAAGTTCATGATGATCTCGTATCAGGTGAACTCTGGCAACACCATCACGGTTATCAACCGTCTTGGCTCTGCCGCTCAAGGCGCGCAGGTGACTACCCTTGGGAACGTGACTTGGAACTCTGGCGTGTGGACAACCACTTATGTCACCGATTCCGCCGCCATCGGCTCCGAGGTGTACCCATGTAACAGCTACGGCCAGCCATATGTCCGCACGTATGCCTTGGGCGACCAAGCTATCGTTGGTGGTTACGGTCAGTACGCCACTAACGACGGTAGCCCAAGCCTGTGCATGGGTCGTCGTATTACTCAGGTGGACGACTACGGCCATGTCGGCGGTGTTGGTATCGCCACCGTGTATGGTTGCCGCGCCGTTCCAAACGTGGACGGGGTGTACTGCAACTACGCCATCGCCTACAGCGCCTACAACCCTCCCGGCCTGCCTACTATCGTCTAAACAACGGTGGCTTGTTAGGATTCTGCGGGCGGTGGAGAAATCTGCCGCCCGCTTTTTGATTGCATGGACTAACAATAACCTCCATCATACGCCTCATGATCAAAGCTATTTACGGTGTCGAGTTTCTGAACTGTTCCGATTGCACGGTTCCTATCGAGGGAACTAATAACGTCATGATTGGGCTGGCTACGACTGGACGACCTGGGCGAGTTTCAGGTTCAGCGGCATTCGAGTTTGCTAGCCTTGCCGATTTCAATCACCATAAAGTAGCGGTATTCGAAGGGCGAAACCGTTTCATCAAACCAATTCCTTACGTCGTGTTTGAGACGGGCGATGGCGAGCGCTTTGACGACTTGGACAAGGCTTTTGAGCACCAAAAGGAGCACTTTCAGAAGCTGATTGATAAATCGCTCAGTGAAAAGTTCCAAGATCCTCTAGCGTCTATCAGCTCCGAGCCGGAAGAAAAAGAGCTTCCATCCTCTTTTGAGGAAGGCTTAGCAGAAGCCAAGAAAGCCGCAGAAGAATGGCCACACACGCCAAAAACTCCAAAAGCTGAGTCACCACTCATACAGCCTGACACATTTACTGCCGAAGTGATTGATTCAGTCAAAGAAAGTCTGGGAAAGAACGCTGAGCCAGCCCCTAAAGTAACCAACCCAACCATCCACGAACAAATCGCTAACCTCGTCCTCGAAAAACCTCTCCGCACGAAAGCAATCGCCGCTGAGATTGGCAAAACCGAGGAAGAAACTGCCGCGCTCATTGAAGCGCCTGAGTCTTTGGTTGAAAAGCGTGAGGCTGGATGGGTTAAGCTTAAGGAGGCTGAATAAATTATGCCCGCCGCCGCCCGTGTTCTAGCCGACCTAATGGGACTCCTTGATGTGGAGAGTGTCAATCATGCCCCTCCGCAGTTCCAAACGCGGGCGCTTTCGGATCTTAACGCCGCCCTTGAGGAGATTTATGGTCTGGCTCCTACTGAGTGGTGGATGACCGACGACCGAGGCGAGCGCGTGAGAGCGCCTACAGTCGTCACGCTGACTGTTACGCAAAACTCCAAGGCAATCACCTTTGCTGGTTACGCCTCTTGGATGCTCGGCTGTACCATCATCATTGATGGGGATGACAATCAGAACAACCTGCTTTCCTTGGGAGCAAGCCCAAGCCTTCGATTTGATTATCTTGGGTCGAGCGGCGTTAAAGGCGCGATGGTTTACCATGACAAGGTGACTTTGCCAACGGATACGGCGCAGGTAGCACAGCCAGTCTTTGTTGATAACTGGCCCTTGATTCCCATGCCCTCCAAGCGGGATTTACAGCGCGGCTACAACTGGAACGGTCCTAGCGGCGACTATGGCTCTAGCTCGTATGGTAATACGGGGGACAATCTGGCTAACTGGATTCGTGCCGACAAGATGATCTCGCAGCCAAAACTTTTCCTTGTGGAGCGCTCAACGGCTTTTAATGCGCAGACTTACCCTGCTATCAGCTTTGATACGCTGCCAGACAAGCAGTACACCTTAAGTTATCAGGCGCAGCTTTTAGCGCCAGTTGTTGCTTCCTTTAGCGATACTCGGGAGTGTTTGGTTCCCTATGGCTACGAGGGCACGATTCTGCTTCCTATGGTGCGGTGGCGTTTCTCTTCTTGGCCTCAAGCGGCCTTCTCAAAGGATGACACGAAGACCGAATACGAAGGCGCTCGCACGATGCTTTCAACGATCAATCCATCTGGCTATCAGTCGATGGCAACGGAAATGCAGAACTGATTTATGAGCGACCCTTTCAAATCCGTTCCAGCACGTCACCAGCGAGCCAACATCGTTAAGGGCGCTGGCAATATCGGCCAGATTCCTTTTGGCGGTATTGATCCAAAGCAAATTAAACCCTCCCTCACGAAGCGACTGCAAGAGCTTGAGGATTTGAAGGCACGCGATAAAAAGAATCAGTAACTATGGGCTCTCAGCTATCCGAATTTCCTATCCGTGACTTTGGGACTCTTGCGAGCCTACAGGAGACAACAGACATTGGCGGTAAGCTGACTGAGGCCAAAAACTGCAAGTTGCGTCCCTTTGGCGGCATCTCTGGACCGCCGCGCTACTTCCGCTTATGGGCGATTGGGAGCGTCCAGAACATCTACAGCACACTTGATGCACTCACGCACCCTAGCGGCAGCGGCACGTTGTCTGATTCGGATCTGACGGTAGCCGTTCGCATTTACCGTTATGGGGTGAATTTCCTGCTCCTTTACTCGATGCCTGACCGTAAGGCGCGGGGCTTCTTTTACCTTGGCCGTGATAACTCGTACACCGGTCCAGTAGACTTTGATACCGGCCCTCCATCGTATGAAGTTTTAGCCGTTGGCCTGGACCGAAGCGCTCGTTGGTATGGCAAACGGGCATACACTCAGATTTTCCTAAATAATGGGGTTGATAACGGTGTGGTTGTTCAACTAAACCGAACAAAAACACCAGGGAAATGGCGCATTGCTGCCAGCAACGACAGGCCTGTTGAGCCAATCATTTCTTTAACTGCCCCCGGCAATAGTACCCTAGTCCAATCTTTTTGGACAATCCCCGGTTCAAATTCATTTACCTTCACGGCTGATGTCAGTTCGGATACATTCACCACTCCGGCCCCTCACAATTTTGTTAATGGCACGGCTGTTCGTTTAACAACTACAGGCACGCTGCCTGCACCTCTAGCAACAGGAACAACTTACTATGTAGCTGCCGCAGTTGGCACCACATTTAAACTAACGACTAGCCCAGGAAGCGGGTTGGTTAATATAACCACAGTTGGCACTGGAACGCATACGGTAGCCGTCTTTGGGGCGACCAGAGCCGGAAGCGCAAGCTTAACATTTACAGCTAATGAAGGGAACTTCCCTGGCGTTTCGGGGAACAATAAAATCAAAGTTAATATTGTGTTCTCGTCTTACGGAGGTGCGATTTCATCCACCTTGACTGGGAGCGGATCTGTAGCAGACCCATATATTTACACGATTTTCACGACTACATCTGGTAATTCAACGGATGCAATTGTTACGTTCGTTAACCTAGATGCTAAAGTTTTGTCGATTCTCAGCGCATCCAAATCTGGCGCTGACTCGACTAGTGACACGGCAAACTACGGGCCAGAGTTTTTAGCGCAAGGGAGCGGAACAGGTCAAAGCGCTGGATTCACCAATAAAACAGCCACGGTTTATTTACGCTACTTCGACAGTGGCAATGAGTTTCTTGGTTATGAGGGCATCTCTAGCGAGATTTCAAACACCATCATCATTGATGCGAACACTAATTCAGATATTCGAGTCAGTGTTCCTGTTTCTCCTGGCGCTGGCGATGGCCGGTTTAACCAGATTCGCGTTTATCTCCAATTTGGAGAGGGATTGGCCGCTCAATGGAACTTGATGGATGCAGATAATCCAATCATTAACACCTCACGCTCAGGCCAGTTTGTTCCTGACCTTACCTCAAACTTCGTTTTTACCTTCTCCCAAACTAGGATTGTAACAACAAACGCATCAACAGACTTCATCACTAATTTTGATGGATCTGCTGCACCTCCAAATAATACACCAGTCATATTTGCTAGCTCCCCGCCACCATCCGGCGGATTGACTGGATTCGTTGTTTATTACGTTGTTCAGGCTAGCGGCAGCTCATTCAAAGTATCTTTGTCTGAAGGGGGCTCGCCAGTGAACATCACGGCAAATACAAGCACGGCGGTATGGCGATTAGTGGCCCATTCATTAGCTCCAGGTAATGGTATTCTTTTGGCTGGCTCTGCGCTGCCTTCACCGCTTACCGCGTCAGAATATTTCGTTCGTAACCCAACGCCATATAGCTTCCAACTTTCCGAATCGGTTGATGGATCAATTGTTGATATAACGGCAGGTGGAAATTCTCCAACCTACACCCTAACTCGTCAAGTCGTTCAGCTAGGCACGACAACGCCAATTGGACAAATCATGAGTGTGGACCAAAACAGGCCACTACCTCACAAGGTTACGACGATTGCTAATGAACAGACTTGGCGAGGGAGCGTGACGGGATTTCAAGATCGGCTATACGTTTCCAAGCCCGCCACTAATGATGAGCTCGCGCCAGAGGGAGCGAATGCAGAGGCGTACGAGCGTGTTGAGTCTCCAAACGGAACGACAGGCACGCCACGTATGACGGCTCTCTACAGCGACGGCTTTAAAATCCATGTTCATACTGCCGATGGAGTGACGCTGATTGATCCTACAGACCCGTCAAAGCGGTACAGCCCGCCGGTTGTTTGCGGCGCGATCAACCAATCAGCCCTTGTGCCGTGGCCGGGAGGCTTGATTTACTACCTGGGTGCTGACTTCCAGATTTACACCATTTCCGGCCTCCGCTACGGCAAGCAGCAGGTGGAGTTTGCCGCCCGTGATGCCGCTAGCTACGTCCTCGACCGGACAAGCGTTGACGCCGCCCTTGATAATCCTGACCGTGTTTTTGCCTTTCCTGATGTGAATGGGCAAATGCTTTGGTTCTTCCTGCCTTCTCCAAACTCTGAGGCGGTGGCTATCACAGGGCTTGCCTCTACGGAGGTCATCACGTCTGCCGACCGTCACGGCCTGCGGCTTTTGGATGCGGTGATATTCCCCACGCTGACCGGCGGCACAGGTTTAACGGCGGGCACTACGATTTACTACGTCAAGACTGTTCCGAATGCCACGACTTTCACTGTATCGGCCACTCCTGGCGGAAATGTGGTCAATATCACCACCAACATCACGGCGGGCACATTTGCCAAGACCAAGAATCGTCTGGGGTTCGTCTATGACTTCGAGGCCAAGGGCATCTTGGGTGAGTATGACTATCCGAAAGTGTACGATTTGACGCTACTTGAACCATCACGGCCTGAGATGGTTTTTGCGGATGAAGACGGCAATCTTTTCTTTTGGGATACACGCAATCAGCTAGATCACGGCGACAACTATGGGGCGCAGCCAATGGCGACGAAGTATAGCATTAACACGCTCCCTCCTGTCCAGTTCGATGGCTACGGCATGGTGGATTACAATGATGGCACAGGAACCTCACGCTACTATCAGGCCGCTACGTGCATTTTCACGACTGGGTACATTGATATAGGCCGAGCGGCAAACCGCAAAGCCTTCGCTGGCCTTATCTGGGCAACCGTCCAAGGCTCGCGAGGACTGGTGAAAGTGCAGTTCATCGCCATGAATACTGATATGGTGGTTACGAAACTATATGGAGATTTGACGGAATTTGGCTTCCAACAATGTCACAAGATCCTTCAAAGCATGAACGCAACCGCCGTAAAAGTGAAGTTTACGGTGATTTATGCTGAGCAAAGCGCATGGACTGTGCGTAACATGGCGATGCTTTATCGCGGATTGCGCCAATTGTGAGTTGACAAGGATTCTGTTCGTGCGCAGGTTTGATGCGTATGGACAAACCACGAATCAATACTGAATGGTCCAAGACGGATCACACTTGGCTAAAGGCGCAGAAAGCGAAGTTTGAGGATGCGACATGGCCTCAATTCTTCAAGAAGGCTGCTGAATCTCGCGATTTGCTAGACCGCATTCGCTCCACAGTCGGAAGCGGCAAGCTGGTGATTGAGCGGATGGACGGAACTAGGACGGAGGTAATGATTTAGGTTATATGATGTTTTTAATTTATGCACTCCTCATTGGAGGTGCCGTTGAATATAAACAGTATGGCCTAGCCACTGTATGGGCGGTACTGTTTCAATGTTATGCAATAGGCAAGATTCTAGGGGCTTTATCTCCTTTAGAAAAGGAGGACAAATAATCATGCACCTTGTAAACATCACCCCTCACGGCGTCGAAAAGATGCGCGGCAGCATTCCTTGGATCACTGAGGGGCGCTATCTAGTCTGTGATGCAAACGTTGGCGAGCTTTTCGTGACGGGCATGGCCGAGCGTGCAGAGTACTACCACATTGACTGCCCCTTGCATTGGGGCTCTCTTCAGTGGCGGGTGCGGAAGATGCTCATAATTCCTCATGGGGGGTTTGGTGATATGCTTTTTCTCACTCCGTCACTTTTCTGGATTCATGAAAAGCACCATGAAATTGAAATCAGCCTGTGTGCGTTTGACAATTACCTTGCTATCCTTGATTCGCCAGGGCTTGAATTTGTGAAGCGTGTTGGATACCCGTTGCTAGCCTCCGAGATTGACGCCTACGATGTGATCGTTCCCCTTGAGGAGTGTATTAAGCCAGGACTGGACGCTGTGACAGCCATCGCGGAAAGAATGTGCGCTGAGCCGGTCAACAAGAAACCTCACTACATCATCACAGACGAGGAGAAAGTTGGCGCTGAATATCGCTTCCCGAAGACGAACAAGAAGAGAATTGGGTTACAACTAAAGAGCACATCCGCAGCAAGATCATGGCCTCAGCGTTATTGCATTAACTTTACTGGCCTTTGCTTACAAGAAGGATATGAAGTATTTCTTTTCGGCGCTCCCGGTGAAGCTCAGGGAGTAGTTCCGCATGGAGTGGTGAACTTAACTGCATGTGATCCGCCTCTTAGCTTTCGCGAATCTGCCGCTGTAGTTTCATCGCTTGATTGCATGGTTGCTCCAGATTCAGCCTTCTGTCATATCGCAGGCTGCTTGGATATTCCAACTGTAGCCCTGTATGCTGCGTTCCCATGGAACGAGCGTGTAGGCCACTTTACCTCCGTTAGAGCCCTTACAGGAAAAGCGTCATGCGGCATTCAGCACTGTCATTGGCACGCTATTGCAGGGCAGCAATTTCCACCTGGGGAACGATGTGAATACGAGGGCGAGTGCTCTGGGATGGTTGACCTTTCGCCAGAAAGAGTCTTGCGAGCCGTAAAACAACGCCTACAATAAAGGCAACGATCCCCACCGTTCTAGCGGTAGGAATCGTCTAACATCAAACATGAATCACCATGCAAGAGGCTAAAAGAGCAGTAAACGCCCCAATTTCAGATGTCAAGTTAACCGCAAGGCAGGTTAAGTCATTTTGGGAAAAGGTTGATAAAACCGGAGATTGTTGGCTATGGACTGCTGGCAAGAACAAGCAGGGATATGGCCGATTTGGAATTTACAGAGAGGGCAGGAGCTTCCGCATAAACGCCCACCGAGTATCATATTTCATATCTATTGGTAATATAAATAATGATCTTCTTGTTTGCCATAAGTGTGACAATCCAACTTGCGTTAATCCAAGTCACCTATTTTTAGGAACCCACAAAGACAATGCGATTGATCGTGTTAATAAAGGACGTAATAATTCTCCGACTGGAGATAATCATGGCTTACGCAAGCATCCAGAGGCCGCTTGCCGTGGGGATGATTGTTGGATGAGAAAATACCCAGAGCGACGCATCGTTGGCGAGAGCGCTTTTGGATCAAAATTAAAAACAGCGCAGATCCCTGAGATTCGGTCCCTAGCCAAGGACGGACACACACATCTATCTATAGCTCTTAAATTTGGCGTGACTAGACAGTGCATACAGAAGATTGTAACGCGCACACACTGGAAGCACATCCCATGAAACTCACCACCGCCTACCTCATCCTAGCCGCACTCCTTCTCTATTGGGTGTGGTTTATCTCAAATCACAGCGGGCCGCCGGAGCCTGAGCCTTACTCTGAAGGGTGGAAGGAGGCACGGAAGTGAGCGTCATTATAGGATGCATTATCTTCTCTGTAATAGTCTTATGGACTTTGCGGCGACGTGAAGACCCTGAGCGCTTAAAACAACGGCGGATTCAGGCTGATTTTTGGTGCCAACAAACGCAAATGGCTCTTTTAGATGCCATCGAGGCGGAAGAAGAGGGCGATCAAGAGGCGCTGAGCTTGGCAGTTGAGCGCGGGATGTTAGCCAATCGGAGATATTGGCAGGAGTGGAGCGGGGATTAAACCGTGAACCGAATGCGACTCCGAATTTGCGAAAGCTTACGGACCTTTTGAAAGACTCCACCACCTTCACGCGAACCTGCGGCATCTGTATTCCCTTCACAAGTAGCCACCATACCGCTTCGAGCATCTTCAATAGCTATGCCAATGTGGGAGAAAGAAAAGATTACAATGTCGCCACGCTTAATGTCATCGTGATGAGGTTTTTTGGTTTGCGTTGAATTGTCCTGCTTGAGCGACCAATTCTCGAAATCCCATGCGCCAGCCGTTTGCGGGCGCTCGAAAGTGTAAGGCCTTTCGTTCTTGTCAGAACCTTGGATCTTCATTGCCTCACGTATGCACCAGCAAACGAACGCAGCGCACCACGGCCAAGGCTTATCAGCCGGGAGCCATGTAGCCGCCTTGTATTCGTTCACACGCGGTCCGCAATTAGTTCCATCCACCTCCTGTACGCCCACTTCTTTTAAGGCAACACGAACGAGCAATTCAGAAAATGGAACTGGAGGCATAAAATCAGCGTAGAATCAGAGTGATGAGATAAAGAGCAATAGCAGCCCATCCAAGATGGAAGCGAGGAGCGCCAACGCCAACAGCGGCAAGAATGGCGCAGACGATAGCAAAGGCGAGAAGGATAAGAGTCATAAATTGAGAGATTAAATCTTTGCGGCAACCGTGTTGATGTGAGCCTGAATCGTGACAGGACCCGGTATCCCGTCTGTAGGAATCGGTTCTGCTATGCCCGCCGCGTTGATAACTTCCTGCATTTCTTTCACGCCCTCCTTAGTGTTCCGTTGCACCCAATCAGAGATAAGAATCTGCGTAGCGAAACCAGAGAACCCAGAGACAATACCAACAGTCTCAGGAGTCATCGCAAAGATGGGGAGCTGAGCACCTAGCCAGACAAGACCGCCGCCAATGACGCCGCCAAGCCAGCGAGCGATTGCGCCGGAAAGGATGTGGCCTTTATCCTGGGTGGCGAAGATTTTGATCAGTGTTTGTTTCATCGTGGGGAGTTTCGGCGGCGTGTTGGAGGTTCCTGGTAGGATTGAGAGGCTAAGCGTTCGTCCAAAGACTTTTTGGAAATCTCTTCAAAATAAGAATTCTGGCGAGCGTTGGTCGCGTTCAGCTCTCGATTAGATGCGGCCACCTCATGAAGAGCCGAAGTGTTCTCTTTGATTGTGGCAATGCCAATCGTCGCCACCCACCGCAGCATGAACAAAATAAAGCCAGTTAGAGAAACAATGGCCGTGATGTAAATTCCCTGCATCCCCCACTTGTCCGCAACGGCAGGATCAATAAACCCGAAGACCGGCGCAAGCCATGTGCCAAGAATCGTTATCGCTGAAGTGGCCGCGCCGATGACACAAACAGCGACTTGTTGCGGAAGATCGTGGAAATGTTGGATCATAAGATAAGCGCCGCCTCTCTAAATGCTTGGTTCATCTCCTCAACGGTCAAGTGCAGCACTTGAGTTCTGACAACCTCAACCAACTCATTGTTGCGAAGAATTGCAGTCGCGTATTCCCATTGGTCAATCGCATCATCTTTTTGCTGACCAGCGGGCAGGCTGTTTAGGAATGCTTTGATGGCTGTTTTCCATGTCGGCTGATTATTTAGCCATAGGCGCATCTGGCGAGGCGTGATAGTCGGGATAGAGGCCTGAATCTCTTCCGGCGTCATCTCCTCGACTAACCACCCAAATGTGTAAACGGAGCCATCTAAGGTATTTTGAGGGACTGCTTTTTGAGTAACAGTCATGTCAGTTGGATACGGCTCATAAACAAGATAAGCCTCGATGGTGTCAGGAGGTAGCTCTCCTGGCTCGCCATCCACTGTGTATGGCGATGGCCGAATGACTCCATAAAGACCTATCTGGCCGCTTGTTCTGTAGAATTGGTAAGACATATCAAAGGACTAAACTGATGGTGACTGCTGAATAGGCATTGGCGGAGACAGAGAAAGCTTTGGAAGCAGCATCATTGGCGGCTAGATCTGCGATTCCTATATGGAAGAATCCGCCGCTTGCTGAGTCAATCCTTCCAGTCATGCCACTTGGCGCACTTATGGAATTATTTGTTCCAATCTGTAATTGGCTAACCATGGACAACAGCAATCCAGTCCCGACTACAGCCGAAACCCCCATAGCCGTAGAGCCAGTTTGAGAAAAGTTGCCAGCCGCAACAAGGCCTGAAGATCCTCGATAGTTGACGATTACTCCACTCCGGTTAGCTCCACCGCCATTATCAAATGCTAAATTAGACGGCTCACTACCAGCGTTTGTTACCACATGGTAAGCAACCATTGTTGCGTAGGCGTACGTTGTCCAAGTGTAATCTGTCTTTGCCCTAGTCCATCCAGTAGGTAGCTTTATATCTGCTGGCGTGATATTTGTTATAAACGCTACAAGTATATCCCCATTAGCTAGTCCGGTTGGCAGCGTGACATTTGTATTCACAGAGACCGGCCCAGTTGAAACGAAGGTGACACCCCCACCACCACCGCCTCTAGGGCGACTGCTAGCAATCACTTGCATTAAGCTCATTGCGTGTCTCCCGTTAAAGTGGCAACACTAGAACTCACAAACTTGAGGCCAATGACGGAAGATTGAACGCGAGTCTTGAGCGTCGAAACCTTGTTGATAGTGAAGCTGCTTTCTACAAGTGTAACTTGACCGGCGGCAGCTTGCTCAATCGCTGTTTCTTCTTCGCCTGAAGCCGTTGAGCCTGGAATCGTATATGAACAACCCGAGGCGTTCGTGAAACGAATCCACTTGCCCGCATCTGCTGTCGTCCAAGTGCGGGTTGTTCCTGTCTCAGTGACGATAGCCATTCGGGACGATAGAACGCCACTAGCAAGCACTAAAGAGCCGCCAACCGTCAGTTCCTCAACAGCGCCAGTGCTGCCAGTGGTGCGCCCAAGAAGCCGCGCCGTGGTCATCGTGAGTGTCGAGCTAGTGATTGCACCAGTGAGCGCAAAAAGAGCTTTAAGCGTGCTTCCGAGAATGTACTTCAGGACATTGGAAGCGGCAGAATCAAGAATTGGGATCTTGTCACCATCAGCGAGAGATCCTTTTGAGGATGTTCCGTTGATGGCCGGGCCGATATTGCCCGCATCCGTCACGTCTGCTAGAGCTTCGATGCCATCAAGTTTCGTTCCGTAGGCGGCGGTCATTAGGCCGTCCTGACTTGCAGAAGCGTCACGGATTTTGTCAGAACCGCCTGTTACATGAGAAGAAGCGTGACTAGTAGGCATGCGAGCGTCAGAAAGGCGGCTGTCATTGCCCGCACAAGCATCTGTTCCTCCAGTTCCGATGGCACGAACTGAGGCAGTACCAGCAGATTGAACGGTTAAGACGGTAGAAGTCACCGTACTATCTTTGAGCAGTTTGCCTGTCGTCCCGTCGTAAAGAGGAATGCCGTTATCAGTTGCAGACGCAGGCCCTACCACATCTCCGCTTCCTGATGGAGTGCTGTAAAGCAGAGACCCATCAGTATCAACGCCGGAGACGAATTGACCGCCTGCGCCAGTGTTACGCTTTACGCCGCCAAGAGTGGTTGTCCCTGGGGCGGGCAAGCGAGCGGCGGGCAAAGTGCCCGTTCCTAAATCCGAAGCGCTTCCAGAGGTGGCGACTGTTGCTAAATCTCCAGGCTGAACGGCACTATCGGCGGTAGCGCCTTGGGCTGCGGTGGCGTAAGTGGGGTCAGCCTTACTTTTGATGTAAGTCCAGATAGTACTCCAAAGCGCCTTTTTGTTGGTTCCCGTGGGAGCCATCGACGTATCGGAAGTGTCCACCACTTCAGCAAGATCCGCGTCGGCTAAATTGCCGCTCGTCAGTTCTGTTAAGTCTGTAATTTTGCCTGCCATGTTTAGCCTTCCAAGTTTCTAACTGCTCCGTCTTCGAGATACCGGCCCGCCCCATCTTCAAGGAGGCGAGCCGTTATAGCTCCCCCGGCAGGGCAATGCTTCCTATGTTACTTTCAGGGCCTGAGCCCGCATCATTTTTGGGAGTCACATAGAAATCATAATCGCCAGCCGTAGAGCCAGCGTCATAATCGTATGTCAAATCCGTGACTGTATCGAGCAACGTATACCCACCGCCATCAACCTGTATGTAAATCTCATACCCAAATCCGGGCGCTCCCGTATTGTTGCTAGGCGTCCAGGCGAGATTAGCTACATAGCTTCCAACATCCGCATCAACGACTAGAATCGGCGCAACCACTGGTGGCGAAAGCCCCGCAGTGTGCCAAGATGGGTTAACGTGGAAAGTGGGAGACGTTCGCCAAGTGCGAGCTGTGCCCCAAGTGGGAGATGTTTTGAAGCCTAGGCTCATCGTTCGTGCTGGCTAATATTTGAGAAGAAATAAGGCGCGCTTGGATATGTGCCAAGAGTTCCTATTTTGTTCCACATGATAGCATTCAATCGCTCCTGATTGGCGATGAATGAATTGATCTTGTTCTCAGTAGAGGCGAACTGAGTTTCAACTTCGACAAGCTTGGCGTTCCGCTCGGTTACCTCGTTGCTAAGCTTTTCACGCATCTCAAACAATGAGGCTTTATTCTCATCAACCTGTTTCGAGAGGATGGTTCTATTGTCGAAACTCTGAGTATTCTGCGTGTGGATATTGTTGATAGCCAAGTCATGCGCATCAACCCGCGAGGCTAGATTGTAAATCGGGCCACCAATGAGAATAATAAGCCCAATAACCGCAATCGCTATTTGCAGGTTTGAGTTACGTCGAAGGACACCATTGGGCTCAGTACTCATAGATCACGCATTCGGAAGCTTATTTAGTGCTAGCGCAGCTTCAAGGGCTTGAACTTTTTTACGCAGAAGCACAACAACATCCAAGGCGGAAGAAAGAGCTGTTCCCGTTCCTGCCGAAACGACATTTAAAGCTGTCACCATTGTTCCGTCTAAAGTCGAAACATAGTCAGTGACTACTGCTGTTTTATCGCCCGCACTGGAGTTTGCAGTCCATCCAGTGTCAGCAGCCATGCTTGGCGATGGGGATTCAAGTTTCATGATTATGATAGTTTGAATGCCGCAACGCGAGGCGATCCAGTGGCAGCAGCGATAGAAACAGCGCCGATGAAGTCATCAATCACCAGAGACCCGCCGTTACCATCATCGGCGGCCAATCCAGCTTTTAGCACAAAGTTGAAAGACGAACTTGATGCGCTTGCCCCATACTTCACATAAACGGCAGCATCATCGAGATTTTGAATAAATCCCTTCTCGTTTGCCGCCAAAGTGAAAACCGTGCTGTCTGTCGTAACTGGGGTGGCAGTGCTAACTGTTGAATACTGATTTGGATCTGCGGATACTTTATCATCCGCCCGAGTAAGTTTGGCTTGAGTGACAACGAGAGCGGACGAGTCTTTGTCTGTACGCAACGTACTAACATCATTCACCGCATAACCGCCAGGAGGCGAGGCAACATTGATTGCCTTGCCTGCGGTTAAGATCGGGTTGCCGGAAGCGGCTGCGTCATCAGCAGCAGGGCCAACAACCGTTTGCCCGCCACCTCCGCCGCCGGAAAGGCTAACAATTGGGATATGAGCGCCAGTAGAGTCCACCGTAGAGGCAAACTCGACTGCACTATTTACATCCCTAGTGGGAGTGGTTGAACCGTCAATATAAGACATAGGGATTAAAGGGCGGGAGTTTGAGAGTGGATTCTTTCGTATGACTCAATAGAATCATCGAAGAGAGTATGCAGTTCTTGATATATTTTCCAAGCTTTTCTGGCAACAGCTAGGTCTTCACCTTTGATAGACTCATTTTTAAGATCCAAGTCAGCGGCCTCTAGCCTATCATCAACTAGCTTATCCCAGAAGTACTCTTGAAACTCAGAGTCTGCTTTTAGCTTTTTGCAGTAGGCATAGAATCGAGCCGCTTTTTCTTGAGCGGTAATCTCTTCAGTAGTTTTCGAAGTGGTTTCGTTCATGCGGCGGCTTGCAATTCCTCAACAGGTGGGGCGGTTAGCATTGGATCAACTGGGGCGGCATCAACCACCTCCGGCGCTAGAGCAGGATCAACAGGCAACGGTAAGCCATCAGGGCCAACGCCAGGGGGCATAGTTGGCAGGATCGGCAGTGGAAGCGCCCCTTCAGGGTCTTGATCGCCCATCGCCTTCAGGATGTCCGCATAGAAACGCTGGCGAGCCTTTGTCCTGTTCTCAGGCAGAGTTGCATCCCACCTATCAGTAAGGTCAATCTTCGCCATCGAAGTCTCAATAAGATCCGTCGAGCGAGTCTTTGTCATGCTCACCTCGATATGATCGCGGTAGGCTCCAGGCTCTGACTCCAGCCAAGTTTGGAGGTCAAGAGCGGCAGGCTCGCCCAACAATTTCTTAGCAAACGCAAAATCAAAGTCGCCAAGTTCAATATCAGCGAAGATCCGCAACGCATCGTTCATGCCTAGCACAAACTCAGTTTCCCGAGCGCGCACCATGATGTCGCTTTGAGACTTGGCAATGTTTGCCGCTGTAGCTGTATCGCGGCCAGGAAGCCCAGGAACTGGCGTTTCTCCAGATGCTACGCTACCACCAAGGCCCTGAATCCGTTGCAGCATGGTATTCATACTATCTTGGATAGGGCCAGCCTGAGACGGCACTGTAACAACGTGCATGGCATCAGCCGGGGTGAACTGCCCACGGCTACGATAAAGGCGTGAGCTGCGGAATTTGTACGGCACGCCTGCTACACCTTCCTCGGTTGCCTGTGGATTGCCGAAAAGCATGTTCCCACTGTTAGCTAGGTCAATCTTGAGATTGTTCCAACACCAATCAATGAAGTAATTCATGTCGGCCATTTCATCCCAATAACCGCGCCCGTACCAACGGGACTCGACTGGATAGATGCGATTCAGGCCAAACGGATGAATTTTGTTTTCAGAGTAGTCGAGAACCAAAGCGGCATAGTCGTATGCAATCGGCCATTGCGCCTCAAGATCGACAAGCAGCATCAAATCTTCGCTCTTGCGGTCTTCGTCGGCATCCCAACGCCACCACATTTCCACATACGTTCTCTTTTGTGGAGTGTCTTGGCTCGTATCAACTAGCGGCTGTTTTTCTCCGCGATTATCAGCGGGAGCTGCGGCATCAGAAAGTGAGGCGGTGCCAACGCCATTGTTTGCGTACTGCTCAAGATAAGAATCAACCGCTCCTTTGTTCAGTCGGTCTTGTGGCAGTCCATTGATAACATCCTCGGGATAAGCGTCAAAGATATGGGCGCGGAAGTCTGTAGCATCCAATGACTTAGCCGTATCAGGAATGACAATATCAGACCAGTATGGCAAATCCCAATCACAGCCATCTAGTGCCAGTTCAGGCCGAACAAAAACCTTAGTTTCCTCGCTCAACGGCAACGCCACACCGCTAGGCAATGTGAGAACCGTTTTTGGATCTCGCTCAAGAAACATAACGCCAGCAATCGCGTCTGCTTTTTGCTTCCAAATATCAGACTCCGTGATGAAGTCGCCAAGCGAGTCTTTTGCAGGCTTGCCATTGGCATCCAAAACAAGCCGCGCATTGACTGGCACATGCTTGATAATTGTGGCTTTTGTCGCTTTATAGACTGATTCTCCGCGTGTTAAGCAACCCCTCAAGCTGTCTTTGAACTTGTTGAGTAGCTTTGCTCGCTTACTCCGCGCCTGAAGATACCGCTCAGCAGGATCGAGCGCCGGATTCACATCCTCCGGACCATCTGGCATGACGCCAAAGAATTTTTCACTTGGTAGAAGGTCATCAACCATCTTGTCCAAGTGCATCTCCATCATGCTCTTTGGAGCTGCAAGAGAAAGATTCGACTGCGCAAAAATGGTTCCAGCTACAGCACGGCTGCGATAGTCACACTCGCTAAATTGAGTAGCTTGGTAACGCTTGAACAACCAAGAATCGCCTTGGTACTGACGCTGTGACATCCAACCTAGGTTCTGGCGCTCGCTAGTGAAGCGATCACACGCAATACCGACCATCAACTTTTCTCTGTCAGGCTTGAGCCGGAGATGACTTTGGACTAAAACTTTTTTGTCAGGATCGGCCATTTAGGGAGAGTGGAGAAATTATGGGGCGTCAGAGGCTATTTAGCAACCTCTGAATTTATCGGGATGATAGACTTTCAAGAATGCCTGGACGGCCTAAAGTTTCGCGGGCAGTTCGGAAAGCTTGAGTCTTGGCCTTCTGAAGCTCCTCAACAGTAGAAGATGGCGGATTCTTCCATAACTGGCGCGGAAGCTTTGAAGCAATAGCGGCCTGCTTTTGTTGCCAGAGATTACCCGCGTAACGCTCAAAGACGGCGCGCTGTTTTGGAGTAGTCAACGGCACCTTTTGTTTGCCGTTCAAGACGTAGAAGTCTCCCTTGTCGAGGGGTGCAAAGTAGCGAGCGTTGTCTTCGTCCGGGTTGTTTCGGATGAAGCCGCGAATGATCTCGTCAGCAGGCGCTACCTCCAAGGGAGCGTTGGCGAAGGGCATCAGTAACCGAGCGGCGGCATTACCATCCTTGCCAATCTCGCGGCCATAAATATCCATCATTGGCTGTGCCTTCGCAGCAACCGGCCAAGCTGGATACCAGAACTCAGCCTTGTAACGGCCATCGCGCATCGTGTCATCCCAATTCCGAAGAGGCTGCCGAACAATGTTGGGAACCAAGGAAGTGAGGATAGACTTAGCGGTCTTCGTGTGTGCTTCCTCACCAGAAATGCGGCCACTCTTGATGTCCTGAACTGTGCGTGACAAGTCAGAGAACCCTTGGAGGAAAGTCTTGTCATCTACCTGAGACATGAAGTTGGCGGCGATAGCAACAACCGCATCCGAAGGGTTAGCGCCTTTGATTGCGCCAACAGACTGCGCTTTCTGCATGTTCTTCACAGCGCGGATGCCATCAATAATCGTGCCTAGAACCGTGGCAATCGGCTCATACCGGCCATAAGCGAATCGAGTTTCCTTGCCGTTGCTATCACGTGTGATGATCACGTAATTACCGCCGGTTGTCCGGTTGCGAAAAGCCTGCTCACCTTTGCGGGACGGATCGTAAGGGATGCCGCCAACAAGAAGAACTGTCTTCTCGTCGTCATCGTCGTCCCCCTCAGACATGCCCCAAAGAGTCGTCAGTGCCGTAAATGCTGCAAGCTGCTCTGTCAGGTGCTTAGCAAGCGCCGCCTTCTTGTAGGTTTTAAAGAACGGCACGCCATTAGCAGTCTGTTGGTACAGACCATTCATGATATTCAATAGGACGCCAAGAGAGCCAATGGGAGACTTACGAATACCCGTCAGCATAATATTGGCTGGAGTGCGGACAAACGGAAAGAGGAAAGCCAAAGGTAGCCACAAAAATATCC
>Ga0247814_10000170_pt1 | contig 62448 bp, 31 predicted proteins | sample UWRJL179409R1_FD_179947 | JGI IMG/M metagenome (GOLD analysis project Ga0247814, IMG submission 179947) | Plant litter microbial communities from Arlington Agricultural Research Station in Wisconsin, United States - UWRJ-L179-409R-1 | ecosystem: Environmental > Terrestrial > Plant litter >... | reverse complement strand
TTATATTTAAATCTCCGTCTTCCTGTGCGATACCTACCAATACCGAAGTCAAAGATTTTCCTGCCGAGGCCCAATACCAAACACTGTCCTGCGTAAACGTGCCGAAATATTTTTCCAATACGATTTTTCCATCCTTTAATACAATGAATGCCTTGGAATTTTTGGATTCCAAAAATTGATACAACGTATCAATCTTCTCCTGGCACCAACCCAAATCAGCCGGATCTGTCGTTTCCCAGGTATTACCAACAAGCGGCGGAAAGTATAGACTTTGCGCATACGTAATTTGCATGCAGCCATAAAGAAAAACAACGGTAAATAATGATTTCATGCTATCGTTTTGTGTTTTTTTGACTACAAAAATTGTGTGATGGTTTAATCGAAGCGGTATAAATATGCCTAAAAATAACAAAAAGCTTAATTTTGGTATGGTTTTTATATAATTGCCATACATTACACAATCATGCCCCTGCAAGATATTTTAAACGAATTGGAATCATTGGGTACGCCAAGCATCAAAAAAGTATTGATGAAACACGGCGCACAAGAGCCGTTCTATGGAGTGAAGATAGGGGATATGAAGCCTATCCAAAAGCGTGAGAAAGGAAATCAGGCCTTGGCCATGGAGTTATATAAAACCGGAATTTCGGATGCGATGTATTTGGCGGGTTTGATAGCCGATGGCAATAAAATGACCAAGGCAGAATTACAACAATGGGAAAAAGCGGCGTATTGGAATATGCTGAGCGAATATACCGTACCTTGGGTAACGGTAGAAAGCCGGTTTGCCGAAGAACTGGCCGAAGAATGGATTACATCTACACATGAAAATACGGCAGTGTCCGGATGGTCTACTTGGGCGGGTATCGTTGCGGTAAGGAAGGACGAGGAATTAAACATCTCCCGTTTAAAGGAATTAATCGGTTACGTTGAAAAAAATATACATACATTGCCCAATAGGGTAAAGTATGCGATGAATAATTTCATCATATCGGCAGGTGCTTACGTAAAGGAACTGACGGAAGAGGCTAAATCGGCTGCAAAACGCATAGGTATAGTACAGGTGGATATGGGTGGCACAGCCTGTAACGTACCAGAAGCAGTTTCTTATATAGATAAGTCGATAGCGAAGGGATCGTTGACGAAAAAGAAAAAAACGGTCAAGTGTTAATTTAGGAATAGTATAAAAAAGCAATCATGAAAAAAATGTTATTGGCGTTATTTGTCGCATGTGGTATATCACAATTTGCGGCTGCGCAGGTATTGGAAGATAAAGTGGTCATTTTGGAAGCCCAGCGTTCGGCACTACGTCTGGAACTAAACCATAATACCAAAGATGTACAGGGGGCTTTAAACGACAGGCTTTCCAAGCAAGGGCTTAAAGCCAAAACATCCAAAGGATTTACCACATTAACGGGCGCCAAATTATTGGAAATATCCCCGGATTTGTTGGATTATTATTTCAAGGTTGAAAAATTGGATAAAAACCGCTCGGCATTGTATTTGTCCATATCAAAGGGGTACTCAAATTTTATTGATCCTGCCAATAATGCCCCTATATGGGATAATGCGATAAATTTTGTAGGTAAAATGACGTATCATACCTCCAATTATTTATTGGCCAACAATGCGAAAAATATGGAAAAGGAATTGGAAAAAGCACAGAAAGATTATGACAAAAGCGTAAAATCGTTGAAAAAACAGGAAGAAGCTTTGGAAAAATCCAGAAAAGACATGGAACAAACCCAGAAAGATATCGAGAACAAAAGGAACGAACTTGAAAAAACAAAGCGTTCCCTTAAAAATTAACAAATTGTCCATCTTCTTTTTAGCGGTGGATTAACGGGTAAGTATTGGTTTGTTATAAAACGATTTCTATATTTATACAACAATTAAATAATTATGAAAAGACATTTCTTATTGATCGCCCTCTTGGTTACATCTACGCTTTTGGTAAAATCCCAAGCCCGTGAAGACCGTACTTCTATATTGGATGCAGAACGTGCCGTGTTAAGCATTGAGCTGAATTACACAAGCAAATTGGTAAGCGATGCACTTGACCAGAAATTGAAAGAATCGGGCGTTAAAACGAAAAGTTCAAAAGGCTACACGATTGCCGAAGGGGCCAAATTCTTGGAAGTTTCCCCAGAAAACCTGGACTATTACTTCAAAGTGGAATCCAAAGACAAAACAAAATCCATTGTTTACTTAGGTTTCTCTAAGGGATATGGAAACTTTATCACACCCGAGTCTGATCCTAAAACTTGGGAAACGGCGAAAACGTTTTTGAATGGTTTGATTAAATATCACGAGCAATATCAATTGGCATTGGATATAGTGGTTCAGGATAAAGTAGTGAAAGAATCTGAGAAAGCATGGGAAAAATCGATAAAAGACGGAGATGATTTGACCAAAAAGCTGGAAGAAAATAAAAAGGACCAAGAAGCCAAAAAAGCGGATGTGGAAAAACAAAAGGCTTTATTGGGCGATTTGAATGGCAAAAAGTCAAAATAAGGTTAAAGTTTATCCGCTATATATTCTGAAGCCGGCTCTATGAGCCGGCTTTTTTTTGTTACCGGTTTGTGTTTATCTAAAAAAGGGATGAACCTCATAATAAAATCTATACTTTCGGGTTTTAGAACAGAACACTACACTAACCGATGAACAATAGAAACAAAAAAATCGCCATAGGCGGTGGAATCGTCTTGTTGATTCTGGCAGCCTGGTTCGTTTTTGGTCGGAAAAAAACCGATGCCGAAAAGGAATTGACTGCCACGGTTTCCAAAGGAGAATTCATCGTTTCGGTAACTGGCACCGGCGAGTTGAGGGCCAAAAACCAAACCGATATTTCGGCCCCACGCCGCTTGATGGACTTGGGGATTTACCAGGTAAAAATCCAAACCATCGTAGATGAAGGCACCCGCGTAAAAGCCGGCGAGTTGGTAGCCAGTCTAGATCAAACGGACGTATCCACCAAAATTAGCGAGGAAACACTGAACGTTCAGAAAAAAGAATCGGAATACAAACAAGCGGAGCTGGATACCACGCTCACACTACGCGAGGCAAGGAGCGAAATACTGGGAATCAAGTTTTCGTTACAGGAGAAAAAACTTATCAAGGAACAATCGAAATATGAAGCGCCGGCCGTCATCCGGCAGGCAGAATTGGATTATGAGCGTACGGAAAAAAATTTCGAAGAAAAATCGGCCAATTATAAAACCAAAGTAGAACAAGCCAAAGCCAAAATGCAGATTATCGGCAGTGATTTGCAAAAAGCCAAAAACAAATTGAATGATCTTGTCGCGCTCACCAGCCAGTTAAACATTATGGCGCCCGAAGCGGGAATGATTATCTATGCCAAGGAATGGAATGGGAAAAAGCGGGTGGCGGGTACATCCATTAACATGTGGGATCCGCAGGTAGCCGCCTTGCCCGATTTGTCGGTGATGGAAACCGTTACGTATATCAATGAGGTAGATATCCAGAAGATAAAAAAAGACCAAAAAGTCAGCATCACGTTGGATGCGGACCCAAACAAAAAATTAACGGGATCGGTAACGGACATCGCCAATATAGGTGAACAAAAACCGGGTAGCGACGCCAAGGTTTTTGAAGTCGTGATTTCGGTAAACGAAAAAGACAGCACGCTTTGGCCGGCGATGACTACGGCATGTAAAATTATCAGTTCCAGTATTCCCGATGCCCTGTCTGTCCCGTTGGAATCGGTCCGTAATGATGGCGCGGGCTCATACGTCATCGTAAAATCGGGCGGAACATCATACAAGCAGGAAGTAACCACCGGTGCCTTTAACGAAGCCGCCATTGTCATCACCGCCGGATTGAAAGGCGATGAAACCGTATTGTTGTCTACACCTTCGAATTTAGAAAAACTGGAATGGGTTTCCATCCCTAAATAAATTCGGACTGTATGGACCTCCATCGTGTTATATTTAATTTTTTGTTGGGAATCGAGGCGTTGTTGGCCAATAAAACGCGCGCATTTCTTACTTCCCTCGGAATCATTTTCGGGACGGGTGCCGTAATTGCCATGCTTTCAGTAGGCGCCGGTACGGAAGAGGAGATTCTGAAGCAGATGCAGGAAGCGGGTTCCAATAGTATCATCATTAAGCCCAAAATTCCGAAAGCGGAAAAAAATGCCAATAAGGAAGAGGAAAAACCACGTTATTCCCCGGGCTTAAATCTGTTGGATGTTCAAAATATAACAGCCACCGTGCCCGAAGTTACATCCATCAGTCCCGAAATAGAAACGGAAACCGTATTTATCCGCGAAGGGAAAAAGATGAGCGGAAAATTGATCGGCGTGGAAAATGATTATTTTGATGTGGCTAACTTAACTACCTCCGACGGCGGATTTTTTTCACATACGCAAGCGAAAGAGGCGCAACCGGTGTGCATTGTGGGCGATGACATCCGCGCCAAATTTTTTCCGGATACCAAACCGGTGGGCAGTTATATTAAATGTGGCCAAATCTGGTTGAAAATAGTGGGTGTGCTGGGTGAAAAAAATGTGTCCGAAAAATCACAGACAAACCTGTCTATCCGGAACGATAACTTCAATATTTACATTCCCATCCAAACATTTTTATTGCGCTATAACGACCGTGCACGCATTACACGTACGAAGATAGAGGAGGCCTTGGAGCAAATGAATGATGAAGAGAATCCCGCGCCGGCAGCCAACTATCATCAGTTGGATAGGTTGGTGGTGAAAATAAAGGACAGCAAAAATATGGCTGCATCCACGGATATCATCAAGCGGATGTTGATCCGCCGCCACAACAAAGTGGAAGATTTTGAAATCATCGTTCCCGAAACTTTGTTGAAGCAAGAACAACGCACAAAGCAATTGTTCAATCTGGTACTTGGATTAATTGCGTCCATTTCGTTGCTTGTGGGCGGAATCGGCATCATGAACATCATGTTGGCCTCAGTGATGGAGCGCATCAAGGAAATAGGTCTGAGGCAAAGTATAGGAGCCACCCGGCAGGATATTTTGTTGCAATTTTTGGCGGAGGCACTTTCCATTAGCTTGGCTGGTGGTGTTGTGGGCGTGTTGGTGGGTATAGGTGTGGCGATTGGTATAGAGAAAGGGGCCGGCGTACATACCATCGTTCAGCCCGCATCCGTGATATTATCGTTTTCCGTATGCTTGGCCGTGGGTTTGATATTCGGCATATTTCCTGCCAGAAAAGCCTCACAACGCGACCCGGTAGAATCGTTAAGGCATGACTAGATAAAATTTGATGTTTTTTAATTTAATCATTGATGAATTGCATTTTATTTAAAAAATATTTTCAGGGCTTACTATATATAACCATCGGTTTGTTATATTTTATCCCAAGCCATGCCCAGCCAACCGCACTAAGTTTGGATGATGCCGTAGCCATGGCTACCGGCGTTAGCTTGGAGGCGAAGGAACGCAAACTGAATTTCCAGGCGGCGGAATGGCGTTTCCGTGCAGCCCGGGCCGGTTTATTTCCACAGATTTCTGCCGGCGGCAATATCCCTGGATATAGCCGTGCCATCAATTCCATCACCCAGCCGGACGGAACGGTTTTGTATATTCCGCAAAGTCAGGCTTTGTCTAATGCATCCGTTACGTTGCAGCAAAATATAACACCTACCGGCGGAACCGTTTTTTTATCCACCGGATTGGGACGGATTGATTTGTTTAACACCAAATCGTCCTATTGGCAAGCCCAGCCTTTCATTGTAGGGATATCCCAACCGCTCGGTAGGGCCAACTACTCTAAATGGAACTGGCGCCGCGAAAAGCTGAATTATACATTTGCCCAAAAGCAATTGCTGGAGACGCGGGAAGAACTGGCCGCCAAAGCCACGGACGCCTGGTTTGATTTATATGTGGCCGATCTGCAATTAAAAAATGCCCAAAGCAACGTACAAATCAATGATACGTTATACCTGATTTCAAAGGGGCGCTTTGGATTGGGCACCATTGCCGAAACGGAATTGCTGCAGGTGGAATTATCGTTGCTGAATGCTAAAAATACGGAGCGGCAGGCCATCACGAACGTAAGAAGCTCGGCCGAAAATTTAAAGATAGTCACCGGATTGCCGATTACATCCAACGTTACCTTACCCGAGCCGCCGGAAGCACGGATTACGTTGGTGGACTCTGCTTTTGCGATGCAACAGGCTTTTGAAAACCGGAGCGAATACATCAACCTGGAGATGTTGAAGTTGAATGCCTTGGTGGCCAAGAGGGACGCGAGCTATAGCCGGTTCATTAACGGTGATTTGAATGCTACGTTCGGGTTTAACCAAACCAGTACCAACATACGCGACGCCTATAAAAACCCGATGAATTCACAGGTGTTTTCCATTGGATTTGCCATACCGTTGTATGGTGCCAATCGCGCGCAGTTTGTCTACCGCCAAGCCCGCGATTTATATGAATCCGCCATTGCACAAACAGAACGCCGCCGCATGGAGTTGGCCTTGCAGGTCAAAACGGCCATGATGGATTTGAAACAATTGGAGCAAAGCGTCATCGTGGCAAAAAGGGCATTCGAGGTTTCAGAAAAACGTTTTGAATTAAGCAAAAACCGGTTTCTGGTAGGAAAAATCGACATAACGAACCTAACCATCGCGCAGAACGAAAAAGACTTGGCGCTGATCAACTATGCCAACACTTTGCGTAATTATCACCAATCTCGTTATACGCTACGAAGGTTAACGTTATACGATTTTGAAAAAGGGGCGCCGATTAGATTTTAACGATTCGTTGAAAGTTTAATAGTCTACTTTTTCTGCCAGAAAAGGTTTCACTAATTTCTCGCTGAATTCCATCAATGCTTTCGCCTGTTTGGGATTCGTTACCTTATCGCCGATTTTTACCGGATTACCATCCTTAAAATAGCTTCCGGATAACTTCTCGATATCCGGTTCCGTGGCTAAATAAACCGGCAATTCGGCTGCTTTTTCGGGCGTAATCAGAAATGGTTTCATTAACATATTCAATAGCTTGATGCTCATTTTTTTATTTTTTGCGAAATCGGTATCCACCACGCCCGGGTGCAACGCATATACGCTCAAGCCTTGCGCAGCGTATTTCCTGTGCAGGTCATACATAAAATTCATGATGGCTAACTTCACGTCTCCGTATACTTTTAAAGCTATGAATGATTTTTTGCGGAATGCCAACTCTTCCAGATTCATCGTTCCCAAACGATATCCTTCCGAACTTAAAAATATAACACGCGATTTACTTTCCAATAGCTTGTCCATTATTAAATTGGTGAGCATATAATGGCCCAAATAATTAGTGGCAAATGTTAATTCAAATCCATCTTTGGTATATTTTTTCTCGTCGAATATTTCGCCGGCATTGTTGATGAGGACATCAATTTTGGGCACATTCATCAATTTCTCCGCCGCCCGCTTCACCGATTGCATATCGGCCAGATCACATTCGATCAAAGTCACCAAGGTGTGGAATCTTTCTTTGATGAATATCTGCTGTGTCTTTTCAATATTTCTGACCAGCCAAATCTGTCTGTAACCTAACTGTTCCAACTTTTTTGCCGTAGCTAAGCCAATTCCCGAATTGGCGCCTGTGATTACCGCTGTCTTCATAAAATTTTTATTAATGTTTTTTTGTTATCGGCTCATGGCAGAATGGCTGGATCTATAGCCGTGAATTGATAACTTTATACACAGACCAAAAGCCAAGCCAAAGAGAATTTGTATTTTTGCACACTTTGGCAAAACAGAAAGAAAATACCGCGCCCACCGAAACTCCGCTCATGAAGCAGTACAACGCCATCAAGGCAAAGTACCCTGATGCGGTGTTGCTATTCCGTGTGGGCGACTTTTATGAAACATTTGGAGAAGACGCGATCCGTACGGCGCGCACTTTGGGGATTGTGCAAACCAAGCGTGGTGCCGGTTCCCCATCCGAGATCGAACTGGCGGGCTTCCCATACCATTCACTGGAAACCTATTTGCCCAAATTGGTCCGCGCCGGTTACCGCGTAGCGATATGTGAACAGCTGGAAGATCCCAAGATGACCAAAACCATCGTGAAGCGCGATGTAACGGAATTGGTGACACCCGGCATGTCGTTTAGCGACAATGTGCTCAATCCTTCTGCCAACAACTGGTTGTGTGCCTTATTTCCCTTGGGGAAAGAATATGGAATCGCATTTCTGGATGTTTCCACCGGTGAATTTTCTTCGGGCCAGGGCGATAAATCCTTCATGGAAAAATTGCTGCAATCATTTCTGCCATCGGAAATTATTTTGCCGCGCGAATACCAAAAGGCTTTTGCCGAAAATTTCCCGGGAGATTACCATGCTTTCGGGTTGGAAGCCTGGATTTTTGAACATGCTTTCTGTCGCGATTTATTACTGAACCAATTCGGCACGGCCAACCTGAAGGGTTTTGGTTTGGAAGAGTCTGAAATGGCGGTTATCGCAGCCGGAGCCGTACTGCATTACCTGAAGGAAGCACGTCACGATAAGCTGCCACATATCCACCAAATTTCTCGCATCGATAAGGATCGATACGTTTGGTTGGATGGCTTTACGGCCAGAAACCTTGAACTGGTCGGTTCCCATAACGACAATGCGGTTACGCTTTGGTCGGTACTCAATAAAACGGTTACGCCGCCCGGGGCACGTTGCTTGCGTCGCCGCATCGTGATGCCGTTGAAAGATCCCGTACTTATCAACGAGCGTTTGGATGCCGTGGAATACATGGTGAAGAACCCAGAATTCCGCGAGGCCATCGGCGAAAAATTGAAGCCTTTCGGCGATCCGGAACGAATTACGGCCCGTTTGGCCACCTCCAAGGTAAGCCCGCGTGAATTGATGCAACTCAAGCGGGCAATGGACTGTATCTCGGGCTTAAAAACGTTATGTGCGAAATCCAAAAACCCGGCACTCAAAATTGTGGCGGACCAGTTTAATCCGTGTGAGTCCGTCGTAGAAAAAATCGAAAAACATTTGGAGACAGATGCTCCTGCCGCCGTAAACAAAGGCGGCGTCATCAAAAAAGGCTTGAACGCGGAATTGGATGAATTGAGGGCGATGGCTTTCTCGGGTAAAGACTATCTGGTGAAATTACAGATCCGCGAAAGCGAAAAAACAGGAATTTCCAGTCTGAAAGTGGGATTTAACAACGTATTTGGTTACTTTATTGAGGTCACCCACCTCCACAAACACAAAGTCCCCGTGGAATGGATCCGTAAGCAGACATTATCGAATGCTGAGCGATACATTACCCCGGAGCTGAAAGAATACGAAGAAAAAATATTGGGCGCAGAGGAAAGGATCCTTGCCTTGGAAACCCGTTTATATACAGAACTGGTCATCTCGTTGGCCGAATTCATTCCGCAAATTCGCTTGAATGCGGCCGTGGCGGGAGAATTGGATTGCAGTTACAGCTTTGCCGAAGTGGCCGTGGAGAGACGGTATGCAAAACCTATCGTAAACGACAGTCTCACGCTGAAAATCATCGGAGGCCGCCACCCGGTCATTGAGACACGCCTTCCACCGGATCAACCTTATATTCCCAACGATATTTACTTGGATGCGGAGGAGCAGCAGGAAATCATCATCACCGGACCCAACATGAGCGGTAAATCGGCTCTGTTGCGTCAAACTGCGTTGATTGTACTCATGGCGCAAGCTGGAAGTTTTGTTCCTGCCACGGAAGCTGTTATCGGCTACTGCGACAAGATTTTTACCCGTGTGGGTGCTTCGGATAATATGTCGGCGGGGGAATCTACCTTCATGGTAGAGATGAACGAGACGGCGAATATCCTCAACAACCTCAGCGAACGCAGTTTGATCCTGTTGGACGAAATAGGTCGCGGAACCAGTACGTATGACGGTATTTCCATTGCGTGGGCCATTGCAGAGTATATCCATGAGCATCCGAAGTTCCGTGCAAAGACTTTGTTTGCCACGCACTACCACGAATTGAATGAATTGGCGAACCGCTTCAAGCGCATCAAAAATTTCCACGTGAGTGTGAAGGAAGTGGACAATAAGGTGGTTTTCCTGCGGAAATTGGCGGCTGGGGGCAGCGAACATAGTTTCGGTATCCACGTGGCCGAAATGGCGGGGATGCCGCGGGGCTTGGTAAACCGGGCGAACGAAATTTTATCGGGATTGGAAAAAAGTAACCGCGAAGGCGGAGCCGGCAAAAAGGCGATGCCCGATAATTTCCAACTCAGCTTTTTTCAGTTGGACGATCCTGTTTTACAAAATATTAGGGAAGAAATTGCCAAAATAGATATCAATACATTGACGCCGGTAGAGGCCCTGATGAAGTTGAACGAGATAAAAAAATTGAGCGGATTGAAATAAAATCTTCAATTATTTTTTGGATAATTCAGAAGAGACATTACCTTTGTGCTCCCAAAGAAAGAAAACGTTCTTTATTTCAAGCGAGAATAGCTCAGTTGGTAGAGCACGACCTTGCCAAGGTCGGGGTCGCGAGTTCGAGTCTCGTTTCTCGCTCTTTTTAGAAAAAGGATAAGAGATTATCCTTTTTTTTTGCATATACGACAAGAGTCCCCATGCTCTTGGTCGTTTGCTCTTTAGCATATTGCCCCGGTGGTGAAATTGGTAGACACGCAGGACTTAAAATCCTGTGGCTTCGCGGCTGTACGGGTTCAAGTCCCGTCTGGGGCACTTAAAAAGCAGAACGTTTATTCTGCTTTTTTTATGCGTATAACTTGCTGATATATTGCAAGAACTAAAACAACGTAGCCATTTTTCAAATCAGTTTTTTTGTCTGACCTTGTAAAAACTTCAAATGTGATTTTGATCAGGTGAGGAAATTGCAAAGTTTCTAATCAAAAAGCCTGACATTTAAGGCGGCCTTTTTAATTGCAGATACAAGCTTTGGGTCCAAATAGTGGGCTGTAATAACCTTTTCTGATACCAGTATCCTTATCAAGGTGGTATCGCAGTGATGTCACGTATGACTTTCTCAATGCTTGAAGGAAACCTCTTTTGTGATTTTGCTCCTGTTTTATAGAACGTGAATGAGCGGCTGAGAACCTCCATCAAGGTCTGAATGGTTTCTACTCGTCTGGGATAAATGATATATTCGTCACGGCCTATATGTTCTGCATAGCCAATTTAATCCAAGAATTTTTTCAGGTCGGCAGGGATAGGAATATACTTAAACACAGAACTCTTCTTCACGATGCGTTCTGTTTTCAAGTTGTGTATTTTAAATAATCGTATATGGTTATATTCGATTATTTCATTCTAAACAATTCCTCTCTACGAACACCGAGTAGGGGGTGCCTGAATTTAAATTAAGATACGCTAATTTCTTGTTTCACTTAAAGATCTGGTTCATTTACCGCTCCGTATGTTCACCAGAATATAGACCCTGGAAGCAATGGTGCCTATCACACTATGCCGTGGCCGCCAGAATGTTGGGTGTAACCAGTTTGTTGTGATGATTTGGTAAATTCAACGGTCCCGACGAATAATTCGGTGGGAATTTATATGGTTCGGGTATTATATTAACTTTATATATTGATGAGAAAAATAATTGTTCTAACAGCTACGTTTATTTTATTTGCGATGGGTTTTACTTCTTGCGGTGACAAATGCTGGCGATGTAAAACTTGGCAAATGGTTGGAAACGGTACTTTGCAATATATTGGTGAGGATGAATTGTGCGAAACCAAGACCAAAACGATAAAGGAATTAGATTACCTCGAAAATGACTCTACGGACGGATGGGAGTGCAAAGCATTTTATAAATAGTCTACTATTTATGGTATGTTTGGGTTTTGGTGCAAATGCCCAGAACCCAAATATAAACCGCAGTAACCATTGGTTTTTTGGCACACATGGAGCAGGTGCCGATTTCACTTCTGGCAGCCCGGTTGCCGATACCAATGGAGCAATTATGGCATCCGTGGAAGGCTGCACGGCAATGAGTGACGCATTAGGCAACCTGTTGTTTTATACAGATGGGCTTACCGTATGGAACAGGCTGCACCAACAAATGACTCCCATAGGTACCCAGTTGGGTGGTGACGCCTCGTCCTCGCAATCGGCAATCGCTTTTCCGCATCCCACATTTTCCAGTTTCTACTATATAGTGACGGTAGGTGACCAAGAAGGGGATATTTCGTGGTCATTGGTAGATATGTCGCAGAATGGTGGCCTAGGGCAAATTGTGGGCGCAAACGCCGCTTTGGTAAAAACGACCAGCGAAAAATTGACAGTGACTGAAAGCTGTGACAGAAGCAACTATCTGGCCTATGGCCTTCGTTCGACTGACGGAATTTTTCTGCCAATCAACACGGCACCCGACAGTCTAAACTTGCGAGCCAGAAATCCCCAATGTCCTTATATGGCGAGTAGTTTCTTTTTGGGGCAGATGAAGTTTTCGCCAAACGGAAACTTTTTGACGGTTAGTGGGCATAATTTCAATGCTGGGTTCTTCTTGTTCAACGACCATACGGGCGAGATATATCTTGCCAACCATACACCTATTGGGTTTTTCGGTTTGGAGTATTCTCCCGATTCCAAGCAACTTTTTATCGATGATACACTCGGCCTGTCCAACATTGCAATTGATGAGAGTTTTGTTTTATCTAATGGTTATTCGGTAAATCCCATAGGCACTTTTGCTTCTCCACAATTAGGAAAGGATGGAAAGATATATGGGTTGAGTGGCACTTTTCTAAGTTCTATTGGCAGCCCCAATAATTCCTCAAATTTTAATGTACAATTAACGGCGATTCCATTATTCAGGCAATCTAACTTATCAACTCCAAGTTTTCCCGCATCATGGTTTGCACCTGAAAGGTTTCGCGTATGCTATTCGGGGACTTGCCCCGGAGAGGAGTATAATTTCTTTATTTCGGGGGACAATACGCCTGACGCCGTCTCTTGGAACTTTGGTGACAGCCTTTCACCTAATAACACGGCTTCCGGGATATTCGTCAACCATACGTATCACCAGGCTGGGATTTATATGGTTTCTGCCGCAGTTACGTTTGCTGGTATTACGGACACCATCGTGAAATATGCTTTTACCCGTGAATCAACCTATTCGTCTGGCATTGTATTAGACACCGTTATTTGCGAGATTAATCCAGACCTCGGTTTTAGTCCGCAGTTTCCCATAGACCATCGGTACGGATGTCCTACATACAGTGATGGCTTGGAAGCTGGTGTGCGTATTTTTTCACATGGCACCTATTTCGTGACTTGGAACAATGGCTGTTCTGCGTCAGTGACGGACACTTTTCATGTAAACAAATGTCCTGTGGATGAACCAATACTTGAATTGCCAAATATTATTACCCCGAATTACGACCAAATCAACGATGTCATTAGTATTGATATGAAAGGTTTGAAAGAATTAAGGGTGCAGATATATAACCGTTGGGGAGAAATCGTTCAAAAGGGAATCCATTATAATAACGGAAGCAGCAATAGCATTTATCTCTGGGATGGCAGTTGCTGGAAAAATCCCTGTTCGGACGGTGTATATTTCTATGTGCTTGACTACACGTATTTGAGTGGAAATAATAAGCAAAGCAAGGGTACAATTACCGTGGTTAGAGGACTGTGATAAAAGTGTGCCCACTAATAAGTAGGCATTTTATTTTTAATTAATTCCCTGATTAATTTATATATGTATTGTTTTTGACACATATCCAAAATTGGAAATTCCTATAGATTATGTGTGGTGAAGTCAGGTGAGGAATTAGCGTGAAGAAAAACGGTTTTAAGGGTGAAAACCTCTATTTTCTATAAATTATAATTTTAAGGCAAAAGGGATCCGATTTAAATATTGTATTACGAAGAAATGTATAGCCTTGGTGTTGTGACAATACTCACGCACTATTGGAATAGAATGCTTTCTTTTGTATAATTACTAAATAATTACCGACTTATGGTGAGTGTTTTTGACCGACATTGCTCCACTTTAAGTTCACCTTTTTGTACATCACTTACGAGTGTTACACCGTTTGGATTATCGAAAACTATCGAGTAGTTATACACGCCAGCCTGCAATTGATAAGAGCATCCTGTTTGTCCTGGGCTTAAGGTAATTTCTTTTGAAGTACCATAGCCCCCGCCTAGAATTTTAATGATAACCCTAACCCTGATTTTACTTGTATTTTGAAAACAAAAATCTCCATATTGTTTGGTTTCGCATTCCTTACTTATCGTAGCAGGATTGTTATATCCTTCCCCGGTTGGGATAGGGCCGTTAAAACCTTTGTTTCCAGTATTAATGCCATTTGTTGGTGAGCTATAATTGATGCCTAAAAGTGCTGCCAAGTCTGCATCCAGCATAATGGTTTGCATTGAGGACGCCAACATCATCGCCGTTTCTGAATTTATCGCCTTTAAAGTAAGTGTAATTTTATCACTTAAGACCGTGTATGTGCCTGTAATAATTGCATCGACCGATAATATCTTGCCCAACTGTTTAGCGGTTGTTGCATCGATATATCCTTGATAATTTAATTGCTGTTCCTTCATTATTTGATCCAAATTCTGCCTATCCACTACTTGAAAATAACCGGGAGTATTTACCAAATTGATAGATATTATATCAGCCATGTATTTTCCGGCAGGTGTTATGGCCTTATTTATATCGCTGACATCTAAGACAGCTATATTTTTTTTGCCGACACTTTTTAATTTTTGTGATAAATCGGATGTGATTGTGGCCAACGATTTGTCCAATGATGTTTGTGCAGTAATCTGTATGCTTATAAAAGCTAGGACGCTTGCTAAGATTATTTTTTTCATGCTTTTTAATTTATGAGGGGATGTTTTTGTTTTAGAAGGGAGAGTAAATTTCTTGTGCTGGTTTCTTTGGCCTGTCCTTCGTCAAACCCATTGCCAAATGCCGAATAATTTTCCGAAGCCGTTACCGAATAGGTGTTTACATTTATCACCGACAATTTCATGGACGCGTTGAAAGCCTTCAAATTACCATTGCTTGTTTGTTTAAGATTGAGTCTGCCAATGATTACATGATCTGTATATGCCGGCAAATTCAACTGGTCAATGGTGTTTGAGTTAGCTTCTTCCAATTCGCTTAAATAAGAGGTGGTGGAAATATTGCTTTGTAACAGATTTGATGTACAGCTGCCTGCCGGTTCATCGTATATTTCGGAAATTGATTGTGAGAGGTTCTGGGATATTTTACCTGTTTCATCCAAGACGGTTACAGAAATTCGTTTTTTACCTTGTTTTGTGTTCAGGTATGAGGTGTAGTCTTTGGGTTTCTCAATGACAGATTCAGCGAAAGCATCCGTACTGCTCTTAGGGCTGTTAGGTTTTAGGTTTTCCGTGGTGCTTACTTCTTGGGGTGCAGGAATATTAACGGTTAATTCTTGTTTTTGCTTTAAAATAAGCCCTGCCGCTACCGAGGTTATCAGTGCCAATGCAGCTGTAAATAGATGTTTGGTTGTCCAGTGAGTTTTTTTCTTAACAGGGTTTGCGGGCTGTTGCTGACTATTCATGAGCTACTGAATTAGTTAGGATGAATCAAATTGACGGAAATATTCTAATACTTGCAACAGGAAAAAACCTGTTTTTCGCCGAAGTTTTACTACAAACGATCTGAATAATTGGCATAACCGTCAATTGATGATGTTATCTCGAATAAGCAGATTAGTTAGTCGCTAACCTGCATCCATTAATACAAGGTTAACTGCACAGCATAGTATGTTGGCCATTCCCTTTCCCGCGAATTACAAATCCGCATCCATTTGGTACAAGATTACAAATTTTCAGAGTGGGAACTAATCATGCATTATTAAAATGTAAAACGTATAGGTGAGGAATACAGGTTAGGAAATCTATGAAAACCAGTTATTTCTCTAATTTGGTGTTCATTCTTAGGACTGTAAATATTTAAACATCTGCCAATTAAGCATTTGTGCATTTTGATTTGTGGACTTAAAATCCTGTGGCTTCGCGGCTGTACGGGTTCAAGTCCCGTCTGGGGCACTTCATTCATTAAATAATTAGCCTTCGCTTCCGCGGAGGCTTTTTTATTAGGTACAACATTTAAAGATTTTCTCTTAGGTACTTAAAAAAAGCATCTCGAATTAGAGAGCATTAATTTATCATTATTTGGCGATAGTCACAGTACCTTTTTTATACACCCCACCAATTTCCAGCACGTAAAAATATACACCGTCGCTCAGCGGATGGCCGGATTGGGTTTTACCGTTCCATTCGATGGGGAACGTGGAAGAATCGAACACGGGGCTTCCCCATCGGTTAAATACGGACAGCCGCACACATGTCGAAAACCCATCGGGCAAGGATGGGCTCCATACATCATTCACTAAATCGCCATTCGGGGTGATGATGTTTGGGAATTCCAGGGGAAGCAACTGTTCCAAGGTGGTGTATGTCGGCTCTATAGCCAACGTATCCATACATCCCCAAGTGGTGGTGCCCACCAAATAAATCGTTTCCTGATTTTCAGGATCCAGATGGATCACCGTTTCTGTGCCTGAGCCGGCAGGAATATTTTGGTATAGCCAATACAGGGAATCGGACAGGTTGGAGGAACTCAATTTCACTTCCACATAATCGCAGAAAAGTTTAGAAATATAATCCGCATCCAATACCGGCAACGGATTGACCCATAAGGTTATGGTGGCGGAATCCATACATCCTTCGGGGTTGGTGGCATGGGCCATGTATGTGATGTGATCCAAAGGCGTGGAGACCACAGTGGCACCGATAGCAGAAGAAAGGTAATCGGAAGGCGTCCAATGGATCTGTGCGGGTTGTGGCGAGCCATAGGAAAGCGTGATGTGCTCGCCCAGGCAAAGCACTGTGTCCGGCGATAGATCAAGCTTTGCCCTGAATACTTCAACCCACAAAGAATCTGAACTTATGCATCCATGCATGTCGGTGCCCTGTACAAATACCCAAGTGGAAGAATCGGGAAATACGTTTGTGCCGGGGGTAGATAGAGAAGAAAGAAATGCGCTGGAATTCCAGATATAGGCAGTGCCGCCATTGGCCGTCAATAAGGACGAATCGCCGATACATAAGGAGGAATCTCCAGCAATGCGGATTTGGGGAAGAGCCAAAACCTCTATCTCCACCGTGTCCGACGACATACATCCGTCGGCGGAATTAATGGTCAGAATAGGCGTATAGGTTCCCGCCGGGGCGAGCAGAATAGGGTTGGCGATCGTTGTGTTGTTAAGTGTTGTTCCGCTTGGATTCCAACTCATGTTGCCTATACCCGAACCATTAAGTTGAAAAGGACTCTGAAAGCATATAGACGTGTCATTTCCCGCATCTACAGGGGGCAAGGGAAACACGGTGACGTAGACTGAATCGGTCGCATGGCAGGTATCTACCGAAACATCCACATAGTACCAACCGGTTTGCGGTATTTGTATTGTTGGGTTGGGCAGTGTGCCACTTCCCGGCAACAAATTGGGTGTCCAGTTGAAACTTGCGTCCGCAGGCCCGGTAGGCGTTCCTCCCAATGTGAGGGGTAAACCTTCGCACAGAGAAATATCGCTTCCCGCATCGGCCGGAACGATGTTATTTACGATCACCCATACCGAATCAAATTTTTCGCATCCTACGGAATCCGTATACACCACATGGTAATCTAGGGAATCGGGCGTATTCGTTACCGGATTATACACCGTTGGATTGCTGAGCCAATTGCTGGGCGACCACAAATAGTCCGTGCCCCCGGGCTCGGCCAGGATGGTTTTAGAGAATCCCGGACAGAGCCAGATGTCCTGCAGGTACCCGGCAAACTCAGGTTCGGTTACCTGCACCGTAAGATTTGCCGTATCGTTTCGGCATGGACCGTTACGGATAACGGTGATGGTGGCCTGTTGTCCCTGTGGGATATTCCAGTCCACGTTGGCATATGACGTATGGGATGCCGGGTTGATGTTGCCTTGGGTTACACTCCACTGGAAAGTACCCGATTCTTTGTTGGTATGATAGATAGCCGTCTGTAATCCGCAGACTGATGTATCGCCCAAAATAACCAGCCGGGCAGTATCGGGTACCACGGTAATTTTTAAGATATTGATGCGTTCTTTGGGCATACATCCATCATCGCTGGCTTTGTAGGTGATGAAGTAAGGTAGCGTACGTGCGCTTCCGCAGGGCGGTGTCCAACAGATGGTACCCTTTATCGAATTGGGCGCGGTGTAATGTTGGGTCCATGTAGGCGGCATGCCGGAAAGGAAAGGTTCTCCGCCCAACTCCACGAATACGGAATCCGTATCGGGGTCGGTGTAGGTAAATTCAAAGCAGGTCGTGTCGCCTTCCACCAACTGTACATCCAACCCGGCAGAAAAATTACCATCGGGTGGGTGGTTGAGGGGGCAAACCAGACTGATGAGCTGCATATCCCGGCGGGTAATGGAAATCAGGTTTCCGTTCCGGTATTCCGAAATCTGCACGGCCACCGCAAAGTTGCCGGTTAATGAAGTTTTGTAAACGGAAAGCCCGTTCAATGCATTGATGTAGGTATAGCTTCCGGGGCCGAAAGGCAAGGCCGGGGTGAAATTATTTTGGTAGGTAACGGGTGTGATGGGCCAAGACAGGGTTGGCTGTGGAGACGGCGCGGGATTGGATACGTCCGCAAAACCCGCGTATGGCGTGGTGAAAGAATATAGCAACATATCCCCGTCCGGATCGATGGCCGTATTGAGCAGGGTGAGCGAATCGCCTACACAAAGCAGCGGCACCGGATCATCCAAAAACACGGGTGTGGAATTGGTGATGTTTGTGGGAGGAATGAAAGCATAAAACCCGGTGGATGTCTGCGATGGATTTTGCAGGTTGACCAAAGCCGTATTGCGGCAGCAGCGTTCGTAGTATACGTGGTAACCCTGGGCCGAACTTTCCAGCAGAACTTCCACTTCGTATGTACCCTTATAAATGCAGGAACCCAATCCCACGGAACATCCGGGAGGCAGGGGCGGGGTGATGGTTTCGGCGCCTATGCGCTGTGCGATGAGTGTTTGTTTTAGTGTTTTGGGTGCATTGGGTGCGGCTGGGTCATGGAAATATATCCCGATGGATACGGCGGCTTCCGGGAAGGGAATCTCCGAAGAGGGAGAGCAATCGGTGTAGGTGGTGAGCGTAATTTTATAACGGAAGGTATTGTTGGGACCAAGGCCCAAAAATGTGTATCCCATGCTTCCGCCTACGATATGCGAGGCTTGGACACAAAAGCATGTCATGGACAGGAAGAGCAACAGAAAAAGCCTTTTCATCTTCATCATGGCAGCTTGATGATTTTTTGTTGCCAAGAACCGGCCATAGAATGTATTTCCACCACATATATTCCGGCAGTGATATGGGACAAGGAAATTTGGGCGGCGGTTTGGTTTGTGAAGGATTGCCTAAAAACTTCCTGTCCCGTCATGGAGAAAAGGGAAATACTCCAAGGATCCGTCAGATGTGATGGCAACGAAACCGTGAATTGATCCGAGAAGGGATTGGGGTATACCGAGGCTGAAAATGGAACCGACCACTCTTCCTGCGCCAAGGTGCAGTTGGCTTGCGCGATGAACCCCGAATAATTCACCACATCATCCGTATGTTGTTTGATGCACAATGCGGGGCCGGTGGAACATATCTCGGGGGGCAAGCCGTTTCCCGTATATTTCCCTATCAAAGGGGCTGCCGGAGAAGCTCCGTCAAAGATTTCGATATAATCGAATTCCGTTTCGTAATGGAATTCGGAAAATTTCAGGCAGACCCTTTCGGCCCACAGCGGCGATAAGGAAATCACGCCATCCGTCAGGTCGGAATAGTTGGAAGTACCGCCGTTGTCCGTAATCACGTAGTTACATTCATACAGGAGCGAATAATTTCCTTGTGCGGGTATGGCAAACGTGTCGCAGGATTCGGAAAGGTTTACGTGGATATAATCACTTTTAACTAGCGTGTCCAACCCCAATGAATTGGAAACGGTCAGGCTCACGGTGTATAACCCGTTTTGTGTATACGTATGGGTAAAAACAGGATAGGCGGAAGTATGTCCGTCCCCCAAATCCCACAGGTAGGAAGTGGGGTTGCCCGTGGATTGTTGCTCGAATAATATGATGCCGTTACACGACTGGTTTTTTGAAGCCGTAAAGTCGGCAGCCGGTATTTCTCCCGCAGGTGTGACCCAAAGTGTATAATCTTCCGTCTGGCCAAAAGTGGGATGGATACAAGGATGCGGATCGCTGCCCACAAAATCGGCCGTGATGCGGAGTCTTAGGTTGGTGTTCAGTAATACGCCTTGGGGTATATTCAGTATGCCTGATGGGTTCACGGCGTTGAGGCTTTCAAACACCATTTCGGATGGATGGTTGAAGGTACCATCGTTATCGGCATCCAGCCAAACCCGAACATCATGCGGTTCTATGCCGCCCGTCTGTATTTGTAGTTGGATGGGTGTTCCTTCGCCTACGGTGCAGGTTTGGCCCGTAAAATCGCGGTACCCTTCCGTGGCATCGGGACTGGTTTGGATGAGGTTGGGCAAGGTGACCGATGTGATGCCATAACCACAGCAATAGTTTTGCGTCTGCGGAATGCAGTAGCTCTGTGCCCGGCATATAAAGCCCACGGCAGATAGGATGGTTATTACTAAGGTTCTTTTCACGGTTTGGTTCCGGTGCCAAAAATACGTGAATATGTTGGGGTAGCAAAATAGAAACAGGAACTTAAGACAGACTTTACCCGACTATGAGCCGAGATTGGCTTCATATATTTTTGGCATAACTTGGCGGTGATGTAAGCATGTTACAGGATTTCGTAATGTTTATTATGTTTTGGGCGTTTCCCTGTCGGGCCGGGCTTTACGCTGCAAGTCCTCGTTCCGCTCCGCTGCACTGTGGGCTTTCCGCTACAATCCCTAACGCGGGTCTGCGTTCCAAAGGCAGTTGTATATGTGGTTCGGTGGGGCATCATGACAAATATAACAATTCCTTATTCTCCTGCCTTTCTGAAAACTTACACGAAAGAAGGACGATGCTGGCCTCTACCATGGCAATGGATTTGCTATAACATTTGCTTCGCCTCCTGAACCTTGCCAGATAGTGCCGCACTGCTGAGTTGATGCCCTCGATGGTATTGGTCTGGTTGGGGTAATTTCTATGCTTTTCTTTTGGGAAAACCTTGGCGAATGGTGCATGCCTGTCCGTGTAATATCTTTCGCATTGGATGGGCGATATCCGGTTGTATAGTTTTTGGAGTGTCTTCGTGCCCCGTCCTCCGGAGCAGAAGCCGAGGATACGTTTTGTTTCGCGGCAGATGGCGAGCCATAGCCAACGCTTTTTCTTCTTGCTGCCGAGGTAGAAATAGAGTTCGTCGATTTCGATGTGTCTGGCGTAGGTAGGGTTGGGTGGGCGTAGTTTTTTGGCCATGAGTTTTATCCAACGCATGGCAGTTACATGGCTTATACCCAATAGACGGCCGATGGAGCGTAGGCTGCTACCTTCGGTGTAGAGCTTAACACACTTGTTGGGTTTGTTTCTTGGTGAAACGGGGATAAAACGGGAGTGGCACTCCTTGCACATGAAACGTTGTTTACCTTTTATTAATCCGCATTTTACAAGTTTTGAGGAAATGCATTTTTGGCAGACTGGGTTGGCCGTGTACACAAATGTACCAGTTCGGGTAATTTCATTATGGTGTGGCATGGTCTTAAAATAAGTAAAAATGGGCAAAAGTAAGAGAAGCACCTTTTAAAGGTGCTTCTCTTGTCAATGTAAAGTGTTTATTTTGAGATTTATCCCGCTATGTACACAAATGTACCAATACCTCCACCTTATAATCTCTTATAAGTGAGTTTTTCGATTTCTAAATTATCCTTATATTCTACTTGAAAAATGATGCCATTTAAATTAACATATTCTGACATAAAACTTACAATTTTTACCTTTTTATTAGATACGATAGTTATATCTTTAGGTAAGAAGTTTGAATATCTCAATGCAACTATTTCTTTTACAGTAATATTATCAGTATTGAAAATGTTATTTATTTTACTTTTAGTGAGATACCCACTTATAAATAATATTTGTTGATTTTTTTTATCAAAAAAAATAACTCCTCGTCTATACACAAGATTGGGAATTAGCCCAATATCCTTTTGTATGAAATTTTGGTTATCATAAAGGATGTCATATGCTTCACAAATAGGGTCAGTTCCTCTATAGCCTAATTTTAAACAGTGTGAAATATTGTTTATTTCATATTCATATAATACTCCTTCATTTTTAAAATAAGAGATGTTACTAACATTTAACGGTTTTAAGTAGATGCTTTTTATACAGAATGGAAAGTCTGACATTTCTTGAATAAACGGAGTGCTATGAATGTCATTTAATTGTGCATGAATAATATTTTCAAATGTACCTAACGCTTCATCTTGGCTCATTTGGATACTGCTATAATGTATAAAATTTAGATAAATACTAGTCTTAATTTTATTTTGGACAAGACTGTCTTGTGCCCAAAGGAAATTCAATGAGATACAAATAAATATTAATGTAATAGTTGTACGAAGAAAATATTTAGCAATCATGTTTATCGGCCATTATAATGATTAGAAAAATTAGTAGCTCTTTGATTTGCTTCGTCACCAGACTTATTTCCTGCTTCATGTCCTAGACTTTCTTTGGGCCCAGCCCCTTTTAAATGGAAGAAATATGACCCGACTGCATCTAAAAGTTGTGATAAAATATGTCCTCCCTCATGAGCTAACGTTTTTCCTCGTCCAAAATTGCTATCATTGCTATTATATGTTTTTATATAGTCATCAAGTCTTATAGTAAAATCATAGTTTAAATCAGCCCCTAAAGTTCTGCGTATGTTATAGTCTGCTTGCACTGTATATATATTTTGTGGCGTTAGAATAACGTCTTTAGTATTATCATTTATATCCATTGTATAAATTGTTCCATCGGGTTTCTTTGCTATTGCGCCTCTATACGGAGGGCCAGTTGTTTGTCCATCGTTGTGTGGATTTCCTTCTTTTTTCCCGCCTCCCAATGTTAATGTAGTATTTTGGTTTCCATCTACTCTATTTTTCTCCCCATCATCATTATTACCGGCTAGTCTATCGCTATCGTGGGCATTAGTATTAGATTGAATTACAATCGTGTATCTAATATAGGAGTAATTCTTCGATTTCCAAATTAAATTTAGATAATCACTGGAAAATATAACAATCGGAAAAGGAGCCTTCAGCTAAAGAGTGGTATGCAGACTGCAATGAGCGTAGCGGATTGCGGTCGGAATACCACTCACCGCGCCTCGCCGGTCAAGCGAGTTAAGACGGTGGCCTCACGAGGGGAAACCATTCCATGGTTTGCGGGAGTGCGAGGCATAGTCCGAGGAGGTTTGGCGTGTATTGTTGCCGTCTTCTGCAACAATCATGACAAACCGAATCGCCGTCTTTCGCACGGCGAGCAATACCGGGCTGCGGCTGGATTTGTGATGGGCTATACGAATGATGAAGGTGGACGTGTATCCCGAAGGGTGCGCTCCACCTGAAGTAATGAGTGTAGTCTTTCACGGAGACAGGGGGAGCAGCCATGAGGACTGACGGAGGAACGGAATCATGACAAACTCCATACCCGAAGGGCATCAAGGCTCTTGGCCGCAATCCTTAAAAATATGCACGCGGCCATGTGCCTTGATGGTTTGGCGTGATTGTGTGAGACGACCGAAGGACGAATTCCTTTTTTCCGGCTCTCCATCTTTAAAGATACACCTCAGATTTATTAAATTGCATACCCTTTACCAATTTCCTATTATATCTATCACTTCTCCATCTCCTAAAATGCCTGTCCCTTCATCAAAAGTAAACTTCTTTCCTTTAGTAAAGCCATCTCCTAAATATTCTTCATTTAAAAAATCTATCTCTACTATACCTTCATCGCCAGGGGCAAATTCTTGTCTGTCTTTCAGAGTGATTTGTCCTGATGTTTTCATTTCTTTGATAAAGTTGAACAAAGGCCTGTAACCACTGGTGAATGCTGTCTTTCGACCAACATCGCTTTTGAATAATTTTATTTTTGCTTTAATCTTAATCATGATTATTTAATTAGTGGGCTATAGTTTAGTACATTAAATTTCAGTGAATTAAGCTGGTTCGCAGGTATTGATATGGCATTCATACCGTCAGCCCCAAATTTGGTTGCACCATTCATTATACTATTGGGAATTTGTACTTTGATAATAGTATTCGAAAAACCATCAAATTTGAAATTGTTCTTACCAAACTTTGCAGCTTCTTCAAGTGTAGGAGCAAACAGTTTTCCTGTTTCGTAAGCGCCCTCTTTATTTCGTAGTCCATATTTTACTACATCGGCAAGTTCTGCTTTCGATACTGCGCGATAAACTGTGGTGTATCCATTCTTAACAACAGCTTCTGTAATGTTGTCAGCAGTTTGTACTACTATTTTTATAGATGAAGTTCCCAAAGATGCCGTTTGACCGGCCGGTACAAGCGATGACAGTGCGGTTTGCTGCAACTGAAGCGCTTTGGCCGTTACTTTAATCCTATTGACTTCCATATCTTTCTGGTAATCAACCCCTACCTGATTTAAGTCTCCACCGTTATTTGCAGCATTCTGATAACGGATACCCCCATTCAATGCCCCATCCTTCACGATATTGGATCTTTCTGTTGTTAGGTCGTTAAGCTCTAACAGATCACCAAATAGAAAATTTGTAACCGTATTGGCAATAGACTTTACTGTAGAACTTATTTCATCTACGGCACTGCTCCCAGAACTGGCCTGTGATGTTTTAGGTCCGCCTGGGCCTCCGGGACCACCCGGATCATCACCATTTGGATCGGATTTTAAAACTGGGTTGTTATTAAACGCGGCGTAGGGGCTTTCCCATTCTTTCACCACGGGGTCAATATTCCAGCGCCTACCAGTACGCGGGTCGTACTGCCAATGTTCCGCCGTGTAGCTGTTGCCCTCGCCGTAGACCTCGTTATCCTTCATCTGTCCGTTAAACCCGAACCTATACGCATCCCTATGGCCGCCGCATACGGTCTCCGTTACGGGCCTTAGGTAGGTCACGTGCAGGTCGTCCATGTGCACGGTGGCCGCCGTTCCGTTGGGTCCGGTGCTGTACACCGTCATGATGTACTCCCATCCGGCTACCGGCGTAAAGTTGAGCGTGACGTTTGAATAGCTGGACGAAGCCCCCACCGTGGTGGTGGTGATCGCGGTAACGGTGGTGCTGCCCACCGGACGGCGGTGTACGGTAACGCGTGCCCCGTGGCTACTTTTTACGCGTATCCGCAGGGTATGTACGGTATCGTTGGTGGTGGCCAGGAACCGCCATACCGAAGCGTTGAGCACGGAGCCGCTCATCCTTCCGGCGATGTTGCCGCCGGTTTCCGTTACCGTGCCAAAGGTGGTGCCGGCCGATCCCCAAGGCAGGGCGGCCAGTTCGGCGGGTGTAATGGTGGAGAAATCCTCGTACGCCCTGGTGATGGTGTTTACGGCACTGTAGGTACTACACTGCGGCGTACAGTCGGTATGGTTTACGTTTTCCATGGAATACACCCGTATGTCGTTCACCTTGAAGGTGGAATTGCCCGAGTTCCGGGTCTGTATCTTTACCCGCACGTTTGTGTTGGCTGCCGAATTGGTGGTAAAGGTGAAGGTATGCGTGCCCGTGGTGGTGATGTTGGTGTTCCATACCAACACCAACGCACCGGTGGTATAGTCCCGTATGCTGATGTTGACTCCGTTGGTCGGGATCTGGTCCAGCCTCACCTTGATGGTATAGGTCTTGGATGGCTGCACGCCGGTGAGCAGGCCGCTGAGGCCCTGGTTCACGGCGGTGGCATTTACCGTGATTATCCCGGGGGCCATGGTATGTGTGGCGCCGTCCAATGCCCATATGTTATTGTCCAGTGCATCAAAAGGTTCCTTCATGACAAAGATGGAATCGCTGCTGATGTAGGTGCTGCACGCCTGTTCCAGCAGGGTACGCCCGGGCATCTGGTTGCCGAATGGTTCGTAGTCGTGGGTGGTGAGCACGTCCGCGGTATAATAATCGACACTGCTGTTCGGGGTGCCGGTCTCCATCCCCTTCTTGAGGTCGCTCACGGTAAGGAGTACGTTGCCCAAGTGGTTGCTGAATTCGTATTGGCGACGGCTTCGCTCCCAGAAGGTGGGCACGGTAGTGACTACCGCGCCGCCGGGCAATGTTTTGGATACGGTGGCTACGGCATGGATCTGCTGGGTATACAGTGTTTCGGTAAGGCCACCCAAGTGGGTGGCTACAGCTGCCGGGAGTGTGGGGTCGAATCCGGTGGGCTCTATCACTGCGGTACCCACGGGTTCTGCAATGGCTACGCAGAATGCGGTACGGATGCCCGGAATAAGCGAAAGGGAGATGCCGCTTATGCCAATATTGACCTTGCGACGGTAAACCCCCAAGCGGTTACTGCCGTATAGTACTTGTTCGTCCAGCTTCATTTCGTATGGACAATCCGCCGGTTTTTTGGCAATTTGGTATATGCTGAGTACGTTGCCTTGGGCATCGCGCTGGTAATAGGTAAATTTCCAAAGTTGTTGGCTGAGCAACGCGCCGTTGGTCTGGTTCTTTGGTTTTTCGCATTTCATGAAACGTTGTCCCATGGCATCGTACCAAAACTCCAGGTCGGGTTTTTTGCTGCCCGTGGTGCGTGTCACCTTTTTTATTTTGCCATACACGGTCCACTCGATGTTGGCAATTTCTTCCTTCACATCCTTGGTGAGGTTACCGATGGCGTCGTATTCATAATTGTTGGGCGACTGTGAATCGATGTCACCCGGATAGGTAATGCTGGACGTGAGGTCGTTGATGTTTCCCAGTCGGTTAAGTTTTCCGCCATAGTTATATTCCAGGCCGGCTATCATAACCCCGGGGGCCGCCTTGGTATTGTAGTTATAGGTGAGGTCGTCCATCAGGGAGGTACCGGCCGGGTTATAGCGCTTGAGGGTCAATATATTTCCGTTGGCATCGTAGGTATATTCCGATGCCCATTTGGTGCCTTCCGACACCCCGGAGAATGTATATTGACCGCTTGCGTGCATATTGCTTTTTTCAAAAGTACGGTGTTTACGGATACGGTTTAACTGGTCGTAGATATATCCGTTCCCCAATACAGGCATAATGGCTTCGTTGGGCGTACTGAGGGCAGTTACCATACGTACGATATTGCCGTTGTATAATCCGTTTTGTAGGGTGTATGTACGGAATGGGCTGCCGGCTGGTACCTCGGGCCTGTTTTTGACGGCACTTCCGCCGGCCGGGGTATAATCGCCTTCATAATAATCCAATACATAGCCGTAAGCATCCCGCGCTACCATGGTATGCGGGTTTCCGGCCAAGGTTTCGCGTCCGTCGGCACCCGGGTCGTATTCCGGGTTCAATGCACCGGCATTTACACTTTTTAGCCAACCGTGTATGGTATAGGCATAGTCTGAACCCTGTACCTTTTCTTCCCCGGTTTCTACCCGCATGAGCGGCCCGTGGGGATAATAGAAATACTTGGCATCCTTATCCCAATAATAATAATCGCGGGAACTTTCGGCTATGGTAAGCCTATTGTCCGCATCGTATTGGTAGCGGTAGTAAAACTGGTCCGGTAGGTTACGTTGGTAGTGTACCTCGTTCACCTTGCCGCTGATGAGGTCGTAGTAGTAGTCGGTACGGAAAAAGCGACGGCCGAAGGTGGCCAATGCAGGCACTTCGGTAAGCATGGTTTTTACGTTGCCGTGGATGTCGTAGCTATAGTAGTAGGCATGTTGGTAAGCGGTCCCGCTCGTTTCCTGGTACGTAATTCTGGATACGCGGCTACGGGTATTTTCGCCATAGAACGACTGTGCGGGCTGGGTATACTGCTTATCGTATTCCGTGCGGGTAATTTGGCTGCGTACTTGGCTGAGTTGCGTACCTAGGTTGTTGAAGGTGCGTTTCTGTTCGCCCACTTCCACCACCCGGCCCAAAGCATCGTATGTGGTGTAGCTTTCGTATTTTATAATGGATGAAGGTGTCCTTTCTGATACACTGCGCTCCTTTTGTTTGCGGTTCACGGAGATAGCCGGGCGGCCTAAATCATCCGGGGAGAAGCGTGAAAAGTCTCCGTCGGGTGTTTCTGATTCCACGGCAACTTGCAGTGAATTGAATTTGTAACGGCTGTCCATACCATGTTGCGGCTCATAAGCCCAATTGGTGGTGGCATAATTGCCTTTCCAGCTGCCGTTTGTATTAAAAGAGGTGGCCGTGAGTGGTTTTACGCCTTCCGGTGGTACGGTAAGGGTAAGGTTTCCGGCTTGGTCGTAATAATATAGGGTATAGTGGTGCTCGCTTTTTAGGTACTGCATACGGAAATTTTCGGGTAGGCGACATGTAATGCGCTCCCAAGCATTGCTGAGTTGTTCTTCCAGCCATTGCTCATACAGGGCATTGGCGTTTTCCTCCGCCATGTTTTGCAGTTGGGCAAGGCAAGGCTCTTCATAAACCACGGGGTCATTTGGCTTTATGGTATATGCGCAACTTGGGAAGGTACATTGTAGGTGCAGGTTTTTGAAGACGATTTTACCCGGTATGCTTTGAGCAACTGGCCCATTTTTTTTACTGGCCACGCCAGTAATGGGATTTGCACATGTAATAACGGGGGGGTTATAGTTCAGGTATGCTTTGTATATAACCGTTCCCTGTGGAACATTGGTGGTAACCAATTGGTAAGGTAAAGCGCCTGTTATCTTAGAAGGATGGATGATGACTCCCTGTTCCGTTTGAAACTCCATCGTAATGGGCGTTTGACGGCACATTATTCTTACTTGTTGGTCGGCTTCACGAATTGGGGCATTGCCGGCACAAGTGATGAATTGTGGAGATTGACAATTTTGGCCATTGGGGTTACAATATGCGGTCCTGCATTGTTCTAATGCTGTTTCATCTATTTCCACATAAGGAATGATAACTGTTGATTCACAGCCGCTTGAACTAACATACTTAAAAGTTGGATTTAAGGAATGCTCACATGGTCCCGTGGTCATTTCGTAGCGTGCGGTATTATACGCCTTAACAAATTCCGTCAGATCCTTGTTGGAGTTGAAGAAACAAGGAACCTCTTCGCAAACCTTATCGTTAGCATAAAAATCGTTGGGCACACTAAGTGGCGATTGCCAAGTTGAACCTACGGTAGTTACTATAGGGTTACAGCCCGGTAATAAGCCGAAAGTGTTTTGGTATATTCCAATGATAATCCCTAAACTACTTCCAGATGCATATTGGGCATTTTCGATATCCGATTGCCTGATGATTCCATTGGGATTGGCATTGGGCAACGGTTGGCCGCAATCGGCCATGCAATATTGTATAAATCTAATTTTAAGGTCATTATATGTATTTTGTAGGCTTGGACTTAATTTGTCGAAGTCTCCAATGCAAGGTCCCAAAAGTTGCATAAGCCAGGTATTGGCATTTTGCTCGCACATATTGCTACACATGGTGCTACCGGCACCGGAAGTGTTAGCGGCCGAATTTTGGGCCGTCTGCATTTCTTCTGTGGTGGTAGGATGGATAGGCTTTTTAACCACGGCATAGGCATATGCGGGTTGGTCTTGTGGGGTTGTGTCGGTTTCGTCATAAATGTATTTACAGGTTCCGGCTTCTTGGTAAAAGAAGTCTTGTTTCAGGTCGAGGTATTGTCCCCTAAAAATTTGCCAAGCTGCCTTGTCCTTGGTTAATTCCGGTGGCGATTCGTAAAAATATCCATCATAAGGTGCATAACCACGTTTCCATATCGATCCCCCGATATCATCGGGTAGATTAACCATTTTATCCCTTACCCAGGTATTTTGCAAATCGGGTTGGTTGGTACCGGTATTGGTCATGAGTGACGGTGTTCCGGAAGGCATGGGCGACATGCTTTGTGGATTCATGAATCCCGCACTTCGGGCTTGGGAAAGCCCCGTATTTTGGGCCATGCGTATGTCATATGCTTTGCTGTTCAGCGCGCTGTTATCCCTACATTTTTTGTACCAGCAATACTCCGGATGGGCTTTTACCAACTCACGTTCCCATTCTTCCGGCCATGGATAGGATTGTATGATCTGCTCCAGGGGAATACTGATGTCAATAACCGACGGATTGATATGGGTGAATGGGTCTGATGAATAGTTACTTCGCAGCATTTTAACCGTCATCCAAAAACCATTACTGAGGTTATATTTCCCAATGAAATTAGGGTTGGGTGCGCCGGCCGGCAATTCATTTCTTCTGATTTGCATGGTCATTTTCGTAAGCATGGCCTCGCATTCTGCATTGGCGGCAGCTCTTAGGTCGTTGAATGGTATCTGGTTAAAATCGTTGTTGTACTCATACTGGTTACAATCTTCCGGATGGATATTGTTGATGCTTTCTTGGTAAAACGTATTATAGGCCCCTTGTGATATAGTATTCTGTGGCCTGTTCAACGCCGTTTTGAGTGCCTGCAAGGCTTTGGCCTTGTCCCAAGTTATTTTTTTGAAAATGCGATATGTACCGATAGCCGGCAAGGTGGCTTTAAACGTAATTTGGTTGGGCATGGATTGCCCTGGGTCTATACAAGCTTCCAGCTGTCCCGGAGGCGAGGCCCCCAAATGTTTCAGAATACGGTTATTGGTGCTGGTGGCACCTACAATATTAGTCAACGGCAAAAGGTTTCCGTCCATATCCGCTACCCATATTTCCAGGTCGAATTCGCAAAAGATACAGCCGGTGAAACTAGGGTCGGTTACCATATCCCTACCATAATCGTAAGTAAACGTGTATGGGTTGTTGACGATTTCGTTGACGTGGTTAAACGAAATAATGGCCGTACCGTCTTCTTCGTTATAAATGGTATTGTCGGTCATGTTCACGGTAAGCGTTTCCGGCTGGTAGGATGGAATGGCCAAAAGATTGGACGGAGGTGTTCCGGCCAATGCCGTGGCTATGCTTCTGTTTTCTTGGTCCACGTATGAAACACTTAGCTGCCCGTTGGCATCGACCACCGCATTTTTTTTATAGTGGGAGGCAATGCCCACGTTGCGGCCGAAGAGGCGATGCAGTTCGGTGGAAGTGGCATTTCCGTATAAATATTTCGTCTCGTGTCCGCTACCGATGGCATGGGTTGGTCCCACGCCAGAAGAGGCGAGCAGACGGCCGGTATTGTCGTTCATGAACACGTTGCGCGTATAGGGGTAATTGCCTGCATCCGGAATGGCGTCCAGGTTACTGAGTGGATTATCGCCGGCCATAAACGGATTTTGGCTGGAGTAGTAATTAGATGATCCCCTAAACGTGCTTACCTGCTTGTTACCGGCAGTGGGTTCAAAATCATCTTTGCCGAAAGTTGCCGTTGTGGAAAAATTTCTCCGGATGTCTTTGCGGTAACTGAGTTCCGAACATTTTTCCGGGTATGGCAACATTTGGACGGCGGCCCTGCCCTCATGGTCATATAATGTTTCTCCAATGGCGGTAAGGCCGTCTGTACTCAAATGCGTAAGCATTTGGCGGGACCGGTTGTGGCCATCGTAATAAGCCATCACCCTTTTAAATTTGGCGTCTTCCGCATAGGTGCATTCCCATTGCCAGTTCAGGTTGTTCTTTTTGGCGGTGAGATAGGGGTTTTTATCATTAAAATTGACCGTAACGATGAGTACCGGATAGCCAGATACATAATCGCTCCATGGGAAATATTGGGGTTGGGTATAATCCTGGTTTACATTGTCGGTAATACGTGCCACGGCACGTACCCTAAAATAGAGTTTGCCGTTTGGGTATTCTTCCGGTATAGGAAATTTTGTAAGCTTGGTGGTTACCCTTACCGGTTCGGCCAATTGAAAGGCATTGTATGTAGTGGAAGTTAAGCTGTTGAGAGAATTTCCGTTAGCATCACGGATTTCATTGTCGATATATACCCATTCCAGATCATATTCTACGGCATTGGTTACAGAGGTCCATGTAATAAATCGCTGACTTCCGCAAGCGCCTGTTTCGGTGGTAAGTTGCATGGGTGGGGCCGGCTCATAAATAGGGCCGGTGAGGGCAATAAGTTCGCCGGTGGGTTGTAGGTTCATCCAAGATTCCATTTCCCCTACTTGTGGTATGGGGATAGGCGATGGGAATAGGGTGGTAGCCGCCGCTTTCTGAATTTGGTCCACCGCTTTTTCATATGGCATATAGCTATTTAGGGAGCGGTTCATGAAACGTTGGCTTGAAGATACACGGGATTGTAGCTCCAAAGCATCGAACAAATCTTCTGCCTGCTGGGTAGTAACTCCCCCAGCGCCCTGCGAAACAAACCGCGTGATTATGGCGTCTCTGTATTCGAATATGTTATCTATATGTGATTTTGTGGGCTCCAAGGTGGCACATTCCAGAAGTGAAAGTTCGCCGTTTGTAAACAGTACCTCATACAAAGCATTGTTCCATAAGCCTATTTTTAGTTCCAATAAACGACTTAAAAAAATCTTTTCAGTTTCCGTTTTCATCGCCAAGGCTTCTCCGTTGATTTCCACATCATTTTCAGACAGCCACATAACGGCATCCTGAAGCATGGGTACGTACACGTCCGAAAATTCGCTGGAGGCTTGGTCCATGGCGAGTCCGGTATTGGCTGTAAACAGGGCCCATATCTGCGATTTTATTTCATTGGGTAGGCATTCTAAGGTATCTATTTCACGATTTATGGTGGAATCCACCAACCAATCAATGTACTCGTCGGATTTTGGGTACATGACGTAGTGATTAATGTCATCGTTTGCATAGGAACTCGTGAGCGCATGGAAGAGTGACTCTATTTTATCGCGTCCCGCCTGGTCGGCTTTTACGAATTTGTTCCAGTCTCCGTCTATTGCCGTAGTTAACGGAACGGTTTCAGAGATAGAATTGTAACCATAAGGCTTTGTGAGCGCACGATTTCTTTGTTTGGCTATGGCCGGATCTTCGGTCAAATATGCCGCGGCTACCGCTTTTTCGTGTAGTAGGTTATACATGCCGGGACCTATACGGTACACAAAACCAACAAGATCGCCAATATTATATCCCAGCCCGGTAGCCTTATCCTCGCCCGCATCATGCACGATCGATTTATATTGGGCAGCCAAAAGGCTGTCGGTTTGTACAAAGGATAAAAATAGGCTGTCTACACACGAGGTCAGGTCGCTGTCGTTTTGTGATTCCACAAACGCCCTAAATCCATCCAAAATGAATTTATATCTTTCTGCTATCAGCCTTTTGGCGGCATCGGTCTGTGCATTCCAATAAGCTTGGTCTAGCGCAGAACCGGGATCATAACCGGCCGAATAATAATTGGCAAAATGACCTTCATTGTCATCCAAATCATTAACGAGCCTGGCACCAAGAGAATCAATATGCACTCCGGGCGAATTGGCCAAAGAGTCGAATATAAGATCAAACGAATTGCCTGCACATATTGCAAAAAGGGATAGGTAAACGCTATCAGCGTAACTGATGAATGCCGGGAATTCGTTTATGTTTACCGTTTTTTCAAAGCCTGTCCAATTTTCTTCCACCGAGGGGAAAAGACCCAGATCGGTATATATGTCGGCCATGTCATCATATATTTGATTATCATATAAAACAAGGTTTTTGGCATGATTGTCCGCATGTTCTAACATTTCTGAAAAAATCAGGTCTTCTTTAGGCGCAGGCCAATTTAAGGCACAGGAGCCTTCATATGACATGTATAGGTCATATTTACGGCTTTCGAAAAGTGCATTTTCCTGGCCGCTCAAAAAGTGGAAGCGCGCTGTTTGCATAAGCCATGTTATTCGCGAGGTACTGTCTTGGGCGCCGGCGGAGTCAATGGATGTATTGGCACCTTCCAGATAATCCTGAAGTGCATTTACATAATCGGTAATGTGTGCGTCTACATCAGGAGCGGAAGGACCTCCGTTTTGTTCAAGAACCTCAATTTTTTTGGGGAATGTGATGGCTGTAACGGCAGTATATATTTCGTTTTCCAACGTATTGTATAATTCATCCAATTGCCAATACCTGGGATTGGACGGGGGGATATATTCCTTGGCAAATTGTATAATCAACGCTTCGTATAAAAATGCCACAGATTCAACTTGCTGCGCATCGGTTTCTGAAAGCTGTTCCATCACTGCGTCCTTGTTTTCTGGGGATATACCACTCATATCAAACAAGTTTTCGTTGACGAGTTCCAACGCTTCACGGAAAGTTTGTGTATGCGGCAACAGATAGGTAAGGTAACGTTGTTTGTTTTCAAAAATATTTCCGTGCGTTACGTTAATTTTTTGTTTGATGCTGTCAATAATGGTGTCGTGCTGGATTTGTAAAAGACTTAGGTCGTATAAATATCTTTCTTCGCATGTCTGGGGTAATTCCACGCTCATGGAGTGGCACCTGAGCTCCCAATATTCGTTTATTTTACGTAGGCTGGTATTGTATTGGTCATCCAAAGACGAAATATTTTCTATCAAGTCCACGTTAAGGCGAGCCCAATCATACGAGTTGGTACTTGCGGAAACAAATACGTTTTCTTCCTCCGTTATCTGTTCATTGAAGGTTTTTATCAAGCTCCCGGCCACCTCAGTGGCTCTTTCCATAAATACTTTGGAAAAAAGTGGCGCCAAGGCTGGTTTGGTTTGTGCTAACTGTAAAATGGCCTTTTCCCTATATTTCAACATGAACTCAGCCGAAAGTTTTTTCAGGAATTCAAGTCTCACGTTTTTGGCTCCTTCCACAGATCCTTGGGCGGCACCTTCTATGGAAAGTTTGCCCATGGAATAGATGTATCGGGTCTGAAAAAATTCTTCAACCAAGTCTTTGGTGTCTGTTGCGACAACAGTGTGTCCGTATGGTGTGAGCAAAGAGCTTTCCCAATTGTCCAATGCTTTACTGATTATTTCCCCTTTCTCGTCAATAATATACATCCAGTCCGAATAGATTTGGCCTATGTTAGAAATCGTAAACCCATAGTTTGTAAGGACGGCATCTCTACCGGTGGTTCTTAAGCCTGAATATGCCATTTTTAAAGAATCTACATCCTCTATATATCCACCAGAGCAGTCGGAGTCTGGATTTTCGTAATCATTGTTAATGGTAGGTACGGAGTACCAAGATGTAAATCCGGATAGGGATTTTCGGGTCATTCCGGCCTGGAGTTCAATATCGGCCGGTAAAAGTGGATATGTTTCCGGATTGGTAATGCAAGTACTCGAGGTCCCCATTTTAGCACACACCGTAATCACCCGTAAACGTACGCCAGTCCAGTTGATGTCGTTATAGGTTTTGAGAGACGAGTATGAGGGGGTACTGTCGTTTTTGCTGATGACTAGTGTATCTGTGAAGAATTTTGTGGTATCGCCGGTGTTCATGAATTTTACACGCACTTCGTAACTCCAATCAATATTTCCGCTTACGTCCGTTAAGCTTTTTCTGGAATATAGGAGTTTTATGAATGGTTTGCGGTCTACCCAGGAATGGGTGGTGCTGTTATTTGTGTTGGGGTCAAAAACAGTGATGGCAGCGCCTGGTTTGATATTAGGTTTACCTAAATAACCAATATACTCAATTTGTGCCATGTTTTTGCCTGGAACCAACACGGCCATCAAAAGCATGAAAAAGCTATATAAAATAGGGATGGAAATTCTCATAACAAAAAGGTTGGTTAGTCAGCTTATATTTCTATATGGGTCAACTTAAAAAGTTTATATCGGGTTGCAGGTTTTACCACGTTTCCGGTTAAATCCACGTAAATTGTTTCTGAAAAGTCACTGTCGTTGAGTTCGGCCTTCGGATTGATAATTTTGAACTCAGAAATTGCCCTAGAGCCACCCAAGGATGATTCCGGAGTATATTCATATTCCGTTTTTTTAAGAAATCCGGTTTCTGCATCGAACCATAGATCGCCCTTTTTGATAACACCTTTCGAATTGATGATTGTATAATGCTTGAATCCATCTTTTATTCCATGGTAGATGATGTCATCATTTACTTCTGGTTTGGCCATGTAAGGCAACGTTGACATGTCACTCTGTTGTTTTTTCACGTATGCCCCATCATTTCGCGAGTACAAAATTTCTTGTGTATTTTTTTGGACCATCACGATATGCTTATCATTGATAAGCATATCAAAATCCTTCCCGATGCACATGTATTTTCCGTTCTTGATTTTTATTTCGGTATGCTCCCTACTTTGTTCTAAACCTCCGTTATCATCATCCGTAATAATGAGTGCTTCCACCACCACATGCAGGCTCGTGGGGTTTTTCAGCACATCGTACATGAATTTCATGTCGGCCGCTAGATCTTGGGCATGGCTGCCTGACCCACTACACAAGATGGACATGGCAGTGAAGGCTATGTATGTGGAGAGGCGCTTCATTATCGTCTTTCTGTATTGGATTGTACTTCCTTGATTGTCTTTACGCCTTCTTCAGTCAGTTTTTTTACGACCGTTAAGGCTCCCGAAGGGCTATATCCGTATAAAGCCGGGAAGTTGTTTTCGTCTGATTCGGCAATGAGGCGTTTATCATTTTCGTCATAGACATAGGTTTTCATCAACCCATTATATGGATGGATGCGTATATCGTCATAACAAGCCCTTTGGTCCAGGAATGTATTATCCATCATATAATTCATGGTGCCATACAGCACGTTGTTATCCAAACTTTTTCCGGTTGGCCCGAAATCTATTTCCAGTGTATATGCCAGCACCGGTACTACGAATGTCTTCTCTATTTTACGCCAAAAAGTGGCATTGCCTTCATAAATACGGCCGGAAGTTTTGCAATTGATGCGTAAGGGTTGTCCGCCCGCAAGTATATAATTCCCGTTTTTATCCCTAAACCGTATATCAATATTCATGATGTTTGGAAAACGGGCATCTATTTCAGACGGGGAATACAGTGTATTAAAGCCCCCGGCCCAAGCCGAAAATAGCATGGTATCACCCGGTTCGGGACTGAATGTAGATCGTGGCAACGTATATTTATAATGTTGCGTGATTCCTTCTATATTCATACAATTTCGGCCGGTAAACGAAAATTTGCCGTAAGCATCTATGTATGCCGGAGCTGCTACAGGAATTAGGTTTACGTTGTCAAAATTTTCAAAGAACATTTTCTTCCTTTTCATATTTTTTCCTACGGCCACGGGAAGCATGTCGTTTTTGTCAAATATTACGGCCGAATATACCCCAACGGCATCACGGCTTTCCACGGGCATGGTGCTTTTATTGTAGCGGGTCATTACCTCGCTAGGGTGCCATTTGGGATGCACAACGGCGTTGAGTGTACGTTTCCAAGGGAAAAGGTTTACCCATAGGTCGTTTTGCTCACCGTCGTATACCCCGTCTTTCCTCAGGTTTACCATTGAACTCATAATAGCGGTATTGCTTAAGGTTCCTTGGAAACGTTCGTCCTTATAAAAGTAATTCCGAACCGGACGCCAGATACCTTTTATACCTGGACTGTATTGGTCAATTGGCAGTGCGGCGTACTCATGGTTTCCGGTGTTAAGGCCATGGCTTTGGTATTCCGCAGCCGTAGTGGACAACACATTTTTGATGCGGTAAACATAAGGCTTCGCATTAATGGTCAACATGGGTAAACATATTTCGGATGTCGTTGGGTTAGTTCCGTAGTTGAATACAATCGTATTCGCATTAGATGCGTGGGGGAGTATACTGGTTATACGGGTTTCAAGCAATGTCTTGCCAGAACGATATTTATCATGGCCTAAACAGTGGAGTGTAATGCAATTACTGCCATCATTGGTAGTGGCAATTCCTGGCCTAAAACGGGCTACGATGTGGTAACCTTTATGTATTAGCTTTCCGGTTTGCGGGTCAGTGAAAATACCAAATCCACCGGTATTGTCTGCACAATTTCCGCAGGCCGGTTCTATACAGGTAGCACCCACATATTGTTCTTGCCAGTCAAAAGTATAACAAGGCCATTGGCTTTCAAGATAATTTTTCTTACAGTTTATATTAGAACCGCAGAAATTCATGAAAGGGACTTTTGACTGAATTTTTGAGGCTGAAGGTTCATCGTTTGCTAACAGGTTATTACACTTGCATGATGAGGTATAAGGATCTGTATATTCCCTATTTTTACAAGACCACACCCAATTATAATTACCGGTCGGTGTCCCTGAACTCATACGGAAACAAGATTGCCCGCCCCCACAATTATTATCTATCCTAAAAACCTCAAAAATATTGTGTAGCAACGAAAGCGTGAGGTTGCCATCTTCATCTATAAAAGATGGATCATCTAACTTGAAATTTCCGAGGCGTAGTTTGCCGTCCGGCAACAATACGGCATTGAGGAGTTTTACCATCTCGTCACGTATGTTGCTCATGGAATATGGGGTAAGTGTGCTGACGGTTCTGTTGCTCAAAGGCGAAGAATTGAAGATATTGGCTTCGGACACATCATTACCCAATGTTTTTATGTTTCCTGAAATGGCATCCAACATATTTCTTTTTCCGGATCTTACCAAGGTAAACTTGAAGTTAGATCCCTCTCCTCCCCTTCCGATGACTGTATTGGGGTCCACACTTAAGTTTTTAAATTTTAAGGAGGGCTCTACCTTACAGTTCATATAGGATACGGCATCAGTTTTTTCTACGAGCATTACCCGATATTTGCTTCTCAGCTTAGTCCCTTCCAAAGGAAACTTCTGGATGTTTTCCATGATAAATTCATCGCCTTCTTCCAAGTAGCTGAACAATTTTGCAAACGTAAAAGCATCGGGGCCATTGGTTGGCTCGTTGGGCATATAATCGTTCATTACGGTCTTCATCTTGTGATAAGATATACTAGGATGGGGTTCGAATTTTTCCTTTACGGTAAATGTTTTTTTATCGTTTGTACTTGCAATGGGCGCAAAGAATTCGAATAACACATTTTTGAAAGCCCCGTCCATACCCGAGTATGCCAGATATGCAGGCATATCGTAATTGTATATCTTGTTGTTATAGTTGTTGTCAACCGTGGTCAATAATGCTTTTCCGCTATATCCATCGTATACCAAATTTTTGGTTGATACGGTTGATTGTCCGTCGGTGGCTATTATTTCATCCAAAATGCCTGATTGGTGGACAATTTTATTGGTAACGGCAAGTTGTGTTTTTTCGCTGTTAGTATTGATGGACGGCCATGGAATGGATACAGGAAACCCTAAAGGACCTGCGCCCAACAAGTCGATATTAAAATCAACACCGGCGGAGCCAGACTCATTTTTTGATACCCGGAAGTCCACAAAAAAATCATAGTCGATACCCAGAAGTTTTTGTTTATAAATGGCATTTTTGCTTATGCCATTAAGTCCCATTTGCGGCCCTCCGGAAAGTAGGTGGTCGTCTTCTAATACGTTTACCCTGCTGTCTAACACTTTCACGGGAACGCCTTGGTAGACGTAATCGGTGGATTTGTACTTATACTCTACGTAACTGATGCGTTCTCCCTGCTCTGTACCATTTGGCCCGGATGCAAATACACTCACGGATTTTTGCCGTCCGTGCATGTCGTTCAATCGTATCATATACCCTTGGGAGGCTGTTAACTGCCCTTTGGAAATCATTCCAATGAAAGGAAGCGGTATAGTGGTTGCTTTTCCGCCCCGTTTGTCGATCGGGGTTTCTTCCAGAATAACCGGAAAGTCTTTGGCGGTATAAAATTCTTGAACAGTTTTACCCGTAAGCTGGATACCGGAAAATTCGTCATGGTTTGTCCCGGTTGTGCTCAGGTTTTTGTTAGCCGCATCTGTATGTATGCTGGTAACCGATACCTTGGAGTAGCCAACGCGTGGCGCCGGAAAGAAGGACTCGTTGATGGGATCTTCGAAATAGAGGTCATTATCCGTTTTTAAGGGAAGGTTTTCGGTGTATTTCTTTGCTTTACGAAGTGCTGTTTCTTCTCCGCCCACCATAGGCTCATATGTGGCCACGCCACTACTGATTTTTTTACCGGTGGCATCGATGGTGGTATAGTCATACGCCTGTCCTATTTGGTCGCCATCCCAAAAAGCGTTGTCGGTAACATATATTCTTCTCACACGGCTTCCGCCCCCAAACTTGAACCCATCGGGGGTATCGAGTCGGATGAAGGATTGGTATAGGCGCACTTTGTCTGAAAATAGGCTGCTATAACAATGGTTTCGGTAACCGGTGAAGGTATTTTTAATGGTATTGAAAACGCCCAACAATGATCCTATGCGGGCAATCTTGTCCATGTCATTATTGGCTGCAGACTGGTCAAAGTCTCCCATGGCGGTCAGCAACTGCGGCAGGTTGATGCGCATATATTGCCATGCGGCCAATGCAAATGGATGGTAGCGTACCTTATTGTTCTTAACGGTCGTAAAATCAAGGGTAAGATATGCGTAGGCATAATGGGATGCCCCATTAATGGTAACGGTATTACTTTCCAGTACCCCCACGATAGGTTTTTGGTTGGCATCCACGGCTAAGTCAAAATAGCCCGAGATGTAATCATAGATATCGCCCCTGAGTTTTATTTTAAACTTAGCAAAAACAGGATCGTATTTTCCGTCGGCCTTTTTAAAACTTTCTAGGTAGGTATCTAATACTTGTTGGGCTGCCACCGTAGTTCCTGTAGATGTTGGAATGGGATTTTCCAGTTGGAAAAATACCCTCCTTTCCTCTAGGGAGGCTCCTGAATTTCCTGATGTGACAGGGCCGCCCCACATATTATCCTTGGCGTACACGGCTTCGTCTCCGAATTGGCCTATCCCCTCCATTTGAAACATTTGCATGGCCTTTTTATGTTGGACATATGCATAGTCGTCCGCATCATATTCAACTATAATATTTGATCCCGATGGTAGCTTTATATTCACCAGGTCCCAAGCAGTTGCATCGGACGACCTTTTTTGGGCAAACAATATTTTATTTAAATCGTTTTGGACTTTGGTCCTGTCGAACTGTGGGGTATAGGGATATTCATGCTCTTCACATACGATGGGGCTCGTAAATTCAGAGGTGTATGTTCCCCATCTGTCATTTACGGAAGATGAGTTATAGTAGGGAGGATTATAACTGTTGTAGGTAAACTCGTATGGAGAAAGTTTTCCGGTTTCGTCGTTTTTGTAACTGAACCAGACTTTATCCAGGGTAAGTTTCCGGTTGCCCACACCTTGTCCGGAAGGTGCTGGCGCATTACTATTTATGGTGCTAGGACATAAGGTATAACTATATTCGAAATGTACGGTTTGGAGTGGTACGGGAGCCGTTTTTTTAAATTCTTCTTTAGAATATAGTCGTATCTCCTTAAGGGAATATAACGGGTTTGCAACGTCTTTGTTGTTTGAAGTATTGTCTTTGAAAGCGGGTCCGAAGCCATCTTTGCGAGCCTCGCCCAATTGAAATACCGCTATGTGTGTTTTTGTTTCAGCGGAAGCCAGGTACCAAATTTCCTTTGTACCATAGGTATAATTGGCTTTGTCGTCATCGGTGGTTCCGGCCGAACCGGGAATATACGCTGCATTATTAAAAGGAACACGCCATTTGAAGTTTTCGGACGTGCGTACGTATGTAAATTTTACCCAATATCCATAATCCCCGTCCGAAGGTCCCGGCACTCCATCGGCATCCACATAATCCGCACCCAAAACGGAAGTAAGTAAGTGCGAGTGTGCGTAGCGGGAGGTTTTTTTCATATTGCGATACTCATCGGTACCGGGTACCTTCCAGTAGGTAGAACTATTGGGCTTAGGTACTGAAGTTACGCAGTCGCTGCTAGGCGCCTGCACCGAGAATACTTCTTGTACCTCTTCGTTATTGTATGCCGGTAAACCATATACATATCTTTGACCGTCAGGTTTTAATACGGTGATACCAGCTAAGTGGGTTTCGTTTCGGTAATCCTTTTCTGCGGCGGAAAGATTCATTTTCCCCCGTGTATTCGATAATGTTGAATAGTCTTTTGGCGCCGCTTTAAAATTGTTGACCCCTTGTTGGACTTTTATATCAAATTCACCCATGATTTCATTAAACCCTTGGTCATCGGGTCTCATGATTTGTTGGTTGGTGTAGCCCATGATGGCTGTACCACGCGGATGTCTGGATTTTACATAGTTCGAAGCGGTAGCCGTACCCATGGATTGGCCTTGCCCGTTTTCAAGGCTTGCCGTTAGTTTATGGTTTTGTAATTTGAAACGTGCCGGAGAAAATGGATCCCCCCCATAGTTTCTGTAATTGGGCTCTATTCCAGTAGCTTCTCCGGCCATCTTGAAAAAATATTCCTCATACCTGTCATCATCGCTTGCGGTACGTTTGTAACCCTTTCTACGAAATCTTGTATTCACATAGGCATCGTTATTTTCTCTCCAATCTCCGCTTGATGCATTAGAGTAGTTAAATGAGCCGGAAACTCCATAGTGACCCGGAATTCCGACGTCAAATCCTAAGGATCCTCCGTAAGAAAGTGAACGGCGATCTGGATCCGATACGTGTCCATAGTCACTTCTCACTGGCCTAAACATGCCACCGATTCCTTGCCCACTGATGTTATAATAATCGTATGTAAGTGAAGGGGAGGGAAGATTAGGGGAATATTTTGATACTACACCGTCTTTTTCGCGGTTATAGTCCATGATAAAATTTGTTTTTTTATCTTTTTCTGTCTGTTCGTTCTTACTGTTTTTCGAAATTTCGGAGAGTTTGGAAAGGTTCATATAACCATAGGCCTGAAAAGTCTCTTGTTGTTTGGCCAGGCTGTTTTCAGAATAAAAACCATTGAACCCGAAATATGGATAACTTCCAGAACTGGCAGGGCCTACGCCAAGGCTACCAGTAAAGTTGGTTCCCGTCATTTCATGGTTGATGAATGGCGTAGAGAAAGCACCTGCAAAAGAAATGGATGAGCCGCCTTTTGCCTCATTGTCAGTTTTGCCGCCTTTTTTGCTGGCTGTTTTTTGCGAAATGGAACCATTGATGTTGGCATTGAGGCCTCCTGAGGAATGGAACCCGATTCCTGCACCCACAGAATTCTCTCGGGTTAAGGCATCGCCTGATTTTTTTGCGTTTTTCTCAGTTTTACTGCTGTAAGAAACGGAGGTATTTACACCTACACCCTCTTGGCTATCTAACGAAAAATTAAAATTAAATCCAACTGTTTTTGAGCCTTGTACTCCCATCTTGTAACCTACCCCATGGTCAAATCCTATACCTATGCCTTTATAGCTGTTGTTATAGACTTTAGCGCCGAATGACCCAGTAAGTTTGCCAAAGTCGGCACTGAATAATTCTGTATTGATGGTCATACCTACGCCATAGGTAATATTTGGCTTTAGGTCGGTGGTTTGTTCAACGTGGTCTTGGTTGCCGCTGAACTCATCTGGGATGCCCCTCACGTTACGCGTAATGGCACCTGGACTCACGTTCCATCCCAAACCAACCCAGGATGCTTCCTGATCCATAGTTACTCCCGACTGGTAAGATAGGTTGAAGGGATAGCCTCCGTTAGGACCAGGGAGTTCCAATAAAGGTATGTTATATCCAAAATCTCCGGTGGAAACATCCACCATGTCGGTTACGCCTACCTGTTTAAATTGGCTTACTTCCGGTTGTGACGGCCCTCCCGTAAGTGCCATGGCCAAGGTGGGGTTTACAACCTCAAAAATAATGGATAAGCATAGGTATATAGCAATAACTCGGAATGAAAAGGGCAGATTTAATAATTTTTTGCGCATTTTAATTACTGTTCAGAAAGGTTATATTTTTAATGTTGGTATATGGGAAAGGGCACTTTTGTCTATGTTAAATTTGACAATGCCAGAGCCCAGTTGCGTATCATTGATAATTAAACTGATGTCTTCTGAAGTTGGAATGGATTCAAAACCACATTCCAATGTAAGGGTATTGTTCATTAAGGCACCATGTTCGGCCCTACAGTATAGGGGGCGGAATTCTTGGCTGCCGCTTTTGGCATATATATCGTCCTGTATAGAAAAATGATAATATCGTTGGCGCTGTTCTATTGCCTGCGGGTTTCGGTTGTTATAATAATAAGGATGTATACTGCCAGATTCGCACGTAATATGAATGTCAAAAACGGTTATGGTTGATTTCTGCCTCAATGAATCCGGATTTTCGTCCAATTTCCCATCTTTCAATATTGTTTTTGCAATCATATAATCAGTGGGTTTGTATTGGACAATAAAAGTGACCATTCCCAATTCTTGTTTCCTTCTCAACCCATTTTCGGGATTCGCTACCCATTCCATATATTCTGGAGCCGTCAGCTTATCTGGGCCACATGCTGAGATAAATATCCATATACTGAACAGAAAAATGATATATTTATTTATCCTCATATTTTTCATTCATATAGTTCAAAACATCTTGTGTGATATTGATAGTTGAATCGGTGTACATGATTGATCCGTTCCCGGCTCCCCCAAAAATCATTGAATAATTATTCTGCTTACCAAAACTTTGTACGTAAGTATTAATTCTGGACCAAATTTCCGTGTCATATTCAGCCTTCAGGTTCTCGGCATAAGTATTCAGACTGTCACGATATGATACTAGGAATGAAGTATATTCTAGATCGTTTTCAGTGTCTTGCGCCATCAGATAACCCAATTGCATATTAATGGTATCGAGTTTAAGATTTAAGGGGCGTGTTTTTTCGTTAAATACCACACTGCGCTCTTTGGTATAATTAAACTCTTTATATAAATATACAAGATCCACGAAGGCATTTTGTGTAGGGGTGGTCTGTATCTTAAACAAGCAATACGTGGCTATAACGATAGCTACAAGTGAAAGAGACAAAAAGATGTAGTTGATTTGTGATTGTTTCATATTCTATTCGCAGGAATAATTTTTCATGGGCTTAAATTTTAAATGCCATTTTTCATGTTTTGGGTTTGTTACCTCAATGTAATAATAGGGTTCATCATCATTTTTATTGAGTTTTAAATCACATTGATTGATTACATATCTATTTGTTCCCATAGATATGGGTAATTGTGTTAACATTTCATTATTGTTTTGTTCTACAAATTTTGAATTTAACAGCCGACATTGTAGAAATGAATTTTCGCCCGAATAATACTCTGAATCATATTGTATATAAATATTACCGTCAAAAATGGAATAGGCATCGTATACTATGTTTTTAAATGCGGTAAAATAAAAAACGGAATGAATGACAGGATCTGGTGTAGACTTTTCATTTTTATAATGAAACATCCAAACCTCACTCGACCCCATCACAGATCCCATGGCATCTGCATGCACTTGCCATGCATAAGTTTTTGAAGTATCCAGCAGCTGCGCACTTGGCGGGTAGGGCAGCATGGTGATGGGTATATTATTTTGCGTAAAGTATAGCGGGTTCGATTGTATGGCCTGGTACGCGTTCTGCCCGGCAAATAACTCCACCAGTCTTAATGTGTAGGTAACTTGGCCAGTATAAGAACTGCTAAATGCCGGAGTCCACGTAAGTAAAGGATATTGGGTGTCTATGGAATCCCCGTCTGGAGGTGAAAGCAGCATGGGAGGCCACATAGCCTCCACCGTCGTCTCTGATACATCTTCGGCCAAGGGAGTAAAATTACCGTCGGCAAATTTACCATAAAGTGTATAAACGATATAATAAGTTCCCGGAGGAAAAAACCCTCCCGATGAAATTGCCTGTTGAAGCAGGGAGCCATCATAATAGCTTGTGGTAAACGGCTGCAGTAAGGCTATATTGCCAAGATTATAATAGTTTGACCCCGAAGATAGATTGATATTACCGCTATTGGATTTTACCTTGAGCACATTGGAACCGTCAAAAATTCGTATGGATACATAAAATTGGGTATTGCCTCCGGAGTCGGAGTTAATAATGTTAAAGTGCCAAAGGTCGTTGAAAGAAAAACTGGGTGGTGGCGCAATAGGCATCAAAGTGTATTGCGCCTTTACATGAATTCCTATCAATAACATGGATATCCACATTATTGCGAAGATTGGTTTTTTCATAGTTATATTTCGAAGCCTTCTTTTAATTAAAAGGAGGCTGGTTAGTTGGTGGCAAATTTGATTAATACTTTTCGGATTAACAAAAAAATAAAATGATTAAAAGGTTATTTTACCATCTTATGTTCAATAGTGGTCGCACGGCAATTACATCATACATGGGGTAAAGCGCATTAGAACGTCCATTCCTGTATATCTGCCCTTCTACCTGTACGTTTAGTGTGAGATATTTAAGGAAAGATATGCCCGTGCGGAAAAATAGCATATACCGTTGTTCCATTTTATTGGCGTATACATTTACGCCGGCACCGTTATTCCATTTTTTTAGGAAAGTCATACTGGCCGATATGGATCCCGTAAGCGAGTGCAATGTCTCCAACGAGGTTTTGGTGTATATATAACTAAATGTCCCGCTGAAAGTCTGCCCTTTCGGGAACATGATATTTTGGTTGAATGTGGTGAAATGGGAGGTAAATCCTTCCGAATAAAAACCTTTCGTGCCATTTTGAAAAATATAGGAGAGCATATTCACGATGCGTATCTTCTTTACCTTCGTAGGGTAGGAGACATTGGCGGACATCATGTTCATGTTCACTGTCCCCGAATCGTTCTGTTGTAGGATGGGTGTATAGGCAATCCGTACCACGGGCATTTTAGGAAAATTCAAGGATAAATCTCCGCCCCAACGCCATTGGTTTACGGTCAGCGGTTTATTGTTGTCCAGATTGTTGCTCATTTGGCGGATGTACAACGAGGCCGAAATTTTGTTCTTCATGAACTTTTGTGAAACTTTTCCTTCAAAGGTCAACAGGTCCCTCATCAAAAACGGGGTACCGAAGCTATGGTAGTTTTCGCCTACGCGGCTGGCACCTACGCTTATTTTGGTCTTGTCTTTAAATAAGGATGTTTCCGCTTTCGTAAAGAATGCAAAATCGGTTACCGTGTTTAGGTTCACCGGCTTTTGGCGGAAGATGTTCGTAATCCAGTCCTTTTCGCTGCGCAGTACGGTATCCTGCAGTTCGATGATGTTTTGGTTCTGTTGGTAGGTTACGTCGCGTACCAGTTGCGAGCCCGAGAGTTCGCCTGTGATGCGGATTCGGTCTTTCATCAGGTTAATGCCAAAATCGGCCCCGATGACTTTGTTGGATTGGGGCTTTTTATAATACAGATAGACGGAATCCCGCGGGTTGATGGATCCCGGATCGTCCTGAGAACTGAGTACGTTGATATGGAAGTGGGTCTTTTCTTGTGTGCCGTATCCAAAGCTACCCGCAATCAGGTTCCTTTTGTAGGATGCTGCGCCTACTTCCTGTGTAAGTACGGAACGTTGGACCTGTCCGTAAGTAAACGCGGCGTATAACTTCCAGGGGGCGAGTTCAACGCTTACGCCAGACACCGGTACGTTGTTTAATGAGTATTCCGAAAATTGGGTGAACGAAGTACCCAACGAAAATTTTCTGATCCAGGACAGGTACTTTTCATATTTTTTCAGTAAACCCATGCTGGATAGCTGTTGGGTTAGGTATTCTGGATCGTTTACTTTCGACATATCCAACTTTGCCAAATCTTCCGCCGTGTTTTTTGCGTTACCCAAAGAGTCCATCCAGCCGTTCAGCTTGGCGTTCTTCATTAAATCGTCTTTTTGCTTCAGCAATGCATCATAACCGCCTTTTTTAAAATCGAGGTGCTTGAGCGAATTCACGATTCCGGTAAGCGAATCGGCAGCAGTCTTTAGGCTGTCGTATTTGCCCTTATACTTATCGTAAACCTGGTGGAGGGAATCCGCTTTCGCGGACAAGTCTTTGTAACGTTGCTCCATTTTTTCTCTGTTCACCTTGGAAGTATCCCCATGCTCAAGCGAATCTTTGGTGCTTTTCAGCATACGGTTTATCTCCTTGAGTTGGGATACGGTACCTATGCTGTTTTTCATGTCCTTCACCAGCCCCGAACCTGTTTTTCCTATACCGCCCACCCGATCCCCGGCAGTGTTGGCTATGTTGCCAACCCCGGCTTTGTCTGCCATCCCGGCTACTTTTCCTTTTCCCAGGGGATTTTCTGTTATGTCAGAAAACTTGGTTTCCAGTTCTTTGGTTTTGGATGACGAATCGGGAAGGATAGAATTTGTTTTGGGTGGGGTGATTGGGCTATCAGTTGCCCCAACATCAATTTGGGTGGCCTCTGGTAAGTCTTTGTTGGCCGGTAAAGTATCTTTTCCCGTGTTGTTTGCCTTATCCCGCAGTTCCTTTGGAATTTTAGGCATTTCCATGTTCGTCAAATCATTCGGATTGGGTAAGCCCGAGGTGGCATTTTTACCTATGTCCGTTATTTTTCCGGCGTCCAGATTTGTCAGATCCGGCATTTTTCCGGGGATGCCTTCCTTCCCCAAAGAGCCGTAATCCATACCACCCAAATCCGGAACTCCATCCATCGGATTACCCTCTTCCAGTAGGCTGCTGATACCCTGTATTTCTTCCAGTTTTTTACGGGAAACATCCAAATCTTTCAGCCCTTGTAACTCTTTCTGTACCTCGGGGTTTTGCATCAGGTTATCCAAGTTTTGGATTTTTCCGAGCGTCGCCATTTTCCCACCCGTGAGTTCATTGAGTTTTTTGTTCTCAACAACCGCCTTCTTGAGCCGATTGATGAGGTTGCTCTTGAAGGCATCCGCATCAAAGGAGAAATTATAGACGTTCATATTCTGCCTCAGGGGGGAGTTCTGCGTCGAAACCAGTACGCTCCCCGTAAGTGGTACATCATAGATCGTTAAGGTGGGGTTTAGGAACACGTGCCCATAGTTTGCGGAGTATTCCGAAAACATCGGGGGCTGGTTGGCGAAGTAGCCGGAAACTTCTGCATTTCCACTAAATTTAATAGGGAACTTCTTTTTCCCGTCGTCTTTTTTTGAAGGATCGGCTGCATTTGTGTTGACGGAAGGTTTTCTTGAATCGGCCACGGAAAAACCTTCGCAGTTAATGGCGAGTTCCGCCCTGTCCCTCACATCCAAAATTTTGATACATGCCAGATACGCGCCTCCGGAAAACGTTCCGTCACTCCTGATGGCCCCGGCATTGGCGGGCGTGGAGGATTGGTTGACGGCCGCCCCGTTCCATGTAAGCATGTTGATGTTCCCTGCGGGTAACACCACCGGCGCACTTTCGCCTATGGATACTACCTTGTCGTCTTTCGTTATCTCAATCTGGATGATACACTGGAATTGGGATCCGCTGGAATTGTTGATGGAAAAGTTTCGTAAATCTTTGATGTGCACCATCTGCGAAGATGAATACTTCATGTCGACCATCACCTGTCCATGAAGCCCCATATATCCCAATAGTATACATAGGGATAAAGCCAAAAAGGACTTAATGGTTTGGTTTGTTGGTTTCACGGTCAGCCAAAAGTCTATATAAAAATAGAAAAAGCAAAATCGTACTTGTTAAATTTATCACTTTGGGTAAAACAACCGATAAAAATATCCAGGAGAAATAAACATCTTTTTAATTATTCCTATCGCTAAAATAATATGTTGAAAAAACTTTATTTATTGCGTCTATCAATATAATTTGAATGTAATTTTTAGGAAATATTTTATTCATTTTCGAAAAAAAATTAAAAATATTATAGTTTAATATACAAATCATGAACTCATAAATTTATTGATTATAAATTATTTGCATTTTAATTTAGAACAATTCATTATGTAAATAGTCTATTTACATAATGATAATTTACATAACGGCGACATTAAAATTAACGTTCAGATATTTGTAAATTAAATTCAATGGTATATATTTGGATTAGTTATAGCAGGAACCCAAACACCACCCGCTTTAACCCTAAAATTAATCAATCAATGAAGAAAATTGTAGCCCGGTTGGCATTCATATGCCTATGCTGTATTTCCACGCATTCTTTCTCGCAATATGTCATTACGCCCATTGCGCCACCGTCAACATTTTCGTTTAGCGACTTGTGGCATTTTACCGTGGTGCGTTCTATGGCTGACGACCATTCTCAATTTTACGTTTCCCTTCGTGTATTTGATGGGGGCAACCAGCTAAAAGTTAAATCGAATACAGCTGTCGTGTCATTGCCTTTGGGTTCGCACTATTACAACCTTTCCTCCATTTCACAACTCCAACCATTTACCACCAGCTATTATGATGGAGGTATATTACAGCAAACCATCAATTCCGGTGGTCATTTCCCGCCGGGTGTATATCATTTTGTATATACATTATATGGCAAAGCGGCAGATGGGGAATTCACCCCTTTGGCCGAAGATGTATCTGAAGCCACGGTAGAGGCATTGTGGCCTCCGATGTTGCTTGCTCCCTCCGATGGTGAAATCATTGATACCCAATATCCCATCCTTACATGGACACCGGCTTTCTCCTCATCCTATGGCGGTCAGATCACCTATACGCTAAAACTTGTTGAATTGTTTCCCGGGCAAAATGCATACCAAGCCATAACGGCTAACCCTTTGTATTTTACACAAAACAATATTCCGGTGACCATGTTGCCATACCCGCCCTCGGCACAATTACTGGACACCTCAAAAACATATGTGTGGCAAGTAGATGCCGACGCACAGGGTGCACGGATGGGCTCAAGCGAAATTTGGAGCTTTAGCTTAGGGAAGGTAAAACCGCCTCCGGCCAAAAGGATGCCCAAATATTATTTCAAACCCTCACAAAAATTAACCCCCGAATTCATGTTACTTACCGAAGCTTTCTTGCCTATCGCATTTGAAGAGCGTTACCATCCTGCCGGTGCGAAAGTATTTGGGTTTAATATACTCAATGAAAGAAAGGAAGTATTGGGCACAGAAAAGGATTTTGAGGCGGCTATAAAAACCGGGTTTAACCAATATCTTATACCTATCTGTTCGTCGGAAGGGAAGATATCGCTCTCCAAAGGAAAATATTATATCGAAATATCATTGGAGAAAAAAACGAAGTATTATATCGCATTCCAGATCAAAGAAATACACTGCCATGATTAACCCTAAACAAGCCCTGATATCTTCCTTCATCATCCTTTTTACCGTAGGCTGTGGGTCAAGCCTCAAACCGTCAGAATTTAAGAAATACATAGAAGACGAAAAAAATAATTTCTCCCAAACCATAAAAACCGAAACGTTCAGCATAAAATGTATGTATACGCCGGCAGCCTACCTCAGTGTATTGGCCTATCGAAAGGACGATATCACCCAGGCGGAATTTGAAAAATCGGAGACCGACTTTGGGGTATTCGATATGTATAAACTTGAAATTTCATCGCCCGACGCACGGGATGTTTCCTCCCTGTCGGAGTATTTCGGTTTTTATATGCAGGAAAATATTTCAAAAACATGCGGTCAGGATACCTTACCCTGCATTGTATACCATGCCGAACCGTTTAACGCGATAGATGGAAAACAAAGAATAGAAATCGGTTTTGAAAGAATAGGCTGCGCCCAAGAAGATGTTATACTTAACGCCTTGCCTTTGGCTTCCTCTCCCATCATATTTTCGTTCGATAAAAAAACATTAACCGTTCCCCCCATTACCCTTAAATAAATGAATTATGTATAGAACAGGAATATTAAGATCAATTTCTAATTCTGTATTTTTTAAAGCCATTACCCTATTGGTGGCATCGGAAATGCTTATCCAAATCATCAATCCGCCTATGTTGTTTGCCCTTACTTCGGGCCCTACACAGCCGGAGGTGGAAGCTTTTCAGCCTATCGGGGTAACGGATATGGTGGATCCTTTTACGGGAGACTTTTCATACAATATCCCATTGATGAATGTGGGTGATTACCCACTCAACTTGGCCTACCAGTCTGGCGTAACCATGGACGATGAGGCATCTTGGGCGGGCTTGGGCTGGAACGTACACACCGGTGCCATCACCCGGCAGATGAGGGGCCTACCGGACGATTTCTGGGGCGATGAAGTAATCAGAAATGTACATCTCCGGGATAACCTGACGGTAGGAGCCAAGGTGATGCTAGGTTTTGAAACCTTCGGTGCCGATCCGGAAACGTTTGGCGTAAATCTGGGTGTAGGTTTCGATGTAAATTATAATACTTATAAAGGTTTGGGCCTTTCTTCCATGGTGGACGCATCCCTCAAGGCACAGTCGGGAAGTAATGGTATGAACCTGGGGCTCTCCCTGGCTTCGGGCCCCGAAGGGTTAAACGTGTCGCCCAATATCTCATTCAGCGGTAATTTCGGAGGAAACAAAGATAAATCAGCCGGTTCGGCCTCATTGGGGTTCGGTTTCAATATAAATTCACGGGCCGGATTGAGCGGCATGACCTTGAGCCGTGGGGTGTCCTTAAACGGAACGAAAGGCGAACGGAAGAGCAAAAAAGATGAATTCAAGCAAAAAGATGGATCCCATAGCGTAGCCTCCCACTCTTCATCCATCAGCTTAGGGCAACCTACTTTTTCGCCACAGATCGATTTACCCATGATCAATTCTGCCGGCTCGGGTCGTTTTAAGATTGGGGGTGCCGTATTTGGACTGGATATAGATGTGGCCATCACCGGATACGGATCCAAGCAAAAACTAGCCAAAAACCAGCTGAAAAATGCAGCTTTCGGGTACATGTATTCTGAAAAAGGGAATGGGAACTTGGATGCCCTCCACGATTTTAACCGTGAAAAAGACGGCACATTTACCAAGGAGAAAAAGAACCTGCCACTGACCAATTATACATACGACTTATATAGCATTTCTGCCCAAGGCGTCGGTGGTACTTTCCGTGCATATAGAAACGATGCCGGATACGTTTATGATAAAAGGGCAAGCAGCCCCAGTACCAGTATTGATTTTGGATTGGAATTGGGGCCAGGCAATATCGTTGACTTTGGTTTGGACTTCAATGCCAATATACTGGAATCGGAATCCAGAGCGTGGACCCACGGTAATGCCGCCGCCCAGTCCTTAAAATTTAAATCGAAGGAAGCGGATCAGATTAAGGAAAACTTTCACTTCAAACTCACGGGAGAACAGAACATTGATTCCGATCCCACATTTCATTCGTCTTTGAGAAATGGGTCTCCCGTACGTTTTGATTTGGATGGGAACAAGAATAATTTTGAAGTGCCTGCCTACAATAAGTTTGTAGAATCCAATGGTTCTAAGTACACATTTTCGCAACCGGAAAGAACTAACCGACAGTATCGGAATACAGCCGTCTACCATTTTACCGCCAATGAAATTTTAAAGGCTTATCCGTGGAAGGCAAAACGTATTTCCCCGCATGCCAAATCGCATCATATAGCCGAAATTACGGTAATACAACCAGACGGGAAAAGGTATGTATTCGGTTTGGCGGCGTACAATACCCTCCAACGCGAAATGTCGTTCAACGTAGGTAAGGGAGGAAGTACCGGACCCTTATCGTTTAGCAACCAAACGGGGTTGGTTTCTAATGCCAACCAATCAAGTATCGCACCGGGTTCTAAAAGAGGGATTGACCATTTCTATGATGAGACCATAACTCCAGCCTATGCACATACTTGGATGCTGACCGAAATACTATCCGCCGATTATGTGGACGTAGGTGGTGATGGACCAACGCCCGACGATTTAGGCTCCTATACCAAGTTTAATTATGGAAATGACAATATAGCGGACGTAAAAGATTTCGAATGGAGAACACCCACGACGGGCGGTCCTTCCGCATCATACATGGAAGGTTTGAAAACGGATTATACCGACGATAAAGGAAGTATCATATATGGTAAGAAGGATGTGTGGTATGTCCAATCGATCGAAAGTAAGACACAGATTGCCGTGTTTCACACCAGCACCCGCGAAGATGCTTTGGGGGCGAATATCGATGGGGTAATACAATCTTCAAATAACAACCAGAAACTTCGTAAGCTGGATGCCATCAGCCTATATTCGAAACAGGAGTATGACCAAACCAACCATACACCCGTTCCCATCAAAACGGCACATTTCAAATACGACTATTCGTTATGTCCGGGCACTCCTAATTCGTTGGGAGGACCAAACAAAGGAAAACTTACTCTCCGGAAAATATACTTTACCTATAAAAATTCATTTGCCAGCCAATTCAGTCCTTATGAATTCGAATATCGGGAGCAGTCCCAAACGGTTAACCAGCCTTTTTCCTATCGTTATGGGCAAGTAGACCGTTGGGGAGTTCCCAGGCCTAATTCCACGTTACCTCCTAGCCTTACCCATGCAGAGTGGCCATACGCCACCCAAAAAAAAACCGTGAGGGATGACTATAGCTCCGCGTGGCACTTGGAAAAAATCAAACTACCTTCCGGAGGCCACATCAAGGTAAAATACGAATCGGACGATTATGGTTTCGTGCAGGACAAGGCTGCCATGCGGATGTATAAGATCAAGGGGCTGGCCACCAGCCCTACGGCTACGCCCGGAAACTCCATTTTCCCTTTCCCTGCGGGGGAATACCGGGATTATATCATTCTTGACCTACCGGATGCCTCCATCAATAATTCACAGGATTTCAGGAAAAAATACCTGACCGGATATGGGAAAGGAAACTTGGTGAATAATGCGGTAAAGCACCTTTATTTCAGGTTCATGATTAACGTCAACGGCCTATATAATCCACACCAACCCCAAAACCCGACCCCTGAACCGGAATATGAATATGTTTCCGGTTATGTGGAGCCCGACCTGGATGGTTCCGGTTATAATGTATCCAACCAGCAGGCATATATCAAAATAAAACGTGTGTCAGCCAAGATGTTGGGGATATGGACCGACGTAAGCCCTTTTGCATATTCGGCCTGGCAGTTTTCCAGATTAAATACACCGAGGAAAGCATTTGACCAGCCCGAGCCTACGGACGACGTCATGGACCAAATCGTCCAGACCCTGGCATCGGCCAACATGGCTGCACAAATCATATCATTCTTCCAGGGGCCGAACGGCAGTATGTATGCCAAGGGACTAGGCTCTACCATTAACCCGGCCGGCTCTTGGGTCCGGTTGATGGAACCCGAAAAGACCAAATTGGGCGGAGGAAACCGGGTGAAGGAAATCACCATTTCAAATGAATGGAACAGCATATCGGAACAGGAACCCACTTCCGTTTACGGACAAGAGTTTTCATATACCGATGATGAAGGGCGCAGCAGCGGCGTGGCGGCTTACGAGCCAGGTGTAGGGGCTGATGAAAATCCTTGGCGGGTACCTTCCTATTACGACGGACCCAAACAGATTTTGATACCCGACGAACGCTTTTATATGGAGGAACCTTTCGGCGAAAGTTTCTTCCCGGGCCCATCCATCGGCTATTCAAAAGTGACGATCAAGGACAAGGTCTTTGATCCCAACGTAACGGTGAATACCACGGGCAAGGTGGTGCATGAATTCTATACCTCTTTCGATTTCCCCACCACCTATACACAAACGGGTCTGGAAATACAGCCCAGGGAAGAAAACGTGATACTTCAGCTCTTTTCCCCGCTCAAACGCAAATACATGACGGCAAGCCAAGGCTATACCGTCACATTGAATGACATGCACGGAAAGCCGAAATCGGTAAGTATGTATGCGCAGGGAGAAACGGCTCCTTTCTCGTATACAAAATACCATTACAAAATGACTAATGGTAAACTAAGCAATACCGTGGACGTTATAGACCGGGATGGAAAGGTATACCCCAAAACGATTGGACTTGAAACGGATTTCGTGGCCGATATGCGGGAACAAAGCACCACGAGTGAAAATATAGCCGCCAATGGAAACTTGGCTACCTTCCTGTGTCCACCGGGACCCGTTCCGGTGCCCGTACTCATCCCTACCATCATGGGGTCGTTCAAGACTGAAAAAACAAGATATAGATCAGCCACGACCACCAAAGTCATCCAACAATTCGGCGTGCAGGATGTAACGGAAACCTACGACAAGGGGGCTTATGTCCAAACCCGGATTACCGCATACGACGCCCGAACCGGCGCGCCTTTGGTACAAGAACTCAACAACGAATTTAAGGATAAGTACTATAAACTTGACTATCCGTCACATTGGGCCTATACAGGAATGGGGCAAGCTTCCGAAAACATAGGTTATATATTCTCTTATGCCGGTGGTGCATTAAGTTCGGCCCATCCTTTGGAACCGGGAGACGAAGTTTTACCCTTGGGTATTAAAATCACCGGACGCGGAAAAGCAGGCTACCCGGCCGGTAACGCCAACAACAAAAGATATTGGGTAGCCCAGGATGATGTAGACCACGCCAAATATCTCATTGATGATTTGGGGCATAAATATAACCCTAGCGGAGAAGGTTTCTACCAAGTCATCCGTTCGGGACACCGAAATATGCAAAGCAGTTCGTTGGGTTCGATTACGTCCATAGCCTCTCCCATCCGTACGGTAGGATCCGATAAAAAAATAGTCATTGATGCCTCCAGTAAAGTAATCGCCGCCAATGCCATGGAATATGCCGAACGTTGGAAAACATCGCGTGATATGCCTATGGTGATTAATAATCCGCAATACACGATTATTTATGATGATTTGACGAACGGTTGGGTATCCCTACTCAATGATATGATTACCGCAAACTATTTTACGGTATTTGATTTCAACAATAGTTTTAATTACAGCCAATACCCATATGTACACACTGATATTTTAGATGATTGTTCATTTACGCCCAATACATTTTTATATACGAACCTCGTAGGTGGCGCTCCAGGATATCCTAGTGTCGGATTGGGCTGTATACCTCATACTGCTGCAGTCAATCTTCATCTTGAGCCATGGAGAAGCTGGCCGGCCACAGAAAATATTAGCGCATACAAAGGTTTGCTGGTTGATATTGGTTTCTTGGGCAGTTTGCCAAGCAGTTTAGATGGTTCGGATTGCTCACGCCCCTTTACCATAGTACCTTTTGAAAATTGTACCAATTTTACCCCTACGGATTGGGATAACATACTATACTTCGAATTGCCAACCCAATTGGACCCACAAACATTTAATACTTACGATAACGCCGAACATGTCTTTATGCGGGCTGTTTTTCCCGGAGGTGTTAAAAAAGATGTGCTTTTGGGCGTCAATGGCCAAGCGTTCAATAATATATTAGACTACGGTGGATCAACGCCACCAAGCGGACCCAATTATAATCCCATTACCTATGACGGCCGTATCCATAGTTGGATATCATTATTTAACGATATGATTACGGATGGACATTTTACCACATTTGACCTTTCAAATAGCTTTAATTACAGTCAATATCCTTATGTACAAAGTTCATTATTAGAAAACTGCGAATTTACGCCCAGTACATTTTTGTATACAAACCTGGTGGGTTCCGTTCCTGGCTACCCAAGCGTAGGCCTTGATTGCATACCACACACGGTATTTGAAAATCTGAACATGGAACCTTGGATTAGTTGGCCGACGTCCCCCCTGACCAATGATTTAAGTACTTATAAAGGAGTGCTCATCGACAGAAACTATCTCAGCAGTCCTCCACCTAATCTCAATGGATCGAGCTGTTCTTGTAATTTCGAGATGGCACCATTTGACGATTGTGACGAGTTCAGCCCTAGTGATTGGGATAATATCATATATTTTGAATTACCTACGGGACTGACACAACAGGAGTTTAACACTTATAATACATCAAAACATGTATTGATTCGTGCAGTTTTTGCAGGAGGTATTAAGAAGGATATATTGTTTGGGCAAAACTGCCAAGTATTTACCTACGGGGAATCCACTACGCCCACAGCAACAGGATGTATCTCCCCGGAAGGCATCGTGAATCCATATTTGTATGGCATATTGGGTAATTGGCGTACCAAAGGCGATTATTTCTATATGGGAGATAGGAATAATATTAGCGCCTCCACTGCCGAAAACTTAAGGAACGATGGGTATTTACCTAGTTTCAAATCCTATTGGAAAGCCCCGGCATCCACTACCGGGGTGTGGGTACGCAATACGCCTGCCGTATCACTGGGCGATTACGAAAACTGGAACTGGAAAACGGAGATGACTTTATACAGTCCGTATGGTTTTGATGTTGAAAACATCAATGCCTTACCTACATACTCATCTGCGCAGTATGGTTATTTCAATACATTGCCTACAGCCGTGGCCAATAATGCCAAGCAAAAGGAAATCGGGTTTGACGGCTTTGAAGATTATTATCCTTGGATTGAACAGCCGGAATGCATTCGATCTCACTTTGCCTTTGAGGAATTTAAAGATAAGGTAACACAAGACCAATCACATACCGGGCTTTGGTCCATGCGTATTACCAATACCGAGCACCTGACCAAAACGGTATCGCTTTCGCCGGCATATCAACCCCCAAGTCTTCGCAAAGTCCCTTTTGTACTCGAACCAAACGATTTGTTGAGCGGATTTTCTCCCGATCTGTCAAAAGCGCAAAAATTCGTGCTTAGCTTCTGGGCCAAACCAGAAACCAGAAGCCACACCATTTTTGACTATACGGGAATTACCCCGGAAGTACATATGGGTTCGGGAACGATCGTGGTCACAGGGTCGTTGAAAAAATCAAAGTTAATCAATGACTGGCAACGGTATGAATTATACTTCGACATACCATCAACAGCAGGCCCGGCAAACCTAACCATAGATATTGCCAACACTACCGGACAAAACGTTTATGTGGATGATATACGTGTACATCCCTTCGATGCCAACATCAAAACTTTCGTGTATCACATGTTCGACTTCAAGTATATGGCACAATTGGACGAAAACAATTTTGCCACCTTCTATGAATATGATGCCGAAGGTAAATTGGTACGCGTGAAAAAAGAAACCGAAAGGGGTATCATGACGCTGCAGGAAAACAGAAGTAACATGTACAAAAGATAGGTTATGTTTTTAAAAAATAGATACATATTATTTCTCTTCATGTTCATTACATGCAGTTCCAGCGGATGGTCTCAAGATCCTTATGCGGAACTTGACAGGGTAAAATCTACCTATACCTCCTTGAAGAACTACAGTATGCAGCTCACCATAAAAGCATATAAAGGACATACCTCCACTGAGGTGGCAGATGTAATGAGCGGAAAATATGAAGTGTCGGGAAATCGTTTCAGGCTAACCATGGGTGGAACCACCACGCTGAAAAACGAAACATACCTCTTGAGTATTGACGATAAATTCCATGAAATCGATGTTGCCAGCGCAAAAAAGGACGAAGCCGTACAAGCCGAATTTATGGATTTCAAAAAAATGGAAACCACCCTTCGGAAACATCAAGCGTTGAGTATCAAAACGGATCCGGACGGAAATAAGGAACTGACATTCGATATGACCAAAAGTGGCGACGAATATGAAAAAATCATCATAAAATATCGTCCCTCCGGCGAGTTGGTATCGGTGATTCTTTTTTATCGTTCGCCGGTAGAAGCATACGGCATTTCCGAAAAATACAAGGCACGGATGGAGATTACCTATACATCCCAGAACCTCAATGCCGTATTTCCCGAGAACTATTTTTCGGAAAAAAAATATATCCAGGTAACTGGTCAGGAAATATTACCCCAAGCCGCTTATAAGAATTACAAAATATTTGATTTGTTATGAGAAATACCCTAACCAACAAATCCATCATCGTGTTATTGTTTTCATTACTATCTACGGTAGTATTGGAGGCCCAATCCATCATATCCAGGGAGTATTTTGCACAGCATACGGATTTTAATACCATCTTGGTAGACGTGCAGGATGGGGAACTGGGCAATCTGTTAATCAACAACATTGATTTTCGGGACAAAAACCCTTATGCCGTCGTTAATGTAGGATTTGACCCCGACATGCATTTATGTTACGACAATGCGGTCAGGTTTAAGATTACCGTCAGCTCGGAGGAAACCATCATAGATGCGTTGGGCAACGTATCTACCCCGCTACCGCAGTTTTATACCTTAACCGTTAATTATGATCCTAACCGACAAACCATAGAGGCCGAACAGGCATTTGTGGCCATACCTAATGCGCGTGCTCTTAAATTGACTATCGTTGAGGTAAAATCCGTGGCACCGGACGGTACCGAAACGACGATAACGACCCCCGACAATTTGCCAGGCGACCTGTTTGTCGAAGGTGAAATCCTCCGTGAGCGATACATGAATTTTGATCCTACTGCATCTGGAAGTACGCCCACATTCAATACCATTCCCTTCTCCAATTACTTCGATATATATCTTGAACACAACGTACATTATTTTACATGGGATAACGTGGATGGTGCAGCGGAGTATGAATTGGAGTGGACCTATGAAGATGATTTTGATGAAACCGGGGTATCGAACAGCAAACCCGATGCACTCATCACTGTCAAATTCAAAAACAATGCATCGTCGGTTAGGTTAAAACGCCAAGCCGTCAACTCTTTTTATATTCCCGAAATTTATGCCCGTGGGCATCTCATCTGTAGGCTTAGGGCCATCGGCCGGGGAGGCCCCGATTTGGAAGATGATATATTTGGACCTTGGTCTTTGGCCGAGGAATTGCCGTTGCTGTCCGTACCCGGAAATAGCAGGCGGTATTGCCAATTTGTTGGCGATAATGTACTTTTTAACGGTTTCAACAACCTGAATTCACAATATGCCGTTCAATTTGCAGAAGAGGGAAAAATAATGGCGTCCGGTACCTATGCGGATGGCTCCATGCGTGTAATACAAAATACGGCCGCAGTTAAAATTGACTATACCCAAGAATATGGTAAGAAAGCCGTAATTACCGAAACCATTTATGACCATATGGGAAGGGCGGCGATAACCACCTTGCCGGCCGTTACCAAGAGCGGTTTTTGGTATACACCAAATTACAACAGGAACACCTCAGGGCAAAAATATAGTTACCTGGATTTTGACACGGATGACAACTTGGAAGGGGGCTGTGTTACCGAAGGTTCACCCATGGCTGTTTCATCGGGTTCATCTTTATATTACTCTCCGGATAACCCAATAAAAACAGATTTACAAGGATTGGTGGCCAACGCCGAACGGTACCCATTTATTCAAAATATATTTGAAAGAGATAATACCAACCGTCCAAAAATACAAAGCGGCGTAGGTATCGACCATAGGATGGGAAGCGGCCACGAAACAAAATATGTATACGGAGGGGCAGAGGCCATACAATTAAATCGACTGTTTGGTACGGATGCCGGCTATGCGGAGTATTACCAAAAAAATATGATTATCGATGCCAACGGCCAAATCAGTATCACTTATACCGATATGGCCGGGCGTACAGTGGCGACTTCACTTGCCGGTAAGGTTCCCGACAACGTAGAGTCGCTGAAAGATGGTACCGGAAACGCATTAGCCGAAAATGGAGAAGTGATAGAGGACGACATGTTGAATAAATCTGACCTTTTTCTAAACGGTTCGTCCAACATGCTTTCTCCTGATGGCACTTCGTATACGTTTTCCAAAACATTGCTGATAGACAAAGAGCAAAATTATACATTTACCTATGCTGCGGCTTTAGCCGAATTTCAGGATAGTTGTTTTACGTTCTGTTTGGATTGTATCTACGACCTGGAGATTTCTCTTACGGACGAATGCGGACAATACCTCATCGGTTCACCCGATTCACTTTCCCCGTTACATTGGACCATAGGTGGTAATACGATGGATACACTTTGCAACGATTCCAGCATTATTTTCACATTACCCGAAATGGTAATTCCGCTTAAGCCAGGATCCTATATGGTACACAAAAAATTGTCTATCAATCCGGATTCTTTGGATGTGTTTGTGGAAAAAATGTTGGCCAACAGTACCTGTCTACTTACCCCGGAAGACTTTTACCAAGCCCCGGACACTTCTGGCTGTTATATGACCTGTGAAGGCTGTATGGCCAATATAGGGACTTGGGAAGAGTTTTTTACCGATGAAAAGATTGATTCATCGTTCGGAGGTGATAGTACGTTGGCATACCAAACGCTATGGCCCGTATATGTATCCATGAAGTTGGATTGTGAGGCCATTTGTGCCCCGGAGAACACACGTGATTTCTGCTCATCCTTGTACGCACTTATGCTGATGGACATAGCACCCGGCGGCCAATATGGCCAATATGACGATATCTCCACGCCCGACCTCCTGTCTGTTTACAACCCAAGCAATATACTTCCGTTCAGAAGATCCAGTCAGTTCTATGCATTGCCCTCGGGGTCTACGGCTGCCATTAACAGCATCGACGGGCAAATACCGTCCTGGAGAAAACCAGTGTATTACGACCGAAATAACGCCACAATACCTTATAAAATAGGGTATTATGATATATTTGGTGAACGGGAGAAGGTGTATATACAACTCGACGATAATGACGATTTTCAACCGGCGGTTGTAAACCCCAGTCTGGTATATACGATCAGCGAAA
>Ga0247814_10000169_pt1 | contig 62542 bp, 54 predicted proteins | sample UWRJL179409R1_FD_179947 | JGI IMG/M metagenome (GOLD analysis project Ga0247814, IMG submission 179947) | Plant litter microbial communities from Arlington Agricultural Research Station in Wisconsin, United States - UWRJ-L179-409R-1 | ecosystem: Environmental > Terrestrial > Plant litter >... | reverse complement strand
CAAGCTATACATGGAAGGCAAGAAAAAGAAAGCCATCGAAGTGCTCGACAAAGCCGAAGTGTTGATGCCGGACAGCCGCATTCCATATAACTATTTCAACCTGTTGATGGCCGATATCTATATCGACCTGCAACAATTTGAAAAGGCCGAAAATATGCTGAACCGTTTGGAAGAGCGTACCCAGCAGGACGTGACTTATTTTGCCCAGTTTGGTGCTTCATCTAAACAGGCCATCGGTGACGATAGCCGTCGTGCGGAAATGATTTTGCAATCGGTTCAGGAACTTAGGAATAAATTACGCGTGGTAAAACAAAACCCGAAAGCCATTGACGGCGCATCTGATGTATTGCTGGATTCCGGTGATTCAATCATTGCCCCGCCGGCCCAGGATTCCGTAAATCCATAGACCTCGGTATTCACGTAAACCAAACCGCAGCGATGCGGCCATAAATTTGTATGAATACAACTACTGTTGATAAGGACAGTCCTTTACCGGTTGTCATCATTATATTGGTATTCCTGGCTTTGGGTGCCGCATATATAGCAGGCCTATTTCCGGATGTGATGGAAACGGATGCCGCCCAATATGCATCCATCAGCCGTGAGATGGCAGAGAGCGGCAATTACTTGGAAGTGTTGCACCGCGGTGAAGATTACTTGGACAAACCGCCACTTCTATTCTGGTTGTCATCCTTATCCATCCAAGTTTTTGGTGCTTCTGCCTGGGCTTACAAATTGCCTTCGTTCCTGTTTACCATTTTAGGTATCTGGTCCGTTTTTCGTTTCACGTTGATTTATTATCCAAGAAAAGCTGCGCTATATGCCGCTTTCATATTGGCATCTTGCCAAGCTTGGTTCCTGTTTAACAATGATGTACGCACCGACACGATCCTTGCCGGGTCGGTTATATTCTCCGTATGGCAAATTGCCCGCTATCTGGAATATAAAAATATTTGGGGCGTTATCCTAGGCGCGGTCGGTATAGCCGCCGCCATGATGGCCAAAGGCCCCATAGGTATTATGGCGCCCGCGCTGGCAGTTGGGTCCCACTTGGTATTTGCCCGCCGCTGGAAAACATTCTTCCGGCCGGGTTGGCTGTTGATGTTAGTGATTGTTGCCATCCTGCTTATTCCCATGTGTTATGGGCTATATACACAGTATGGCATGGACGGCCTCGAATTTTTCTTCTGGAAACAAAGTTTTGGAAGAATCACCGGCGAAAACGAATGGAGAAACGACACCGGTTATTTTTATTTCCTGCATACTTTTCCCTGGGCTTTTATTCCTTGGGCTTTGATGGCCATCGCTGCTTTGTTTTTTGGGCTTTTATGCCTCACGAAAAATCGTTTCAAGGTCGGTAAATCCCAACCGGAAGCCATGTCTCTGTTCGGGTTTCTGTTGCCGTTTATCGCTTTGTCGTTCTCTCATTATAAACTGCCGCACTATATATTCGTTACGTTTCCGTTTGCGGCCGTATTCTGTGCCAAGTTCCTATACCAATCGCTCGAAAAAAGCAAAAAACAGGCTTTGATTCTGGGAACCATCATCCCGGGTATTATTGCCATCGTTGGTGTTTCGGCTTTGGCCAGTATCTATGTTTTTTCCTTCACCATTCCGTATCTGTTGATGGCTTCGGTAGGTTTTGTATTGATCGGCGTTTCGTTGTTTTACGGGAGAAAATCCTTGTTTATGGCAGAGAAGGCCTTGTTGGTTGCGATATTCTGTACGGCTTTTTCAAATTTTGCGCTCAACACCCTTTTTTATCCGGAATTGCTTACCTACCAACCCGGTAAAGCTGCGGCAGCATGGTTGCAGAAGAACGAGACGTCGAAAACGGCGGCATTGTATTATGTGAGCGACCACCCACTAGAGTTCCATGCCGGCCGAATTTTACCGTACTTATATTCGAGCAACATGCAAGAATATGTAGACCATCACCCCGGATCTTTTATCTATACTGACGATTTTGGTCTGGAAGACCTACAAAATTTCGGATATCAGCCAAAAATAGAGGCCACATTCCCCCGCCAGCATCCGGCCTTATTAAGCATTACTTTTTTGAACCCGAAAACACGGCATTTGGCGTTGGGAAATAGATATTGGTTAACTTTGGATTGAACGCGATCGGTTCCTTAAATCGTATTTTATATATGCAGACTTTGCCCCATACCCGTTTCACCCGCTCCTTTTCTTTGATGATCGTCATCATCGCTTATTTGATTTCTTATGCGTTTGCCGCATTTTCTATCGTATTATTGAAGGAGGTAGATTGGCACCCACTCTGGAAATTGGCCGTGGCCGATGCCGTGGGTACTTTGGTGATCTATTTCTTTAGCGTAGGGTTTAAGAACAGTAGTTTCTACGATGCCTATTGGAGCGTGGCACCGGCGGTATTCCTCATTTTCCTTGTGCCCTTGGCCAATGATACGGTAGATGGTTTTCGTCAGGTTTTAGTAAGTATAGCTGTATTGGTTTGGGCCATCCGTCTCACGTTGAACTGGGCACGTCACTGGGAAGGGATTAAAATGGAAGATTGGCGTTATGCCAAGCTGAAGCAAAAAGGAGGTTTCTCGGCTTTCATTGCCGATATCTTGGGCATCCATTTCTTTCCTTCGCTGATGGTTTTTATGGCTTGTTTGCCATTATATCCGGCTTTGGTGGATAACCAAGGCGAACTCACCATTTTTGACCTCATGGCATTTGCCTTATGCATTACCGCCGTAGCCATAGAAATTATTGCCGACGAACAGTTACACCTTTTCAAAAAGAGAATTAAGCAGCCCGGCGAGTTCATGAAAAGCGGCATTTGGAAGTATACCCGACATCCCAATTATTTTGGCGAATGGTTATTTTGGGTAGGGATTTATCTGATGGGACTGTTGGCCAACCATTCATACTGGTGGACTGGTGTTGGAATGCTGTTGATTTTATGTCTATTCCTATTCGCATCCATTCCTTTGATGGACGAAAGAATGAAATCCAGCCGTCCCGAATATGCCGAACACATGAAAAAGGTTTCAGGTTTTTTTCCTTTTCCGCATAAGTAATGGTAAGTTTTGAGTGTTTAGTTTTAAGTTATTCGAAGCTAACTTAAAACTAAACACTCAAAGCTCCTACTTCCCATACTGGATTCTATAAATCGCATTCCCGTAATCATCACTTACCAGCAACGAGCCGTCGGGCCATTGTAGCACATCAACAGGCCTTCCGGTGCGGTCTCCATTATCTTTTAGCCAACCTTCGGCAAATGTTTCGTACGAAACGGCTTTGTTGCCATCCAACTGGACGAAAGTTACACGATAACCAATAGGTTTTGTCCTGTTCCAGGAGCCATGCTCGGCGATGAAAACACCATTCCTGTATTTTTCGGGAAAAGTATTGCCGGTATAAAAGGTCATGCCCAAAGGAGCAACGTGTGGCCCCAGGTTTTGTACAGGAGGTATATAGTCTGTGCAGTTTTTGTCTTTTCCATATTCCGGATCCAATATTGTTCCGCCGTGGCAATACGGAAACCCGAAATGCATACCCGGTTTGGGTGCGTGGTTCAACTCGCAAGGAGGTGTATCGTCCGTTAGCCAATCACGTCCGTTTTCTGTAAACCATAGTTCCTTGGTTTGTGGGTGCCATCCGAATCCGACGGAATTACGGATTCCGGAAGCATATACTTCGGCATTCTTACCATCCGCATCCATACGCATGATGGACGCAAAACGTTTGTCTTCGCTTTCCTTGTTGCAAATATTACAAGGCGCCCCCACGGGAACATACAATTTGCCGTCGGGCCCGAAGTCGATAAATTTCCAGCCATGGTGCTCCTCCGTAGGGAATGCATAAGCTAAGGTTTCCGGAACTACGGTGTTGTTCAATTTGTTTTCAATATCTCTATAAATGAGGATCCGCGAAATTTCCGATACATATAAATCGCCGTTGTGAAAGGTGATACCAGTAGGTTTATCCAACTTTTCCGCCAATACGATCACTTGGTCGGCTTTGCCATCCTTGTTTTCGTCCTTCATCGCATACAGTTTTCCCTCATCGCGCGAGCCGGCAAACAAGGTGCCTTTGGGCGACAAAGTCATGGAACGGACATTGGTAACGTTTTGTGCGAAAACAGTTACCGTAAAACCCTCCGGAACTTTTACGTCGGGAACCGATACGGAACCTTTCCCTTTCGGAGGATTAATCTGACAGCCCATGGAGGCCGTAAAAACTCCGGCGAGTAGCAGTATTTTCATCATCATATTCTTTCGATAATCTATATCAATGTAATGATTTCAAATCACATTTTTTATGCCATTGTCATAATTTGCTATCAATAAGGTGTTTGGGCTTAATTGTGCTTGTAAAGCTTGCCCCAACCCATGGAATATACAATCTTATTATCTGCTATTTTCACCATCTTCAATCTTTTACAAGTATTTTTGTAGCCTAAAACGGAAAATTTATCATGGACAGCACCAGACAACAAAAAGTAAACGAACTGCTTAAGCGCGAGATAAGCGGCGTATTCCAGTTGAAGGGACGCAGTCTTTTTGGACCCGAACTCATTTCGATTACCGAGGTGCGTATCAGTCCGGATTTATCCATCGCACGGGTTTATCTCAGTATTTTTCCTACCACCAACAAAGCGACCATCATGAAAGCCGTGGAAGAGCAGAACGGTGTGCTCCGTTATGAGTTGGGCGGGCGTGTGCGCCACCAGTTGCGCAAAATTCCGGAGCTTCATTTTTACTTGGATGATACGCTGGACCAGCTCGATAAAATCGACTTACTTCTTAAGAAATAGCATTCCCCTTTTGATAGATTTTGGCACAAAACTTGTCTGTAACTTGCTTATAGACAAGTTTTCTGTTTTTAATTTTGTCTATTTTACCCAAATTTAATTTCCGGCACAGTAATTGTAAATTATCGCACCGCAAATTAATACTTTATGAGAAGAGTTATTTTAATGACTTTCATGGTGTTAGGGTTGGCATCTCTATCATTTTCACAAACACCGGGCCGTAAATGGAACGGAAAAGACAGCACCTACATTGGCAAGGCCACTTGGTACGGTGCGGCACTACAAGGTAACCTAACCGCCAGTGGCGAAAGGTTCGACTACAACAAATTTACCGCAGCACACAAATTCCTTCCACTCGGCTCATACGTAAAAGTAACCAACATGGCCAATGGCAGAACGTTGATCGTAAAGATAAACGACCGTATGCCGCTCACTTCTTCTCCCATCATCGACCTCACGCGTGCATCGGCAGAAGAGTTGGATTACCGCAGGGATGGGGTAGCCAAGGTAAAACTGGAAGTATTGAGCCTTCCGCAGACCCTGCCCAATTTTTGGGTGGATATGTGGATTGGCATGCAAGCATCCAACTAGCATCTGAAGGTATTCCACTTTTGTGCATATTTGCTTCTGAAAAGCTAAATGCAGGCAGATGGTAGAGTATAATCCCAAGGATTGGTTCGGGTTTCTTTTTAAGTTCCACAAGGCCGATACGGTTCGTAAGCTTTTGCCTATCATGGCTTGCCTTATCGTGTATTCTTTCCTGGTGGTGTACCTGTTTCACGATCTTTTCCATCTGGACGACCGTTCGCAATGGGATAATCTTTCGATGGTATATTCCATGCTGGGCTTCGTGATTTCGCTGTTATTTGTTTTTCGCACCAATACGGCATACGATCGTTGGTGGGAAGGCCGCCGGCAGTGGGGAACTTTGGTAAACGTAAGTAGGAGTTTGGCCCAAAAGTTGGTATCGGCTGGAGTCTCGGAGTCGGACAGGTTGGCCTTTTCAGCGCTGATTCCGGATTTTGCCTTTGCGCTCAAAAACCACCTACGCTCTTCATATATCGCCGATCAGATGGAGGATTCATCGCTGTTTCCACTCTCGTCCATCGATTCCGGCAAACATGTTCCCAACCAGATAGCGGCAGCGATTCATAACCGCCTGAATGAACTATATCAGGAAGGGCGCATCACGGAAATGCACTTCCTCTCCATGCAAACCGAAATGAATGCCTTATACGATGTATTGGGCGCCTGCGAACGAATAAAAAAAACGCCGATTCCATTTAGTTATAGTTCGTTCCTTAAGAAATTCATCTTCTTCTATACCATGTTTTTCCCATTCGTTTTTTTAAAACCGATGGCTTATTTCCTCATTCCGGCATTGGTTTTCGTATTCTATGTATTAGCTAGTTTGGAATTGTTGGCCGAAGAAATCGAAGACCCATTTGGTACCGACGCCAACGATTTGCCTACGGATACCATCTCCCATACAATTAGAACAACGGTGAAGGAGATACTTACAAAGTTTAAATAAAAGATGCCCCTTTTTTGCCCAAATTGTATAGATTTGGCATGATTTTAGCTTCAGACAACTGCATTTTTAATACCCCACATGAGAAAAATAGTATTCGCACTTTCCCTTTTCATTATTTCCGGATTGTCGGTAAATGCCCAAACTGCCGCAGCGGCACATACGGATTATACGTTCAATTTTTACACTGGCACCTTTGAGCAGGCGCTGAAAGAAGCCGTAAAAAAGAAGAAGATCGTTTTCGTGGACGCGTATACTTCTTGGTGCGGTCCATGTAAAATGATGAACAACAGCACTTTTAAAGATAAGGCTGCCGGTGAATATTTCAATACCAACCTCATCAGTATGAAAATTGATATGGAAAAAGAAGAAGGTCCTGCATTTGCCATGAAATATGGTGTACGTGCTTATCCTACTTTATTGTTCATCAATCCTAAGGGCGAAGTGGTTCACAAAGTGTTGGGTTATAGGGATGGAGCCGTATTGATGGAAGAAGCCAAAAAAGCATTGGCATTGTCCAAATAATATATTTATAATTTTAGCTAGGAAGGTCGGCCTAAAAGCCGACCTTTTGTTTTTGTAATCACTTTTTACACCTTTGTGAAGTTGATACGGAAACGAGTGCAAGTATCACGGTAAATTTAAACCTAACAGAATGTTGAGATCCATGACCGGTTTCGGAGCCGGAAAAGCCGAATCCGAAAACATAAAAGTAAGCATCGAAATCCGTTGCCTCAATAGCCGTTCGTTGGATTTGATGGTCAAGCCGCCAGCGGTTTTTCGTGAAATTGAACAGGATATCCGCCAGAAAATCGGAACAACGTTGGTGCGCGGAAAAATCGATGTACGCATCACACCCGAATTCAAAAAAATTACCGGTACTGGCCGCATCAACATGGCCTTGGCCGAAGCGTACTATAACGAGATGAAGCAACTCTCCGGTAAATTGGGAGCCCCGACCGAGCACCTGATGGAAAGTCTTTTCCGGATCCCGGATATCTTTAAAACGGAAGACGAAGAAGTGAGTGAGGCCGACATCAAAGCCTGTTTGGATGCGCTCAACGAAGCATTGGAAAAGGTGGATGACTTCCGTAAGAAAGAAGGCGTAAACCTGGAAGAGGATATTTTACTCCGGATTTCAAATATCGAAGCAGGACTTAAATTGGTTCCAGGTTTTGAGATAGAGCGTATGAACCGGATCCGAGGTAGGATTACCGACCACATCAGCAACCTGCAATCCGAATCGGGTTATGATAAAAGTCGTTTTGAAGAGGAATTGATTTACTATCTCGAGAAAATCGACATTACGGAAGAAAAGGTACGCCTAAGTTCACATTTGGGTTATTTCCGCGAAATGGTGGCCGGCAAAAAAGAAGATGCCGGGCGTAAACTGAATTTCCTCTCGCAGGAAATAGGGCGTGAAATCAATACATTGGGTTCCAAAGCCAATGATGCCGATTTGCAGCGTATTGTGGTAGACATGAAAGACGATTTGGAAAAAATTAAGGAGCAATTGCTGAATATTCTTTAATTCAGTAATTTACAATATTAACCAGCCATCGGTTTATTACTGGTGGCTGGTTTCTTTTATGGTTAACACTTCATTCAACGAAATCAACAATTCTCCGCTTTGGTTGTATTGCAACTCCGTGAGTCCAAAAGGATTTTCTTTGATTTGATAGCTCACCAATGCCAACTGTAACGTATCATGGGTTTCAAAAGTCAACAGTAATTCCACGGGGATGAATATTTTTTCGGGAATGATTTCGCCTTCTTCATCCATATTTTGGTAATAATCCCATTTTATTTTTGCGTCGGTGATCTTGGAACCAATCAACCGAGAAATTCCTGGAATTTGCTTTGCTGCTACCGGGAAGTATTCTTCGTCGCCCAGAAATACATCGATTGTGTTCTCCATAGAAAAGTCAAAACCTTCGCTTTCATACTCCCAGCCGATGGAAAATACCGAATCCGTAAATTTAATTTGCACCCCGCCGTCAAAAACCCATTGGGATGCCGGATTTATGATTAGGTAAGAATCGTTGAGGTTGAAAAACTCCATGTCGACGATTTCCTTGTTGAGGAGGTGAGATTTTAGTGCTTGTTCCATCTTTCCATATCTTGTTTGTTAGCCACCGTTTCCGTTACCTTCTTGTTTAGGCGGTTGTTGTCTTGGGAAATATGGCTTTTTGTTCCGTTTCCCGGTTTTTCTGTTCAGTACGTTGGGGTCATATCCTTTCGGCTTTGCTTTTACGGCAAATAAATATCTAAGTGTAATGAATCCCCTAAAAATTCCATCCTTTCGGAATGGGTTACCCCGTTCTGCACCCTCAGCCGGAAAAACACCATCTCCCCTGTATGAATATGCCACAGCCTGCGATCCGCCGTTTGCCGCTAAATCTGCTGCATTTGGGTAGGCCATGCTTACATCATCCAGATAATCGGTAAAGAGCTGAACATATTCCACATTGACTTCTAGCTCTAGATTGCGCAGCGGGTTGACTACAAAGCCTATGTCGTAAAACAATGCCGGTTGGTTTAGTGAATAGGGTTTTCTATAGTTTGGGATATTTTGTCCTTCTGTTCCCAATGGTTTTAGGTATACTTTCCCGTCAGGTCCTTGGGTAGAGTACGGGTTGAAATGGAAATGCCCCACACCGATTCCGATGCTTGGCTTAAATACTTCCCTCGGCGTATCCTTTCCGAAGGAACAGGCCGCTGTAGATACCTTTTTACGGTGTACACCATCGGAAAATACGATCACCGGATAATAATTAACCCGTAATTCGTTCGTATAGTATAATGTCTCAAAATCCAGGTTGCGTGCAGGCATTACGTTTCCGCGTACGTCTCCACCCACCAACTGGCCATAAGAAAAACGGTACGAAACGTCCAAGAAATAACGATACCTATAATGCACGGAAGCACCCACCACCGGCTTAATGTATGAACCTTGTGGCAAGGAATTTCGCTTTAAGTCTCCCACATAATAGCCGGGACCACCGCGGAGCGAAAAGCCAAACCGATGTTGTGCCGATGTTATTCCTACGGAAAAATAAACGACGGCTGCAATTGTTGATAATTTTTTTAGGACCATAGAATGCAAAGATGGAAAAACGTATGTTAAATTTTAATTATTGTTCGACGTAGCGCCTTTTATTTCTCGGCCTTTTTCTCAATTGTTTTACATGACAAACGTAAATTGGGTGTTGCAATTGTCTGTCATATAGGTGTTAGCTTTTATTAACAGCTTTGTGGAAAAATCACCTAAACAGGGCATGTTATTTAGAATGAATTTAAATAACCCGTCATCTACCTAATTTTAGGTAGAACGCATTGGTTATTTTTAACTCCCTATTAACTTTGCACCGGTTTTAGAGCAATCTGAAGTCAAGTCATTCGCAAAATAACGTATGTCCGCATGACCGAATTTATCAACAGAATATCAAGTATGTCTATGTATAAAACATTGATATTCTCAGTACTATTCTTATCTGTAACCACCGCGTTTGCACAGCCGGATGGGGAGAAATTATTCAAGACGCACTGTCAAAGATGTCACTACGAAAGCGACAAGAAATTGACTGGCCCGGGCTTGAAAGATGTGCGTACACGCTGGTCATCCCAAGACAACTTGGTATCCTGGATTTTGAATTCGGGTGCTTATTTGGCTACGGGAGATGCTTACGCAACCGGTTTGTACGAAAAGTTTAACAAGACGGCCATGCCGGCTTTTCCTCAGTTAACAAAGGACGATGCCGTAGCCATCTTGGATTATGTGGATAAGAAAAATGAAGGTGGTGGAGATGACGTAGTGGCAACTACCGGTGGTGCAACAACAGGTACTACAGGTGGAGAGCAAGAAGGAGGAAACGATTCTCTTTTATATGTATTGATTGCCGTCGCCGTCGTGCTTTCTATCTTGATCTATTCTTTGTTCAGCATGTCTTCATCATTGGTTACGGTGTTAAAACAACGTGACGGTGAAGATGCGGTGGACGACCGTTCATTCTTGGATAAATCCATCGCTTGCTGGAACAGCTTCATCGTTTGGACCAAACAAAACAGAAAATTAGTCGGCGTTGCCGTAGCCATCGGTATCCTATTCATATTGAAATGTGCTTGGGACGGACTGTTCGGTATTGGTGTTTATACCAATTACCAGCCGCACCAGCCTATCAAGTTCTCCCACAAGTTACACGCCGGAGATAATGGTATTGCCTGCGTTTATTGCCATACGGGCGTAAACGACTCCAAGCAAGCCACCATTCCTTCCCCGTCTACTTGTATGAACTGTCACAAAGCGGTGAACGAAGGTCCTACGACAGGCAAAAACGAAATCGCGAAGATTTATGCTTCCATCGGTTTCGACCCGGATAAGGGAACTTATATTTCAGACTACGAAAACCGTCCTTACGAAGAAGTGGCCGATATTTTTGAAGCGTGGGTCGGCGATGCAGATGCATACCGTCAAGTACAAGCTTACGTTCAAAAACCGATCGCTTGGACACAAGTACATAAATTACCGGATCACGTATACTTCAACCACTCACAGCACTACCGCGTAGGTGGTATCGAGTGCGAAACTTGCCACGGTCCGGTGAAAGAAATGGAAGAAGTGTATCAGTACTCACCATTGACAATGGGTTGGTGTATCAACTGTCACCGCGAGACGCAGGTGAAATTTGAAGAAAACCCGTATTACGATAAATTGCACGATTACCTTTCTAAGCGTTACAAAAACGGTGACCAGTTCACAGTTGCACGCGTAGGTGGTTTGGAGTGCGGTAAATGCCATTATTAATATTATCTCTTCGCAATCATATGAGTAATCAGAAGGTTTATTGGAAAGGGCTTGAAGAGCTTCACGAGACTCCCGATTTCGTGCAGAGCCGCGATAACGAATTCGTGGAGCCACTTCCTATGGAAGAATTCTTGGGCAAAGAGGACTTGGGCCAAACAAAAACTGGCCGTCGCGACTTTTTGAAATTCTTGGGTTTCAGCGTAACCGCTGCAGCCGTCGCCGCTTGTGAAACGCCCATTACAAAGGCGCTTCCTTATGTGGTGAAACCGGAAAACATCACGCCTGGTGTTCCGAATTATTATGCATCCACATTCTTTGATGATGACGATTTTGCCAATATCTTGGTGAAAACCCGTGAGGGACGTCCCGTTTTGATTGAAGGTGCCAACCCGGAAACAAAGGAAGTCCGCGCTGGTATTTCGGCAAAAGTGTCTGCATCCGTTTTAGGGTTGTATGACAACAAACGCCTGAAAGATGCCCTGAAGGCCGGCCAGCCGGTAGCCTGGACAACAGCAGATAAGGAAATTGGAGATAAGTTGGCAGCCATTGCCACTGCCGGTAAAAAAACGGTGGTGTTAACTTCCACCATCATTTCGCCATCTACCAAAAAGGCGATTGCTGATTTCCAGACCAAGTTTACTAACGTAGAGCACATCACACATGATGTGGTTTCTTATAGCGCATTGCCAAAAGCCAATGCGGCCGTTTTCGGTAAAGCCGTTATCCCAACATATCGCTTTGATAAAGCTTTGGCCATCGCCAGCTTCGGGGCCGATTTCTTGGGTACATGGTTAGACCACAATTCTTACGAGGGACAATTCTCGGTAAACAGAAACCCTAAGAAAGAAATGTCGCGCGTGTTTGCCTTTGAAGCCGTTATGTCTTTGACGGGTGCCAACGCCGACTATCGTTCAGCCATCAAGCAATCCCAGATTGCGCATGCATTGATTGCATTGTACAATAAATTGTCCGGCGCAAATTTGGCCGCTGCAAACACACCTGCGGAAGCCAACATCGCCAAATGTGCTGAATATTTAAAAAGTAAAAAAGGTTCGGCCTTGGTTGTTTGTGGTTTGAACGACGTAAACGCACAAATCATTACCGCCGAAATCAACAAGTTGTTGGGTGCCGAAGGCTCTACCATCGATTTCTCCACACCATTGTATACCAAACAAGGTGACGAAGCAAAAGTGGAACAGTTGTTCAAAGACATCGCTTCCGGTACGGTGGAAGGTTTGATCCTTTACAATGCCAATCCGGTGTATAACCATCCGAACGCGGAGAAAATCAAGGCGGCCATCGCTAAAATGAAACTGACCGTTTCATTTGCATCCTGCTTAGACGAAACTGCCGAAGTAAGCGGATATGTTCTTCCTGATCACCATTACTTGGAGTCTTGGAACGACTATAATCCTTACGCCGGGCATTATGCTATTTCACAGCCGACCATCCATCCTTTATTCAACACACGCCAAGCTCAAGAAAGTTTCTTGGTATGGGCAGGATTGGGTGTTCGTTCCGACAAAAATTCAACCGTTTACCGCGAATACATGAAACAGGTTTGGAATACCAGCTTGTTCGGTAAACAATCGAAATATCTCACATTCGACGATTTCTGGAACTATTCCGTTCACGACGGGGCCTTTACTTCCACATCTACCGAAGCGGTTGCCGCTCCATCAACGGGCGTGGCAACATTGCCAAACTTGAATGATGCAGCAGCGAAAATCAATGCTACTTACAAAGCCGGAAGCGGTGTAGAGGTGGTATTGTACCAAAAATTGGGTATCGGTACCGGAAACCAGGCAAACAATCCTTGGTTGCAGGAATTCCCCGACCCGATCTCACGCGTAACTTGGGATAACTACGTTACCATGAGTTTGGCCGACATGAACGAACTGGGATTGGAAACGATCTACGGACAAGAAAGACCAGCCAATGTGGTAAAAGTGACGGTAAACGGCAAAACCATTGAATTGCCGGCAGTCGCTTCACCAGGCCAGGCAAACGGAACCGTAGGTATAGCCATCGGTTACGGACGCAAGTTTGGTAAGGGCGACGAGTTGGTAGGTAAAAATGCCTATCCGTTACTTACATCCGTTGAGGGAGAATCAAGAACATACGCTTTCGGTGCGAGCATCGAAAAAACGGGCGAAATGTACGCGATTGCCTCCACACAAACGAGCCACACCATGATGGGCCGTGATATCGTGAAGGAAACCTCATTGGGTCAATTCAAAACAAACCCGTTAAGCGGTAACCATAAACATACTTTCCATACCAGCATCACTAAACTGAAAAATGGTAAGGAGACCCACGGCCACCTAAGTGCCGATGAGGCTGATTTCTGGAAAAAATTTGATAGACCAAACCATAACTGGGGCATGTCTATCGACTTGAATGCTTGTACCGGCTGTGGATCATGCGTTATCGCCTGTCATGCCGAGAATAACGTTCCGGTGGTAGGAAAAGACGAAATACGCCGCGTGCGCGATATGCACTGGTTACGTATCGACCGTTATTATACGAGCGACACCAGCAACCAGATGATTGACGACGCCAAAGGTCTTTCTGCCAACCTATCCATCTATAACAAGGCAGAAGTTCCTTCGGATAACCCACAGGTAGTTTTCCAGCCGATCATGTGTCAGCACTGTTCTCAGGCACCTTGCGAAACGGTATGTCCGGTATTGGCTACCACGCACAGCAACGAAGGTTTGAACCAAATGACCTATAACCGTTGTATCGGTACACGTTATTGCGCCAACAACTGTCCTTATAAGGTACGTCGTTTCAACTGGTTTAAATACCACGATAACGAGAAGTTTGACTTCTACATGAATGACGACTTGGGCAAAATGGTATTGAACCCGGATGTTACGGTTCGCTCCCGCGGTGTAATGGAGAAATGCTCTATGTGTGTTCAACGCATTCAGTACGGTAAATTGGAAGCCAAGAAAGAAAACCGTCGTCCTATCGACGGCGAAATCAAAACGGCTTGCCAAACCGCTTGTTCATCCAATGCCATCATCTTCGGAGATTATAACGACGAAACATCATTGGTTCACTCATTACGTGGCGAAGAGCGTTCTTATGCATTGTTGGAAGAAGTAGGTACAGAGCCTAACGTATTCTACCATGTTAAAGTTCGTAACGTGGACGAGGCATACTACCATGGACACGAAGCTTCCCACGCGGGAGGTGAGCATGGTGACGCGCACGGCGAAGCTGGACATGGCGACGCACATGGTGAAGCAAAAACAGAAGGCCACGGAGCCGCACACTAATATTGTTTAACGAGATTATTATAAATAATTAGATATGCACGGCGAGTCGATATATAGAAAACCGCTCATCTTAGGTGATAAGACCTATCACCAGATCACGGAAGATATTTGTGCTCCGATTGAGGGTCGCGCCAATAAATTGTGGTACTTGGTATTTACCATGGCCGCCATTGCCGCCCTTTGGGGAGTAGGATGTATTTCCTATCTGATCGGTAACGGTATCGGTACCTGGGGTTTGAACCGCACCGTAAACTGGGCTTGGGATATTACCAACTTCGTATGGTGGGTGGGTATCGGTCACGCGGGAACCTTGATTTCTGCGGTATTGTTACTCTTTCGCCAGCGTTGGAGAATGGCCGTAAACCGTTCGGCTGAGGCCATGACGATTTTCGCGGTAGTTTGCGCCGGTTTGTTTCCGTTGATGCACATGGGTCGTATCTGGGTAGGTTACTGGACACTTCCTTTGCCGAACCAATTCGGTTCCCTGTGGGTGAACTTTAACTCACCGCTCCTTTGGGACGTATTCGCGATTTCCACTTACTTCTCCGTATCATTAGGATTCTGGTATACGGGTTTGATTCCTGACTTTGCGATGGTTCGCGATCGCCAGTCTGTGAAATGGATGCGTAACATCTATAAAATTACATCTTTCGGATGGTCTGGTACAGCCAAACAATGGCAACGTTTCGAGGAAGTTTCCTTGGTTTTGGCCGGTATGTCAACACCACTCGTACTTTCCGTACACACGATCGTATCCTTTGACTTTGCCACGTCGGTCATTCCGGGTTGGCACACCACCATCTTCCCGCCTTATTTCGTAGCGGGTGCCATCTTCTCGGGCTTCGCCATGGTATTGACGCTCCTGTTGGTCATGCGTAAAGTGTTGAAATTAGAAGATTATATCACCATCGGTCACGTAGAGTCGATGAACAAGGTAATCATCACCACAGGTTCCATCGTGGGTGTGGCTTACATTACCGAGTTGTTCGTAGCCTGGTATTCCGGTGTGATGTATGAGCAATACGCCTTCTTAAACCGTGCCACGGGTCCTTACCTTTGGGCATACTGGATCATGATGGGTTGTAACGTAATTTCCCCACAAGTATTCTGGATCAAATGGGCACGTACCAACTTGATATTTACATTCTTCATGTCATTGGTGATTAACGTAGGTATGTGGTTTGAGCGTTTCGTAATCATCGTAACCTCATTGCACAGGGATTACCTTCCGTCTTCATGGACGATGTTCTACCCAACTTGGGTGGATGTGGGTATCTTTGTAGGAACCTTGGGTATCTTCTTTACACTATTCCTTTTATTCTCCCGTACGTTCCCGGTAATCGCGGCGGCCGAGTTGAAATCGATCTTGAAAATTTCGGGTGAGGGGCAGAAGAGAGAATTCGCCGCACATGGCGGATTTGAACATGGCCACGGCCACGACGACCACGGACATGCTCACCATACATCAGAAGGAGGACACCATGAATAAGAGTTTGATATACGCTGTTTTCAGCGACCCGGATGTAACCGTAAGCGCTGGTTATTCATTAACCAAAGCCGGTGTAAAAATTAACAACGTGTATTCTCCGTTTCCGATCCACGGAATAGACCCGGCCATCGGTTTAAAACCGACGCGTATCTCCGTTGCCGCATTTGTTTTCGGCGCCACGGGTTTGTCTTTGGCCCTGTTGATGATGTGGTACATGATGATTTACGATTGGCCGATGAACATCGGCGGTAAACCATCTTTCGGTCTGATGCAGAATATTCCGGCTTTTGTTCCGGTATTGTTTGAGTGTACCGTATTATGCGGTGCCCACGGTATGATCTGGACTTTCTTCTTTATCAGCGATATCCTTCCGGGTAAAGAAGCCAAAAATCCTGATCCGCGTACCACGGACGATAAAATCATTATAGAAATCGATCCAGCGATGCAAAAACAGTCTGAGGGCGACCTGATCGACATGTTGAAGCACGCCGGTGCGGAAGAAATCAACCGTAGCCAAAACCATTGATTGACATGAAGCGTATCCATATGAAAAAATATATCTCTTTCGGCCTATTTGCGGCAGCCGCTTTCGTAGTAGCTTCCTGCAGCAAGGATCCGCAAAGTCCGGGTTATGAATACATGCCGAACATGTACCGTTCGGTAGGTTCTGAAAGCTATGCACCAAGCACCGTTTTTGCTAACGGCGCCAATGCACAGACTCCGGTAGATGGTTCCATTCCATACCAATTCGACCGCAGTAAAATTTATAACGTGTTGCCATATCCATATGCTGCTGAGCAGTACGAATTGTCGGCTACGTTGAAAAATCCGATCCCTTTCAGCGAAAAGGTATTGGGCGAGGGCAAGGTGTTGTTCACGAATATGTGTTCGCACTGCCATGGTGCAGCCGGTATGGGCGACGGAAAAATCGGAACGATCAATCCGGGTCTGAAACCACAGGCATACAACGAGGAGCCGTTGAAATCGTTACCGGAAGGTAAAATATTCCACACCATTACCTGGGGTAAAGGTATGATGGGACCTCACCAGTACCAGATTTCCAAATTGGACAGATGGAAAATAGTACACTACGTACAATCCCTACAAAAAACTGAAGCAGCAGCTACGGCACCTGCAGCAGCCACACCAGCCACTGATTCAACATCTACGGCTAAGAAGTAAGGGAAATTTAAGTTATTAATAGAAAAGTAAAAACGCAGAATCTGATGAAATACGTTTTCTCCGGCAAATTAAAAATCGCATCCATCGCATTATTTGTGTTGGGATTGATCGGTTTGGTTGTCAGCTTCATCATCGCCAAAGATGCACTCGCCGAAGAGCGTGTTTGGGCTAACCTATTGTTAAACGGATTTTTCTTTACGGGTATTGCCGTAGCGGGAACTTTTTTCTTGGCAGTAAACATTGTTGGCGAATCGGGTTGGTACACCATGCTTAGGCGTGTACCCGAGGCATTGGGGCAGTACACTTGGGTGGGTATGACCGCCATCCTTATTTTGGTGCTGGCCGGTGTATTCGGACAACACAACCTTTGGGAATTCTTAAACCCTGAAATCGTGGCCAATGACGAGATACTCCAAGGTAAAATGGGCTACTTGAATACACCTTTTTATATTGCCCGTATCGTTGCCTATTTCCTGATATGGGTGGGTTTTGCTTACCTATTGCGCAAATTCTCCTTACAGGATGAGCAATTGGGTACTTTTGACCACTACATTAAAGTACGTAAATGGGCGGCCACTTTCTTGATTTTGTTCGCGGTAACCTCATCCACTTCTGCTTGGGATATCTTGATGTCCATTGATGCACACTGGTTCAGTACCTTGTTCGGTTGGTATATCTTCGCGGGTATATTCGTTTCTTGCCTAGCATCTACCATGATCATTATGCTTCACCTGAAACGTAATGGTTACATGCCAAACCTAAACGAAAGCCACATCCACGACTTAGGTAAATTCTTGTTCGCATTCTCCATCTTTTGGACATACTTATACTTCTCCCAATTTGTATTGATATGGTACGCCAACATTCCGGAGGAAATCGTTTATTTCATGGAGCGTTACGACACTGCTTACCGTCCGTTGGTATTGTTGATGGTGGCCATGAACTTTGCCCTGCCGTTGTTGATTTTGATGACGAGAGATTCAAAACGTAACTACAATTTGTTGACGGGGATGGCCTTGTTGATTTTGGTTGGACACTGGTTAGATGTTTACCAAATCATTATGCCGGGCACGGTGGGCACAGACCGCACATTGGGCGACATGTTTGGATTACCCGAAATATCTTGTTTATTGATGTTCGCAGGTTTGTTCATCTTTGTGGTGTTTACCGCGTTAACGAAAGCGAATGTAGAGCCTACCAAGGCCACGTTCTTGGACGAAAGCCGTCATCATCAAATTTAATTTTATTGAAAGTCAGATATAAAAAACCCGTTGGGATATGATAGAGAAAATTTTATTCGGTCTGGTTATTCTTCTCACCTTGGTCAGCATTGGAAAATTGCTGAACATCGGAGAATTGATTAATCAAGTTCGCGGCCGTAAATCATACGAAATCACGGAGAACGAAAATAACTGGAACGCCGTATTGTGTTTGTTCATGTTGTTTTTCGGATATGCCATTTATTTCTACTTCCACAGCGAATATGTTGCCGGTGGTAAATTGTTGCCGGATGCATCTTCCATCCATGGTGCCGCCATCGATAAACTGGAAAAAGTATCTTTCATCATCATCTCCCTGGCTTATTTGTTGGTTCAACCGATCATGTGGTTTTTCGCTTTCAAATACCGTTTCAAAGAAGGAAGAAAAGCATACCACTATGCACACAATAACCGTTTGGAAATGGTTTGGACGGTAATCCCGGCCATCGTATTCTGCGGTTTGATTTTCTACGGTTTAAAAATTTGGAATGATACATTGGCAAAAGAAATTGAAGGTGACAAATTAACCGTTGAGTTGTATGCCCGCCAGTTCGACTGGCATGCCCGCTACTCAGGTGCCGACAAAACATTGGGAGAAGCCAACTATTCCATGATTTCCGATGCCAACGCATTGGGACTGATTACAGCTGAAACGATCCAGACACAGTTTGACACCATCAATGCAAGACGTAACCGCGTGATGCATCAATTGGAAAGCTTTCCTTTGGAAGCAGAAATTACTGAGTTGGAAAGAACTTTTAGCCAGTATAATCACCAATTGCAGTTGATTAGCCAATTCAAGAAAACGAACGAGGCCACCAAATACATCAAAGCTTACGACGATATCGTGATTGCGCCGGGCGGAGAAATCCACTTCCCGATCAACAAACCGATTGAGTTGAAAATGCGTTCACAGGACGTCATCCATAGTGCTTATCTTCCGCACTTCCGTGTTCACATGTATTGTGTACCGGGTATGGTTACTTCATTTGCATTCGTGCCTACGGTAACCACTTCCGACATGAAAGCTAAGTTGAACGACCCAACCTTTGATTATTTGTTGTATTGCAACAACATCTGCGGTTCGGCCCACTACAACATGCAAATGAAAATCGTGATCGATAGCGAAGCAGATTACGAAAGATGGGTGAAAAAACAGGTAACCTTTGCGGAAGCATTAGCCGGCCCGGCAGAACCTGCTAAAGCAGATTCAACCAACGGCGGAAAAATTATTGACTCGGTTCATGCCGAAGCCAAAGTAGTTGTTAAAAAATAATATCTTAAACAGAACTAAATATTAGTGTCCATGGCAGATAGTTTGCACATACCGGCCGATGAGTCAGCGTTCCACGCTCATGACCATGCCCATGAACATCATCACGATGACCACCACCACGAGGAATCGTTCATATCGAAATACGTTTTCAGTATGGACCATAAGATGATTGCCAAGCAGTTCTTGGTAACATCTATTTTCATGGCGGTTTTGGCGTTCATTTTATCCCTGTTCTTCCGTTTGCAACTGGCTTGGCCTAGCCAACCATTTGCCATCATGGAGATTTTCTTGGGCAAATGGGCCGAAGGTGGCGTTTTGGATCCGAATTTTTATCTTTCGTTGGTAACGATGCACGGTACCTTGATGGTATTCTTTGTATTGACGGCCGGTTTGACCGGTACTTATGCCAACTTATTGATTCCTTACCAATTGGGTGTACGTGATATGGTGAATCCATTCATGAACATGCTTTCATACTGGTTCTTTGCGGTATCCAGCATCATCATGGTGGTTTCATTGTTCATCGAATCAGGTCCTGCATCTGCCGGTTGGACGATTTATCCGCCATTGAGTGCCTTGCCGCAAGCCATCCCTGGCTCCGGTTTGGGTATGACGTTGTGGTTGGTGGCCATGGCCCTGTTCATCATTTCTTCCTTATTGGGAGCCTTGAACTATGTGGCTACAGTAATCAACTGTCGTACAAAAGGAATGAAAATGACACGCATGCCATTGACGGTTTGGACGTTCATGACGGCTGCCATCTTGGGGATCCTATCTTTCCCTGTGTTGTTGGCTGCAGCCTTATTATTGATTTTTGACAGAAGTTTCGGAACCGCTTTCTTCCTTTCAGATATCTTCATCAGCGGACAAGCATTAGAGCAAACCGGTGGTTCGCCAGTATTGTTCCAACACTTGTTCTGGTTTTTGGGTCACCCAGAGGTTTACATCGTATTGTTGCCAGCCTTGGGTATCGCCTCTGAAATTATTGCCACCATGTCCCGCAAGCCCATCTTCGGTTACCGCGCCATGATCGCTTCCATTTTAGCCATTGCCTTCCTTTCGTTTATCGTTTGGGGTCACCACATGTTCGTAACGGGCATGGATCCATTCTTGGGCTCCGTGTTTACGTTTACCACCTTGTTGATCGCGATTCCATCGGCCATCAAAGCATTCAACTATATTACGACCTTGTGGAAAGGTAATATCATCCTTTCTCCGGGTATGTTGTTTGCCATGGGTATCGTATCCATGTTTATCTCTGGTGGTTTAACGGGTATCATCTTGGGTGATTCTGCGTTGGACATCAAAATTCACCATACATACTTTGTGGTTGCCCACTTCCACTTGGTAATGGGTGTGGCCTCGTTATTCGGAATTATTGCCGGTGTGTATCACTGGTTCCCGAAAATGTATGGCCGTATGATGAACAATAAATTGGGTTATGTTCACTTCTGGGTAACCATCGTATGTGCTTACGGCGTATTCTGGCCTATGCATTACTTAGGTCTGGCCGGTGTTCCCCGTCGTTACTATAGCAACACGGCATTCCCGATGTTCGATTCTTTGCAGGACATCAACATCTTGATTACGGTATTCGTGATCATCGGTGGTACTGCACAGTTGGTATTCCTGTTCAACTTCTTCTATAGCATGTTTAAAGGGCCCAAAGCACCACAAAATCCATGGAGGGCTACCACTTTGGAATGGACTACACCGGTAGAACATATCCACGGTAACTGGCCTGGCGCTATTCCTGAAGTATACCGTTGGCCGTATGACTACAGTGTACCGGGAGCAGAAGAGGATTTCATTCCACAGAACGTTCCACTGAGCGAAAAAGAAAAAGAAAACGCATCAGACCATCATTAATAAAAAAAGCCGGCTTATAACTTATAAGCCGGCTTTTTTGTTTTTAGTTCAACACGAATTCTATCGGAATTCGGTATCTCACCTTCACGGGGTGTCCGCCTTGTTTTCCGGGAGTCCAGTTAGGCATTTTCCTAATCACACGGGCAGCCTCCTCATCGCATCCGCCGCCAATTCCTCGTAAGACAGATACTTGACTGATGGCGCCGAATTCGTCGATTATAAATGAGATAAACACTTTTCCTGAAATGTTGGCATCCTTGGCCCGATCAGGATATCTCATGTTCTTGCCCAAGAATTCATACATGGCTTTATCGCCGCCAGGGTATTGGGGTCTAACTTCCAACGAAAAGAATTCGCGCGGTTCATCGTCCTTGGTGCCTTCGCCGCCATCTTCTCCTTCACCACCTTCACCTTTGCCCGGTTCTGTAGTGGTTGGTTGTCCTTTTTCGCCTTCTGAATTAGTGGTGCCTGGATTAGAACCATCCAACTTTTCCGGCGGAGTGATATCCTCCGGTTCCGATGACGATACTATCGGAGTCGTGTACTTAGTAGATTCTTTTGGCTTTTCTGGTTCATTCGCCGATTTTGGTTTCGCAACTGGTTCATCCACCTTTGCCTTCGTTGTGATGTCGATGATGGTAATGGGGTCATAGATAGTTGTGACTCCGTCCAAATCTACTTGTTTGTCCTTAAACAGGGACGAGACATACGGAACGGCAATTACCATCCCCAAAAATGTCATCCCGAAAAAGAGGCCGATGAGTAGGTTATCCTCATAATTTTTACGGAGCGCATAAGCTCCATAATACTTGTTGCGATCTTCGAACACCAGTTCGTTGAAATTTGCATACGCTTTTGTTTTCATAACAATTTATGTTTTTGATTAATACCGAAGAAACCGTCCCGAAAGACGGAGAGTCCATTCCTCGTAGGTAAATCAGAGCAAAAACACCATGATGAAAACAGCGCTATTTAAATCGGGTGTTGGTTGTTCATGTAAATGTTATTCAATAGATCGTCCGGTTTTAGTTGTTATATTTAATTCGATGTTGTTATATACACAACACCTTCAAAAAGGTTCAAAAAGAAATCTGATAAAATAACGCCAACGTAATCGGCATTATTTTATCAGATTGAAAAAAATGTTAAGAAAGTGTGAAAATTTTTACTTTGCCGTAGGCCTAAGTCCTGTGGTGATGGCAATTCTGTTCCATGAATTGATGGTGATGATGGCGAAAATGACCAGACCTAAGTATTCTTCGTCAAATAAATCGGCAGCTTGCTGGTAAGTGGCTTCTGATACGTGTTGGCTTATCAGCGTTACTTCTTCCGTTAGCGCAAGGATGGCTTGTTCTTCTGGCGTAAAAAAGTCCGTGTCGCGCCATGCATTCAGGGTGTAAATTCGTTGTTCCGTTTCCCCATTTTTTCTGGCATCGGTCGTATGCATATCCAAACAAAATGCACAGCCATTTATTTGGGATGCCTTTATTTTGATCAGTTCCAGGTGTGTTTTGGATAATTTGGATGCATGGAGATATTTTTCCATCGCCATCATATTCTGGTAACCACCCGATGCTGCTTTGCTCAAATTGATTCTCTGTTTCATGACCTTTTGTTTTTTGTTGGGTCAAAGTTCTACACTCAGCCAGCCAAAAAACTTAATCTAGTTTAAGAAATCACCTAAATTTTCTTGGCTCGGATCTTACTTAAAAACTCGGGTGTAAAACCCAGGTAGGAAGCCAGCATGTATTGCGGTACCCGTTGTACGAAGTCTGGCTGCGACTGGCTGAAAAAGCGATATCTTTCTTCGCCCGAAAGTGTGAAAATGTATTGGATACGCATGAGCGAAGCGGCATAGGCCCGTTCGGCCACGATGCGGAAATAACGTTCAACCGATGGGAGTTTTTCAAATAAATCGGCCATTTTATTTCGTTCCAATACAACCAATTCCACATCTTCCACGGCTTGGATGTAAAAGTGTGTGGGCTTCTGTGTCTCAAAGCTGAAATAATCCGTCATCCACCAATGTTCTATCGCAAAATGGATGGTTTGTTCTGAGCCAGTTTCGTTCACCATATAAAGGCGTAGACAACCTTTATCCACAAAATATTTGGCTTGGCATATCTGTCCAAACTCCAGGATATGTTCTTTTTTGCGAAACGTTTTCTGGCTGAGGTGGCCAACCAGAATTTGTTCCTCTTCTTCGCTTAAGGAAATATATCTGCGGATATGCGAAAGGAGATGGCTATACATGGCTTATCGCTGTGCTTTGCCCAATAAATAAATACCGACGAGTAGGAAAACGATATTCGGCATCCACACGGCAAACAGCGGATTCATCAAGCCGCTCACTGCATAGGTGGTACTTACTTTATCAAAGAAAATATAGGTGAACCCGATTCCTATCCCAATCCCGATATGTAACCCGATTCCGCCACGTATCCGGCGCCCGGCCAATGGTACGGCAATCAGGGTGAGTATCAATGTGGAGAATGGCGTGGCAAGCCGTTTGTATTTTTCAACCAGATAATATGGTACCACGGTACTACCCATGCTAATTTCTTCATCGATAAATTTTTCCAGCTCAAACCAGTTCATGGTACTTACGTCCAAATTTCTGTCCGAGAAGAATTCGGGCGTGAACGAAAATGTGGTATCCAAAGCATCTTTGCGAATGATCCTTTCCTTGTCGCCTTTTATTTCACGGATCATATAATTGGTGATAGCCCATTTGTTGGATACGCTGTCAAAACGAATATTTTGGGCCATCAATTTAGAACTGAGTCCCGATGCATCAAATTTCTCTACCGAAAACTTGGTTCCGTTCAATGCCTTGGCCGACCAATATTCCATGTAAATAAATTCACCGGTCGTTAACCTTCGGTGAACATTCCGCGGATCCCAGTTACGTTGCCCGAAATACTGTTTCTCAAACTTTACCATATTCCTTCGGCTCAGTGGAATGAGGAAATTGACGAGTACCAACAAAAACAACGAAACGAAAAGCGCCGCACCCACAAAGGGCGTCACAAAGCGGCGATAACTCACTCCGGAAGCCAATATCGCGATGATTTCCGAACGGTACGCCATGCGCGAAGTGAAATAGATGACGGAAATAAATACGAAAAGCGGTGCGAAAAGCCCGGCGAAATAAGGAATGAAATTAAGATAATAATCAAATATGATTTCGGAAGTGGCTGGAATTTTGCCATGCTTTCCCATAAAATCATCAATTTTTTCCGACACGTCAAACACGATAGAAATGGAAATGATGAGCATCAACGCCACAAAAAATGTGGAGAGATATTTCCCTACGATGTATCGGTCGATGCGTTTCATGAGTTGCACAAAGAAACGCAAATCATTGCAATGCATTGTGCATGTTCCATAGGTTCCTAAATATTCTGTAAACTTGCCCCGTGATGGGCTTTCAATTTCGTACGGACGACATATTATCCAAACACGCCGTTTTCTTGGCCGAGACATTTCGACCCGAAGGTTACGTGGATACCCACGCGCGTTTCGACAAAATTTTAGCCTTTACCAATAAGACGGATTTTATCTCCGATCCTGCGGAATGGCTCCCTGGGCCAAAACCACTTTTTGGTTGCGTAGGTTATGATTTAAAAAACCAATTCGAACATCTGGTTTCAAACCATAAAGATGAAATCGGTTTTCCGGATTTTGCTTTTTTTGAACCGCAAGGTTGGTATACCAATGATGAGTTTGGCATCGAGGACCGCTTTGCACGGCGCATTCCGCAAAACATGAACATAAAGCCGCGTTTTACGAAGGCGGAATACATAAAAACCATTGAAGGGCTGAAGGCTCATTTACAATATGGTGATATTTATGAAGTCACTTTCAGCATGGATTTTTCGGCAGAAAATGTATTTGCCGACCCATTTTCGTTATATGTGAAATTGACCGAAGCGTCGCCGATGCCATTCAGCAGTTTTCTAAAAATAGGGCAGAAATATTTGATTTGCGCCTCGCCCGAAAGGTTTTTGGCCGGAAGAAACGGTAAAATCATCAGCCAGCCGATTAAAGGAACAGCCCCTCGGTTTTCTGAAGCTGCGTTGGATAAAAAATCTGCACAAGGTTTATTGGCCAGCGAAAAAGAACGTTCGGAAAATATCATGATCGTGGATTTGGTGCGTAACGATTTATCACGGATTGCGGTTCCGGGTAGCGTTCGTGTGGACGAATTGTGTGGTTTGTATGCTTTTCCGAAAGTGTTTCAGCTTATTTCCACCGTTTCCTGCGAATTGAAGACCGGAAATTCGACCGCGGATTTGTTGAAGGCTACATTCCCACCGGGAAGCATGACGGGTGCGCCGAAAATCCGGGCCATGGAAATCATTGAAGAAGCCGAAAAAGCGAACCGTGGGTTGTTTGGCGGTTCCGTAGGGTATTTGCTGCCGAATGGAGATTTCGATTTAAACGTGGTCATCCGCAGTATTTTTTATAATGCAGAAACCGGGTATTTATCATTCCGCGTGGGCGGGGCCATTACTTTACTCTCCGATGCGGAATCCGAATATGAGGAATGTTTGTTGAAGGCGACCGCGATTGCAGAAATTTTAGGCGTAAATTTGAGGGAATGAATAGTTTGCCCGAAAAATTCTACCAACGGTTACAATGGCTTCAAATTTCCAGCGAAAAAAGACCATTACTCGCGCTGAGCGGAGGATTGGATAGTGTGGTATTGTTTCATTTGCTCTGTGGAGCTAAAGTTGGGTTTTCGGCAGCGCACGTCAATTATGGACTCAGAAATGACGCGTCAGACGGTGATGAGCAGTTTTGTCGGGAATTATGCCAAAAAAATGGCATTCCATTCTTTTCATACGATGCCAAAGCCGAAATGGAAACGGCCAAAAAAGGAACCCAAGAAGCGGCCCGTGAAATCCGTTATGCTTTTTTTAGGACGCTTTGCATCACCGAAAATTTTACGCAGGTACTCACGGCGCACCATGCCAACGATTCGGTGGAAACGTTTTTCATCAATATATTGCGAGGCTCTGGAATTGAAGGTTTACGGGGCATACGCGAAGAAAATGTGAATATCTTTCGGCCTTTACTTTCTTTTCCGCGGAAGGAACTGGAAGCATACGCGAAGGAAAATAACATCGCCCATCGCGAGGATGCTTCCAATGCCAAGGACGACTATTTACGGAATCGTTTAAGGCACTACGTTATTCCCGCAATAGAAACGACGGATGGGAAAGCGGTGGAGCGTATCATAGGTACGATGAGGAATATTTCGAACGAAGCCGATTTGTTGAATTTCTTTATCAAATCAAGTTTCCCTGAATCCATTTCTACCACAGAAAAGGCGAAGGTTTTATCGTTTCCGGAAGAATTGCGGCCCATCGTCATCTTCAAAAGATTTCAACGGATACATCTTACCTACAGCCAAGCGGAAGATGTTTCCATGGCTTTGTATGGCACTTCCGGCCGGCAGTTTTTTACGTCCACCCATCAAATATTGGTAGACCGAGATTTGATCTTGGCCGAAGAAATGACGGAGTCTCCAATGGAAGAATTAACCATCAATCCATATGATCAGATTCCTGGCTATCGTGTCTCAACCATTCCGATATCCGAATTTCGGTTGGACACAAATACATTTTGTGCTTTCTTGGATGCGGACAAAATCACGTATCCATTGGTTTGGCGGTTCGTAAAAACCGGAGATGCGATGGTTCCATTCAGTATGAAGGGCCGGAAAAAAATCAGCGACATATTTATCGATTCCAAACTGGACAGGTACAGTAAGGCGAAGCGGCACGTGTTGTGCTGCGGTGATGAAATCGTATGGCTGGAAGGTTATAGGATTAACGATTCGTCGAAGATTACGCCGCAAACATCCCGTGTTTTATGCATAATCCCCGAAAAGTTGTAACCAAGGGGTTGGTATAACGTTCTAACTCGTACATTTATCAAACAAACACATACACAATGAAAATTCGTCAATTTTTCGCCGTCGCAGTTACGGCATCTGTCATGGCCGTCAGTTTTTCTGGTTGCGGCTATAATGGTATGGTGAACCGCGAGGAAGCAATAGACGGCAAATGGGCACAGGTAGAGAACCAATACCAACGCCGTGCGGATTTGATTCCGAACTTGGTGGAAACCGTAAAAGGTGCCGCCGATTTTGAAAAAGGAACTTTGGAAAGTGTAATTGAGGCACGTTCAAAAGCTACGAGCATCCAAATAAATGCAGATGAGTTGACACAGGAAAACCTAGACAAGTTCCAAGCCGCGCAAAGCCAATTATCGGGTGCGTTGAGCCGTTTGATGGTGGTAGCCGAACAATATCCACAATTACAGGCCACGCAGGCTTTCCGCGATTTAAGCATCCAATTGGAAGGCACGGAAAACCGCATTTCGGTAGAACGTAAAAACTTCAACGATGCGGTATTGGAATACAATGCATTCATCCGCCGCTTTCCGAATAATATTTCGGCCAGTATGTTCGGGTTTGAAAAGCGCGCCTACTTTACTGCCGATGAAGGAGCTAAGGAAGTGCCCAAGGTGGATTTCGGTTCCAAAAAAGAAGAATAAAACATTCTGAATCATAATTTTAAAAGCTTCCCCCTCTTGAATGTTGGGGAAGCTTTTCTATTTTAACGGATTGTTGCGAAATATTAACAGCCCTTTGGGGCTCGTCATAGTGAAGGTTTTGCTTACTTTGGTCTCAGTATAATCATCCAAAATGAGATATTTCTACGCCTTATTTTTTCTTCTATTAGGTTTTGTTCCCGCTTCGTCACAAATTTTGGAGCCTGTAAAATGGTCGTCCAGCTACAAACGCATCAATGATACGGAAGGCGAAATCAGCATCAAAGCCGAGATACAGGAAGGTTGGCACTTGAATTCGCTCACGGTGAAAGATCCTTTTTTGCCTCAGGTATTTTCGTTTGCCAAAAACGATTGTTATACCAAATTAGGTAAAACCACGGAACCCAAGCCGCACAAAGACTTCTTTGACGACATTATGCAGGCGCAGGCCCGCTATTTTGAAAAGGAAGTCATCTTCAAACAAAAAATACAACTGTTGAGCCAAGACGATTTCGTGGTGAAAGTGAAGTCGGAAGGGCAATCCTGTGATGATGCCACGGGCGTTTGTGTCATCACGAAGGCTGAGCTGAAAGTTGAGATCAAAGGAACGACGGGCAAAAAATCGCCTTGTGATGGAACGACAACCGAAACGGGTGCTGCCGGCACCGAAGATACCACCACGACAGCCGCAGTAAGTACGCCCGATAAAAATGCAACGGCAGTATCAGTTCCCACCGATGGCTTTTTGGAGCCGCAAAAATTAAGCGATGAAGCATTGGCCGGTTTAACCGGAGATTGCGGAAATTTACAGGTGGCGGAAGAAAAGTCATATTGGGGTATTTTCTTGGGTGGCTTTTTGGGTGGCTTTCTGGCGTTGCTTACGCCATGTGTGTTCCCCATGATTCCGTTAACGGTCAGTTTCTTTACAAAAAGAAGTAAAACAAAGGCAAAAGGTATCGCGAATGCTTCTATTTATGCACTTTCCATCATTGTTATCTATACGGCTTTGGGTTTTATCGTAAGCAAGGTATTCGGCGCGGAAACGTTGAACCAAATGGCCACCAACGTATGGTTTAACTTGGCGTTCTTCGCCATTTTCGTGGTTTTCGCCATCTCATTTTTCGGGGTATTTGAAATTACGTTACCCAGCGGTTTGGTAAACAAAGCCGCAGCGGCAGAAAACAAAGGTGGGCTGATCGGTATTTTCTTCATGGCGTTTACGCTGTCGTTGGTTTCATTTTCCTGCACGGGGCCCATCATCGGTACGTTACTGGTAGAAGCCGCAGCTGGTGGAAGTGATACAGGACCGCTGATGGGTATGTTCGGTTTTTCGTTGGCTTTGGCCTTACCTTTTGCTTTGTTTGCCGCATTCCCGGGAATTTTGCAGAGCTTGCCCAAATCCGGCGGTTGGTTAAACAGCGTAAAAATCGTACTAGGTTTCGTGGAATTAGCCTTGGCGCTCAAATTCCTTTCCAATGTAGACATGGCTTACCACTGGGGTTTCCTCAAGCGTGAATTGTTCCTCGCCATTTGGGTGGTGATATTCGGTTTGTTGGGTTTCTATCTATTGGGAAAACTCAAGTTCAAAAGCGACTCCGAAACCAATAACGTAAGCATAGGCGGCTTGTTGATGGCTATCGTCACATTCAGTTTTGTATTTTATCTTATTCCTGGACTTTGGGGTGCCCCGTTGCGCTTAATCAGCGGCTTTCCGCCACCGGCATTTTATAGCGAATGGAAAGAGGGCGGAAAGCCTTGTCCCGAAGGATTTGATTGCGAACATGATTACATGGCGGGAATCAACCGTGGAAAAGCGGAAGACAAACCGATCATGTTGGACTTCACCGGCTGGGGATGTACCAACTGCCGCCGTATGGAAGAAAACGTATGGGTAAAACCCGAGGTAAAAAACCTGATCCAAAAAGAATACGTATTGGTTTCGTTGTATTGCGACGACAAAGAAAAACTGGCGCAACCGATCCAAATAGGCAGCAAAATAGCCGAAACCGAAGGCGAAAAATGGAGTTACCTACAACAGGAATATTATAACAACAATGCCCAACCCTTCTATATCTTGATTGACCACCAAGGCCGTTTATTAGCCGCACCAGGCATGTATAATACGGATGTGGAAGAATACGCGGCATTCCTGCAAGAAGGGATTTGCCGTTACAAAAAGTCGAAAGAAAGTTAGGATGCGCTGATCGTTTATATTCTGGTTTTATATGGGTCGATAACCTGCTAAAACTGGAAGTAGATAAATTTCTGCAGTTCACCCGTAGCCACCTGAAAAAGGATAAACACCACCACTACGCAAATAAATCCCATGGCCGGCATAGGCAGATTGGCGAACCAATTGCGGTAATTCAATTTCCACGACGACGGCAACCAATGGAATATAAATCCGATGGCCGTTACACCAAACACGTATTTATAAGCCCAAACGATATCAAAGAATAAGTGTGCGCTGAAATTGTACACCATTTGGTTAATCACCGTTTTGGCTACATTCAAATCCGGACTACGGAAAAAGATTCGCGTCATACTGATGAAAACAAGCGTACTCACGATGCCCCAAACGCGGATGGCTACGGAGTTTTTACCCGTAAACGGACTAATTTTTTTCCAACGTTTGAACACCACCAAACCCAAGCCGTTCAAACCGCCCCAGATAATGAACATCCAGCTGGCACCGTGCCACAAACCGCCGATGAGCATCGTCAACATCATGTTGATTTCCGTGGTAACGGCATTGCGGATGTTTTTGAAACGGCTCCCGCCGATGTAAATAATCAAGGCAACAGGCGCGAACAAGGCCAAAATTCCCATGGCGGCAAATACCACGATATCGCCTGCCTTGAGCGTAGCCGTAGCCGAGAAGTCTGTCTTGAAGTATGTATTGGCCAACATGGCCACCAGCGAACCGATGAGAATGAGCCAGAAGAATGTTCCTACGGTGGCGGTTCTGTTCCCGCCCAAAGGAATGTATAGGTAATCGCGAAGCCAACCGGAAAGTGAGATATGCCAACGACGCCAGAAGTCGCCCACATCTTCGGCTTTGTATGGCGAGTTGAAGTTCTGTGTGAGATGGAAACCCATCAGCAGCGCAACACCGGTGGCCATATCCGTATAGCCGGAAAAGTCACAATAGACTTGCAACGAATAAGCCATTACCGCCAAAAAGTTCTCCAGACCAGTGTACATGCTGGGGTTGGCATAAATACGGTCGATGAAGTTGATGGCTATATAATCTCCGATGAATAATTTCTTCACCAAGCCGTTCAATATCCAAAATACGCCGATACCAAATTGTAGGCGGGTAAGGGAATAAGGTTTATAAATCTGAGGAATAAACTCCGAAGCACGCGTAATCGGTCCGGAAAGAACCTGGGGGAAGAAGGATAGGAAAAAGCCGTAATCCATCAGGTTGCGGACGGGTTCCATCTTACGTTTATATACTTCTACCACGTAGCTGATGGTTTGGAAGGTGTAGAACGAAATACCGATCGGCAGGATAATTTTATCCACACGGAACCAATCCTGTCCCGTAAAGCCGTTTCCGAAAACGGCAAGGTGGTTGATTACTTTCAGGTTGCCGTCAAACAGGCTGTTATAGCTTTCGGTAAAGAAATAGGCGTATTTAAAATAACAAAGGATGCCCAAGTTCACCGTTACCGAAAATATCACCAGGAACTTGCGTAAAAGTTCGTTTCTGCTGTTGTGCATCACCAAGGCAATCACATAATCCATGTGGATGGTGAAGAGTAACAACAGGAAGAAAAGTCCGCTGGTTCTATGGTAAAAGAACAAACTGACCAAGAACAGGAATAAGCTACGCAACGGCTTTTTGGTGTAGACGAGCGCATCGATGAGCAATACGATGGCGAAAAAGACCCAGAACGAAAATTTGGTAAAGAACATGGGCGATTGTGGGTCAAAAACCACAAACTGGCGGAAGAACGTATTAAAATATAGCAACGCACCAGCCACTACGATAATCAATCCACTCCAAGGTTTTTGCGTAAAGCGGATGGAGTATGCCAGCACCAAAGCCGAAAAAATAGCCCAAATGGCCCAAGGAAGCGGCGACGCCGGAAACTGGAATGTGGTAATCTCTACGAAAAATTGTTGAAGGGAAAACATATATTGTGTTTAGTTCTTTTGTCCTTTTTGTTGTACGTGTTGCAGATAACCTTTCAGCATGGCGTCGAACATTAAGTCGCCGATGAGCGTATAGCCCGCACGCGTAAAATGTATCCTGTCCGATGCGGCCAAGCCGTTTTTGTCCCAAGTGCCCATGCTGCCATAGCCGCCCATGATGGAAAAGAGATCCCATACGGCAAAACCGTATTTACCGGCCAATTTATTCATCACGCCCTGCACCGCGGTAGCATTGGGGTTTACATATTTTTTCCTGAAATAGGTGTCGTTGTTCGTAATAAAGAGAATGGCTGTTTGCGGGGCCGCTTCGCGTACCATGGCGATGAGTTTTTCGTAATTGGCCTCAAATGCCGTGGGCGAAAAATTGCTTCCGTGCGCATCGTTTACGCCGATGGAAAAGATCACCAAATCGGGCTGTAACTCACGCAGTTGTTTTACCAGATAAATGCATTTCAGATAAGAAGGAACGGCGGCACCGTTAACGCCAATGGAATGGAAAACAAAGCCAGGATCGTCGTTAAACATCTGAAACCCGTATACCGTAAAATCTCCAATACAATGCGGAGTGCGGATGATTTTTACCTTCAAGGTATCTACATAGCGGTTCAGCTTAAATTCTGTGTAACCGGCCTTTTGGTTGGTCCATACAAAATCTACGGCACTGGTATCGCCAAATTGTATTTCGAAGGATTGGCTATTGGCATTATGATAAATGCGAAAACGGTTGAAATCATACGGTTCGGCGTAGCGAACATCAGAATAAACCGTGAATCCCGAAACGCTGTCCGAAGTAGTGATGGCAATACCGGCAACACCCAAATCGCACGGCGTGGCCTGTACGTTGCGGCAGGATTTCCATGTGCCATAATATTGTACGGTGTAATTGTAAGGATTGTTTGTTCCCGCCGCTTTGAACGGGAATAAAAAACCGCGTGAGCCTTTTACGCCTGGATAAAATGTTTGCAACCGTGTGCGTAACCTGCCCGTGTGTATATCGGCCTGGACGTGTGAGCCACCGAATTGTACGATGTTTATTTTCCCTTCGCCACGCTCAAACAGACGATCCATTTTTTCGTAGAACGATTCGAACAATGAACTGTCTCTGAACTGTGAGATACGGTTCAGGTCATAACGGACGAAATCATAGCGCGGTTCCTGAAAAGGATAATCCGACGGCGGCAATTGGGCCACCGATGGGAATACCATTCCGATCCACAAGAGAATGGAAAATATATGTTTTTTTATAATCAAGGTTGTGCGGTTTCTTTGCCTCGCAAATCTTCCATCTGCATTTTGAAGCGGTATTCATTATAATCGTCCACCAAGGCTTGGGTAAAAATCTCGGCGATTTTTTCCGCCCCGTTCGGTGTAAAGTGGATATAATCCGGCCCGGCCAAGCCTTCCTTTACCCAACTCGGCATCGAATTTTTTCCGCCCATGGCACTGTACATATCCCAATAGGCACAACCGTTTTCAAACGAAGCGGCTTTCAGCGCATCGCGAACTTCTTCCAAATATGGGTAGGTCTGCATCGAACCGTTTACGCGTTTGCTCATATCCGCCGGGCCAATAGTAATGACGCATGCATCCGGATTTGCTTTCTTCACGTAATCCAACTGTGCGGCGAATTCTTCCTTGTACTTATCGATGCTTTTCGGACCTTGTACGGATGGCATCATGTTACCACCGAATTCCATAAGGATAAGTTTGGTGTTCAGTAGCTTGAACATGTTTTTCATGCTTGCGCTTTCCACGCGGGTAAAGCGCGTTCCCGAGCTTCCGCGCATCGGGATATTATCCACCGTGATGCCTTTTTTGCCATCCAGGGCGATACCGTAAATTTCTGGACTGGCTCCGCTGAACGATAAATTGAAAACGGAATTCAAACTGCCGGAAATCGTCACGGAATTTATTTTGTCGCTGGCCGGTAATGTCACCGTTTTATTGATATCGCCACTGGTGAGCGTAATGGAAACATCGCTTTTGGCCTGACCGTAATAAATGGTGATTTTGGTGATATCCTTATTTCGTGGATAACCGATATTCGATTTGCTGAAACGTAACGTGGCAGAATTGCCCGAGTAGGAACAGACCGAAAGCATGGCACCGTAACGGTTATGGTCGGCCTTTTGCTCAATCATGCCGAACACGGCGTGGCGCACCCAGTTTTCCGATGCGGATTGCATGACCGAACGTGCCGCGATGGGCTGGACCGCCGGCACCAAACCCGCGCCGGATCCACCGAATAATTCCTGCAGACGATCGCGCAAATAACCCGAAATGCGGTCGCCTTCGATTTGTGAATCACCGTAATGGATGACGCGGATGGATTTTTTATTTGTGGTATCTTTCAATGAATCCAGCTGAGCAAAAAATGGCGCCAGGATTTTTTTATCGTGGGATGGATATTGGATGCGCGAACTATCGTCGGGATTGGACGAAAAAATTTTGAGTGAATCGGCCAACGAGAGCGAATCACGCAGGAATAGAGAGTCGCGTTGGATGTTTTTGGCGAAGCTCACGTCTTTGTATTCCACACCTTTTGAGAAGAAATCCGCGGGCGAAATAAAACGCAAGGTCAGCGAGTCATTCACGCGGATGCCGTCTTTAGGGAAAGCTACCATGAGCAAACCCAACAGCGCAATAACGGAAAGGAGGAAAAGCAGTACTTTATATGGCTTCATTGTAATGAGTGAACGCGCAAAAATAAAGGATGTTTTGGGTTTGGGGTTGATTTTAGGATTATTTGGCGATAATCTACAAACTGACCACAATGCTGATTGCATTTCCCCCAAAGCCGGTGGCATTTATCATCACGGATTTGATGTTTTCCGGGGTTTGGTTTTGGCCGATGGCCGAATAAGGAAGATTTGGGACTTCATTCTTCATCAATAGATAACAAGCCGTCACGATGGAAAGTGTTCCCGAAGCGCCCAATGTGTGGCCCATCACATGCTTGTTTGAAAACAACCGCGGACAACGTTCGCCAAATAGATGTTGGATGGCGTTCAACTCGGCCGAATCGCCTTTTTCTGTTCCCGGTGCATGGGTAATGATTAGATCGGGTTTTTCGATTCCGGCATTGGCCAATGCTAATTTCATCGATTCATACAAGGCTTTTCCTTCGCCGGTTATTCCCGAAGGCGAGTCGCCCCGTTCATTCGCCATGCCAATTCCGGTGATGTAAAACGAAGCTTCCTGGTTGGCATCGCCCAGTGCGAAAATAGCCGCGCCTTCGCCAAGAGCCATTCCCGTTTTTGGATTTTCTGCGGATAGCGGCTTAGCCGGAAAATCGGAATCTACGGAAGCCGTAATTTTCAGGGCTTTCATCTGCGAACGCGTGAATGGGGTTAATGGAGCTTCCGCGCCGCCCACGATGGCCATTCCTGCCATGCCCGAACGGATCCATGCCGCTGCGTTGGCTATAGCCTGAAGTCCGCTGCCACAAGTAACGGAATGGTCTACGACGATGGATTGCTTGGAAAGAAGGGTCGCTATGTTGGATGAAATATTTCCGGGTGTGGAGTAGGGCGATGCTTTGGGAGAACTTTTGCCTAAGGCCAGAAAACTACCAAACTCGTTTTCCCAGGTATGGGATGCTCCGCGGGAGCTGCCGATGTTCACCAATACTTTTTCGGTTGACGGTATATTTAGATTTTGAAGGCAATCTAGCATCGCTGTTGCCGCCAATTTCACGGTGCGATCCAAGCGTTGCCCGTTATGTATCGATTGGATACTTCCTTCAACGGTGTGGTGTAAAACCTGCGGTATCGGGAAAAAGATACCATCCTCATCTTTTGCATAAGGAGCTGAGCGGGCTGAAAATGTTTCTTTTAGACCCTCGAATGTATTTCCTGCTGCAGAAATAAAACCCATGCCCAATATGGCTAGCTTGCGGTTTTGCATGGTGCGAAGATAGACATCAGATGTTAGACATTAGACTTGTTTCAAAAAGCTAATATCTTGATGAATGATTTTTTAAAGATGTTCGAATACTTAGTTGGAAGGTATCAGCAACTGTTCGAAGCAAAGGGCATTTAGTACAAACGATAAGATTATAATATCTAATACTTAAATTTATATTTCATCCAGTTTTTTCAAGAACCAACTCAAATCCAGCACATTTTTGCTTTCCGTTAATTCCTCCCGGAGTTTTTTGGCTCCTTTTTTATCGCGCTCCAAGCGCAGTTTCATCAACTGTTTGATGTATTTAACGAAGTTCAGGTGTACATCCTTCTGGAAATCGGCAATCAGGTTATTTCGGCGTAAGTAGACATAGAAGGATTCAGTGAGGGCATAAAATGCGTCGATATCCTGTGTTTCGTAATAAATCTTCAGCAATAGACATTTTGCACCCAATTGATAAAAAATGTCCATCATATCCGCGGTGGATAGGTGTCTCAACGCTTTTTTGTATTCCTTACGCGCATATTCAAGCCAAGCCATATTGTAGTTGATGGCATTATCGCGGGTTTTTGGGTCTAGCTTTTCCTTATAATCTTGGATAAACCCTTCGATCCATTCAAATTCCTCCAACCTGATTCCTACCGTGACGATGTTCTTGAATACGTTCGGGCGTACATACCCGTTTTCGTATATCGCCCCCAAATCAATCATCTTTTTATAGAGGTTGAAAATTTCGGCCAAGTATTCCGCCTGTCCGCTGTTGATCCGGTTTGTGCAATAATTTTGCGCAAATACGTACATGTCCACAAGTTCTTCCTTCGTAAACTCCGCGGCATGGATTTCCAATAAGGACAGCAGTTTTTTGTAGTGCTGTTCGTCATCCGGGGAAGTGTGCATCATCACGATGCAATGATAAATTTCTACTGCGGTATAGCCTTCAAACTTACCGGAGGACACATAGCCGATGATGGTGTCCAGCATGGGTTTGTTGTAGGTCACCTTCAGGAGCATTTCCCTCGTCAGCATCTCGCCGGAGTGCTTGAGTTTATTGGTGATATAGAATAAATCGAGATAGTTCACCAAAGTTTGCAGGTTGTTATCCAACGAGCGCGACTTTTGGTGCTGCGAATAAATGTATGCCTTCTCTTCCAGCAGGTATTGGTTAAAAAACCAATCGGCATCCTTTATGCCATCCTTTAATTGTGTTTTTACGGAATCCTCGAAAACTTGGTTGAAGTATTTCTCCAAATCGTTGCGTCGGTAATAATCGAGCAACAATAATTTTTTACGGATGGGGTCGGTATTGAGTTCTTTTAGGACAATAAATTCTTCGATGAGCTTAGCCAAATCGGAAAAAAGATATCTGAGTTTGCTCTCCTCATAAGGCTCCGAAGGGAAAAGCTTTTTGAAGAGTTTTTCTTTTTCCAGGTTTGGGGAGTCAAATTTCGGATGGTCTTTTTTGAGGGTTCTCAGTACATGCAAAAGCATTTCGTTTCCGGAGTAAAACTCGGAACCAATAAACTTTTCAAGGTCTTTCCACTCCCAGACCGAAAAGTTTTTTAATATCTGTAAGGGTTTGCTTTTATGCATGTACGCGCTGGTTTCGGTCTAAAGTTAATATTATCTCAATAACAAATTATCTTATCGCGACAGGTTTTTTTCTCCAATCCTTGTTTAATTGAATTGTTATCAATAATTTAGCAAAGTTGAAAGTTCTGTTTTATATACTAATATTTCGTCAACTCTTCCGACAAAGCGGAAAATTTGTTAGAAAAAGTGAATATATTATAATAGAACTTTGGTAAAAATGAAGCCTTATGAAAACATCTACTCTTAAAAATCTATTCGGAGCTTCGCTAATGGTTATGGCCGGATTGTCGGCTTCCTATGCCCAGAGCAATGCAATCAACGCGCCTAATCAGCCAACAGGCGGCACGGCAGAAGAGGCATCTTACGAGATATCGTTGGCTGATAATGTCACAAAATCGGGTAGCGGGCGTCAACCTTTTTCTATTGAGTGTTCATCATCTTCAGTAGTCATCACAGAAGCCGGATTAAACAGCCAAGGTGCATTACGTTACAATATAACGATCCCTCAAGGTACGCCATTGGGTGTGTCCGTTTCTTTGGTCATGAACGGTATTCCGTTCTGGCATGTAACCGTTGCCGATATTTTGGGACAGAATAATTCAGACCCGGATGTAGCGATGCGCCCGTTAGGGATAGACAATTCTGAATCTGAAAATAATGGAGATGATGATGGCTCAACCGCCATTATATTGCCCCCAGTAGTCAATACGGGAAGTAATACAGCTTCTTCGATAGGAAGTAAAGCCTCCAAAATTGATTTATACCCAAATCCGGCTACAGACCAAATCTCTATCGTTACCGAAGGAGAAGTGCTGTGGGGAGTGTGTGAGATAATCGATATCACCGGCAAAAAAATACTTGAAATACCAACCGGAGTATCGGTACCGGCAAATGGCATAGATAGGCATACCATTATGGTTTCTCAATTAAAGCCCGGTACTTACTTGGTCAGATTCCGTACCAATAAAGATGTATATACCAAACGTTTCCAGGTAGCAAGATAGTCTTTATGCTAATATATTAAGGAAAGGTTGCCTACGGTTAGGCAGCCTTTCTTTTTTTTCAGGAATGTCTAAAATGGAATATAGAAAAACGGGATTTAAAATAGGGAAATTGACTTATTGGACGGTTTAATCCTTTTTTAATCCGTTACAAAATGTTCAGGGAGAGCACAAAAGGAGATAGAAAGCCATTCTAAGGATTCAATTTGGTTTTATTCCAACGAATTTTATTTACTTTGTGCCGAGTAAACCAAATAAACAATCACATTATGTCAGAGATTGCAGCTAAAGTAAAAGCGATCATAGTTGACAAGCTTGGCGTTGACGAGAACGAAGTGACCGAAGGTGCCAGCTTTACAAATGATTTAGGAGCCGATTCTTTGGATACGGTTGAGCTAATTATGGAATTCGAAAAAGAATTCAACATCGCCATTCCAGATGATCAAGCAGAAAAGATCGGAACAGTGGGAGAAGCGATCAAATACATTGAAGAAAACGCTAAAAAGTAATCTTCACAAGCCTATGGCATTGAAACGGGTAGTAGTAACGGGAATCGGAGCATTAACGCCAATCGGTAATAATGCAGCAGCTTTTAAACTGGGCTTACAGAATGGCGTAAACGGAGCCGGACCTATTACCCGTTTTGATGCATCCTTGTTTAAGACAAAATTCGCCTGCGAAATCAAAAATTTTGATCCGCTGGTGTTTTTGGACAGAAAAGAGGCCAGAAAGGTTGATGCTTTTGTGCAGTATGCCATGGTTTCCTCAGACGAGGCCATTGCGGATGCGGGAATCACTCCCGACAATGTAAACCCACACCGCGCCGGGGTGATTTTTTCATCAGGGATCGGCGGATTGGGAACTTTATTGGACGAACTTTCCAATTTCGGACAGGGGGACGGAACACCGCGTTTCAATCCATTCTTTATTCCTAAAGCGATCATTGATATTGCCTCAGGCCATATCTCAATCAAGCACGGATTGATGGGGCCGAACTATGCCGTAGTTTCGGCTTGCGCGTCATCCACGCATTCATTGATCAACTCCTTGGATCTCATTCGCCTTGGTAAGGCCGATGTAATGGTAACCGGTGGTGCCGAAGCAGCCGTAAATGCTGCCGGTATCGGTGGATTCAATGCCATGCATGCCCTTTCCACCCGTAATGATGATCCTTACACCGCATCCCGCCCGTTTGATAAAGACCGTGACGGTTTTGTTCTTGGCGAAGGCGCCGGATGTCTTGTCTTAGAAGAATATGAGCACGCCGTAAAACGCGGCGCGAAAATATATTGTGAAGTAGCCGGCGGTGCTTCCACTGCCGATGCACACCACATTACTGCGCCACATCCGGACGGTTTAGGTGCTTCCATGGTGATGAAACTGGCATTGGAAGATGCGGGCATGGTTCCTACTGATATCGATTACATCAATGTCCACGGTACATCAACCCCATTGGGTGATGTAGCTGAAACCAAAGCCATCCTGAAAGTATTTGGTGATCATGCATATGATTTGAACATCAGTTCAAGCAAAAGTATGACGGGACACTTATTGGGAGCGGCGGGAGCCATCGAGGCCATCGCTTGTCTGTATTCGATTACGGACGGTTTTATTCCACCGACCATCAATCATTTCACGGATGATCCGGGAATTGACCCACGTTTGAACCTGACGTTCAATACGGCCCAAAAAAGAAACGTACGCGCCGCATTGAGCAATACGTTTGGGTTTGGGGGACACAATGCATCTATTATATTAAAAGCAGTAGATTAACCTTGCTTTTTTTTCAGCAGAAACCGCTTCCCGAATATCTTCAAAAGGATTTCAAAAAATTCCTTGCTAAACTATTGGGTTATAAGCCCACCAATTATCTGCCTTACTACCAAGCTTTTTTGCATAGTTCTTATGCCAATTCAAAGCAACATTTGGTTAATAAACACAACGAAAGGTTGGAGTTTTTGGGCGATGTGATTTTGGATGCCATCGTGGGAGAATTCCTTTTCGAAAAATTTCCTGATTTGGATGAAGGAAACCTGACCCGCCTCAAAACCCGTTTCGTGAGCCGTAAAACATTGAATTTGTTGGCCGAAAAACTGGATCTGACCAAGTTTGTGGCCGGTGATTTCCGCAACGGGGAAATTCCGGAGGATGTACGCGGCAACACTTTCGAGGCCTTAATCGGCGCTATTTTTTTGGACCAAGGTTATAAGAAAACCAAAAAAATTGTGCTAACCCGTTTTTTTGATAAACACATCAACCTGTTCGCATTATTGAGTAAGGACGATGATTTCAAAAGCAAGCTCATCAAATGGGGACAAAAAAATAGGCATATGGTGCGTTTTGATGCCGTAGACGGAATGGATGCCAAAAAAAACAAAACCTACACGGTAAAAGTATGGGTAGATGATGAGGAGTGTGGACAAGGTTTCTCTACCACCAAAAAAGCAGCTGAACAGATGGCAGCCAAAGAAGCCTGCGAAAAGTTTTATATCTAAGGCAATCCGCTGCCTGATAGCCGACCAAAACCAACTACTTCAACTTTACCGTCATCTTCACCGGCTGGTGGTCGCTGCTTTTGAAGCCTAAATCTTCACTTTTTACATGCACTATTTCCACATTGGGCGAAACCAGGAAAAAATCCAGGATATCAATTCCGGTTTTGCCTTCGGTGTAAATTTCGTTCAGTTTTCGGTTTGTCGGTATAGATGTCTCAAACGCCCATTTCCAACCTTCGGCCGGATATACGTCGGGCACATTCATTTCTACGGTGGCCGCAACACCCGGACGTGGCGATTTGTACCCTGGAGGCGATTGGTTCCAGTCTCCGCCGGCCACTACGTAGTTCCCTTTTTCGAATTCGCGTGTAAGCAAATTTTTCAGCGTATCCATCTGGGATTGTTTTACCGTTCCATCGTCATAAGCGGAGAGATGTAGATTGTAAATCACCAGTTCCTTGCCGCTGCCCAGATTGTATCTCCATTCCAATAAGCAACGGTCTAGCATAAACAATCCTACCGGCCAAGTGGCATCGGGCGTGAGGGCGATACGGGTAGCTGAAGTGGGTTGGTAGTTAGCGATCGAAAACAATCCGCCTTTACATTTTCCGTAAGGATTGGTGATGGGTTGGGGTACATATTTACTATCGTAATTCACCGCGAAAGACGAATATTTTGCCGGCATAACTTCGGCTATACTTTTGGATTGGTCGACGTGCCAACTGCGACGTGAATCTAAGTCCACTTCCTGCAATAGAATAAAATCGGTGGCAGAAGATTGCTTCAAAACTTCCTTGATGCCGGCCAAATAGCTTTGTGTAGTCACCTCGTCGGCCCGAACGCCCTGTCCGCCATCGAAAAAGAAATCGCTTTGTGCACCCAAGCCACCATAGCCGATGTTCCAGATCATGAACGAAAACTCGTTGGCCGAATCGGGAATGGAGGATTGGCCCGTTCCGTCTATCGCCAATTTCTCTCTCGGCTGCGGTGTATAGTCAGTTGCTGATATGTAACCTAAAAATATTCCAAAAATGGCTAAAACGACGAGTAGCATAATGCCTGTAATCCGCAGAAATTTTTTCACGATCGCATGGTTTTGTTCCTACGAATGTAACAGTTGATTTTCATATGTCTTTATATATCATTTTAATTACCCCAACTTTCCATTAATTTACCCCAAATTCAAGGTTTATTGTAAACGACTGATTAAGTTTGCGTAAATACATTGTTAAGCATCGGTGAAAAAGTTACTGTTTCTTATCGTCATCCTCTCCGCGTCCAATCTTTCCGCACAAATCTCGGTTAGCGGTAAATTGGTTGATAAGGAAACGGAGTCACCCGTTGCCAAAGTAAATGTGGTGCTAAAATCCATCGGGAATTCGGTGGAGTTTGGAGGGCAATCTGAAGCGGACGGCAGTTTTAGTATAGTCATCCCATCCACAGGAACTTACGCCGTTAAGTACAGCCATTTGGGCTATAAAAGCAAAAAAGATACGCTCATCATCTCATCCGGCGCACCCGTTTTATTGGGAACGGTGAAGCTGAAACCGGACAACCAAGAGTTGGCAGGCATAAAGATCGAAGACGAAAAGAAAACCGTGTATGACGACGACAGCGACAAACGTTCCTATTCTCCCGATGAAAAGCAGATGCAGGCAGGCGCTTCGGCCATTGAATTTCTGCAAACTGTTCCGTCGTTAAACATAACCAATAAAGGAAAAGTTACGCTACGCGGGAATTCCGACGTAACGATTATGATTGACGGCAAACTGGCGGGCGTTAGCTCGTCCGGGGTACGTGCCATTTTGGAAAACCTGCCCGTGGCATCCATAGAAAAAGTGGAAATATACGATAACCCGAGTGCCAAAATGAATGCCCAAGGTTCTGGCGGAATCATTAACATCATTACCAAAAAAGGAACCAATGACGGATTTTCGGGTTCGGTGTCCTTGAGTGTAGGTTTGCGTGAAAAGGCTAACGGATCGGCATACATCTCTTACCGTGCCAAAAAAGTAGGATTCTACGCCACATACGGCTACCGTTACGGAAAATTCTCGCAATACAGTACGGATAGCGGTTTGAACCGCATTCCGAATATCATAGAATGGAATTATCTCCGAAAAATCAACGGAGCCGAAATAGAAGGCGCGCATTCGGGTGGTTTCGGGTTGGATTGGACGCCCAATGTATATAATACAGTCACCGTATCAGGCTTCGCCAGTTATATGTACAACGTATCTAAATCAACCGGTTATTACAGCCAGTATCTGGATGGCCAGCCATCGTTTGAATATTTTGAGCGTGACGTGTACCAATTGGAAAACGAACTGAACGCCGAAGGGGCCGTACTTTGGACCAAAAAATTCAAAAAGCCCAAACAGCAATGGGATACGGAGTTAAATTACGGTCATAACCGCAGCCGATCTGTGGCGGAATTGAGTCGCTTGCGCGATAGTGAAACACAGCTGCGCAATACCGAACAAACCCAGAGATTACATTTTGTTTCGCTCCGTTCGGATTTGGTGCTGCCCATATCTGCCGGTATGAAGCTTGAAACTGGCGTAAGATATTCGGGGCGTTTCATTAACAATGGGTTTGATGCTTCCTTGCAGGATGAAGGTTCTACGGTTTTTACGCCCGATACATTCCTGATCAATAATTTTAGCTACCAAGAACATATTGCCGGTTTTTACGGCGAGTTCACGCATAAAATAAAGAAGTGGAAATACCGTGTGGGATTCCGCGGTGAACCCACTTTCATCCAAACCTATCTCGAAAACGGGAATATTTCGGGCAACCGTTCTTATTTCGGATGGTTTCCGTTCGGCGGTATTTACCGCGACATCAATAAAAGGTGGGAAATGAAACTGACGTATGCCCGGCGAATTTCCAGGCCAAAGCCTGGTTCGTTGAATCCGTTCACCGACTATTCCGATCCGTTGGATTTACGCTTCGGAAATCCTTTGCTCAACCCCGAATATCTCAATACCATTGAGTTTGCCACCCAATTCAAGAAAGACGATTATTTGTTCAAGGGGGCTGTATTTGGCCGCTTTTTCGAAGATCCGTACGGCCGAATCCGTTATTTGGATACTGTAACGAACAGTGTAGTAATCACTACCACGCTCAATTACCAAACGGAAAGACAAGCCGGTTTGGAACTGATTGGATCCGCCAAGTTATTCAAGGCGCTCACGCTTTCGGCCAACGTGAATCTATATTATACACACATCAACGCTTCGGATGTATTGCCGGGCTTGAAAAATTCCCTTTTTGGCTATGAAGCCAAATTATCTGCCGCTTGGTTTTTGCCGAAAGCCATCTCAGGGATGTTCCTATTTAACTACCGTGGGCCGGAAATTCTGGTGCAGGGCCAAACATTCGGTACTTGGCGGATGGATCTTTCCATCCGCCGGAGTTTTTGGAAAAACAGGATCACGCTTTCCGCTTCAGTGCAAGATATTTTCAATACATGGTATAGCCTCCGCGAAACAAGAACCGTGGATTTGGACAGATATTCCGTTCGTAAATCGGAAACACGTATTTTTATGGCGGGTATCACATTCAAATTCGGGAAATCAAAAAATTCCGATAACCGATTGGATAACGATTTCCAGGATAGAAATAAATCGGACGAACCTTAAGAAATATTTTCGGTATGAATAAAATGTACTCTTTTTTTCTGGCCTGCTTTTTTGCGTTGTCCTTAGTCAGTGTACAGGCGCAAATAGTAATCAGCGAGCTCAACTATCAATCAGATTCCACGGTAAACTCGGGCGACTGGGTTGAATTTTGGAACCCCACTGGCTCGGCGGTAGATGTTTCCAATTGGAAAATGATTGACGGAAACCTCGCGAATTTTCCATATACCATTCCTCCCGGAACCACGATTCCGGCAGATGGCAGATTAGTTTTGGTAGATAACGTATCCCGTTTTACGGCGCAACATCCCGGCGTTACGAACTTTTTGGGTCCGCTGGGCTTTGAATTTGCCAATTCGGGCGAGTTGGTTACCCTATCCAATGCGGCGGGCCAAATACAGATCCAATTCCAGTACGACGACAGTATTCCCTGGAATAAGTGCGCCGATGGATTTGGGCGTACATTGGAATTACTGGATCCGGCAGTGGCGCCGTCTAATGCTTCCAATTGGCGCTGCGGGTGCATCAAAGGCTCGCCGGGAACCGCTTTTGTGCCTTGTACAAACGAAACGTTGTTGATTTCCGAAATCAACTACAAGTCATTGCCTACGCAAGAAGCCGGTGATTGGATAGAAATATGGAATAAGACAAACGGTTCCCTAAACCTCTCCGGTTATAAATTTAGGGACGACAACAATTCACACGTATATAATTTTCCCTCCGGAACGATATTGAATCCACAAGAGAGGATAGTCGTATTTAACGATGCCATTAATTTCACGATACAACACCCAAGCGTGACAAGAAAATTGGGCCCATTCAATTTTAGTTTGGATGGAAATGGCGATGCCGTTCGGTTGTACAACGGCTCGGACAGGTTGATACAATCTCTTTGGTATGACGACGACGGCAATTGGCCTAAATGTGCGGATGGTGAAGGAACCACGTTGGAATTGGCTACGGATTTTGATCAACCACGCGATATTTCCGATTATTCGTCTTGGCGTTGTGGATGTCCGAAGGGTTCGCCGGCAGCCGCATTTATAAATACTTGTGGCGTGGGTATAGACGAAGTGTTTTCCACAAGTACGTTTCGTGTATGGCCCAATCCGGCATCCGATGTGTTATATGTTGGAGTACAATCCGGCAGTGTCACTTTCCACATTATATCCGTTGATGGCAAAACCGTTAAAAACGGATCAGTAAACGGAACCACACCGCAAATAGACGTAGCAGGTCTACCGGCTGGGATTTACGTAATTTCCATTGCCAAGGATGGAGAAGTGTTGAAAGCCAAATGGATCAAAAATTAATACATCAGCGATTGGCGCTGTTTGTTTGATAGTACATGCTGGCAATTCCTGCTTCCGAAACTGATATTTTAACCATACAGCAATTGGCGGAGTCCATTTGGCTGGCGCATTATGTGCCCATCATCGGCGAGGCACAAACGCGGTATATGTTGGATAAGATGTATAGTGCCGATGCGCTGAAGCGACAGATGGATAGTGGTCTTCACTTCTATTTGTGGAAAGAGCAAGGTGTTTCTGTAGGTTTTGCTGCTATCGACGTGGAAAATTATGACTATGGGTTTTTGTCCAAATTTTATTTAAACGAAAAATATCGGGGTAAAGGTATCGCCGGTCAATTCCTACAATTTTTGGAGCAGCAATTTGGGAAGGCAGAGAAAAAGGAAATCCAATTGACCGTAAACCGACAAAATATTGGCGCCATCAATTTTTATTTCAAAACCGGTTTCAAGATTATCCGCTGCGCGGATTTCGACATCGGGGATAACTATTTGATGAACGATTTCGTGATGTCAAAAAAAATAGACTGATGTTTGCACCGAATTAAACAAGATGCTGGATTCACTACAAAACATCAGATACATTGCCATCGAAGGAAACATCGGTGCCGGGAAATCGACACTCACAAAATTGTTGAGCGACGACATAAACGCCCGAGGATTATATGAGCATTTTGCCGATAATCCGTATTTGCCTGAATTTTACAAGAATCCCGAAAAAAACGCCTTTCCCTTGGAGGTTTCTTTTTTGGCGGAGCGGTACAGGCAGATGCAGGAGATGTTTGAAGCGCCCGACATGTTCCAGCCCATCGTCATTTCTGATTTTGTATTTCACAAGTCACTCATTTTTGCGCGTTTTACCTTGGCGGAACCCGAATTTCTGGTATTCGAGAAAGTGTTCCGCCTGCTAAGCCAAGCCGCCCCCAAGCCCGACGTACTCATTTATTTACACCGTGAGATTCCTTCCTTGAAGGCCAATATTATCAAAAGGGGACGCAGCTACGAGCAGGAGATGAAGCCCGATTACCTGGAAAAAGTGACAAACAGCTATTTTCAGTACTTTAAGGAAGTTCATGGCATGCCAATTGTAATGGTTAAGGCGGATAATCATGATTTTTTGAACGATTCGGACGAACGAAAACAATTATTGCGATATTTGAATCCATCAAACCTTAAGTCGGGACTAAACTTTTTTGGGGAGTTATCCTGATTCGTGAAGAAATGTTATGTTTGGCATGATTTTTTCTCGGGTTTTCAAAAATTTATTTAAAAGGTTAAACTAGATCATATGAACATCAACAGGTTTTTACCACTTCTTCTCTGCTCACCCCTTCTAATAGCAGGTTGCGGCAAATTCAATTTGGACAAGGTGACGTACACGGTTACGCCCAATCCATTGGAATACAGAAATGATTCTGTAGCCGTTACCATCAAAGCGGATTATCCTAAAAAGACAATCCCTAAAAAAGGACACGCCGTTCTTACACCATCACTTGAGTTCAACGGACAATCTGTGGATTTCCAACCGTTGAAAGTTAAAGGTGAAAAGTCGAAAACGGCCGACGGTCAGACGTTGAATCACAAAACTGGTGGATCTGTATCCTACAATGGCGTTATTCAATATAAAGACGGCATGCAAAAATCCGAGTTGTTTGTGAAAGCCAAAGGCTACACGGCAAACAAAAAAGGAGAAAAAGAGAAATTTGATGGCAAAACACCAAACGCAATCGCACAAGGTGTAATCATAACGCCTTTATTGGCTTATGTTGAAACAGCCAACATGACCCAAGGAAAACACAACTACGGCCCAATCTTCAAAACAAACACTTCCGTATTGTACTTTGCTTACAACAGCAAGGAAGTACGTGGCGTTGAGAAGAAAAGTGAGGACATGACTGCTTTCCGTACATTCGTTGACCAACAAACTAAAGATTCATCTACATTCAAGAATATGGATGTATTGGGTTATGCTTCACCGGAAGGTAAAGCCGACCTGAACCAAACATTATCTGGCGGACGTTCTGATAACTTCGCTAAATATTTGAAAGATGAAACTAAGAAAGCAAACAAAAGCACCACTGCTTCAGCTAACTTAAAAACTGAAGCCAAAGGAGCTGACTTTGCTGGTTTTGAGCAAAAATTGAACGAAAAAGCAGGTTCAGATAAGTCAAAAGTGAGCCAATTGGTAAAAAGCGGTGTTACTAATGCCGAATTGAAAAAAGAATTGGACGGTTCTTTGGCTAAATCAATCGAAACTGAAGTTCTTTCTCCACTGCGTCGTGCTGAAGTAATCACGACTGTAGAGTTGAAACCTAAGACAAAAGAACAATTGAAGTCTTTGGCAGTTTCTGATCCAGCGGCTTTGACTTTGGAAGAATTGTTATACACATCACAAGATTTGATTACCGACGAGAAATCTCGTTTGTCTATCAACCAAAGTGCAGAAAAAGTAAATCCTAGCGATTGGAGAGCTTATAACAACGCAGCCGTTAGTGCAGCCACTCAAGGACAATGGGATGTAGCCGAAGACGAACTTCGCAAAGCTGAAAAAGTAGCACCAAGCGAAAAAATCGTATTGTCTAACTTGGGTAAGGTTTACTGGCAAAAAGGCGATCGCAAAAAATCTGAAGAGTATTTTGATAAAGCTGCCGGTTTTGCTGATGCTGACCAAGCTAAAGGTACTATCTTGATTTTGCGTGGTAAATACAATGATGCGGTAGCCAAATTTGGTAACGCAAACACTTTCAACGCGGCTTTGGCTAAGTTGTTGGCTGGCCGTCCTGCTGAGGTTGATGCTACATTAGATGGTGGTGCAGACAAAGACAAGGCATTGTCTTCTTACCTGAGAGCTATCGCGGCTTCACGTCAAGGCAACAAAGAGAAAGTATTATCTAACTTGAAAACAGCCATCGGCAAAGACGCTTCATTGCGTGCAAGAGCCAAGGATGATGCTGAATTCATCAAATACCGTACTGATTCAGATTTCTCTTCTTTGTAAGACTAATTTTAAATCATAAATTTGAAAAAGAGGGAAGCCAATGGTTTCCCTCTTTTTTTGTGACAAGAACTACAATTTATTTGTGGACAAATGAAACACATTGCCGAACTTTATGCCATGAGATATTTGTTATGGTTGCTCTTGGGAGTATTTTCCTTCGCTGGTTTGTCAGCGCAAACGCCTGTAAAAAAGATTCCTAAGTCAAAATTGCCTTATGTGGAAAAACGCTTGTACATAAACCCCAAATCGGGGTTTGTACGTGGGACACAATCTTTTCCGAGGGGAAAAGATACCGCATTGGTTTGTTTGATTATTCCAGGTTCTGGGCCCATAGACAGAGATGGAAACAATGGAAACATTTTACATACAGATATGTATAAAATGCTTTCCGATTCATTGGCAACACGCGGTTATGCCGTCATCAGATACGATAAACAGGGGATCGGTGACAGCCGCGAAGTAAATTTTAATGAGTATAATTTAAGGTTTGATGATTATGTAAGGGATGCAGCGGCTTGGATCAAGGATTTAAAAAAAAGTACCAATTTCAATAAGGTGGTGGTCATCGGACATAGCGAAGGCTCACTCATTGGTATGCTGGCAGCCGACAGCAGCGGGGCAGATGGTTTTGTTTCTATCGCGGGGCCGGCCAAGAGTGCGGATACGCTTATCCTTGAACAACTGAAAGGCCAGCAATTGACGATTTACGAAGAAGCGGCAAGAATTACCGAGCGCCTAAAACGCGGGGAAAAAGTGGATACCGTCTCTCCCTTGCTGCAAGCCGTGTATAGGCCATCCACACAAGGATATTTGACATCATGGTTCAAGTATCGGCCCGCAAGCCAAATCCAACTGATGAAAATTCCGATATTGATTATACAAGGGACTACCGATATACAAGTGAACGTAGCCGAAGCCAAGGCGCTTAAGGCAGCAAAGCCCGAAGCTGAGTTGGTATTGCTCAATGGGATGAACCATGTGCTTAAAACGGCTCCTACGGACCGTGGGATGAATTTGGCGACTTATTTCAACAATAATATCCCACTCCACTCGGAATTGGTGCCCAGTCTGGTTACTTTTCTCCAAAAAATCGAGTCAACCCCCAAACGATAAAATAATGGATATCGTTCAACTTCGCGAATATTGCTTGGGCAAACCGCACGTAACTGAATCTTTTCCATTCGGCCCGGGAGTATTGGTATTTAAGGTGGGTGGTAAAATGTTTGCTTTGACCAACGTTGATAACCAAGATCCGTCCGTCAACTTGAAATGCGACCCGGAACGTGCCGTTGAACTCCGGGAATATCACGCCGAGATAGAACCCGGCTACCACATGAACAAAACCATGTGGAACACGGTCAGTATATGCGGTACGCTATCCAACAGTTTTATCGAGGGATTGATAGACCATAGCTATGACCTCATCGTGGCATCGCTTACGAAAAAGCTGAGGGCTGAACTTGGTTTTAGCTGATCGGCTTAAAAAAGTTCTGCCTACCGCCTGCTGCCTATTGCCTTTTTGCCTAACATTGTCTTATGACAGCAAACCATAACCGCGCACTGGCTACCCTCATCATGGTGTTTTTCTTTTGGGGCTTTATTGCCGCAGGAAACAGTGTATTTATTCCATTTTGTAAACATAAATTCGGGTTAGACCAATTCCAAAGCCAACTCATAGATTTTGCTTTTTATCTGGCTTACTATGTAGGGGCATTGCTCCTGTTTGCCTATGGCGCCTTCGGCGGTAAAGATTTGGTAGGTAAATGGGGTTACAAGAAAAGCATCGTGTATGGATTGCTGTTCTCTGCGTTGGGAGCCATAGCCATGATTATAGCCGTGAGTGCCGATACCTTTACGGGTATGCTGGTCGGCTTATTTATCGTGGCATTGGGCTTTTCTATACAACAGACAGCTGCGCAACCATTCGCCATTACGCTGGGCGATCCGGCCACGGGAACAAGCCGGGTAAATTTGGGCGGTGGCGTAAATTCTTTCGGAACGATGATTGGGCCGCTATTAGTGGCATTTGCGCTATTTGGCTCCGCCAGTTCCATTACCGATGACCAGATTGCAGCCTTGGGATTGAGTAAAGTGATTGTATTATACGCTGGCGTCGGCATCCTATTTCTTGTGGCGGCTGCTATTTTTGGGCTTTCAAAAAATGTTCCTCCCGGCATCAATGAGGAGAAAACGGAACCCGCCACCAAAGCATTGGTTTCATTATTGGTCATTTCGGGTTTACTGTTGATTATGTTTGTTCCGGTATTCAACAGTTATAGAAGTGCCGAAGCCAAACAGATCGAAACCATCAGTACGCAGATAAAACCTACGTTGGCAGAAATTGATTCGCTTTCGTTAGTTTCTGCCAAAGCCTTGGAACAAGATATCCCTTTGCTTACATCACGCATCGGCGGATTGGAAGCATCCATAAAGAGCCAGACTGATACCATCAAAATATTGAAAGAACCATTGGAGCAAAAAAGGATGTATTGGCTGCTCGGAGCCTTGGTAGTAATGGTGTTGGGGTTATTGGTGTCTAATGGTATCGCATCAAGAAAACCGGATGGGTGGGGTGCCATGAAATATCCGCAGTTGGTGTTGGGCATGTTGGCCATTTTCGTGTACGTAGGTGTCGAGGTTGCGGTGGGAAGTAACCTCAGCGAATTATTGAAACAAAAAGAATTCGGCGGTTATAAAACATCCGAAGTGGCCCCGTTTATTTCGATGTATTGGGGTAGTTTGATGATTGGCCGTTGGACGGGTGCCATTCATGCATTCAACCTGAAAAATAATTTGAAAAAGGTGTTGATGTTCGTTGTGCCGTTGGTTGCTTTTGGAGTAATCTTGGGCGTAAATGCCGTTGCCCAGAAAGATATTTCTCCACTCATTTGGTATGTGGCATGTGTGTTGATCCAAATCGCCGCATTCTATATTAGCCAAGATAAACCGGCCAAAACATTGTTGGTCTTCGGAATTTTGGGCGTATTGGCCATGTCTATCGGTATGTTGACGACAGGTAAAATTGCCGTGTACGCATTCCTCAGCGGCGGATTGTGTTGTTCCATCATGTGGCCGTGTATATTTACGTTGTCTATTACAGGCCTCGGAAAATATACGACGCAAGGTTCCGCCTTTTTAATCATGATGATTTTGGGCGGCGGCGTTATTCCACCCATCCAAGGAAAAATTGCTGATATCATCGGTATCCATCATTCCTTCGTGTTGCCCGTTTTATGTTTTGCTTATCTGGCATTCTTTGCCGTACGGGTAAAATCTATTCTTAAAAAACAAGGCTTTAGTTTGGATGATTTGGTAGCCAAGAAGGAATCTTAAAATATCTGGTAAGATGAGGGAAGTAGTGGCAGGCATCGATATTGGCGGCACAACCGTACAGATCGGTCTAATTACGGCGGATGGCAAAGTGTTTTCACATGTATGTTTACAAACAAGGGATTATTTTAAGCCAGAAAATTTGGCGGAAGCTGTTTCCGAAAAAATTAAATCGGCATTGGCAGAAGCCGGCCCTGGTTATAGATTAAAAGGCGTGGGCATCGGTGCGCCCAATGGGAATTTTTACCGTGGAACCATTGAATACGCACCTAACCTAAAATGGTTTGGCGTCATTCCGCTGGCGGAAATGATCGAAAAAGAAATCGGTTTGCCGTGTCTGTTGACCAATGATGCGAATGCCGCGGCTTTGGGAGAAATGATGTTTGGTGCGGCCAAAGGATTAAAAGAATTCATATTTATTACACTAGGTACCGGGCTAGGCAGTGGAATCGTAACCAATGGACAATTGGTTTACGGGCACGACGGATTTGCAGGCGAATTGGGCCATGTAACCGTCGTTTCCAAAGGCCGTCTCTGCGGTTGCGGACGAACGGGCTGTCTGGAAACTTATTGTTCTGCTCCGGGATTGGTGAAAACCTACCAAGAAATACATTTTCGTCATAATCCTACCTTGAAGCATATTCCCGGCGATACGGATATGACAGCCAAAACCGTTTTTGAAAAAGCATTGGAAGGCGAAAAGGAAGCCTTGGAAGCATTCTCGTTTACATCTGAAATATTGGGTCAGGCATTGGCCAATGCGGTGGCTTTTACATCGCCACAAGCCATTTTTCTTTTTGGAGGTTTGGCATCCGCCGGAGATTTATTGTTTAAGGATGTAAGGCGCCACATGGAAGAGAATTTATTGAACATATACAAAGGAAAAGTGCAAATTTTGCCTTCTGGTCTTCCCGAAAACGATGCGGCTTTATTGGGTGCGGCATCCCTGGTATGGAACCAAAAATAAACCTTTATGAAGCACATTTTATCTATTATATTTTTAGTTCTGTATGCACACGTGTTTCCTCAGTCAGAATTTGTGAACCCGATGATTGGTACGGATGGGACCGGCCATACTTTTCCGGCGGCCACTGTGCCTTTCGGGATGGTACAGGTGGGGCCAGATACACGCGTGGATGGTTCTTGGGAAGGCTCGTCCGGTTATCATTATTCGGATAGTATTATCTACGGTTTTTCGCATACGCACTTGAATGGTACGGGCTGTTCGGATTACGGAGATGTCATGTTGATGCCTTATGTTGGAAATGTGCCCAAAGCATGGGAGAAGGGTTTTTATAAATCCACCTTTTCGCATCATACGGAAAAAGCCACTGCCGGTTATTATTCGGTGATGCTGGACAAAGGCAAAATCCAATGTGAGATGTCTGCCACCACCCATGGGGCTTTGCATACATATCAGGTATTGGGAGATGAAGTGGATACCTTGCGCATCGTGATGGATTTATCGCACCGCGACGAACTATTGGCTTCAGAAATTAAAACCAAAGGTTCACATGCCGTTTTTGGATATAGGACAAGTAAGGCTTGGGCAGAAAACCAACAGGTTTTTTATTATTGGGAGGCGGATAGGGCAATAAATTCGGTATCGTTCATTAAACAGGAAAAAATGATTTCCTGTGCCGTTTTTTCCTTTGCGATGAAACGTGGGGAAAAACTGTCGATCAAGGTCGGTATTTCGGCGGTGGATGCTTTGGGGGCGGAAAATAACGTACAGTCGGAAATAAATGATTTTAATATAAAAACCGTAACGCAACAAGCCGTGGATGCTTGGAACAAGGAACTTTCGAAAATAAATATAACAACAGATTCGCAAAGCGATAAAGTCAATTTTTATACGGCGTTTTACCATACCATGATCCAACCCAATACTTTTTCTGATGTTGATGGGCGATACCGTGGACGTGACGGAAAAATACATTTGGCCGATGGGAAATACTACACCGTTTTTTCGCTTTGGGATACCTTCCGGGCATTGCATCCACTTCAAACGTTGATCAACCGGAAACGTACGGAAGACTTTATCCAAACTTTTTTATTACAATACCAACAAGGTGGCCGTTTGCCGATGTGGGAACTGTGGTGTAACGAAACAAATTGCATGATCGGCTACCATGCCGTACCTGTGTTGGCTGATGCTTGGAGCAAAGGTATTCCGATGGATTTGTCGCTGGCTTTGGAGGCTGCTGTTTCCAATGCCGATTACAATGAACGGAGCGTGCCGCTCTATGCGAAAAAAGGTTATTTGGAAATTGGCGATGAAAACGAAAGTGTAGCCAAAACATTGGAGTATGCCTACGATGATTGGTGCGTGGCATTATTGGCAAATGGCGCAGGGGATGATCTAACGCGTGATCGTTTTTTGGAACGTTCCACATCATGGATGAACATGGTGGATCCCGAAACCCATTTGATGCGGGCCAGGGTAAATGGCGGTAGGCTTACGCCGTTTGATGCCCGTGAGGTGAATAACCATTATACAGAAGGCAATGCATGGCAATATTCCTTTTTTGTGCCGCAAGATGTATATGGTTTGATCAATGCCGTGGGAGGAATGGCCGTCTTCGAATCGTTGTTGGACGGCTTGTTTACCGCACCCGATAAAACAACGGGGAGGGAACAGGTGGATTTGACCGGCTTGATAGGCCAGTATGCCCATGGAAATGAGCCGAGCCATCACATCGCTTATTTGTATAATTATATCGGCAGGCCCGAAAAAGGCGCCAAATACATCCATCATATCCTCAAAAATTTATATCAACCCATGCCCGATGGCTTGCCCGGGAACGAAGATTGCGGTCAGATGAGTGCTTGGTATATATTCAGTTCATTGGGATTTTATCCGGTAACGCCGGGAAGCAACCACTATGTCATCGGCTATCCAATTTTCAAAGAATCATCCATAAGATTTGAAAACGGAAATTATTTCAAAGTAAGGGCTGAAGGAAATGAATCAGGGAATTTTTACCTCCAACGGATAGAATTGAATGGGAAGCCGATTAACCGGCTTTGGATTTCTTACGATGAAATGATGGCGGGTGGCGAGCTCTTGCTCCAATATGGATCAAGCCAAATCAACATAGATTTTACGCAGGCAGAAAAGTTCCCTTCCGCATTTCGCCCTTCTGTTTTTAGTGCTGCGCCGGAAATTAAAGCGCCGAGCGCATTATTTAAAAAACAAGTGGAAATTTCCATCGCGCCTTTTACCAAAGATGAAAAAGTGTTATACACCATAGATGGAAGCGACCCAAAAACCAACGGCCAAATATATAATACACCGTTTTCAACGGATAAAAAATTGATGGTACGCGCCGTAACCCAAACGAAGTCTGGCTATTTTAGCGCAGAAGCTACGGCATACTTTACGCCTTTTCCCCATCTGGAAAGAAGCGTAAAGTTGGAATCGACTTATGACCCACAATACCATGCCGGAGGAGCGGATGGACTCATCGACGGTATCCGGGGTGTTGTAAATTGGCGCAAGGGAGATTGGCAAGGTTTCCAGAATACGGATTTTATAGCCGAAGTAGATTTGGGGAAAACAATATCCGTGAAATACGTGGAAATTGGTTTTATGCAGGATTTTAGATCGTGGATTTTATTGCCGACCCATGTTTCTATTGAATATTTGGATATAAACCACAATCCTATCCGTCGCGACGAAAAGAAAATAGAAGTGCGCGACAGAGAAGAAAATGTGTTTTTGTTTCCCGTTATATTTGATGAAAATTTGTCGGGAGTGAGGTATGTCCGGATAAAAGCAACCAATTATGGAAAACTCCCAGCCTGGCATGCGGGAAAGGGAGAGCCGGCTTTCATTTTTACGGACGAAATCATCGTGGAATAATTTTTGACTTTAATTAACCATGAAAAAACAATCGCCCTTTGCCTTTATGTTCAGAGACATCATTCCGTTCCTGTTGGCATTGGTGTTGGCGGTATTTATCTACTTCGTTTATAAATCGTTTTTGCCCACGGAAAAAGAGACCGTAACACACGAAGCCGTGGTGGAGGAAATTCGCCTGATGGGGAAAATGCAGTTGGTACAACTCAATATCCGTGATGTGGTAGAATATAAGGTGGAACGTAACATGTTCCTTCCCGATAGCAAGGTATTGATGATTGTGGGCGGAGAAATAGGCGCTTGTATCGACTTACAAAAATTAAAAGACGGTGACGTAAAACGGGGAGAAACCAAAACGGTGATTACCCTGCCCGTTCCCGAAATCTGTTATGTAAAAGTGAGCCATGAGCGTTCCAAGATATATGACAAAAGTTCCTGGATATTTTTGGACGACGATGCCGAATTGATGGACAAAGCATATAAGGAGGCAGAACGCTTCTTGGGTCGTCCGGATGTGCAGCAACCGGCCATTAACGAAGCCATCAAAAATGCACCCATTATCTTATCGCCGGTATTTGAAAAAATTGCCGGCCAACCGGTGGAAATTAAGTTTAAAAAGACTCCTTTTGTTGGGTAATCTTTATAGATAACTCCAGCCTTTCCAATGGCTGTTCTGTTTTATTTTTCCATACCATTTGCACAGCGGATATAACAGCACCACAATCGTAATCCAAGCTACATAAACCCAAGGTAAACCAAATCCATAATTGGGCGGCATGCCGTTGAACGGATTCATGTCGTAATTAATATCCGACAATTTTCCGCCATGGAGGAAGAAAACCAATAATATACCTAAATGTATAAAATATAGATGCAGGATATAATAAAACAGCGGTACACGCCCAATCGTAACGAAGAAATTGGCAGCTTTTCCCGAAATTTTTTCCGCAAGCACCAATAAGATGCATGCCGGGCCGAGTGTCATCAAAATAAATAGTAGTGAAGGCGGATATTTTTCTACGTTTAAAAAAGAGAACATCGTATATAACAGGGATGGTTGTTCGCTCCATATTTCACTGTTTCCGTATAGGTTTGAGAATCTTAAAACAATAAAAAGAACAATAGACGCCACTCCGGAAATGAGCAATATTTTCTTTCGTGATCCCGCATGGAAACCGGACGTAAATATTTGTCCCATGCCAAAACCCACGCACATGATGCCAAGCCAAGGAAGCACCGGGTACAAGGTGAAAATATGAACCGGGCCCACATCAATAGGCGATGGATCGTGCAGGATAGACCAGACAATATACAGCGGGTTGTCTGGTTTTATCTCGACAGGATCCAATATATTATGGAACAACACGATTAAAATACCGATGGCCAAGACCGCATTTTTATTGAGCCATATCAAGCCCGAAAGTATCACCATGCACAACCCGATAGCCCAGATTACCTGAAACATGAAGGACGAGTTCAGGAATATATTGAAGGTCCAGCCCACTCTCACCACGGTTACTTCCAATAACATAAGCCAAATACCGCGCGTGAAAAGAAAAAAGAACAATTCTTTTTTGTCTTTCTTGTTTCCATATAAAAATGCGGAAGTGCCGGAAAGCATCACAAAAATAGGCGCGCAAAAATGGGTGATAAACCGAGTGAAAAACAAAAAAGGCGTGGTTGTTTCCGGATCCATTGGGTCACCACCCATGGCGTTGAAATGGAAATAATCGCGTGTATGGTCCAAGGCCATCATCACCATCACCAATCCCCTGACTATGTCAATGGATTCGATGCGCCGGCTTGTTATATTGGGAGAAATGCTGTTTGCCATAATTCTGAATAAATATAGGCACGAAAGATAATCTTGGTTAAAAAATGTAAATAATATCTTTTTGTATAATCCGTTCGCGTTAGTCCTGTACATTAATTCCTAACATCATGCACATTGGACTACAATTTCTTCTATTGCTTGCCTTGCAGTCGTCGCCTCATTCATCCGTATTATTTGACGATGCATTGGCTAAAAAACAGATTACGGCTTCTGCACAGGCAAACCAAAACACTACGCATTACCAACAGCCCGTGTTGGTGAAACTTAAGAATATAACGGCGGAAGCCATTACGGTGGAATTACCGGTAGGCAGATATTTCCAAAGCTCCGATACCACCGACCAGAATTTTGTTTCCACCGAGCCATTGATGGTTTCATTGTCTCCGGGGCAAACGTTGGAGATGCCCGTCTCGGCTATGTGCGTAAACCATAGTAAGGCATCGCCGCAAAGTGGACAGGCTTATGCTATTAAAAAGCCGGCGAATAGTAAGTTGTTGAGTACGGCCAAATATATCCACCAGAATAAGCTTTATTCTTCTTATTTGGGCCAAACGGTGATGTGGTGCGTAAGTGATGATGAACCACTGGAATCCGTGATCGGTTACGAAGACGAAGATGTGCATGGTGCCGTTCAGTTTTTGGCTACGTTATTAAATAAGGCAGTGCCGAAACCACCGGCTCCGGATGATTATCTACGTAACCCCAGGGCGAAACCGAAAAAAGAAATCGGCGGCGATTTTGAATTCCGCTTTTCGAGCCCTAAAGCGGTTCACATAGCCATGTTTGACGAAAATAACATTGCAGTCCGGGAATTATATAACAACCCGGCCGAACCGGCGGGAGAACACAAGGTAGATTTTGTGTTTGACGGTTCCGTATATAACAACGGAACGTACTATGTGCGCTTTCTATGCGACAACCGGATTTTGATGGAGCACCAACTAGATTTATGATACTTTTTCTTCCTTCAAAAAGTATCTGTCAAAAATGAACGGGCCGAATGGAATAATGGAAGCAAGTGTGGCCAGCACAATTAATTTAAAAGACCAACGGTTGGCAATGGCAGTTTCCAGCATAATGAAAATATATAACACGAAAAGAAGGCCGTGTACCCATCCCGGATATTTTACCGCTTCGGGAATGCCGCCTATGTATTTGATGGGCATGGCCACGAAGAACAACAGAAGGGCAGAAACGCCTTCAATAAAACTGATGATGCGGAAGCGTCCCAACGAAGTGCTGAATGTATATTTTGACATAATACGCCGTTATATTTTTTGCAAGATTACGAAATAAGCGGCATCAAAAAAGGGATCCAAATTTTAGATCCCTTTTTTTGTAGAAGATATATAACGGCATCCCGCCGTGAAAATGTAATCTTAGTAGTTGCGGTTGTATCCGCCACGATCACGGTTTCCACCGCCACCGCCGCCGAAGTTTCCACCGCCGCCACCGCTGTTGCGGTCAAATGAACGACGAGGACGATCGGAAGACTCGGTACGTGGACGAGCTTCGTTAACCGTTAAAGGACGAGTCATGAATTCTTGCTCGTGCAAGGCCTCGATTGCTGCTTTACCAGCTTCTTCTTCCATTTCAATAAATCCAAATCCACGGGATTTGCCGGTAAATTTATCAATCATGATCTTAGCTGATGAAACCTCTCCGTAAGTAGAAAAAAGTTCCGCTAAATCTTGCTCAGTAGCCCTGTGGCTGATGTTGCCTACGTAAATTGTCATAGATGCAGGTGTGTATTTGTAATTAAAAAGTTAACTGGATTGGATTCGATTATTCGGTATACAACTGTAAGCCTTTGGCGAAGTGGAGAATATGATATATTGTTTGTATCCTTTTATAATAACCGTAGCGGAAAATTTACCGCATTTCATCAAAGGTAGCTAAAGATTCGTAACTACAAAATACAAGCTTTCGATTTTTTGGAGTAGATGATTTAAGTAATTGATTTAAAGTGTAAAAAAATACAATATGCCTTCAAAATAGCCCGTAACTGACTGAAAATGATAAATCCATTCCATAAATTTTGTTATGGCTGCATACTATTCTAAAGTTCGTAGTTATATCCCTAATATTTAAGATAAGATGAAAGATAAACGGAGAGAAGCGGATAACTTCTCTCCGTAGGGCTGGCTGGCCGATATTTTAATTATTCTTTAGCTTTATATGGTAAAATTCTTCACCACTATAAAATGAAAGTCTCATTTGAACGGTGCAAATATTTTAACTTATTGAAAAATAAACAAATAGAATGGGATGATGCTCGAATAGCTAAAAGCTATTCTTTTTAAGAATCAGATAGATAATTTTGATATTAGGCTAAATCGGCCAATGTTTTTCCTTCCAAAATATGTAGGGTGTGATCCCGGACCTCCTCCAGAATGGTGTGTAAACGACAATTTTCTTCATCGGGACAGTCGCTACATCTTTCGTAATAATTTAAACTTACGCAAGGAACCAAGGCAATCGGCCCGTTTACGAGTCGGATGATTTTAGCCAAGGGCACATCGGCCGGTTCCTTGATGATGTAATATCCGCCGCCTTTGCCCTTTTTGCTTCCCAAAATGCCGGCTTTCCGCAATTCCAGCAGGATATTTTCCAAAAATTTTTGGGATATGTTCCGGCTCTTGGATATTTCCTGGATTAATACAGGGCCTTCGTCCTTATGTTGGATCAGGTAGGTGAGCGCTGAAAAAGCGTATTTGGTTTTCTTGGAAAGCATGGATAGGCAAAATTAAGCAAATTAAAACGACTTAAGGTTAATGGTAAGTGATGGTGGTTTAAGATTTGGGTAATGGCATCCCAGGCATAAAAAAACCTGTACGGCTGTACAGGTTTTTCTTTGATATTGTCTTGGGGTGTTTATGCGTTCATCAACGTCTCAATTTCTTCTACTTCGCGAGGAATGTTGGCCATTAGGTCGATGTTTCCGTTTTCAGTCAAGAGAATGTCATTCTCTATACGGATGCCCAAGTTTTCTTCCGGAATATAAATGCCGGGTTCGCAGGTGAACACGTGTCCGGCTTTCATCGGAAAATCGCGGTTGCCCACATCGTGCACATCCAATCCCAAAAAGTGTGACGTGCCGTGCATGAAGTATTTTTTATATAAAGGGAACGCCGCATTTTGTTTGGCCACGTCGTGTTTATCGATGAGCTTAAGGTCAATCAATTGTCCTTCCATGAAACGGCCTACTTCGCGTTCATAATCCACGTAGATGGTTCCGGGTTTCAGCATGCCGGTGGCGTGTTTCATGACGGCCAATACTGCGTTGTATACGTCTTTTTGCCGTGGTGTAAAACGCCCGCTTACGGGAATGGTACGGGAAAGGTCGCTGGCGTAATTGCCGTATTCGCAACCAAAATCCATCAACAGGATATCGCCGGCTTTACACTCCTTGTTGTTGGCGTTGTAATGCAATACACAAGAACTGGCCCCGGATGCGATAATAGGGTTGTATGCATGTCCGTTGGCACGGTTACGGATAAATTCGTGGATGATTTCTGCCTCGATTTCATATTCGAAAACACCCGGCTTGGTAAAGCCCAACACACGGCGGAATGCTTTTTCCGTAATGTCGCAGGCCTGCTGCATAATTTCTACCTCGATGCTGTGCTTTACGGATCGTAATTCGTCCATGATGGGGCCGAGGCGTTTATAAGTGTGTGTGGCGAATTTGCTTTGCAAATCGGACAACATACGCAGGTCGCGGTTATCGGTTTCGATATCCGCGCGAATGTTTTCGTTGAGGTTAATGTAGATGTTCTCGTTACGGAGAATGAGTTCGCGCATCACTTTTTCAAATTCGTGTTCCCAAAAAATCATCTGGATTCCGGAAACGCGTCGTGCATCTTCTTTCGTGTATTTGTAGCCTTCCCATACGGCCAAATGTTCATTGGTTTCGCGGATGAATAGGATTTCGCGGAAACTTTCTTTGTATGCATCCGGACAAATGACCAAGATGGTTTTTTCCTGGTCGATGCCGCTGAGCCAAAACAAGTCGCTGTTCTGGCGGAAGGTGAAGTAGCTGTCGCCGTTACGCGGGTATTCGTCGTTGGCGTTGTAAATGGCCACGGAGTTTTTCTCCAATTTGGCCGCCAAGCGTTTGCGATTCTCTATAAACAGGCGGGTTTCCACCAAATCATAACGGTTGTTCATCTTGTGATGCTTTAAATTTGAAGGGCAAATATAGGGATTATGATGTGCTGATGCGAAATGTGCTGATTGGTGAACCAAGCGGGGTGATGTATACGATATGCTTAAAACCGGGCGAGGGCGATACATAACCCAAAAACCTTTTTGTATCTTCGCGAATTATGAACGAAGGCATCCAGACACCACCCGACAGCGAGATATTAT
>Ga0247814_10000168_pt1 | contig 62752 bp, 54 predicted proteins | sample UWRJL179409R1_FD_179947 | JGI IMG/M metagenome (GOLD analysis project Ga0247814, IMG submission 179947) | Plant litter microbial communities from Arlington Agricultural Research Station in Wisconsin, United States - UWRJ-L179-409R-1 | ecosystem: Environmental > Terrestrial > Plant litter >... | reverse complement strand
CGGCAGGTTCGTCATCTTCGTGGCGCTCGGCATCGTGCCGATCGTCTACTTCAATGACCCCCGGGTCGCTGGGTGGTGGCTGCTTCTGCTGCTTGTGCTGTGCATCGTCGACCTCGCGATTGCAGGCTCCCCGAGAAAGCTCGCGCTTCAGCGCGAGCTGCCGGGGGCGCTGCGGCTTGGCGAGTCAACATCCGCCCGTCTTCTCATCACGAACGCCGGGCGACGTCGTGTTCGCGGCATCGTGCGGGACGGCTGGCAGCCCTCCGCGGGGGCAGGCCCGCGCACGCAACGCATCTCGGTGCCCGCGGGTGAACGGCGCGCGATCACTACGGCTCTCACGCCGTTTCGTCGCGGCGACCGGCGAGCCCACCACGTGACCGTGCGGTCGTTCGGGCCGCTCGGGCTCATCGCTCGACAGGCGAGCATCGCCGCCCCCGGCTCGATCAAGGTGCTGCCGCCCTTCAACTCACGCAAGCACCTGCCGTCGCGTCTCGCACGCCTTCGCGAGCTCGACGGGGCCACCAGCGTCATGGTGCGCGGCCAGGGCACCGAGTTCGACAGCCTGCGCGACTACGTGCGGGGCGACGACGTTCGGTCCATCGACTGGCGCGCCACGGCACGGCGTAAGGATCTCGTCGTGCGCACCTGGCGACCAGAGCGCGACCGTCGGGTCGTCATCATCATCGACTCCGGCCGAACCGCGGCTGCCCGCATCGAGAACGAGCCTCGGCTCGACACCGCCTTCGAGTCGGCACTGCTGCTCGCTGCCCTCGCCACCAAGGCGGGCGACCGGGTCGACCTCATCATCTACGACCGACGCGTGCGCGGACGAGTGCAGGGCGCGACCGGACCAGAACTGCTCAACCGCATGGTGACGAGCATGGCCACGATCGACCCAGAGCTCATTGAGATGGACTGGACGGTCGTGCCGAGCCTGGTGCGCTCCGTCACCTCTAGCCGCGCCCTCGTCGTGCTCTGCACCTCGATCGACGCCCCCGGCGCCAGTCGCGGGCTGCTCACCGCGCTGCCGGAGCTAGCGAAGAAGCACCTCGTGGTCGTCTCGTCGGTCACCGACCCGTCGGTTCTGTCGACGGCTGCCCTCCGTCAGGACCGTCGCGAGGTCTACCTTGCGGCCTCCGCCGAGCGCGCGCTGCTCGATCAAGCGCGGGTCAGCGCGGCCATTCGACAGTCGGGTGCGGATGTCGTCACCGGCTCCCCTGCCGACCTTCCGCCCGCTCTCGCCGATCGCTATATTGCGCTAAAAGCCGCCGGACGCTTGTAACCCACCCCCGCACCTCCACTAGCTTGGGGGAATGGCTAAAACTACCGAAACCGCAGACACGACGACCGCAACCCCCTCTCTCATCTCCGCGCTGATCGCGGAGGCATTCGGCACCTTCCTCCTGGTGTTCGGCACCATCGGCACGGCGATCTTCACCGGAGATGCCTTCAAGGTGGCACTGGCCATCGGCCTCACGGTGCTCATCGGCATCTTCTCGGTCGGCCACATCTCTGGCGGCCACTTCAACCCCGCGGTGACCCTCGGGCTCACCCTCGCCGGCCGCTTCGGCTGGTCGCGAGTGTGGCAGTACGTCGTCGCGCAGCTGGTCGGCGCGGTGCTCGCGGCGAGCATCCTGTTCCTCATCGCGACGACCGCCGCCGACGGATTCGCGCGCGAGGCAGCCAAGGGCGGCTTCGCCTCGAACGGCTTCGGCGAGCACTCCGGCCTCGAGGTCGGGCTCATCGGCGTCATCGTCACCGAGGTGCTCATCACCGCCGTGTTCCTCTGGGTCATTCTCAGCGTGACCGACTCGCGCAACTCGACCGCGTTCGCCGGCATCATCATCGGCCTCACGCTGACGCTGCTGCACTTCGTGGCGATCCCGATCGACAACGCGTCGCTCAACCCGGCCCGCTCGATCGCGACCGCCATCTACGGCGGACCGGATGCGCTGGCTCAGCTGATCGTCTTCATCATCGCTCCGCTGCTCGGTGCCGCAATCGCCGGCCTCACCTACAAGCTGCTGTTCGCCCGCGAGGTCACCGCGTAGCCTCTCGCCTCACCGGATCGGCCGTCAGCTCTCGCTGGCGGCCGTTCTCTTTGGGTGCCGCGATTATTGGATGGGCGGCTAGCCCGCGACGATCTGCTTCGCCCCTGCCTCGAACTCGTCGAGGTCGCCGGTCTGGCCGGCGCGGTAAGCCCGACCGCCGAGAATCCACTGGTAGGCGAGGAAGGCCAGCAGAGCGACCGTTCCGATGCCGATCTTGATCGGCCACGGCCACTCCTGGCGGGTGACGAAGCCCTCGATGATGCCGCTGACGAAGAGCGCCATGACGAGGCCGATGGCGACGGTGATGAGTGACCTGCCGCCCGCGGCGAGGGAGGCCGCGCGGGTCTGCGCCCCCGGGACCACCCACGACCAGAAGATCGCGAGGCCCGCGGCTCCGGCGACGAAGATGGAGTAGAGCTCAAGCTGGCCGTGCGGGGCGATGTAGAGGAAGAAGACATCCAGTCGGTCGTACTCGTTCATGACGGCCGCGATCTGGCCCATCATCGAGGCGTTGCTGAAGATGATGTAGAGCGGGTAGACACCGGTGACCCCGAAGGCGACGCACTGCGCAGCAAGCCAGGCGTTGTTGGTCCAGACGAAGCTGGTGAACGACGTGCCGGAGTGGTCGGAGTAGTAGTTGACGAAGTCCTCCTTCGCATACTGCTCGAGCTGGCTGTTCGATCCGATCGTGGCCAGAACCCGCGGGTCGTTCGTCGCCCACGCGTAGTACAGCGCCGCAATGACGACTGTCGCGAGGGTGAGCGCAAGGCTCAGCCAGCGGATGCGGTACAGAGCCGCGGGAATCGCGCGCAGAAAGAACTCGGGCATACGGCTCAGCACGTTCGCCGGGGTGCCGGTGAAACGCAGTCGCGCCCGCGACAGGTAGAGCGACAGTCGGTCGCCCTGCAGAGACTGACCGGCCGTGCTGCGGATCGCACTCAGCTGAGCCGCCCCCGACTGGTAGCGGTCGATGAGCTCGTCGGCCTCATTGCCAGAGAAGTGCCCCTTCTTGCCCAGCTGGGCAAGGCGCTCCCACTCATCGCGATGTGCGGCTGTGTATGCGTCGATATCCATCTGATTAGATGATGGCATGGCCACGCTCTCCCCCACAGACTCCGTGGATTTCGATGAGCAGAATGACGAACTGATCACCGGCGAGGCGGTCGCCCTTGACCTGCGGCCGGCGGGGTTCATCCTGCGCGCCGGAGGCGCTGCGATCGACTTCATCGTCTACTTCGGCGGCTACTTTCTCGGCCTGTTCATACTGTTCAGCGCGAGCATCAGCCTGCGCCTCGACGAGGCAATGTTGCAGGCCATCTCGATCGCCGGTCTCGTGCTGTTCATTCTCGTGATCCCGATCACCGTCGAGGTGCTCTCGCACGGCAAGAGCCTCGGCAAGCTCGCGGTCGGCGCTCGCATCGTGCGCGACGACGGGGGTGCCATCGGCCTGCGGCACGCAGCCATCCGCGGCATCACAGCGGTGCTTGAGATCTACATGACACTCGGAGGCGGCGCCCTGCTCATCGGCCTGTTCAACAGTAGGGCGAAGCGCCTCGGTGACCTGCTCGCTGGCACCTACAGCCAGCACGAGCGGGTTGCGCAGATCGTCACCCCGGTCTACGGCGTGCCACTGCCGCTCGTCGAGTGGGCGAAGACCGCCGACGTCGCCCGCATGCCCGATGCCCTCGCGCGGCGCATCGCCCACTACCTCGCTCAGGCGCGCGGGCTCAGCCCCGAGACCCGGGTGCGCCTTGGCCGCCAGCTGGCGAACGAGGCGTCGATCTACGTGTCTCCGTTGCCGGTGGCGGATGCCGAGCTGTTTCTCGCGGCCGTCGCCTCGCTACGCCGCGATCGTGAGTTCGCGGCCCTGCAGCTGCAGCAGCGCAGGCTTGAGCAGCTGAAGCCGGTGCTCACCGGCCTGCCGCACCGCTTTCCAAACCGCTAGGCGCGGATAAGCGCGAGCACGGCGTCGCGCACACGCTCCATCTCGGCGAGCGTGCCGGCCTCGACGTTGAGTCGCAGCAGCGGCTCGGTGTTCGAGGGGCGCACGTTGAACCACCAGAACGGCTCGTCCTGATCGGTCACGCCGGTGATGGTCAGGCCGTCGAGCTCGTCGAGCTCGCCAACGCCCGTGTACGCCTTGATGATGCGCTCGTAGGCGGCTGGTACATCGGTGACGGTGCTGTTGATCTCGCCGCTGAGAAAGTAGGGGTCGTACTCCTTCGCGAAGTCCGACAGCGGTAGGTCCTGGTGGCCGAACTCGGCGAGGAGGTGCATCGCGGCGAGCATGCCGTTGTCGGCTCCCCAGAAGTCGCGAAAGTAGTAGTGCGCTGAGTGCTCGCCGCCGAAGATGGCACCGGTTTCGCGCATCTTGTCTTTGATGAGTGAGTGGCCGACGTTGGTACGCACGGCGATGGCGCCGGCGGCCTCGATCGTCTCTGGCACGATGAGCGAGGTGATGAGGTTGTGCAGCACGACGATGTCACCCTCGGGCTGCGATGCACGCACGCGCTGGATCTCGCGCAGGGCGACGATGGCCGCGACCGCGGAGGGGGTGACGGCCTGGCCGAGGTTGTCGACGACGAAGCAGCGGTCCGCATCCCCATCGAAGGCGAGGCCGAGGTCGGCCCCGTGCTCGACGACGGCCTTCTGCAGGTCGACGATGTTGGCGGGCTCGAGGGGGTTGGCCTCGTGGTTGGGGAAGGTGCCGTCGAGCTCGAAGTACATCGGGATGATCTCGATCGGCAGCGCGGGCAGCCCCGCTGCGGTGCCGAGCACGGCCGGCACGGTCATGCCGCCCATGCCGTTGCCGGCATCAACGACCACACGAAGCGGGCGGATGCCGCTCAGGTCGACAAGCTCGCGCAGCTTCGCCGCGTAGTCGGCCAGCACGTCCAGCTCGCGATACTCACCCTGCAACTCGACCGGCTCGATCCCGGCCTCGAGATAGGCGATGGCACGGTCCCGAATGGCAAACAGTCCGGTGTCGGCACTGATGCCCTGAGCACCGGCGCGGCTGAACTTGATGCCGTTGTAGGTGGCCGGGTTGTGCGACGCGGTGAACATCGCGGCCGGGGCATTGAGCGAACCAGAGGCGAAGTAGGTCTCGTCGGTCGAGCAGAGGCCGATTGAGACGACGTTCGCGCCGCGGGCCTGAGCGCCGCGGGCGAAGGCGTCCTTGAAGACGGGGGACGAGTCGCGCATGTCATGGCCGACCACGACATCCGATCCCGCAGCGCCGATCTCGTCGACGAAAGCGGCGGCGAGGGCGGTGACGACCTCGGCGGTCAGCTGGCTTCCGACGAGCCCTCGAACGTCGTAGGTCTTGACGAAATCAACAAGGTCGTGCGGTGAAGTCATGCATCCAAAACTACATGACGGATGACCTGCCACCCCTGCGGCACCGAGAGCCTCTCGGCGTGCTTGGGGCACAGGTCGTAGCTGTGCGGCTCGAAACTGCGGCTGAGAGGCCCGAGAACGGCCATCGAGTCGGCGTAGACATAGGTGAGCGTGGCGACGGCGTCGGCATTGCACGCCACCTTGCTGCAGGGTCTGTCGCTCATCGGATTCAGCCTAGAGCGCGCGACTACAATCGGGGGTATGGCACGCTCGCGACGCAGTTCGGCTTCGGTGCCAACCCGGGCGGGCTACCGCGACCGGCATGGCCGGGGAATCCGCGCCGCTGTGACCGGGCCGCACCTTCCGCTGCTGCGCAGCCGCGCCGACCTGTTCGACATGACAGTGGCATCGACGGCGGAGTACCTCAAGGACGTCTGGCCAGACGAGCTGGCATCCGTCACCTTCGAAGTGGCTGGCCTGCCGGCCGAGCTCGGCGGTGCGCCCGGCCTCGACCGCTGGCGCGTGTTCGCCGAGGAGCGCAGGGTTGTGCTCTACCGACTGCCGATCGAGCGGCTGTCGCGGCTGCACAAGTACGACGAGCCGCACCGCCGCATGATGGTCGAGTCATGCGTGTTTCGCGCGGTCGCCGAGCTTCTCGGCAAAGACCCGTGGGATCTCGCGCCAGAGCGCTTTCGCCACTTCTAGCGGGGGAACACCGTGACCGGCGCCTCACCGCTGGCGCCAGAGGCGAGCAGGTAGCTCGCCAAGCGGCCCGGAGCCGCCGCGCTTATGCTCGCGTAAAGGCCGGCGGTACCGCCAAGGGCGAGCGCGTCGTCGGTGGCCAGCTCGACGGTGACCGCGGCGCCCGCGGGCACGCTGAGACTCTCTGTGCCGACCGTGACCGTCACGGCGGACTCCCCGGGGTTGACCAGGTGCAGGCTCGCTCCGTCACCGTCGACAACGGATGCGAACACCGATTCGCCGAGCACCGTCGCCGCGGCGAACCAGGCAAGGTCACTCGCTCCCGCCGGAGTCGAACCGACCTTCACCGCTGCGACGGTCGACACCCGCATCGCGGCGACCACTGGAACGCTCGTCTCAACCACGACGGAGTAGCTGCCGTCGACGAGGCCCTCGACGGGAATGTCGGTGACGACCCCTGGGTCGAGCGCGACCTCGAAGGAGGCCCCGGTGAGGGCGGCGTCCTCTGGGATGATGCGCACCGTGGCCTGAGCCGCGGCATCCCCGGGCACGTAGGCCCGCAGCACGGTGTCGAGGTCGGCGAAGCCTTCCTCGCCGAGTCGGCCGGCGACGGCCTCCGCATCCCGCACGTGCACGCCGGGAATGACAGTGGTGGTGTCGGGCGCCGCGGTCGTGCCGACAATGTCGACGCCGCTCGGCTCGATGCCTCGCACGATCGCCTCCTGCAGGTTGGCGACCACCGGGCCACCCTGACTGGTGATGTGCAGAGCGAGCGACGTCAGGCCGGGGCCGAACCCCGCAAGAGACACCACGCGCTGGCTATTGGCCGCGATGACAAGGCCGGTGAGACCGGGCGCTTCGACCGGGCCGTCGTTCGAGAACAGCTCTATGGCAACGGTGGAGTCGACGGTGCCCGGGTTGGCGAGGGTGAGCAGTGTCGTGCGTCCGACCGCGGTGGAACCGCCCACGAGCCAGCTATCGCTGCTCGGCAGTGCACAGGCAGCAGCGGCGAGGCCGCGGTAGTCGTCGCGGTCGACGGTTTGGTACTGGGCGCCGGCGATGCTGGCAGCGCTGTCCGCTGGCGCGGTGACAAGGGTGGGGTATCCGTCGGCATCGGTGTCGGCGGTGGTCTGCCGCAGACTCGTGCTCTCGAAGCTACCGGTGCTCGCAGAGAGTGAGAGCACCGGCTGGCCGATGGGCGAGGCCACCGAGGCGTTCTGGCCGCCTGTCTCACCGAGCTGCAAAACCGCTCCGGGGCAAACGAGCTGCTTGGCCGCGGGCTCGGGGGTGACCGAGAGACTCGCCGGGCTGCGCTCGACCGAGGGAAGGGGCAGCAGTGCCGCTGCAGCAATAGTTGCCGCTGCCACGGCAATACCGACGACTCCCGCGACCACACGGGAGGTGACAATGACGACGCGCTCAGGCACTCTCGTCCTCCTCGAAGGTATCGGCGGGGTTCTCGTCGCCGGCAGACGAGGCAACCGGGCGACGACGGATTCCGGTCGGGATCGCCAGCAACGCGGCCGCCCCGAATACCACGCCCATGATGATCAGCTGCGGGGGCTCCGCCGGAGTCTCGCTGACATCGGTCACCTCGCCGGTGTAGCGCCACAACGACCCGAAGGCCGTCTCACCGATCGAGACGAACTGGTCGTTGGAGTCGAGGGCGTCAGCGGCGCGCAGACGCGCAGCCGACGCAGCACCGGGTGCGGCTTGCGGAATCAGCACGAACGAGACGCCCGTGCTCTCGAGAACCTCCCCAACATCGAGGCCGCTGCGCGCGACGAGGTTGCCCGTGAGCAGGCCAACCTGCGCGTCGACGGCAGCGATGTCGGTGGCGCGCAGCGTCGACTGCTCGTCGAGCGCGGTGCCGGCGCCGCGGTGCACGGCGGCAGCCCACGAGCCATCGGGCTGGGCGGTGAGCTCGAGAGTGCCGATCGCGGGTCTCGTGACCGACTGGGCGGTGACGAAGGCGGGAAGCATCCGTCCGTTGGTCTCGACGACCGCCGTCGCGCCGAGCAGCGGAGCCACAACGAGCGGTGCTGCAAGCACGACCGAGCCGGCAATTGCGAGCAGGGCGGGCAGCACGACAGCAGAGGCGAGAGCCTCGAGCGCGACCACCGCTGCGCCCAACAACCCGAGCCAGTAGACGCTCAGGGCAGAACCGGGCCAGATCGGGGTCGTCGCCGAGCCGACGTGACCGAGCTCGAGGTGGGCGCCGACGACGGCCGTCACGAACCCGAGAAGGGCGAGGGCAAGTAGCGGAATCGCGCGCCGAGAACCGGGCAGAAAGACCGCGAGCACCGCGAGAGCAGCCAACGGAGCCAGCAGCGCCGCAACGATGATCAGAGCAGCGCCCCCCGGCAGCCCGAGAGCCGTGGCAATCGCCAGCCAGCCGTTGGTTCCACCCGCTGGTGCACCGAGGGCCAGCTGCCAGCCGGATGCCGCCCCGAACAGCGACGAAACCCCCGGGTCAGCCAGCACTGCAATCGCGCTGCCCCGCCCGACCTGGGCGATGACGAGCGGCGCGAAGAGCACCGCGGCCGGCACCGGGATCACCCAGGTGCGGTACAGCGACCGCGGGTTCGCGACCGCCCATGCCAGCCAGCCGGCGAGCAGCACGGGGGCAAGCACCGGAGCGCTCGCCACGGTGACGGCGAACAGCAGCGCGGCCGCCCCCGCAGCCGACCAGCTGCGTGCCGCGTTGACAATCGCGAGCACCAACCACGGCAGCGCAAGGTGGGCGATGACGGCCCCGAGGTGGCCGCCGTGCAGCGAGCCGAGAAATGGCGGCGCCAGCGCCCAGAGCACAGCAGCGACCGCGGGTGCCCAGCCCCGGGTAGAGAACCGCGCCGCGCAGGCCCACGCGGCGAGCGCGGCGAGCGGCAGGGCGAGGAGGTATAGGGCGACGACGCTCGAGGTGGGCGACCAGAAGGTGAGCGAGCCGAGCAGGGCAAGCACCCACGAGAAGGGGTCGGTGGTTGCGGGGTTGGCCCAGAGCTCGGCGACGGTGCCGCTCAGCGGCGCGAGGGAGCCGCCCGCGAGCGCCGTCGCATTGAGGTACGACCCGAATCCGAGGATTCCGGCAGCAGAGAGCAGGATTACCACCCACGCTCCCCCGGCGGCGAAGAACCCGGGGCGAGGCACAGCGGCCTCGGACGAGCCTGTGACGACCGATGCGCGGTTGGCTGCAAGTTCGCGCGCCTGGCTGGGCTGCACCCGCAGCGGCGCGACCGCCGCCCAGCCCAGCGACCGCGACCGTGCGAGCGCGCGGCGGGCCGGGGCGATGCGCGCAGAGAACGCCGTACTGAAGGCGGCACCGAGCTCACCCCCGATGCGACCCGGGTGCTTGGCCGCAAGCTGCCAGAGCGACCGGATGACGGCGAGAGGCACCAGCGACACCCAGTGCAGCGGCACGGCCACCGCTGGTGCGTACACGAGCCTGCGGTGCAGCTGCGCAGCCCGTGCCGCCGAGAAGCGCGGGGATACCGCATCGCTGGCGACCCGCGCCGAGGGAACCGCGACCACCCGGTGCCCGGCAAGACGCGCGCGCACACAGAGGTCGAGAGCGGAGTCGACGGTGGGCAAGCCCGGGTCGAAGCCGCCGAGGGCTGCGAACACGGTGCGGCGCACGAGCACACCGCCCGCGGCGACGGCGAGCAGATCGCTGCTGCGGTCGTGCTGCGCCTGGTCAAGTTCGTTGCTGACCAACTGCACCGAGGCGCCGCCGGTCGTCATCGACTCGCCAAAGGCCGCGATCACGTCGGGGGTGTCCCAGCGCATGAGCTTGGGGCCGGCGATGGCAACCGAGGGGGCGATCTCGACCGCTCCGAGGAGGTGTTTGAGGGCATCCGGCTCTGGGGCATTGTCGGCGGCGAGCAGCCACAGCCACTCGTCGTCAGAGACGGCTGGGCCGATCGCCTGCACCGCCTGGCTCACGGCAGAGCCGAAGCTCGAGCGCGCCGATGCCGAGACGAACTGGGTGGGCACGGCGCTCATGAGCAGCTCGGCAGAGCTGTCACTTGATGCGGTGTCTACAGTGACGAGGGCGTCAGGAATACGGGTCTGCGCACGGATCGCCGCGATGGTGCGCTCCAGATACGGCGCCCCGTTTCGGGCGACCAGTACCGCTGTAACCCGTGCCTGCATCTAATGCAGACTAAGCGCGCTTGCGGAGCTTTCTGCGCTCTCGCTCGGAGAGTCCGCCCCAAATTCCGAAACGCTCGTCATTCTCGAGGGCGTACTCGAGGCAGTCGTTGCGAACCTCGCACGACGAGCAGATCTTCTTCGCGTCGCGGGTCGAGCCGCCCTTCTCCGGAAAGAAGGCCTCTGGGTCGGTCTGCGCGCAGAGCGAGTCGGCCTGCCACGCAAGGGCATCGTCCGCAGCCGTCGGCTTGCGCATGCCCGGAACGCCGAGGGCGACCGGATCGACGAACCAGTTCTCTGGCACCGAGTTGGTGTAGCCGGACGCGCGGTACTCGCTGTTCGTCATGCGTCCCGGCCCCTCTCGCTCAGTCGACCGACTGAATGCGCTAGGGATAATTACACCGGTGTAGTTAGCCGCAAGTCAAGTCGTTGATCATAAAACCTTCGACTCGCGAATGAGGGATGCCCACCCCGGCGTGTTGAAAGAGTTACGAACCTGATGGTCGGCTGAATGCGCTTGGCAGAAACTCTTTGTCTTGGCAGATTCTGCCAAGCATGGCAGGATGAGCGCATACACACTATTCCTGCCAAGGAGCCCGCATGCTGAAGAAAGTCGTTTTGCTCGCCCTCCCCGGAGTCGCCCCGTTCGAGTTCGGCGTCATCTGCGAGGTCTTCGGCATCGACCGCTCCGCCACAGGCGGGCCATGCTTCGATTTCACCATCGCCACCGCCGACCCCGGGCCGGTGCGCACCAGCCTCGGCTTCACCCTGAACATCACCGACGGGCTCGATGTCGCCGCCGACGCCGACCTCGTCGCCGTGCCCGCCCACGAGATCACCGGCATCGACCCGCGCTACTTCGAGGTCATCCGCGCCGCAGAAGCCCGCGGCGCCTGGGTGCTCAGCGTCTGCAGCGGGGCCTTCGCCCTCGCCCAGGCCGGCGTTCTCGACGGCCGCCGCGCCACCACCCACTGGATGCACACCGACCGCCTTGCCCGGCAGTTTCCGAACACCGTCGTGGATGCCGACGTACTTTTCGTCGAAGACCGCAAGGTAGTCACCAGTGCCGGCACCGCCGCGGGCATCGACGCCGCGCTGCACATCGTTCGCAAGGAGTACGGGGCCGCGGCCACCAACGTCATTGCTCGCCGCATGGTCGTGCCGCCGCAACGCGACGGCGGCCAGTCGCAGTACATCGACACCCCCGTGCAGGAGTGCGCGAGCGACTCGTTCTCGCTCGTCGCCGAGTGGATGCTCGAGAACCTTGCTGCTGACCTCACCGTCGACCAACTCGCCCGCAAGGCGCTCATGTCGTCGCGCACCTTCGCACGGCGCTTCCGCGCCGAGATGGGAACCACCCCGGCTGCGTGGCTCAACCGGCAGCGCATCATCCGCGCGCAGCAGTTGCTGGAGGAGACGGACTTCGGCCTCGAGAACATCGCACAGCAGACCGGCTTCGGCACGGCGGCCGTCATGCGCCACCACTTTCTCAAGGTGCTGCAGACCACCCCGACGATGTACCGCCGCACGTTTGGAGCTCGGCAGAGCGCCTAGCCGCGCGTTGCGATGAATAGCTCGCCGCTGCCCCTAACCGTCACGGTCGACTCGTCCGCGATGTAGACCGACTCACCTCGCGGCAGATCGTGGTCTCCGAGGGTAAAGGCTCCAGACGCGCATAGAGCGATGGCTTCACTCGACAGTGTCACGGTTGCGTCCTCGGTGACGTGCAGCAGCGCGAAGTCAGAGAGCGGACGGTAGGTATCGACACCCGCGACCGACACCGGCTCAAGGTACGGCACGGGCAACGGGGTGAAGTCGAGCACACCGAGCAGCTCAGGCACGTCGACGTGCTTCGGCGTCAGGCCACCACGAAGCACATTGTCAGAGGCGGCCATCAACTCGATGCCGAGACCCTCGACGTAGGCATGGATGTTGCCAGCCGGCAGAAACAGCACCTCCCCCGGCTGCAGCTCGGCGAGGTTGAGCATGAGGCTGATCGCGATGCCGGGGTCACCCGGGTACGCGGCTGCGAGCTCGCCGATGAGCGTGTAGTGCGGCCCGTCGACGAGGGCGGCGGCATCCGTCAGCGAGACCAGCAGCTCGTCGACACCCGGGCCGCGCGAGAGCAGCCATTCAAAGACGGCGCGGATGTCGTTGTCGTCGCCAAGGCGGTCCAGCCAGCCGTTGAGGGGCGCATCCCCCGGCGCTGCGCCCAGCAGCCGCTCGATGGCCGCGCCCGTCTCTGAGGCCGGGCGAAACCCGCACAGCGCGCGAAACGGCGTCAGCGCGAAGATGATCTCCGGCTTGTGCAGCTCGTCTTTGTAGTTGCGGTTCGGGGCGTCAAGCGGCACCCCAGCGGCGTTCTCTCGCGCGAAGCCCTCGACCGCCTGCGCGATCGTCGGGTGCGCCTGCAGCGACAGCGGGGCCGCGGCGGCGAGCACCTTGAGCAGAAACGGCAGGGTCGTTACGTCGGCAAGGCTGCCGGAGGTCGTCTGCGACGGGGAGCCCGGGTGCGTGCCAAGCCAAATCTCAGCCTGGGGGGCACCGGTGATCGGAGTGCCGAGCAACTCACCGATAGCGGTTGCGGAGCCCCACGCGTAGTCGCGCGGGGTATTGGTGATGGCTACAAACATCCGACCGTCCTGTTGATGAGCGTTAGACCAAAGTACCAACCGGGTCGCCGGGCCCCGAATGACCGCCGTAGGGTTTGGGAGGATTCCGACAAAGCAATGGAGCATTCGTATGACTTTCGAGCCACTCAGCAGCGACTTCTACGGCTTCGAGGCTGGCCTCACCGATCAGGAGAAGGCGCACCTCATGCAGCTGCGCGCCTACCTCGAGGCCGAGGTCAAGCCGATCGTCAACGACCACTGGAATCGCGCGGAGTTTCCCCGCGAGATCGTCGCCGGCCTCGCCAAGCACGGGGCCACCGGGCTCTCGTGGGAAGAGACGCGCCCCTTCGAGAACTCCGCGGTCTTTCGCGGCTGGGTCGCCGTTGAACTCGGTCGCATCGACGCGAGCGTGAGCACCTACATCGGCGTGCAAAACGGCCTTGCCATGGGCGCGATCGCCGCCTGCGGCAGCGCAGAGCAGCGCGCAGAGTGGCTGCCGAAAATGAACAGCGGCGAGCTCGTCGGCGCCTTCGGGCTCACCGAGCCGCTCAGCGGCAGCGACAGCGCCCAGGGCCTTCGCACGACCGCCAAGCGCGAGGGCGACAACTGGGTGCTCAACGGTTCCAAGCGCTGGATCGGCAACGCCACCTTCAGTGACATTGTCGTCATCTGGGCAAAGGACGTCGAAGACGGACAGGTCAAGGGCTTTATCGTGCCGACCTCGACTCCCGGCTATACGGCCACCAAGATCGAGAACAAGATCGCCCTGCGCATTGTGCAGAACGCAGACATCACGCTGGACAACGTCGTGGTTCCCCACGAGAACAAGCTCGTCAACGCCAACAGCTTCAAAGACACCGCCAAGGTTCTGCGCGCGACCCGCGCCGAGGTCGCGTGGGGATCCGTCGCCGTCGCCATCGGCGCCTACGAGGCCGCGGTCAAGTACACCTCAGAGCGGGTGCAGTTCGGCAAGACGATCGACAACCACCAGCTGATTCAGGATCTGCTCGCCCGCAGCCTCGCCAACATCACCGCCTCGCTCGCGCTGTGCACCCGCGTCTCTGCGATGCTCGATGAGGGCGTGCAGGGCGACCAGCATTCTGCACTGGCCAAGATGTTCGCGACAGAGAAGATGCGCGAAACGGTCGCCTGGTGCCGCGAGGCCCTCGGCGGCAACGGCATCGTCGTCGACTACGACGTCGCCCGCTTCTTCAGCGACGCTGAGGCGCTGTACAGCTACGAGGGAACCCGCGAGATGAACGCGCTCATCGTCGGCCGTGCGATCACGGGCAAGTCGGCGTTCGTGTGAGCTTGCTGACGAATGGCCGCTCGTGCGGCTGAGGTGACGTACTCGCCGCCACTTCAGCCGGGCAGCCCACCCCATAGGGTTACTGCATGAGGTTTCTCGACCGACCCGGTTTTCGCGCGGCCTACCTCCCGTTCGTGCTGTTCACCCTGTTCGCTGGTGACGCGTGGCGCTACAGCGTCAGCTGGTGGGGTTTCGGGCTCATCGCCGTCAGCTTGACTGTCGTCGCCGCCGTCATGCTTTACCGGTCGAAGAAGCGGGGAGACTGGGCGTGGAACATGATGCCGTTCTTCCTCGCGCTCTTTCTGCTGCTCGCGACGGTATCCATCGCCTGGTCCTTCTATCGGGGGGCGAGCGCGCTAGGCCTGCTGACCACCTGGATGACGATCGCGATCGGTGTCTCTGTAGCGGTGAGCTTCACCTGGGTCGAGATTCTTCGCGGGCTCGGAATTGCCCTGCGCCTCATACTCAGCCTCTCGCTCGTCTTCGAGTTCGTCGTCTCGGCGTTCATCGGCAAGCCGATACTGCCGCTCTGGGTCGACTACGGCACTGACGACAAGCTGCCGAAGCTGCTGTATTGGTCGCGCGACCTGCTGTTCGAGGGCGGCAAGATTCAGGGCATCGTCGGCAACTCCAGCCTGCTTGCCTTCGTCGCACTCATCGGCCTCATTGTGTTCTGCCTGCAGTTCGCCTCGCGCTCGACCAGCCGCTGGCGCACCGGCTTCTGGATTCTCGTGGCAGTAGCGAACGTGGCGCTCACGCGATCTGCGACCATCACCGTTGCAATCGTGCTGCTTGTCGCCGTCGTAGCTGTCGTGCTGTTGCTGCGCCGGGTCGGCCCACGGGTCGCCGCCGCGATCTACGCCGCCGTGACCGCCCTCATCATCGGCGCGGTCGTGGTGGTCACGCAGTTCAGCTCGACCCTTCTCGGACTGCTCGGCAAGAGCGAGGACCTCACCGGTCGCCTCGACATCTGGGATGCCGTCATCACCCTCGCCCAACAGCGCCCCGCCTTTGGCTGGGGATGGGTGAGCTGGTGGGTGCCGTGGGTCGCTCCGTTCGACACCCTCGCCTTCGAGTCCGGAGTGCGCCAGCTGCACGCCCACAACGCCTGGCTCGACGTGTGGCTGCAACTCGGCATCGCCGGCCTCGTCGTCTTCGGGGCGCTGGTGCTCGGCTCGGGTATTCGCTCTTGGCAGCTCGCCACTCAGCGCGAAAGGCTGCGACTGGACGAGCCGGGCCGCTTCACCGCGATCTCGCTGCTGCCCTTGCTACTGCTTGTCGCTCTCCTGGTTCAGAGCATTGCCGAGAGCCGGCTGTTGGTGGAGTACGGGCTGTTCACGCTCGTCGTCATTGCGGTGAAGACGAAGCTGGGCGAGAGACCGGTGACGACTTAAGTGGCGCCCGCGACTCTTCGTGGCGCAGTGAGCGATTTTCTGGGGTCGCCGCGATTCACCTCTGCCCTCGCAACGGCGTCAATCGGCGCGGGGATCCTGTCGTGGGCGATCCACAACATCATCGGCTGGGCAGGACTCATCGCCATACTCAGCGCCTTGGTGCTTCTCGCCGGCGGATCCGTGTGGGCGCGACGGGAAACCCTCGAACGCACCCTGTTCGTTCCGATGTCGCTTCTCTTTTTTCTCGGCTGGGCGGTGCTCTCGCTCGTCTGGAGCCAATATCAGTGGGCAACCGTAGGCGGCCTCTCCGCGTTGGCGGCCTACACCGCACTCGCAATCTACGTGACGCTCGTGCGCGACACGATTCAAGTGATACGCACCTTCGGCGACGTACTGCGCTTCGTGCTTGTCGTCTCGATCACGCTTGAGGTGTTGTCTGGGTTGCTCATCGACTCCCCGATCCCTTTCCTCGGCATCGACGCACACCTCGCTCAGGGCGGCCCGATCTCTGGCCTTCTGGGCAATCGCAACGAGCTCGGATTGCTGGCAGTGATCGGTGCGGCGACTTTCGTGATCGAATGGCGCACTGTATCCATCACCCGCGGGCTGGCCATCGGTTCGCTCATCCTCGCGACGGTAACCCTCGCGCTGACTCGCTCCCCCATCGCCTGGGGGACCGCCCTCGTTGCAGTGCTGGTACTTGCCGCGCTCTACGGTCTGCGGCGCGCCCCTGCACAGCAGCGGCGCGTTCTGCATTTCGTCACACTCGGGCTGGCGATCGTTGCCGCAATCACGGCGTGGACCCTGCGAACGCCTATCATCAACACCCTCAATGGCAATGGCGAGCTCACCTACCGGCTGTCGCTCTGGCAGGAGGTCTGGACACTGCTCAAGGTGCATCCCGTCGAAGGATGGGGCTGGATCGGGCAGTGGAACGACAGCTTCGCCCCCTACGCCTCTTTCGCTCTCGGCAGCAGTCGGCCCTCGGCCTCTGCCGTCAACGCATACCTCGACGTCTGGTTCCAGCTCGGGTTCGTCGGACTGGCCATCTTTGTAGGCATGCTCGGACTCACATTCGTTCGATCCTGGCTGCTGGCCGCGCGCCAGCGCACCGTCGTATACACATGGCCCGCGGTGGTGCTCGCGGCACTGCTGACCGCGTCCCTCGCCGAGAGCGGAATCCTCATCGAGTTCGGCTGGATGATCTTCGTCATCTGCTGCGTCAACGCCTCGCAGAACCTCAGCTGGCGCAGCGCACTGCGGCGGCCGTTGGAGCAGGAGCCGCGGTAGCGCCTCCACCGCACGGGTAGGCTTGCCTCTCATGAACGGAGCCAGCACCGACTCATCCAGAGCATCGGAAATCCGCGGGAACGCTGCTGAGCTCTGGCAGTCAATCTCATCCCGATACGAGCGTTTCTCCACCCCATCCGCCAATGGCCTGCCGACGCCGCGAGCGATTCTGGTCTTTCCGGCGTTTCTGCTGCTCCTTGGAATTATCCTCGTGGCGCTGTCGGTGAATGGCTCCTCTTCGGGCGCGTTCTATGGTGCGCTGTATTCGGGCAAGGACCCAGCTCTGATCGCAGGGCACCCTCAGGCCATCCGATCAGACGAGTGGAACGTCGGAACCGCCTGGACCATCGCCCAGATCGAGCAGGGCTTTCCCGAGCGCAACGAGACCTTCCCCGGCGGTATGGACGCCGCACTCCCCTACGACCTCCCTCGCGCTGACTGGTCGGTGGCTTTCCGCCCGCACCAGATCGGCTACCTGCTGCTCGGCGCCGACCACGGCACCGCTTGGCGGTGGTGGCTGCCCGGGCTGGCGCTCATCGCTGCCGCCTACGCGTTCGCAGTGACGCTGCTGCCGCGGCGCCCGCTGGTCGCTGCAGCTCTGGCAATCGGGTTCTTCTATAGTCCCTTCTTCCAGTGGTGGTACCAGTCGTCTACCCTGTGGCCCGCGATCTGGACTCTCGCCACCATGGCTTCCCTCGTGTGGGCACTGAACTCCACACGGCGGTCTGCTCGCTGGATCTGGGCTGCGATCATCGCGTACATCACCGCGGTCATGGCCATGGGCATCTACGCGCCGTTCATCATCCCCGCCGTGCTCGTTGTCGCCTTCTTCGGTGTCGGCCTCGTCGTCGACAAGCTCCGCCGCGACATGAGCTGGCGGGATCTGCTCGGCAGGCTCGCACCAACGGCCGCGGCCGCGATCGTCGCGGGCGCGATCACCGGCGGATGGCTCGCCACGAAGGCGGCGACCGTCGAGGGATTCCTCAGCACGGTCTACCCCGGCGAGCGGCTGACCCCCACCGGCACCGGCGGCCCACTCTCGGTCGCACGCACTATTGGGTTCTCCTTCTCGCAGGCCCTCGAGTTCGGAGCGGGATTCCTCGGCATCAACTCCTCGGAGGCGTCGACTTTCTTCCTGGTCGGAGCCTTCCTGATCCCGGTCGCCCTCTACGCCATCTGGCGGGAGGCCAAGGCACGACAGGTGCTCCCCTGGGCGATGATCTCTCTGGTCGCCGTGGTGCTGGTCTTCCTCGCTTTCATGGTCGTGCCGGGCTGGGATCCTGTGGCCAAGCTCCTACTGCTTGACCGGTCGACCGCCGACCGCGTTCGTATCGGAGTGGGGCTCGCGACATTCGCCCTGCTCATCGCACTTATCCGCCACCTCGACGACGGGGGCTTCCGCGCCAGCCGTGTCGGCGCATGTGTCATCACCGGTCTCTACATTGCCTCGCAGGCAGCGTTGGCAGCAGCTGTCGTCGTGGTGGGCGGACCTGACGACCTCTGGGGAACTGCCCCTGCCTGGTGGGTCTACGCGCTGGTCTCCGGTGCAGCCATCTACCTCTTCGCGCGGCACCGCGTCGGTGGCGGCGCGCTCGCCTTCCTCACGGTCATGGTCGCCAGCTCCGTGTTCGTCAACCCGGTCTACGCGGGGGTCTTCGACCTGCGCGAGACCGCAGCCTCACGCGAGATCCGGGCGATGGATGACGACGCGACCTGGGTGGGAATCGGCGACCCCATCATCACCGCGACCCTTCTCGAGTCGGGCGTCGAGGCCTACAACGGCACCCAGGGCGCACCGTCGCTCGAGATGTGGGACGACATCGATCCCTCTGGCCGCTACGAGGACCAGTGGAACCGCATCGGAACGATCTACTGGGAGTCGCAGGAGGGTGACCCAGTGGTGACCAACCCGGCCGCCGACACCATCAGCGTGACCTTCGACGGCTGTTCGGACTTCGCGCAGGAGCATGTCGACTACGTCTTCTCCAACCGCGACATCACCGACAGCTGCCTCGACGAGGAGTCGAGCTTCGCCGCGCAAGGCAACCCGCTGGTGATCTACAAGGTGGTCGCCCCCTGATCGGCCGCCCTGCGGTTGATTGCTAGAGTTTTGACCTATGCCCCTCATCTTTGTCAACCTGCTGCAGTCAACGGGAACGAAGGGTGGCATCGAAATCTACGCGAAGGAGCTCTACTCGCACCTCGCCAAGCTCGACACCGAGTTCAGCTACGTCGGCTACGCCAGCAGCGAGCTCTACGAGAGTGATCACAGCTGGTTCCCCGGCGACGTGATCGACTCCGGCATCAGCGGCGAGAACCGTCTCACCTGGGCGCGCGGCGAGCTCTTCAGCGTGTCTCCTGCAGCCGACAGGGCGGGTGCAGACTTCATCCACGGCCCGGCGATGTTCGGGCCCATCTCGTCGCGCTTGCCCGTGGTGGTCTCGCTCCACGACATGCTCTACTTCACGCACCCCGAGCTCATGCAAACCAAGCTCTACACCGAGCCTGTTAAATGGATGGAGCGCCGCGGCGCTGCCAACGCGACCCGCATCATCACGATCAGCGAGTACTCGGCCGCAGCGATCCGCAAGTACCTGCGCTTCCCCGCCGACCACCTCGACGTCATCCCCTTGGCTGGCCGCTCCACGGATGTGCCCGCGGGCGAGCCGCCCGTGCGCCGAGACGACCTCTTCCTGTCGATCGGACAGCGCAGCCCCTACAAGAACTTCGAGAGCGTCGTGCGCGGCTGGGCTACCATCCCCGAGGCGGAGCGCCCGAAGCTCGTCATCACGGGGAGCCACGGCGAGGATCCCCTGCTCCCCGTTGTCGCCGAACTCGGCCTTGCGCCGTGGGTAGAGCTGAAGTCGTGGGTCTCGACTGAGGAGCTCGGCACCCTGTTCGCGACCGCCACCGCGCTCATCGACCCGACGATCGCCACCGGCTTCTCGATGCCCACACTTGAGGCGATGAACATCGGCCTGCCGGTGCTGCTCTCGGGCAGCGAGGTATTCCACGAGGTAGGGGCCGAGGCTGCCGACTACTTCATCCCCGGCGACGCCGCCGACCTCGGGCGTGCCGTGCGTGCCCTCTCCGCGGATCCCGCGCGCCAGGCCGAGCTGTCGCGCCTCGGACGCGAGCGCGCCTCCCAGTTCTCCTGGGACCGCGTCGCTCGCGAGACCGCAGAGTCGTTCCGACTTGCGATCGCCGAGGGCAAACGCCGCTAGCGCTGGTGGGTCGCCCCGCCCCTCTAGCGCGGGACAGCCGCCATGACCTCGCCGAGCACGTCGATGCTCGAGCGGGTCTCGTAGTGACGGTTGCCGACGAAGAGTCCGTCGTAGTGCACCTTATCTGCCGCGGGCAGCGTCTCGGGCACAACTGCGTCGAGGTACTTCATCGCGGGGTTCTTGGTGAAGTTGCCTGCGACCACCGGACGCGACTCGATGCCCGCTGCGGTGAGCGCAACGCCGACCTCGCGACGGCGGCCCGCGAGGGCGCCCTCGAGAACCATGGAGAAGCCGAACCAGCTACTCTCGCCGGTCTCTTTCTGGAGGCGGATGTCGGCGACCTGCGACATGACCTCGACGAAATACGCTCCGTTGCGGCGGCGCTCCTCGATGATCATTGGGATCTTCTTGACCTGCTCAATGCCGATCGCACCAGACATCTCGACCGGGCGCACATTGTAGCCGGGCAGCGCAAAGCAGAAGGAGTCCTCGAAGGGATCACCGGTCTTGTCGTGGATGAAGTTCTGGTCGGGCAGCTCACGGATCCAGCCGTGTGCGCGCAGCGAGGTGAGGGTCTGGCGAAGGCGCTCGTCATCCGTGGTGATGACGCCGCCCTCCATCGTCGAGATGTGGTGGGAGAAGAAGGTGCTGTAGGTGCCCATGGCACCGAAGGTTCCCGCCTGCTTGTCCTCGAAGACGCCGCCGAGCGACTCGCAGTTGTCTTCGAGCAGCAGCAGACCGTGCTCGTCGGCCAGCGCCTGAAGCCGGCGGAAGTCGTTCGGGTTGCCAAGCAGGTTGACGGCGAAAACGGCTTTGGTCTTCGGCCCGATCGCGGCAGCGGCCAGATCGAGATCCATGTTGAGGGTGTCGATGTCGATGTCGATGAACTTGAGCTTGAGGCCGTACTGCTGCAGCGGGTAGTAGGTGGTCGCCCACGACACGGCCGGCACTAGAACCTCGTCGCCGGGGTTGAGGTCGATCTCCGGGTTGAAGATCGCCGCGGCAATTACCAGGAGGTTCGCGCTACTGCCGGAGTTGACCATCACGGCGTGCTTGGCACCGACCTGCGCGGCAAAGTCGCGCTCGAACTGGGCGACGAGGGGGCCCATCGTGAACCGGCCGCTCTCGACCACCTGCTGGATGGCCGCGTACTCGGCCTCATCCCAGGACGCGGTGGCGAGGGGAAAGTCGGTTGCGGGGGTAAGCCGGTCGTTCATGATTGTCTCTCTACTTGGCTGACGTCGCGAGGAAGTCCGCGTAGGTCGCGGCCATTCCCTCTTCGATTGTCGTGCGGGGATTCCAGCCGAGCGCACGCGCCGGGCTCGAGTCGATGAGGCGCTGGGGCACACCGGAGGGCTTGGAGGTATCGAAGACCAGCTTGCCGCTGTAACCGACGACGTCCTGGGCGACCTCATAGAAGGTGCGCACGGCGTGGTCCGTGCCGAAGCCGAGGTTGAGGCGGTCCGGCCAGAGCTCAAGGGAGCCTATCTGCCCGGCGATCCACTCAGCGAGATCACCGCAGAAGGTGAACTCGCGACGGGCGGTTCCGTCACCCCAGACGAGGATCTCGTCGCTGCCCGCCTCCTTAGCCTGGTGCACCTTCACGAGAGTTGCGGCGACGAGGTGCGCGCTCTCTAGCGGAAAGTGGTCGTGCACGCCGTAGAGGTTCGACGGCAGGGCAGCCTTGTAGGCCAGCCCGTACTGACGCGTTGCGTACTCGCAGGTCTTGATGGCGGCGATCTTGGAGAGCGCGTAGCCCTCGTTGGCGTCCTCCAGCGGCCCGCCGAGAAGGTCTGCCTCGGTGAAGGGACGCTCGTACGCCGCGGGGTAGACCGCTGCGCTGCCGATGTAGAGCAGCTCGGGCACACGAAGGTCGATGGCGGCCGAGAGAACGCTCGAGTCGATGAGGAGGTTGTCGAGAAGGTAGTCGGTGGGCGCAGCGAGCTTGGCCGCGATCCCGTTGACCTTTGCCGCAGCGTGGATGATGGCGTCGGGTCGTTCCCGCTCGAACAGGGCGCGCGTTGCCGCCTTGTCCGTCAGGTCGACCGAATCCCGGGTTACCGGGATGACCTCAACATCCGCGCGCTGCGATGCGAGCTGCTCGACCAGATTCTGGCCGAGCATGCCCGCTGCACCGGTGACGAGGAGACGCACTTATGCGGACTCTACGCGGTCGACGTAGCGCGTTCCGCCGAGCTCGAGCGCCTTTACGTCGGCGTCGACCATAATCTGCGCGAGACGCGGCGTCAGCACGGACGGCTTCCAGTCGAGCAGGTCGAGGGCCTTGGAGGGGTCTCCGATGAGAGCGTCGACCTCGGTCGGACGAAGGTAGCGCTCGTCGAACTTGACGTACTTCTCCCAGTCGAGGCCGACGTGGCTGAACGAGAGCTCGAGGAAGTCCTTCACCGTGTACGCGGTGTTGGTGGCGACGACGAAGTCTTCGGGCGTGTCGTGCTGCAGCATCCGCCACATTGCCTCGACGTACTCGGGGGCGTAGCCCCAGTCGCGCACCGAGTCGAGGTTGCCCATGAAGAGCTCCGACTGCACGCCGGCCGCGATGCGGGCGACAGCGCGGGTGATCTTGCGCGTCACGAAGGTGTCGCCACGACGGGGCGACTCGTGGTTGAACAGGATGCCGTTGACCGCGAACAGGTCGTAGGCCTCGCGGTAGTTCTTGGTGATCCAGTAGGAGTACACCTTCGCGACACCGTACGGCGAGCGCGGGTAGAACGGGGTCTCCTCGTTCTGCGGCGGCGGGGTGGCGCCGAACATCTCGGAGCTGCTCGCCTGGTAGAAGCGGGTGTCGAGCTTGAGCGCGCGGATGGCCTCGAGAAGACGGATGGAACCGAGCCCGGTGACGTCACCGGTGTACTCGGGCTCGTCGAAGCTGACGCGCACGTGCGACTGCGCGGCGAGGTTGTAGACCTCATCGGGCTGAATCTCGCCGAGCAGGGTGACGAGGCGGGATCCGTCGGTCAGGTCGGAGTAGTGCAGGAACAGGTTGGGGTTCTGCTCGTGCGGGTCCTGGTAGATGTGGTCGATGCGGTCGGTGTTGAAAGTCGACGAGCGACGGATGAGGCCGTGAACCTCGTAGCCCTTGCTGAGCAGAAGCTCCGCCAGATAGCTGCCGTCCTGACCGGTGATACCGGTGATGATTGCCCGCTTCGGCCTGGTTTCAGTCATGTGAGAAGAGCTCCGTTGTAGGGGATGGTTCGTGGTCGGGCACCGCAAAGAGGTGCCGCAAGGCTCGGCAATCCTACCGCAGACGCGTCAGGCGAGCGCTACAGGGCCCGGGCCCGGGCGTTGACGGTGCGCGCAGCAAGACCCGAGGCCCAGCGGATTGGGTACTGCCAGATTCCGCTGATGGGGCGCAGCACCGCGGGCAGATGACGACGCTTCACAGACTCCGACTCGAGGCTGGACGACATGCGGTTGGCAACGGTCAGCGAGTCGGGGTGCCAGCGGAAGGCCGACACCGTGTCGCGCGTGAAGGCGAAGCGACCGTGGCTGCGCAGCTTGAGGAAGGCGTCGAGATCCATCGCGAACTTGAGCGAGCGGTCGAAGCCGCCGATGGCCTCGAGCGCATCGAGCTTGACGATGGTGCCGGGGTGCGGAATGAGGTCCGGTCCCCAGGGGAGGAGGAACTTCGCCAGCGCGCCAGCGTTGCTCGTCGCGATAGTGCGGCCCTCTGGGTCGATGTAGTCGCAGCCGCCGAACGCGAGAACGGCCTTCGGGTCCTTCTCGATCACGCCGATGAGCTTCGCGATGCCACCGGGACGGAAGAGGTCGTCGTCACCAACCCACGCGTAGTACGTCTCTGTCGTGCGCACTCGCAGGCCGCAGTTGATCGCCTCGGAGATGCCCTCCTTGGGGTCGTCAACCACGATGGCTCCGTGTGCGGCAGCGAGCTCGCGGGCGGCCGTAGCCCCGGGAGGCGCGACGACGGCGAGAGTCAACTCGACATCCGCTCTCTGAGTGTTGACGGACTCGAGCGTCTCGAGCAGGGTGTCGAGGCGATCGCCCAGAGTCGGAAGAACGACCAGCACGACGGGATTGGGCATCTCACTCACAGATTTCTAGATTGGTAGCATTGCTTGGTACAAACGGTAGCCGGGAATGCCCCAGGCCCTGTTCGGTGTTGCCACAGAACACCTCACGCCCGGTGAGTATAACGAGAATGTAAGACGGAGAGCCCGTGGACAAGAATTCCAAGATCTACATCGCGGGTCACCGCGGACTCGCCGGTTCGGCAATCTGGCGCCACCTCGAGTCGCAGGGCTACACCAACCTCATCGGTGCGACTTCATCGGAGCTCGACCTGCGCGACCGTGCCTCGGTGTTCGCGTTCCTCGAGAAGCACCGCCCGGATGTCGTGGTTGACGCCGCGGCGCGTGTCGGCGGAATCCACGCGAACGACACCTTCTCGGCGGACTTCCTCAGCGACAACCTGCAGATCCAGGTCAACATCATGGATGCGGCGAACTCGGTCGACGTCGACCGACTGCTCTTCCTCGGATCATCGTGCATCTACCCGAAGTTCGCCGAGCAGCCGATCAAGGAGTCGTCGCTGCTGACGGGTGAGCTCGAGCCGACGAATGACGCCTACGCGATCGCCAAGATCGCCGGCATCATGCAGGTCCAGGCGTCGCGCAAGCAGTACGGACGTCGCTGGATCTCGGCGATGCCGACGAACCTCTACGGCCCGGGCGACAACTTCCACCCCGAGAACTCGCACGTGCTTCCGGCGCTGATCCGCCGCATCCACGAGGCGAAGATCGAGGGCGCCCCCGAGGTCGTCATCTGGGGCTCCGGCACCCCGCTTCGCGAGTTCCTCTTTGTCGACGACCTCGCAAGCGCCTCGCTGTTCCTGCTCGAGAACTATGACGCCCCCGAGACAATCAACGTCGGTGTCGGCCACGATCTCTCGATTGCCGACCTCGCCGCCCTTGTCGCTAAGACTGTCGGATACGAGGGCCGGCTGGCGCAGGACACCTCCAAGCCGGACGGCACCCCGCGCAAGCTGCTCGATGTGTCGCGTCTCAACGCGCTCGGCTGGACGGCTCGCACCGAGCTGGAGGCGGGAATCGCCGCCACCTACGCCTGGTACGTCGAGAACCTGGACACCGTCCGCGCGAAGTAGGCCGCACGGCCGCGTTGCTACTATTTCAACTATGCCCACGCCGTTGGATTCGACGCTCATCGTGATGCCTGCCTTCAATGAGCAGGAGTCGGTTGGAGACGTCGTTCGCGAGGTCTTCGAGAAGCTCCCCGGTGTCACCTGCCTCGTCGTCAACGACGGCTCGAGCGATGCGACATCAGATCGAGCCCGCGAGGCTGGCGCACTCGTCGCCGAGCTGCCCTTCAACCTCGGCGTCGGCGGCGCGATGCGGGTCGGCTTCCGCTACGCGGTCGACCACGGCTTCGACAATGTCGTTCAGATCGACTCCGACGGACAGCACGACCCCTCCAACGTGCGCGCGCTTCTCGATCAGCTCGAGAACGCCGACCTCGTGCTCGGCGCGCGATTCGCGGGTGAGGGCAGCTACCGCGTGAGCGGACCACGCCGGTGGGCGATGGTCGTGCTCTCGACCTTCCTCAGCCGTACCGCGAAGACACGCCTGACCGACACGACATCCGGGTTCCGCGCCAGCGGACCTCGCGCCGTGCGCCTGTTCGCCGTGCACTACCCCGCGGAGTACCTCGGTGACACCATCGAGTCGCTCGTAATCGCGGCGCGTGCCAAGTGCATCATCACCCAGGTTCCGGTGTCGATGCGCCCGCGCGCGGGCGGCGTGCCGTCGCACAATCCCTTCAAGGCCGCGGCCTATCTCGGCCGGGCCTCGATGGCGCTCGCGTTCGCCCTGATCCGACCACCGGTGCCGCTGTACAACGCGGAGGCAGGCAGATGACCATCACGTCCTACATCTTTGGAGTGCTCGCCGCTCTGCTCACGCTCGGTGTTGTGATCGAGATGCTTCGCCGCCACCGCCTGCGTGAGCGCCACGCGATCTGGTGGCTCGTTGCGGGCACCCTCGCGCTAGTTGTCGGAGTCTTTCCGGGCGTTCTCGTCTGGGCGGCCGGCGTCATTGGAATCGAGGTGCCGCTCAACCTCGTGTTCTTCGTCAGCGTCGCCGTGCTGTTCCTCGTCTGCATCCAGCACAGCGCCGAGCTCACCGCCCTCGAGGCGAAGGCCCGCACGCTCGCCGAGTCCGTTGCGCTCAACCAGCTGCGCATCGAGAAGCTCGAGAAGCGCATCCTCGACGACGAGTCTCGCTAGCCGGCAGCCACCGTCACCAGGTGACGATGCGATCCACCAGGCTGCTGTCCAGCTCCTCGGCCAGGTAGGCTCGCGCCTCCGGGTCGACGACGAGGCAGATGTTCGACGACTCGTCGAGCAGGTGCCGGGCGATCGCTGGTGCGAGCCCCCAGTTGTCGTCGCCGTCGTGCGAGAACAGGTAGGAGTTGACCGGGGCTGAGGCCTCGGTCCACGTCGATGACAGCGACATCGCCCACTGGTTCGATCCCCCGAGCGACAGGTCATCGGGGAACGCCCCAAGGTAGACCGGTTGCACGCAGGGCTCCGAGGCCATGACGGTCACTGCCTCGAGCAGTCGAACGTTGCGGGCAAAGTGCGTCTGCGCCTGGATCTGCGTCTGCTCGCGGAAGACCAGGCCGGGTGAGGTGTTCGCCGCGAAGGCCGGCCCGAGGTCGACCGGGATACCGGACGCCAGCAGCACGACAGCGATCGCCGCGGCCACCTTGACAGCGGCGGCGGCCCGCGTGCTGGCGGTGGTTGCGCGGCGGAGGGACTGCGCCAGTGCCAGGGTGAACAGCACGACGACGAGCACTCCGAGAACGGCGCACAGGGCGTTCATGAACTTGATCTGGAAGTAGCTGATCTCGTCTTCCTGGCTCAGCTGCACGGCGATCAGCACCGCCGCCATCGCTATCCCGAGAATCGCCACGATGGCGATGAGCAGGTCGCCCGTCACCTGCGTGCGGCGCAGGCGTAGAAGTGCGACCGTGCCGATGACTGCGAAGCCGAGTCCGAGCATGAGCGGGATCGAGGCAGGGGTGGCGGCGCCGTTGATAGCGAGCACCTCGGAGAACGACCCGACGCTCGACGTCGCACGGACGACGAGATACAGCGCCCATCCCCCGCCCAGGCCGACGATGACGACCGCCCCGATGACGATCGCGACCACCCTGCCGCGCAGAGACGCGCGGCCCCAGGGCAGGCGAATCAGGCACCACAGCAGGGCGACTGCCGCGAGAGGGGCGAGGAGGCTCCAGGTGTGCGCCACGAGCACGGTGGCCGCGGCACTGCCGAGCACAGAGCTCGCCGACGAGCGCCCCGGCCTCATGGCGAACGCCACGCTGAGGAGCGTTCCGATGATCGCGAGGAGGTACGGCGGAAAACCATGGTCGAGCGCATTCGCGCCGAGCCCGAGCAGCAGGAACGAGACCACGCCCGCAGCGACGATCAGGCTCAGTCCCGGGCGATTGCGCAGCGCAGGCAGGGAGAGGAAGGCGGCGAGAAGGGTGACGATGCCACCCATGATCACGACCGCCGAGCCGATGAGGAACAGTCCGACCTCGTCCGCCGGCGGCAGCAGCGTCGGTCCTCCGACGAGCTCTGCGACCTGGGCGACGAGCGCGTGGAAGTGCTGGGGGTAGGGCACGTAGGCGAAGGTCGTGCCATCCGTCGGATCCGGCCACGTCGGGCCGGCGCTTCCGTAGCGACGGATCATCTCGAACATGTCGAAGTGGGCGACGTTGTCGTTGCCGAAGGCCTGTCGCAGCAGGGAGATTCCGAAGAGCCCTTCGGTGTAGACGAAGAACTGCCGGAAGAACCAGGCCAGGAAAGCCGCGGTGATCGCGAGAGCGATCACGCTGCGCCCCAGCACGGGGACGATCACTATCGAGCGCCTGCCCCCGATGATCGCCCAGGCGACCAGCGAGCCGAGCACGCCGCCGAGCAGCACGCCGCTGTGCGTTATGCCCCAGTCGGCCGACCACGGTATCCACCAGGCAATCGGCAGGAATCCGAGGATGACGACGCCGTTGATGGCGAGCCGGCGGGTCAGGTCGCGCGCGGAGGGGATCCCGATCGCGAGCAGGCCGGCGAGCACGATTGACGGCCAACCGCTGAATGCGCCGAGCATCGAGAGTGCCTCGATGGCAATGAATGCCACCAGCCCCGCGGCAATGGCGACAACCGTACGGACGCGACGCGCGCCGTCCGGAGGCGAGCTCGAAGCGGAGTCGTCCTGCGTCGGTGCACTCGGGAGGGCTGTGGTCATCGAGTACGTCATTCCTTGCAGTCGTGCGGAGAATGGGCAGTCGGGGGCACTGCGATCTACTAGGAGCTGCCCTCACGTAGCCGGGAGGCTACAAGGTAGCAGGCATGCACCAGCAGCCCTGCTATCGGCCCTACCAGTATCGCAAGGTAAACCCGAACCTCGAAATCGAGGGGCAGCACGAGCGCGATCACGGTGAGGAGAGCGGCCACGGCCCAGCCGAGAGTGTAGACGAAGTGCTGCGATCGCGCGAGAACCGCGGGTGCGCTGATGCAGAGGGCACCGACCAAGGCCGACGAGAGCACCAGCACAGCGAGGAACAGGCCATCAGGTCCGCGCTGCCCGGGGTAGAGGAAGGCGAACACCGTCGGCCCCAGCGTCCACGCGAGAGCGCCGAGCACGAGGCCGGCAGCGAGCACGATGAGGATGAGCAGCACGAAGGTGCGCCAGAACTGGGCTGCCGCGTCACGGAAATGCACGATGAGGTAGCTCTGCAGCGACATCGCGACCACGATGAGGGGCGCCCGCGTGACGGTGATGCACAGGATGTAGAGGCCGAGCAGCTCATCGGACACACCGCCGGAGGTGAGTCCGAGGATGAAGGGGAACCCGCTGACCATGAGGCCGGTGGATGCCGCAGCGACGACCGTGCGGGCGACGTTCCAGGCCAGGCGCCGATACCCGACGTCGAGCTGGGTCTTGCCGACCACCGAGTTCCTGATGAACCACCAGAGGATGAGGAGCGTGGCGGGGAAGGGAATGGCAACCGCCCAGGCGAGCGCCACGGAGTCTGGGTCGATGCCGGCCACCGAGCTGAAGACCAGCACGCCGACTATCGCGAGGAGCCGAAGCACGGAGTCCCCGATCATGAGCATCGCCAGCTCGGTCCACCGCGCGATGCCGTAAAGCGATCCGCAGAGCACCGCGACCATGACGAACGACGAGGTGCCGACGGCCAGTGGCCACACCATCGACCACCCGTCGCCGGGGAACGCGCTGTCAACCCACAGCGGAGCGGACGCGATGATGGCTGCCGCGACGAGCAGACCGGAGACGAGCCCGAAATTGCGTGCCCGGCTGACCTCGGGAGCCGCACCGACCGCAACGGGCTTCGTGCCTCTCGTCACCTCCTGCTGGATTCCGAACAGCGCGCCCACGATCAGGTAGAGGAACGACCAGAAGATGGAGAACACCTTGTAGTCGGCGAGCCCGATGACCGCGGGCACGAGGAGGGTGACGACGTACGACGCCACACCGGAGATGATGGTCGCGATGAGGATGAGGGTGACGCCAGATAGGCGGCGCGGGGGTCGGGTGGTCGTGTCAGAGCTCATGGTGCGGGAACCACCTCGTAGATGCGCATCAGCAGGGCGCCCTGCTGCACGGTCATCACTTCACGCAGGCACTCGCTGGAGGCGGGTCCGTCGTCGGTGAGCACGAAGTCGACGTGCTCCCCTGCGAAGGTGGAGCACGGGTCGAGCACGACGCGAACGACATCGGGACGCGGGTTGGTCATAGTCGGCTCGCCCGAGCCGAACTCCCACTGGATGTGCGCCAGCCGGTTCCACTCCTCCTCGTAGCGCCCCGTCGGGTCGATCTCGTTCCACATCTCGACGGAGGGATAGGTCTGCACGCCGCTGAACGATGCGACACCCGACTGCACGAGCACCGCCATCGTCTCGTACGATCCGACGCCGACCCACTCGCCGGGGTCGGCGTCGTCGGTCGTCTCGATCGCATCACCGAGGGTGGTCTCCGTGAGGTCGAAGACTCCGCGGTATATGGGATTGACGTTCCAGCCCACCATCAGTGACGCGGCGAGCAGCAACACGGCCGCAACAGGAATCGTGCGCCGGATGAAGAGCAGAGCAACACTGCCGATGATGAGCACCACGACGATCGGCCAGAAGCGGGTGAGCGTGAACAGCTCGGGGTCCGCCGCGTTGAGCGCGACCGCTGTCACACCGAGAAGCGCTGCGACGACGACGGTCGTCAGTGCGCCCGCCAGCAGGGTCGATCGCTCTCGAACCTCATCCACGCGCTTCACAATCAGCGCGGTGACGACCGGCAGGAGCACGATGAAGACGACCTGGAACCGGTCCGCGCGCACGCGGTCGAGCTGCAGGATGTGCGCGAGGCCATCCCACCCGGGAACGTACAGGTACACGAACACGAACACCAAGCTCGCGAGGACCGCGATCGAGATCCAGTCGATCGAGTGGTCGCGGCGGTACCGCGACAGCGTGAACCAGAGAAGTGCGGGCGCGAGGAACAGGCACATGAGGATGACGGCCGAGCCTTCGGAGGAGTTCGGCCCCAGCGCGGTGAGGCCGGAGAAGGTCTTGAGCGCGGTGTTCCACGGGGCGCCGAGAATGGACAGTGGGAACTCGCTCGTGAGCATTCCGCCCGGCGGCGAGGTGCGCTGGCCCGGGTAGACCGTCGACGTGACAGCGCTGATGGTCGCGGCCCGCTGCACTGCCCACACGGCCACGATGGCGAGCGAGGCGAAGCCCGCGACGACGAGCGGGCCGAGTCGCGAGATCCTTCCGCGCAGGCCGCCTTCCCGCCACGGTGCGCTCTGGAGCAGGGCACCGACGACGAAGAACAGGAAGGCGATGATCACCGGGATGATGAATGGCACGTACAGTCCCATGGCCATTGTCACGGCGAAGTAGCCGACGGCGAACGCCCAGAGGTACCGGACCCAGCGCCGCGGATCGCGGAGCACCCAGATGACTCCCGTCATGGCGAGCAGTGCCCAGGCCACCGGCCACATTGTGCTCGGGCCGAACCACCACTGAATCAGCGGAGTGAAGAACACGGCGGCAGCGATCAGTGCCGCCGTGATCGGACGACGGGGGTTGATCGTCACGAAGAAGAGGTAGCTGGCGATAACGACGGCAACGCCTGGCAGCCACCACGCCCACGCGACCCCGGGAGCCAGACCGAAGAGCAGGTAGCCCCAGAGGTGCGGACGCAGCAGCGAGGTCCAGTCCCACGAGGGCAGCTCGTTGAGCACGGTCATGTCGACGCCACCGGGGAAGATCGGGTTGACAGTGGGCCAACCCTGATGCGACTGGGACACCACCCAGCTCTGCTGCACGAGCCACTCGTCTGACCGGATCATGCGCGGCGCACCGTAGAGGAGGTGCGGATCGGGTCCCGAGCCCAAGTTGATCCAGTGAGCTCCTGACGAGGTGCCGCTGAGCTGAAGCACAACGAGCACGACAAAGCCGACAAGCACGAGCGCAGGGAATATCGAAACAACGCGCCACCTGGGCAGACCCGACGCAGCGGACTCGGTGAACGCGTGCCAGTGGGCGGCGGCACGCTGCCCCCACCTATTCAGGCGCACGAATGCCATGTCATCCAATCTGTCAGTCGTGTTCTTCTCCGGCGTGAAACGTCGTTGCCCCTAGGGCACCACGACCTGGCGGCAAGAGAGGAGGGTGTTGCCGGGTCCGGATCCAGAGTTGATCGCATACGCGCAGATCTGATAACGGCCGGGGGCAATCGCGATGGTCTCGGAGTATGCGTGGTTGGCCCCATAGCCCGGATAGGCCGCTGCGACATCCGCGCGCGGCTTGTCCGCTGCGGCGTTGACTCCGATCGATCCGACGTAGATGTGAACGCGGATCGCAGCGGAGGTATCGAGGTCAATGGCCCAGCCAGAAATGTCGATGCGCCCCGGCGAGGTGGTCACCGTGTCGACAACGCCGAAGGGCGCGCGGCCGAGATCCGGCATCTGGCCGGGAGGGTACGGAACGGTGACGGTTCGACATCCCAGCAGGGTATTGCCCGGGCCAGCACCGTTGTTGATTGCGTAGGCGCAGACACGATGAGACCCCGGGCTCGCCGTGATCGTCTCGGAGTAGGCGTGATTCTCGCCGTAGCCGGGGTAGGCGGCGGCGACATCTGACCGGGGCTTGTCTGCTGCTGCGTTGACGCCGTTGGCGTCGACGTAGACGTGCACGCGGATCGCCGCCGCCGTGTCGAGGTCAATCGCCCACCCAGAGATGCTCACGTTGCCGTCGCCGGCGACTACTGTGTCGATAACGCCGAAGGGCGCGCGACCGAGGTCGGGAATAGTTCCGGGCGGGTACGGCACGGCCACCGTCCTACAGCCGATCTGCGTGTTCGGCGGGCCAGTGCTGCCAGAGTTGATGGCGTAGGCGCACAGCTGATAGGTGCCGGGCGAGAGAGCTATGGTCTCGGAGAACGCGTGGTCAGGCCCATAATCCGGGTAGACGGCACCGACATCTGCGCGCGGCTTGTTCGCGAGCGCGTTGACCGCCGCCGGCCCAACGTAGAGATGCACGCGGATGGCGGATGCAGTGTCCGGATCGATTGCCCATCCGGAGGCGGTCACCCCGGTTGCCGATATCACGGGCGGCTCGAGGGCACCGAAGGGCGCTCGGCCCAGGTCGGGCAGGGAGCCCGGTGGGCTCGGCACCGTCGCGGTGCGGCAGGCAAGCGCAGTGTCGCTGCCCTGGCCGACGTTCACCGCGGTCACGCACACGGTGTGCGCACCGGGCGTTGCTGTTACCGTCTTCGTGTAGCCGTGATTGGGGCCGTAGCCCGGGTATGCAGCGGCGACATCGTCACGAGGCGAATCTGCGAGGAAGTCAGTCGCAACCCCGTCAACCGTCACGCGCATCGTCAATGACGCGGCGGTGTCAGGGTCGAAGGACCATCCAGAAACGGTGATCGAGTCCTGTGCGGTCATTACACTGTCGAGCACCGCAGTCGGCGGCCCTGATCGAGTGGTCACGACCCGGCAGTCGCCGAGTTGCACGTTGCTACCCGGGCCGACATTGATCGCGTTGATGCACACCATGTGGCTGCCACCGCTGGCCACTGGAATGACCGTGCTAAAGCCATGCAACTCGCCGGCGCTCGGATAGAGCGCGGCGACATCGGCGCGCGGCTGATCCGCTTTGACCACCGTGCCGACGCCGTCGATATAGACGTGAAGATCGAGGGAATCCGAGGAGTCCGGGTCGAGCGTCCAGCCTTGGATCCGAACCCCGCCGACATCCGCAGCAATGACGTCGACCGCGCCGAAGGGGTTGATGAGCCCGGTCGGAGAACCGAACCAGTTGCTGAAGTACACCCAGAAGTTGCGGTTGCCGTAGCTCGAGCACGGCGCGGAGTTCGGACCAGTGAGGGTCGCCAGCGTCGCGGCATTGGGCTGGTACGGGGTGTAGTTGTAGAGGTTCGCCGTGGCCTGGTTGCGGATGTAGACGGCCGGCCCCTCGCATCCAGCCGCGGGCGCGTACCGGATGGCGACATTGCCGATCTTGTAGGCGCGGTTGGGGAAGAGCGTGTACTGCCGGAACTGCCACGCGGCGCTGTAGACCTGATTGAAGAAGCCGTAGTACTTCGAGTCGCACGACGAGGTATCGGGGCAGCCGTAGCCCATTGCCTTGCGGTACTCGAGCGTCGTGGGCGAGCCCTTTGTGATCAGGCCCTGCTCTTTCTGCAGGGTCACCAGGATCACCTGGGGGTTGATGCCGCAGGCCTGCGCGACCTTCCAGATGATGGTGCTCGCGCGCTCATTGGCCGCGCCCGCGTACGCCGCGCAGTTGCCCGCCGGGGAGGCCTCCCTCGACGTGGTGGTCTCGGTGAAGTTCTTCATGCACGGCACGCCGTTGGTCTGCGCACACGTGGGGAGCCGTGCTTCGAGCCACGCCTGCACCTGCGCCTCTGACATGGCGTTCTTGTCGAAGAAGATCTTGTCGGAGATGATGTAGCCGGCATCGAACTGCGAGCCGTCAATGGCTTTGAGCCCGGCAGACGATACTTTGGCGGGCGCGGCATCGGACGCGGAGGCCGCCTGCGGGATGCCCACCAGCAGCGATGCGAACATGACGACGCTGGCCGCGACGACCGTCCACCTGCGTGGCTGTGTGTTCATGCCCGAATACCCCCGTGACCTCTTGGCGACACCTCAGGGTACCCGACGGCTAGGAAATGACTGCCCTTTCGACCGTGGCGAGCGCGTCTACTGCAGTTTCTTGCTCTCGCGCACGCGCTCCTGGCGAGCACGGAATCGCTCCACTACGGCGGCGGGTCCGCCGTTCTTCAGGTAGTAGCTGATGCGGTCGAAGTCCCGACGGAATCCGGAGTAGTTACTGCTGCGCTTTCCACTCGACGCGGCCGCGAGCTTGGTGGCCGTTTTCGGCAGCACACCGAGCACGGCCGTCTTGTCTGCGGCGCGGATCGGATTGCGGCAGAAGGCGACGAGGGGCTCGAGAACACGCTCCCAGGTGAACTCTTCGCGAACCCGCAGCACGTTCTCGCGAGCGGACTTCGCAGCGAGCGGGTCGTAAAGCAGGCGCTCCAGTTCGGTGGCAAGCGCATCGACGTCGCGCTCGGCGACCGACGCGCCGAGTCCCTCCTTGGTGATGAGGTCGCCGAAGGAGTCGCCCTCGGTCGAGACCATCGGGAGACCGGCCCACAAGTAGTCGAGGATTCGAGTGCGGAACGAAAAAGTCGTCTCCACGTGCTGAAAGTGGGTCGAGGCGCCGAGATCGGCATCGAGCAGATAGTTCTGGCGCTCCTCGTACGGAACCCACGACTCGTTGAAGAAGACGTGCTTCTCGAGCCCGAGACGGGTGGTCAGAGCGCGTGCACGAGAGACAGCGGCCATCTCTGGCACGTGTGGGCTGGGGTGCTTGACGCCCATAAAGAAGAGGCGCACGTTCTTGTGCTTCTCTGCGACTTTGCCGACCGAGCGGATCAGTGTCTCTGGGTCGAACCAGTTGTAGATTCCACCGCCCCAGATAATCACCTTGTCGGTTTTGTCGATGCCGGGGACGACGCCCTTGATGGCGAGCGTTTCGGATGCCGCGGGCTCACTCGGGGTACCGAAGGGGGCGAGCGCGATGAGAGAGTCCAGCTCGCTATCGCGGGAGTAGGTGTATGCGTTGACGCGACCGAGAGCTGCGAGTTGGCCGAGCCAGAAGTGGCGCTGGCGGTCGCTCGCGCATAGGAAGAAGTCGCCGAGCACCATCTGATGGTTAAGGGCCTCGGTCGACTCGTTGACCTGGTCGTTCCAGCGCTTGAGCGGCTTGTCGCGCCCCTGCTCGAGCTGCTCGAGGTGCAGTGGGTCGTAGACGTCTACGACCAGCACCTTCTCGGTAGTTTCCAGCGACGGGAAATACTGCAGCGCATGGCCCTGCATCACGATTACGTCAGCCCATTGCTCGTGCTGCTCCATCTGCTTCGGCTTGCGGGTGGGCACGACATGCGTCTCGAAGCTGTCGTCGAGCGAGATAGCGGCGGTGGTGCTGACCAGGCGAACGTCGTTCTCTTTGGCAAGAATGCGCGCGATGTTCCACGCGCGGATGGCGGGACCCGCCATGCGCACACCGACGGGATCGCCGGTGATGACGAGCACACGACGGCGCTCCTTGATCTCGAGAAGGCCGAGCGTGTCCGCGATCTTCTCGTAGCCGCGCAGGTAGGACTCGATGGGGAATGCTGGCTCGTCGGTCTTGCCGAACTTCGACTTGAGCTGGCGGTCGCTGACGGTGCGGCCCTCTTGGATGCGGGCTCGCGCCTGCGTCATCTCTGGCAGGTGCTCGACGAACTGGTCGATCGCGAAGATGCCGGCCATCGTCGACTTATCGACGGGCATGTCGCGCTCGGCATCGTTGCCCGGGACACGCAGGTCGAGCGAGCCCGAGTCGAGCGCGCCACGCGCGACGGATCGCCGGGTCGCCAGCAGCAGCGCGCCCGGAAAGACCTGGGCGAGAGACTCATCATCGAGGTTCTTGTACAGCGTGTACAGCGCGTTGCGCTCGAGCAAGTACTGCTCGCGGAAGTCGCCGAACTTGTTCATCGACGCGTGGTGCTTGTGATAGACCAGCGACTTCGGCTGGAACCGGAAGCGGTAACCGAGGAGGTTCAGTCGCCATCCAAGGTCCACGTCGTCGTAGAACATGAAAAAGTTGTCGTCGAAGCCTTCGATTTCGTCGAAGACCCGGGTGCGGATAAACATCGCTGCGCCAGTGCCGAACAGTACGTCCTGCTCGACATCCCAGGCGCCACGGTCTTTCTCCCCCGCGTGCGGCTTGTAGCCCATGCCGTACCAGGTGATCGCGGCGCCGGCGAAGTCGATCTTCTCGCCTTCCCAGTCGAGCACCTTGCTGGCCACGGCCGCGACGTCCTTGCCGGTGTTGAAAGTCTCCATCGCCTCCTTGATCCAGTCGGCGTGCGGGCGGGCGTCGTTGTTGAGGAAGGCGATGAACTCGCCGGATGCCTTCGAGACTCCGAGGTTGCAGCCTCCGGTGAAGCCGAGGTTCTCTTTCGACTCCACGATTGTGACTTTGCCCGGAATCGCCTTCAGCTTGGCGAGGCTGTCATCACCCGAGCCGTTCTCGACGATGACGATCTCGAGGAGGTGCTCCGGCCAGTTGAGCTCGCGAAGTCCTTTGACAGCCTGAACGGTGTCATCGGCTCCGCGGAAGTTGACCAGGACGACGGATACGACATCCGGGATGATCTTCTTCACGAAATACCTAATTCCTTGGGGGTTTACGACAGCTTGGGAGTCTACCGGCCATCGCTTGTGAAGACCTCGTGGGGGTCGGTCGGCCAGAGCGGGCTGTGCCAGATGAGTCGCTCCCAGCGCCCCCACGCCGTGTCGATCTCCGACCGCGCGACTCGCGGATCGCGCGACTTCGACTCGAAGTGGTAGAGCTCAGCGGCGGGGGTCCAGTACGACTGGTAGCCGAGAGTGGCGACCTTCATGCAGAGGTCTACGTCGTTGAAGTTGCCCGGCAGCAGCGTCGAGAAGCCTCCGGCCTCGATAAACACCGAGGTGCGCATGAGGGCGCACGCGCAGGTGACGCCCGCTACCTCTCGTTCGACGCGAAACCCATCATGGGGTCCGGCCGCGCCGCGCTCGGAGTGCAGCCCGATATGCGTGACGTCGAGGCGATAGTAGGCGTGGCCCGCATGCTGGATGGTGTCGTCGTCGAAGTAGAGCATCGATCCAACGAGTCCGGCCTTCGGCAGTTGCGCGAGCGCCAGCATGGGCTCTAGCCAGTTCGGCGTGATGAGCTCTACGTCGTCATTAAGCAGCATCACGAACTCGCCGCGGGCGTGCAGCACGCCGAGGTTCATCTTTCCGGAGAAGGTGAAGGGCTGGTCCCACTCAACGAAGCGCAGGCGGTCTCCGCCGAGGCTCGCGAGCTCGGCTCGCACCTCGTCCGATGCGACGTCGTCGATCACAATCACAAACTCGACGTTCGTGTACGTGGAGTTCTTCACGATTCCTCGCACCGCCTCGACGACCATGCACCGCTCGACGCCGTTGACCAGCGCGCTAGTGCCGCGAGTCGGGATCACGATCGACACGAGCGGGTTGCCCTGCACCGCGCGGTGCGTCACATTCGCACCCGACAGATTCACTGACTCAACCTCACCACCCCCGGTGGCCGCGAGATGCTCTTCGAGGACGGAGCGGATGGATGCGAGGGCCGTCTCGTCGTCCGTTCCCCACGCGGACGCGAGTGCCACATCCGCGCTGGTCACCAGCACGGAGTCGAGGTGAACGACCGACTTCGCCGCGGTGAGCGCGCGCAGCGCGAGATCGTAGAGCTCGGCGCCCTCGACCCCGTTGCGCACTCCGCCGACTCGTTCGATCAACTCGCGGCTGTAAGCCGTGAGGTTGCCCGTGTAGAACTGGCTGCGCAAACGTTCGGGCGAGAATGCGGGCTTGGAGAAGATGGATCCGTTGACGTGCTCATCGGTGTAGACGGCATCCGCCCCGGTTTCAAACACGGCGGCGAGTGTCTCTGCAGCCGCGGAGTCGAGCTGATCAGCAGGGCCGAGCACGGCGATGTAGCTGCCGGTCGCCCTGGCAACGCCCTCGGCAATCGCTGCGGCCAGGGTCTGCCCTGACTGCTCGACGACGATCACCTCGACACCGTTGGCGGTCACGCTCGACGACTGCCCAGTAGCGACTGGGACGATGACGGACAGCACTAGCGCCGCCGCGGGCGAATGACGCGGGCCACGGCAGACCCAAGCTTCCACGTGCGCGAGGCGTACACAGCGCGGAGTTCGGCCTGAAGTCGCTCCACCTCATCGCGCGCGCCGTTGGAGTTGGGTGAGGTCGTCGACAGCCGCGCGACCTCAGCCTCGAGCCCGAGAACGCGGTCAACGAGCGCCAGTTGCCGCAGCTGCAGTGCTAGCTCGGCGGGAGTTGGATCGGCGGATGCGTCAGTCTTTGCCACGCCGGTAGCCTACCAATCCGCTCCTGAGGCTATTTGTCTGCCAGCAGTGTCATCAGGTAGGTGCCATAGCCGCTCTTGACGAGCGGTGCGGCCAGAGCCGCGAACTGCTCGTCGTCGATCCAGCCGGCACGCCACGCGAGCTCTTCGATGCAGCCGATTTTGAAGCCCTGGCGGTCTTCGACGACGCGCACGAACTCGGTGGCCTGCAGCATCGACTCGAACGTTCCAGTGTCGAGCCACGCCGTTCCGCGGTCGAGAACGTTCACCTGCAGCGCCTGGCGCTGCAGGTAGACCTCGTTGACAGTCGAGATCTCGAGCTCGCCGCGGGCGCTGGGCTTGATTGACTTGGCGATCTCAACGACAGAGTTGTCGTAGAAGTACAGGCCGGGAACCGCGTAGTTGCTCTTCGGGCTCTCGGGCTTCTCCTCGATCGAGATGGCATTGAAGTTCTCATCGAAGTCCACGACGCCATAGGCCCGGGGGTTGGAGACGTGGTACGCGAAGATGAGGGCGCCATCGACGTCGGTGTTGTTGGCGAGATTGGAGCCGAGCCCGACACCGTGGAAGATGTTGTCGCCGAGCACCAGAGCGACCTTCTCGTCGCCAATGAACTCCTCGCCGATGATGAAGGCCTGTGCGAGTCCGTCGGGCGAGGGCTGCGCCGCGTAGCTGAGCGAGATGCCGAGCTCAGAGCCGTCCCCAAGGAGGCGCTGAAACTGCGGCTGGTCGTCTGGAGTGGTGATGATGAGGATCTCGTTGATACCCGCGCTCATCAGCGTCGAGAGGGGGTAGTAGATCATCGGCTTGTCGTAGATAGGCATGAGCTGCTTAGAGATGCCCTTGGTGATGGGCCACAGCCGGGTGCCGGATCCGCCGGCGAGAATGATTCCGCGCATTGCTAATTCCTTGTGGTCGAGAGCGAGTCGTAGAAGGCCCGGGCGTCGCCCCAGGTGGGAAGCAGACCGGCGGCAGCCGCCTCGCTCAGGGAGGGCGCCTCGGTGTCCTTCGGCGAGAGCAGTAGTTCTCCTGCCTCCTCGGGAAACACCAGCTCGAGTTCGGGGTCAAGCGGGTTGATGCCGTGCTCTCGGGAAGGGTTATAAACGTCGCTCACGAGGTAGCTAACCGTCGCTCCGTCGCTCAGTGCGACGAACATATGCCCAAGGCCCTCGGAAAGGTAGATGGCGCGACGGTCGACATCGTCGAGGCGCACCGTGTCCCACTGACCGAACGTCGGGGATCCAACGCGGATATCGATGACATAGTCGAGCACAGCGCCGTGGGTGGCAGTGACGTACTTTGCCTGCCCAATCGGAATGTCAGCAAAGTGGATGCCGCGCACGACACCTTTGCTCGACACCGAGGTGTTGGCCTGACGAAGGTCGATGGCGTGCCCGATCGTCTCCTCGAGACGGTCGAACCGATACCACTCGAGAAACACGCCTCGATCGTCTGCGCGCTGCACAGGCGTGATCTCATAGGCGTCCGGAATAGACAGTTCTCGAATTTGCACGCTTTGAATCCTAACGGGCAGCGCCTAGCGACCCGGCTGCACCAGATCTCGTACCGCGTCGAGACGGCCGCGTCCATAGGCTTCATAGTCGCCGGCGCGGAGCGCCTTGAGCACGGGGCCAACCCTGTGCAGGTAGGAAGAAGGGAGAGCCGACCGCCGCCGCTCGTGCGCGAGTTTCGCACTCGCCAGGGCGAGGTACGGCTCCGCGTCGAGCCGCTCGACCAGCGCCTCGGCCCGAGCGAGCAGTCGCGCGTTGCGGTTCGCGCGCGGCTCTCGCAGCCGCCGCAGCTTGCCCGCGAACGACAGCTTCTGCGCACCGATCTGGTTGGCGCCGTGCTGGCGGTAGTCGATCAGCTGGTCATCGAGAAGACGGATGCGACCCCGGGTCGACGCAACAACAGCGATCCACTCGTCATGCACCCATGCCGCGGGAAAAGGTACCGTGTGCTCGAGCAGCGCCCGCCGCATCGCCATCGTCGCTCCGGTCAGCAGGTTGCGCCGCAACAACGCAGAGAAGGCGGACGCGCCGTTCACCGCGGCGCGCTCCGCAGCCGTGACCTCGATCGCGCCGAGTAGCGTCTGCCCGAGAAGGGCCCCAGTGCCATCGACGAGTGCCGCGTCCGAGGCGACCACGAGAACGTCTGGCTCGGAGTCGAAGATCGCGAGCAGGGTCGCGAGACGACCCTCGTGCCAGCGGTCATCCTGATCACTGAGAGCGACAATGTCACCCTCAGTTGCGGCGATGGCACGCTCGAAGTTGGCGGTGACTCCGAGGGCGGTCGCGTTGCGAAGCACGCGGAGACGGGTGGCTGGGAAGTCAGCGGCGACTGCCTCGGCGATGGCGACCGTCGCATCCGTCGATGCATCGTCAGAGAGCACCAGCTCTAGAGGCGCGGGACGCTGGCCGAGAATGCTACGAAGCTGCTCCTCGATATACAGCGCGCCGTTGTGCGCGCCGAGCGCGACCGAGACAGAGGTCATCGTTATCCGGCGGGGCGCTCGAGCGAGTCGAGGTACGACTTGATGGTCGTCTTTGCAGGCCCCGTCTCGATGAGCTCACCATGGCTCAGCCACGCCGCGTGATCACACATGGTCTGGATGGCGCCCATGTCGTGGCTGACGAGAATCACAGTGCGACCAGCCTTTTTGAAGTCTTTGAACTTCTGCACGCACTTCTCTTGAAACTCAGCGTCGCCTACCGCGAGCACTTCGTCGACCACGAGGATGTCGGGCTCAACGTTGATTGCCACCGCAAATCCGAGTCGCACGAACATTCCCGACGAATAGTTCTTCACCGGCTGGTCGATGAACTGCTCGACTCCAGAGAAGTCGATAATCTCGTCGACCTTTGCCGTTATTTCCTTCTTCGACATGCCAAGGATCGACCCGTTGAGGAAGATGTTCTCTCGCCCCGACAGCTCAGTGTGGAACCCGGAGCCCACCTCGAGCATGGCGGCAATACGACCAAAGTGGCTGATCGTGCCCTTGTTCGGGTAGTAGATGTTGGCAAGGCACTTAAGAAGCGTCGACTTACCGGATCCATTGCTGCCGATGAGGCCGAAGGTAGAGCCGGACGGTACGTCCAAGGTGACGTCCTTGAGCGCCCAGAAGTCATCGTGCACCGAGGTGCGGCCGCGCATGACCGCCGACTTGATGGTCTGATTGCGCTCGTGGTACATGCGGAAGCTCTTGCTGACATGGTCAACGCGTACAGCAATGTCGCTCACAGCGCCTCCGCCAGGTTTCGCTCGTTCTTACGGAAGACGACAAGGCCGAGACCGAAGACGACGACTGCCCAGCCCGCACAGATTCCCCACTCAATCAGGTCGGGCCACCGGTTGTCATAGAGGAGATTTCGGAACACCTCGATGAAGTGCACCATCGGGTTGAGCTGGTACAGCCCTTCGAGTGTGACCGGTGATCCGAACAGTCCACCGATGTCATTGGACACGTCTCGCACCATCGTGATGGGGTAGATGACCGGGCTGAGGTACATCCACATCTGCAGGATCAGCGAGATGAAGTACTGCGTATCGCGAAAGTAGACGTTTGCCACCGACAGCATCAGCGCGAGACCGCCGGCGAAGATCGTGAGTAGCACCATGATCACCAGCAGCAGCGGGATCCACGGCAAAACGAACCCACCGACGATGCTGAGAGCGACGACAAGCACGCCCATCTCGAACAACCAGTTGTAGCCGGACGCCGCGGTGAGCGACAGCGGCAGCACGATGCGGTTGAACGACACCTTCTGAATGAGGCCTGCGTTCGAGACGAGGGAGCCCACGCCCGCGTTGATGACGTTGGCGACGAAGGTCCACGGCAGTAGCCCACAGAGCAGCCAGAGCGCGAACACGTTAAGCCCGCTCGGGTCTCCCGCGTCGGGCGTGATGCGAAAGATGAGACCGAAGATGAAGGTGTAGATGACCATCAGGGCGAGAGGGTTCGCCAGTGACCAGAGCTGCCCGAAAACCGTGCGCTTGTATTTGCCCTTGATCTCACGCATGGTGAGGTAGGACAGAAGCTCTCTCGCAGAGAAGAGTTCTTTCAGGTAACGCATGCCACCTCGCGGGATGAAGGGCCGATCGGCCGCAGATCAATCTAGCCTAGAACTATGATTGGCCTTTCTATGGCCGCTTCCCCGTCACCCACGAGCGCTCCGCGAGTCGCCGTACTCACGGTGAGCTACGGGTCGCGCGCTGTTCTGACGGGGTTCTTCGCCTCGCTGCGCACCGCCGCATCCATTCCGGTGCTCACAGTGGTGGCTGACAACAAGCCGGATGGCGAGTTCAGTGTCGCCGACCTCGCCCGCACTGAGGGCGCCGACTACGTTCCACTCAGCACCAACCCCGGCTATGGCGGCGCGATCAACGCGATCGCAGCCCCTCTGCCTCCTACCGTCGAATGGGTGCTCGTCAGCAATCCAGACGTCACCCTCGCTCCCGGTTCCATCGACCGGTTGGTGCGCACCGGCGACAGTGACGAGCGCATCGGCGCTGTCGGGCCGCGTGTGCTGACAAGCGAGGGCACGGTGTACCCATCAGCTCGCGCCGTGCCGTCACTGCGCACCGGCGTTGGGCACGCGTTGTTCGTCGGCATTTGGCCGAGCAATCCGTGGACGCGGCGGTACCGTGACGAGCAGACACAGACGCCGACCAGCCGTGACACTGGCTGGCTATCTGGATCCTGTCTCCTCGTGCGCAGGAGCGTATTCGACCAACTCAACGGATTCGACGATGGGTACTTCATGTACTTCGAGGATGTCGACCTCGGCTATCGCATCGGCAAGGCGGGATTCCGCAATGTCTACGAGCCTGCTGCTGTTGTCACCCACACGGGCGCGCACGCGACAAACTCGGACAGCGCCAGGATGATCCAGGCTCACCACGACAGCGCTCGACGCTTTCTCAACCGCAAGTACGCCCACCGCGTGCTATGGCCGATCAGGGCCTCGCTCAGCGTCGGGCTACGCGCCCGATCCTGGCTCGTGCGACGCCGGCTCGAACACTAACTAGAATCAACGACGGCAATCTCTACAGCCCTAGGAGCTGATCTCGTGAAAATTCTCGTCACCGGCGGCGCCGGTTTCATCGGCTCCAACTTCGTTCGCCGCACCCTTGAAGACGCCTACCCCGGGCTGGAAGGCGCGGAGGTTGTCGTGCTAGACGCGCTCACCTACTCCGGCAACCTCGAGAACCTTGCCCCCGTAGCCGACTCGCCCCGCTACAGCTTCGTGCAGGGCGATATCCGCGATGCCGCCCTCCTCGACCAGCTGTTCCCGACCGTCGACGCCGTGGTCCACTTCGCCGCCGAGTCGCACGTCGACCGCTCGGTGCGCGACAGCGGCATCTTCGTCGAGACGAACGTGCTCGGCACTCAGCGACTGCTCGACGCGGCCCTGCGTAACAACCTCAAGCGTTTCGTGCACGTATCGACCGACGAGGTCTACGGCTCGATCGCCGAGGGCTCGTGGGACGAGTCGCGCTCGCTCGAGCCGAACTCTCCCTACTCTGCCTCGAAGGCTGGCAGCGACCTGCTCGCACGCAGCTACTTCCGCACCCACGGCCTCAACCTGTCGATCACGCGATGCTCGAACAACTACGGGCCGTACCACTTTCCAGAGAAGGTGATCCCGCTCTTCGTCACCAACCTCATCGACGACAAGCACGTGCCGCTCTATGGCGAGGGCAACAACATTCGTGACTGGCTGCACGTCGACGACCACACCCGCGGCATCGCTATGGTGCTCGTCAGCGGCCGCGCCGGCGAGATCTACAACATCGGCGGCGGCACGGAGCTGACCAACAAGGAGCTCACCGAGATGCTGCTCGAGGCCACGGGCAAGGACTGGTCGTACGTTGACCGCGTCGCCGACCGCCTCGGACACGACCTTCGCTACAGCGTCGACATCTCGAAGATCCAGGGCGAGCTCGGCTACCAGCCTCTGGTGCCCTTCGAGACAGGGCTCGCGGATGTCGTGCAGTGGTACCGCGACCGTCGCGACTGGTGGGAGCCACTCAAGGCAAAGGCCGCCCTGTAATCTAAGGGCACAATGCGCTTTCTCATCACCGGAGCCTCCGGCATGCTCGGCCGTGATCTCCAAACCGTTCTTGCGGGCAGAGAGGTCACGGCACTGTCGCGCGTCGACCTTGATGTCACGAGTCACGCGGCGGTACGCGCCGCAGTGGCCGACCACGACGTAGTCATCAACGCGGCCGCGTATACCAAGGTCGACGAGGCCGAGAGCCACGAGCCGGATGCCGCCATGGTCAACGCTGTCGGCGCTGGTCACCTCGCGCAGGCCACCGCAGAGGAGGGCGCGCTGCTCGTGCAGCTGTCGACCGATTACGTCTTCGACGGAACAGCGACGAGCCCGTACGCGGAGGATGCCCCAACCAGGCCAGCATCGGCCTACGGGCGCACCAAGGCCGACGGCGAGCGACGCGCCCTCGACGCCAACCCGGACGGCACCTTCATCGTGCGCACGGCTTGGCTCTACGGCGAGCACGGCCCCAACTTCGCAAAGACGATGCTCGCCCTTGGCAGCGCGCGCCCCGAGGTGAGCGTGGTCATCGACCAGATCGGCCAGCCCACCTGGACCATGGACCTCGCGCGCCAGATCGTGACGCTCATCGACTCTGACGCCCCTGCCGGCATCTACCACGGCACCGCGAGCGGCGAGGCGAGCTGGTTCGACTTCGCGCGCGAAGTCTTCGCGCTCGGCGGGCTCGATCCCGCAAACGTCAAGCCGACCGACAGCAGTTCGTTCGTGCGCCCGGCCCCTCGACCGGCATACTCTGTACTCGGCCACGATGCGTGGTCTGAAGCGGGGCTCTCGCCCATGCGCGACTGGAAGGTGGCGCTTCGCGAGGCCTTCGACACAGGAGCGCTCAAGACACCGTGACCACTCTCAGAGTCATCGTCGAAGAAGTGCTGTCCCCCGTTCCCAGCGGAACATCGCGGTATGCAGAAGAACTGACGCGAGCGCTAATTGCGACCGCACCGCCGAGCTGCGTGGTCGAGGGCATCGTCGCAGCGTCGACCGAGAGCCAGTATGCCGACGTGCTCGACCGCCTCCCCGGGCTGAGCGGCCTGCACAAGAGCAGCCTCGCGCGACCTCAGTTGGTCTCTGCATGGCAGCACGGCTTCACCCGCCTGCCCGGCATGGTTCACGCCCCGACCATGCTCGCGCCGCTCGCCAAGCACGACCGGCTGCACAACCACGGACAGCAGACCGTCATCACCATGCACGACCTCACTGCCTGGCTCAGCCCTGAGTCCGTCGACTCGCGTGGCGTTGCATGGCACACCTCGATGGCGAAGCGAGCCGAGCGCTACGCCGACGCCCTGGTCGTACCGAGCCACACCGTTGCAGAGCAGCTCAGCGAGTTCTTCGACTTCGGCGATCGCGTGCGCGTCATCGGCGGCGCGGTGAGCACCACGCTGCGGGTGCCGACGGATGCCGACGAGCGAGCCGAGCGCCTCGACCTGCCGGGCGAGTACCTCGTCGCCCTCGGCGGCCTGGAGCAGCGGCGCGGGCTCGACCAGCTCATTGCTGCACTTGCTCTGCCGGACTCCGGCGACATCCCCCTGCTGGTGATCGGCCCCGACGACAACGGCTCTGGTTCGCTGTCTGCCGCTGCGGCCGAGGCAGGTCTCGCAGAAGGACGCGTTCGTGCCCTTGGCTTTTTGCGCGATGCAGAGCTCTCGGTCGTGCTCGACAGAGCCACCGCGTTCGTGCTGCCGAGCCTGCTCGAGGGATTCGGGTTGCAGCTGCTCGAGGCGTTCCACTTCGGCACGCCGGTCATCCACTCCGACACCCCTGCACTGGTCGAGATCGCCGGGGAGGCGGGTTACGTCGTCGAGCTCGACGGCGCCGATGCGTATGCAGAGCGCATTGCCGCGGCGATCGGAGCGGTGACCACTGACTCTGAGCTCGCCGCCCGCCTCGCAACTGCGGGACGCGACCGCTCGCAGCTGTTTCGCTGGGAGAACTCAGCAGAGAAGGTCTGGCAGCTACACGCTGACCTCTAGGGGGTCGGCGACGACGTCGGCACAATGAGTGCCGCCTGCACGAGGGCGTGAATCATCTCGTAGTCGGGGTGCGCGGTCACCACGTTGCTTATCGGGGTGAGCTCAAGCGAGGTCACCGGAAGCGCGCGGGACTTCGCCGCCAGATCGACGAAGGCCGCGAGCATGCCCTGGGGAATGTCGGTCTTGACGACCTGAGCACCGGCGTCGGCCACCGCTTGGAACTTGCTCAGCACGTTTGCCGGCTCGAACTGGGCGAGCATGGCCTCCTGCACCTGACGCTGGCGCACCATGCGGTCGTAGTCGGTCGTGTTGTAGCGGGAGCGGGCGTACCAGAGGGCGGTCGCGCCATCCATGTGCTGCGCGCCCGCCGGGATCACGCCGATCGGATCATCACCGTTCTTACCGAGCGTCACCGCCTGCGCGACGTCGATGTCGATGCCGCCGAGAGCGTTAATGAGATCGCTGAAGCCCTGCATGTCGATGAGCACGTAGTACTGCATCTCGAGGCCCGTCACGCCCTCGACCGCGTCACGCATCGCCTCGATTCCCGGGTCGCTGCCATCGTCGACCGCATCGGGATAGAGCTCTGGGTTCTCTACGCCGTAGGTGTACAGGTAGCTGATGAGGCACTCGTCGCCACAGTCGTAGCCGTCAGGAAACGGACCCCACAGCGGCGAATCCTCGCTGAAACGCACCTGCTCGAGGTTGCGCGGAATACCGATCATCGTCGTCGCACCGGTCGCCGCGTCGATGCTGGCAACGCTGATGCTGTCGGGGCGAAGGCCAAGGCGGTCGGGCCCGGCGTCGCCGCCCAGCAGCAGGATGTTGTAGCGCCCGTCGATCGGCGGCTCGACGTTGCCGCCGCTGAAGACCGTGTCGAGCAGTCCGCGCGCCGCACCTGTCACGTTCGCCGCGTAGCCGATGCCGCCGGCGGTGACGACCATGGCCACAATGGAAAGCGCGGCAACCGCGATGCGCATGGCCTCCGGCAGACGAACGAGACGGATGATGCGCAGAGTGTCGAGACCCAGAACGACCCACAGCACGGCGTAGAACACGAGGACGAGCTGGATGCCGAACAGCGCAAACACGTTCGTCGCGATCGTGAGGAAGACCGGCCGAGCCACCGCGTAGAGCAGCAGCGTGATGACGGCGAGCGCCCAGAACACGAAGGTCGAGCCGACCCCGAAGCGGCCGAGTCGCCTACTACCGGCGAGCAGCTGGGCAGAACCGGGAATCAGAATGCCGAGCCCGACGAGCCACCAGGCCCGGCGAACCCGTAGCTGCGGCGACCCCTGCTGCTCCGGGTCGCGGATGGTGCTTGTGAGGCTCACAGGCTTCGCTTGAGCGCCGCGTTCTTCTCTGCGACAACGGACTCGAGGTTCGCGGCGAAAGCGGCGAGCTTGTCGGCGAGCGCAGCGTCGCCGGTCGAGAGGATGCGCGCCGCGAGAATACCCGCATTGCGGGCTCCCCCGATCGACACGGTTGCCACCGGAACCCCGGCAGGCATCTGCACGATCGACAGCAGCGAGTCGAGCCCGTCGAGCTTCGCGAGGGGAACGGGAACACCGATCACGGGCAGCGTCGTGACGCTGGCCAGCATGCCGGGAAGGTGAGCTGCGCCACCCGCACCGGCGATGATCACCTGGAGCCCGCGCTCCCGCGCGGCGCGGCCGAAGCTGATCATTGCCTCTGGCGTGCGGTGCGCACTGAGAACCTCGACCTCGTGGGCGATGCCGAACTCGGTGAGGGCTGCGGCGGCATCCGCCATGACCGACCAGTCGGAGTCAGAGCCCATCACTACGGCCACGCGGGGGGAAGTCACGCTGACCATCGTATGTGTCAGTTATCGAAGTAGGCCGCCGCGGCACGCGCGCGGAAGACGACGTCGTCGAGCTCGTCGCCAGTGGCGTTGACGTGCCCGACCTTGCGGCCCGGGCGCGGGGTCTTGCCGTAGCTGTGCACCTTGACAGCTGGCTGGTCGGCCATGAGGGCGCCGTAGCGGTCCTCCATGGTGCCGACAGCAGGGCCGCCAAGCACGTTGACCATGACACTCCACGGGGCGCGCGGCGCTGTCGAGCCGAGCGGAAGGTCGAGCACTGCCCGCAGGTGCTGTTCGAACTGGCCGGTGACGGCGCCATCCATCGACCAGTGGCCGGTGTTGTGCGGTCGCATGGCGAGCTCGTTGATGAGCAGCCGCTCGTCGGTGGTCTCGAACAGCTCGACGGCGAGAACGCCCGTGACGCCCAGCTCTTCTGCAACCCGAACTGCGATTTCGGATGCGACCTCTGCAACCCTCCCGGCCGACCGTGGCGCGGGGGCGATCACCTCAGCGCACACCCCGTCGCGCTGCATCGACTCGACGACGGGCCACGCTGCAATCTCGCCGCTGGGTCGCCGCGCGACCAGCTGCGCGAGCTCGCGCTGGAACGAGACGAGCTCCTCAACGAGCAGGGGGACGCTGCCGAACCAGTCGGCGGCTTCGGCGGCAGACCGCACCACCCGAACGCCCTTGCCGTCGTAGCCGCCGGTCGGGGTCTTGAGCACTCCGGCGCCGCCGTGGTCGACGAGGAAGGCATCGAGCTCTGCTGGGGTCTCAATGCGCGCCCAGTCGGGCACGGGAAGGCCAAGAGCGCCGAGGCGCTCGCGCATGAGCAGTTTGTCTTGCGCGTAGAGCAGCGCGTCGGGGCCAGGGCGCACCGCGACTCCCGCGTCGACGAGTGCGGCAAGCACGGCCTGGGGCACGTGCTCGTGGTCGAAGGTGACGACATCCACGCCCTCAGCGAAGCGCAGCACGGCCTCGACGTCTGTGTGCGACCCGAGCTGGGTGACTGCGAGCGAGGCGGACTCCCCCTCGGTGACGGCGAGCACGCGCAGCTCGATGCCGAGGTTGACGGCCGCCGGAATCATCATGCGCGCCAGCTGGCCGCCGCCTATCACTCCAACAATGGGTGACATCTCAGCTCCTGCCTCAACCGGCGGTTAGACTTCCAACCGCAACAACGACCCTATTCTCGCCTATCAACTTGGTGGACGCATGCGCGCACTCGTCAGACAGCTGGCGCGCTTTGGGCTTGTTGGGTTGTTGGGTCTCGCTGTAGATGTGAGCGTTTTCAACATCCTCGTCGTTACCGTACTCAGCCCGGATGATGTGCACGAGGGGCCCCTCATCGCCAAGGTCATTTCGACCTCCATCGCAATCGTCACCAACTGGCAGGGCAACCGGCATTGGACCTTCCGTGACGACCGTCGTCACAACTGGCTGCGCGAGGGCGTCGAGTTCGCGATAGCCAGCGTTGGCGGCATGGGCATCAGTCTTCTCTGCCTCTGGGTGTCGCACTACCTGCTCGGATTCACCTCACTACTTGCCGATAACGTGGCGACCAACGGCGTCGGACTCGTGCTCGGCACCGCATTCCGCTTCACCCTGTACCGACTGTGGGTGTTCAAGCCCCGCCCGTCTGAGCTGTCGGTGCGCGAAGGTGCCCTCGAGGCGGGGAACGTCTAGCGCCGACCCCACATCGTCGTCTCATCCGGGTTCGACTCCTCCTGCTGCCGGCGGGCGGCAACGGAGTTGAGGCTCTGCTCCATGAGGTCGTGCAGTGCGGCCTGAACGAGGTCGGCATCCGGAACATCTCGGAGAATGACCGGATGCTCCTGCCCACTGTTGATGAGCACGTCGCCGGTGCCGAACATTGACTGCAGTGCCGTCTTGCGCACCGTCACGTCGTAGCTTCGGCTGTGCATGAGTTCCTGTCGAACCCGCACGAGAAAGCCGCTGCGCAGCACGATGCGACGGGTGGTGATCGTGTAGTTGCGGCCGAGCCAGGCGAGCAACGGCACGAGCCAGACGAAGAAGCCGAGCAACGGTGCGGCAGCGAAGATGAGCACGTTGACCCACGGCTTCGCGAAGCTGCCGCCGAAGTACCCCGTCAGCGCCGCGATAGCGATGAGCCCGATGGTTGGCCAAACCAGCGCGCGACCGTGCGAGCGCAGTCGCGCGACGACGGACTCACTCTGCGGGGCGGACATGCGTCATTCATACCGCAGATGCGTCACGTCACCCGCGGCGACAGCCACAACCTGTCCATCCGACCCGCGACGAACCTGCAGACGGCCGCTGCGGTCGATACCGGTCGCGGTGCCGTGCAGGCCGGCGCCCCCCGGCAGCTCGACGCGAACCTGCTGGCCGAGGGTCGTGCACAGCTCGGTGAGCAGGGCGAGGGTGCCGCTGGCGTCGACGTCCGCGCCGTAGCGAAGGAAGTCGGTGTACAGGTCGCGCAGGTTCTGCAGGTAGGCGGAGAGCACCGCATCCGCGAGTTCGTCTCCGTCGAGGTCGGCGCCAGCCAGCAGCAGCGAGGTCGAGACGGGCGTGGGCAGCTGGTCAGCGGTGAGGGCGAGATTGACACCAGCGCCGAGAACGACGGCATCGGCGGTTGGGGTGAGCTCTGCGAGCAGGCCGCTCACCTTGAGGCCGTCGATCTGCACGTCGTTGGGCCACTTGAGCCCGACCGTGCCAGGCACGAGCGGCGCGAGTGCGCGAGCCATCGCGGCTCCCGCGATGAGCGGCAGCCAGCCGAAGTGCTCGATCGGCATCGCCTCGCCCGCCGGGTAGACCGGGCGCAGCAACACCGAGATCGCGAGCGAGCTGCCCGGCGGCGCCACCCAGGCCCGGCCGAGTCGGCCCCGGCCCGCCGTCTGGCTGCCGGTGACCACGACCGAGAACTCCGGCTCCGTCGCGGCCGAGGCAACGAGAACGTCGTTCGTCGAGCCCGCCTCAGGGAGATCGAGGAGTCGAGCGGCTATCGAGGTGGAGCGGGGCAGCTTCATCGTCCAAGGCTACGTGCTGCTTCTGCTCGCTTAGGGCGTGCTGAACGAGCGAGTGCAGGCCGAGCACGACGATGCGCGCGGGGGTGCCAACGATGAGCGCGAGGTACCCGCTCGGACTGCGGTCAGCAGAGCCGAGTGCCCGCTTGCGATCCCAGGCGCGACGTAGTGCACCACCGCCACCGCGGATGACGCGCGGCCGCGCGGCGAGAAGCCCCTGCCGGTTTCGTGCGACCAGACCCTCAATCGCCGACACCCAGGAGTTCTCGCTCTCATCGTGAAAGTAGTTGTCGTGCAGCCACTCCTCGTCAGCGGTGCGAAAGTCGCGGGCCATGAGCTGCGCGGTTCCGCCGAGCAACCCGCTGCCGATGAACACCTCGTTGATGAGGTCGCCGCTGACGCCGAAATCGTCGATCACCAGAGACGGGATTCCCATGGCCACCGCCTCAATCGCCGCCGTCGAGCTGACCGTCACCAGCGCACTCGCGCCGCGCAAGTGATCGGCCATCGGGCCGCCCTCGACCACGAGGTTGAGCGGCACCTGCGCGAACTCCTCTCGCAGCAGCACGGCGTAGTCGTAGCGCTCTGGGTGGGTCTGCCCCTCACCCGCGAGCGCGCGCACCTTGATGACCACCCGGATGTGCGGGTACTTGCACGCGAAGCTCACCAGCGAGTGCAGCAGCGACACTCGCTGCGCTCGGGTCGGCGGCACAATCGCTTGCGCCGCGAAGATGACGTCGCCGTTGGCGTTGCCGTGGCCAGCCTTCGCCCCGAGAAACGGCAGCGTCGCCAGAGCGAACTGGTGCGGAAGGGCGTTGCGGCGCGCAATCGCCTCGAACAGCCGCACCTCGCGCTGGCTGTGCAGCACGACGAGGTGCGCCTGCGACCGGTAGATCAGCGCCTTGCGCCGCGCGGGCAGCGCGATGCCTGGCACGCCGGAGACGATGACCGGGGCGCGGTCGCTGCGTTCGAGCACGGCCTCGGTCACGAGGTCAGCGAGCGGGCCGATGGTGGCGACAAGCACCACGTCGGCCCGCTCACTTGCCACGTGCGTCATGGCGCGCTCGAAGGGCAGGGTGACCACGTCATCCGGGTCGATAATTGTGCCGCTGAGAGCCGAGACCAGCTGGTCACGGCTCGGGCGCTTCGGCGTGTTGACGATGACAAGCGAGACCTGCCAGTCGGCGGGCGCGCGGCCGAGCATGGCCGCCGCCCACTTCACATAGGAGTCGGAGTCAGCGACCGCGACGAGCCTCAAGCCACGACCCGGCGGAGCTTGGCAAGGGGTGCCTCCTCGCCGGGGAAGATGCGCTTGACGCCGTCGCCCATGGCCTCCTCGATGACGCGGATGTCGCGCACGAGGTGCTCGAGGCCCTGCGGCTCGAGCGAGGCCGCGTGGTCGGAGCCCCACATGGCCCGGTCGAGGGTGATGTGGCGCTCGACCGCGACGGCGCCGAGAGCGACGGCCGCGAGCGAGATCTGCAGGCCGGTCTCGTGACCGGAGTAGCCGACCGGAACGCCGGCGTAGCGCGCCTGCAGCGACGGGATCATGCGCAGGTTCGCCTCGCCGGCAGGCAGCGGGTAGGTCGAGGTCGCGTGCAGAACGACGAGGTTCTCGGTGCCGAGCGTCTCGACCGCGCGGTCGATCTGCTCGAGGGTCGACATGCCGGTCGAAAGGATCACGGGCTTTCCGGTTGCCGCGATGGCCTCCAGCATCTCGATGTCGGTGACCGACGCCGAGGCGATCTTGTAGGCGACCGTGTTGAGGTCCTCGAGGAAGGCGACAGAGGGCACGTCCCACGGGGAGGCGAACCAAGCGAGGCCGCGCATCGTGGCGTGGTCGCCGATCTCGATGTACTGCTCGCGGTTGAACTCAACGCGGTAGCGGTACTCGAGGTAGGTCATCGTGCCCCACGGCGTTTCACGCATGACCGACTTCATGTGCTCGGGGGTCGAGATCTCTGGCGTGCGCTTCTGAAACTTCACCGCCTGGGCTCCGGCGTCGGCTGCGACGTCGATGAGGCGCTTGGCGAGCTCGACGTCGCCGTTGTGGTTGAGGCCGATCTCTGCGATGACATAGGTGGGCTCACCCGTGGCGATGCGACGTCCTGCGATGCTAACCATTGCTGTGGTTCTCCTTCGTTCTCGCGCGAAGCACGCGCTCCGCGAGTTCTCTGACGGCTCCGTGGCCACCGCGGTGGCCGAGCACGATCCGCGCCGCGGAGAGCACACTGGGGTGCGATCCGGGAACGGCAATGGGCCAGCCGACGATCGACAGGCATCCAAGGTCATTGATGTCGTTGCCGACGTAGGCGATGCGGTCAAGTGCGATGCCGTTGAGCGCAGCCCACTCGGTGAGCGCCGCACCCTTGTCGCCAACGCCATGCTTCGCCTCAACGCGCAGCTTCTCTGCGCGGGCCAGCACCACGGGATGCTGCTCGGTCGAGAGAATCAGCACCGGCACCCCCGCTTCGCGCAGTAGGCGAACACCGAGACCGTCGCCGCGGTTGATCGTCACGCGCTCGTTGCCCTTGTGGTCGATCTCTGCGGTGTCGTCGGTGTGCACGCCATCGAAGTCGGTCACGACGGCATCCACGTCGATCTCTGCGGGCAGGTCGACGAGCCGGGCGATCGCCTCGGCCAGCTGTGCCTGCTCAGCGGAGTCGATCTCGATCGCCGTGCGCTCCTCGACCGGCTCGACGCCGACGCGGCCGAAGAAGCGGTGCTTCGCCTCGCGAAATCCGTCGGCGCGCATGACGTAGAAGGCACCGGTCTCGTGAAAGTGGGGCTCGCGGTCCTGACGACGCGGTCGCACCGCGGCATCGTGGTTGACGCCCACCGAACCAGCGGATGACGCACTCCACAGAAACGCGTAGGTCTCGAACGCAGAGAAGACGACATCCTCGTCGCCACGGGTTACCCGATCGATGGCGCGACCCAGCGCCGCGGGATCGATGAAGGGCGAGGTGGCCTGGAGAAAGACGAGAGTGTCGACGGAATCCGTCTGCTCGAGCGCATGCAGCAGCGCCGACTCGGAGCTTGCGGTGTCACCGGAGAGAGCGGCCGGTCGGTCGATGACCTCCGCGCCGTGGTCGCGGGCCAGGTCGGCAATTTCTGCGCTGTCGGTCGACACGATGATGCGGTCGATCTGCGGGGTCGCTCGCGCCGCGGCGATCGCACGGGCGACGAGCGGCACTCCCCCGATCGGCATGAGGTTCTTGCGCGGTACCTGCTTGGAGCCGCCGCGGGCGGGGATAACGGCGACGACGCTCATGCGGCTACCAAACTGGGCAGTTCGTCGACCGTCGATCCGGTGCCGAGCAGAATGATGCGCAGCGTCTCGACCGCGCTCGACGGAAGGCTGAGCACCGAGATCTCGCGCGCGCCCGCGAGCACGAGCTCAATCGGCAGGCCGCTGTCGACGACCTCGATGCCGTCGATAGTCGCGATGCGCTGCAGCACAGTCAGGGTCTCGCGGCGGTGCGGAAAGTAGCTTGCGGGGGCGAGCGACGCGATGCGAGCAACGTAGTCGCTCTCTGCCATGAGGCCATCGACGACGGATGCCGACCCCAGAACCACACGCGCCGGCGCCGAGGCGACGAGCCCCCGCGATCGCAGCCACCGGAACCGATTCGGCGTGCGCGAAGGCAGGTCGAGCGCGTAGTAGCTGAAGAGTTCTAGGGCCCCGGTCTGATCGAGGTGCCGCAGGCGCGAGGAGGCGAGCTCCGCAAGGGCACGGGCGGGCGCCAAGTCGGTGCCACGGCTGAGCGTCGCGGTCGCGTCGAGCACCGCGGGAAGGCGCAGGGTCATCGAGCCGTCGTCGACGATCGTGAGGTGACGCGGCATCCGCAGCGCAAGCGCGCTTCTCGCCATGCCAGAGAACGGGTCGCCGATGATCCAGTGGTCGGTACCGAAAGTCGGAAGTGACCGCGCCGACTCAATGACGACGCCGTCGGGCAGCCCGATCTCGCGAAGGCGTGCCGCTGTGGCGCTCAGCTGCAGCGCGCCGGAACGCGGCACGATGCGCACCGCCTCGCTACGCGCGAAGGCCCACTCGACGACACAGAGCAGCTGCAGGGGGGATTCCACCCACGCGCTCGCGATGCCAGTCATGGTTCGACGCTAGAAAGGCCGTATGGCGCGCAGACCATCGGTCGGGTGAACGGGAGTTGTCGTTTACGTGACCAGTGGAGTGGCAACGCTGGAGGTGTCCGACAAGCTCGGCGCCAGAAGCCGCCAGTAGAGTAAACGCGTGACTGACAAAGCCGCTGCCGCTCCCGAGGGGCGCAACATGTACACGACCGCTGGCCGCATCGCCGACCTCAAGGACCGCTACCACGAGGCGGTCACCGCCAGCGGCGAGGCGGCAATCGAGAAGCAGCACTCCAAGGGCAAGAAGACCGCCCGCGAGCGCATCGAGCAGCTGCTCGACCACGGCTCTTTCGTCGAGCTTGACGAGTTCGTTCGGCACCGCACGCACGCCTTCGGCATGGAGAAGAAGCGGCCATATGGTGACGCTGTCGTCACCGGGCTTGGCACCATCCACGGTCGTCAGGTCGCCGTCTACTCGCAGGACTTCACCATCTTCGGCGGCTCGCTTGGCGAGGTCGCCGGCGAGAAGATCATCAAGGTCATGGACCACGCCATCAAGACCGGCGTTCCGATCATCGGCATGCTCGACTCCGGAGGAGCCCGCATTCAGGAGGGCGTTGTCGCCCTCGGCAAGTACGGCGAGATCTTCCGCCGCAACACGCAGGCGAGCGGCGTGATCCCTCAGATCTCGATCATCATGGGCCCTGCGGCCGGTGGCGCGGTCTACTCCCCCGCCCTCACCGACTTCGTCATCATGGTCGACAAGACCAGCCAGATGTTCGTCACCGGACCGGATGTCATCAAGACCGTCACCGGTGAAGACGTCGGCATGGAAGAACTCGGCGGCGCCCTCACCCACAACTCGGTCTCTGGTGTCGCGCACTACCTCGCGAGCGATGAGGATGACGCCCTCGACTACGCCCGCGGCCTCATCAGCTTCTTGCCAGACAACAACCTCGCAGAGCTGCCGGTCTACGAGAGCGAGGTGGAGCTCGAGATCACCGACGAGGACCGCAAGCTCAACTCGATCATCCCCGACAGCCCGAACCAGCCGTACGACGTCAAGACGATCATCGAGCACGTCGTCGACAACGGCGACTTCCTCGAGGTGCAGCCTCTGTTCGCCCCGAACATCGTCATCGGCTTCGGTCGCGTCGAGGGCAGCTCTGTCGGCATCATCGCCAACCAGCCGAACGCCATGGCCGGAACCCTCAACATCGACGCGGGAGAGAAGGCGGCACGCTTCGTGCGCTTCTGCGACGCCTTCAACATCCCGATCCTCACCCTCGTGGATGTTCCCGGCTACCTGCCCGGAACCGACCAGGAGTGGACGGGCGTCATCCGACGCGGCGCGAAGCTGCTCTATGCCTATGCAGAGGCGACGGTGCCCCTCGTGACCGTCATCACCCGCAAGGCCTACGGCGGCGCGTACATCGTCATGGGCTCCAAGCAGCTCGGCGCCGACCTCAACTACGCGTGGCCGACCGCCGAGATCGCCGTCATGGGCGGCCAGGGCGCGGTCAACATCCTCTACCGCGGCGAGATCAAGGCCGCGGAGGATGCCGGTGAGGATGTCGCCGCCGTGCGCACCCGCCTCGCCAACGAATACACCTACAACGTCGCCAGCCCGTTCCTCGCGGCCGAGCGCGGCGAGCTGGACGGCATCATCGAGCCAGCCGCCACCCGCGTCGTAGTCATCAAGGCGCTGCGAGCTCTCAAGACGAAGCGCGCGACTGTTCCGCCGAAGAAGCACGGGAACATCCCGCTGTAATGGCAGACGCAGTGGACATTCAGATCACCGGTGGCTCGCCGACCCCAGAGGAGGTCGCGGCCGTCACAGCCGTGCTGCAGGCGACCCTGGATGAGCTGGCGGCCGAACAGGCGATGCGCTCCGGCCTTGCTGTGACAGCCTGGCAGCGCAGCCAGCGGCAGCTGCGTGCACCGCTGCACCCCGGCCCCGGAGCGTGGCGCGGCTTCTCTGCATAGCTAGCCACGCGGGAATCCGTTGTGGATTTCGGCGATCGCCTACGGGATTCGTCGCCGATCAACAGAACCACCAACGAACGCGTAATGGGGTGTCCTCTATTTCCAGCACTTTGTACCCCGCTTGCAGACAGGTCTGTCGGTCTCAGTGCCCGGAAATCCGGCAATTTTCTCAATTCGGGACACGAAAGTTGCGCAAATTGTCCCCCCTTTGTCCCCCTAAATGACGACTGTACCCCGTGCTCTATGTCGGCATTATTGAACGTGCTAGGTGTCTCTCTTCGAGTTACACCACCAACCATTGGCCGACTAGGGTAAGCGAGCCAATGCTTTGGGGGCGAGTCAGGGCGATATTCGGGTTATCGCCCTGACTCGATTCTTAGCGAAGGGCCGGTTCTCAGAACCGGCCCTTCGTCTTTCTCCACGCGACTAGCCGTGACGGGGAATCTCGAGCCAGAGGTCGATCTCGTCGTCTTCGCCGGGTTCGCCGAGCGCGCTGGTTGTGGCGTCATCCCCGCTTCTCAACCCCACGACGGTGACGGCGACCTCGGGATCATCGGGCACCGTGCGTGCGATGACCTTGTCAGCAGTCGAGCCGGCAACCGCCTCGGCGAGGCGGGTGTGCACGCGCTCGAGTTCGAAACCGGAAAGATCGTCGATGCCGCCCTCGTCGAGCAGTGTCACGACCGTTCCCCGTCGGCGGGCGGCCATGACCTCGCGCCGCACCGCGTCGTTGAGCAGGCTTCGACCGCGGATCTCATCACGGATGGCGCCCTCGAGATCAAAGCACTCCTGCCGCTGCTCCGGGCTGAGCTCGCCACCCGACAGCTCGATCTGTCGCAGCATGTCGAGCGCCATCGAGCTGGTCTGCCCGAGGCGGAACTGGCGTTCGTGCACGTGGGCCTCTTGTGCAGCCTGCCACTGGGTTGCCTCGCGCTCGGCCAGCGCGAAGCGTTGGGCATCCTTGGAGGCCTTGGCCATGCCCGTGCTGATCAGCTGTGAGATGGCAACCCAGGCAACACTGCCGACCACGCCGATGCTGAGGAGGGCGCCGGGGCCGGCCCAGACGATGGTCTGCAGCACGAGGAAGGCGCTGGCCGCCCACGCGAAGCCGTAGCGTCTGCGGGTCGCCGTGATCGTCAAGAGCGCGCCGGCCGCGCCGACGTACCAGGTGGCGTAGCCGTTGCCGCCGATCGGGTTCGGCTGCAGGTTGGCAGAGACTGCGAGCGAGATCACCACGACGACACCGGCGTTGAACGCGGCCATCCAGATCGGCATGCGTGCAGGGCCGACAGGCAGCAGGCTGATGACCGTGGCACCCGCGTAGAGCGCGAGGGCAACGATGACGGCGAAAGTGTCGGCCGGGCGGTCAAGGGTGGCGATGCCGAGCACGACGAGGTAGCCAGAGAACAGCCCCGCGACGGTGCGGATCAGCTTGCCGGGCACCCCGATTTTCATGAGGCGCCATCCGAGCTCGGCCAGCGGATGGTGACGACGGTTCCCTCGTCAGGCTGGGCGTCGATCTCCGCGCTTCCGCCCGCGCTGTGCAGCCGCTCGAGGATCGAGACGCGCAGCCCCAGCCGCTCGACGGGCACGTCACTGAGCACGAAGCCAGCCCCCGTGTCGCCGACCTCGATCACCAGGCCGCCGGAGTTCTGCGTGCGAATGTTTACCCACCGACTGCGAGTCTCGCCCGCGTGCTGCGCGCTGTTGTACATCGCCTGTGTTGCCGCTGACTGCAGCGCCTCCGCGGCCCCCACCGGCATGGTGAGGGCGGGAAGGTCGGCGATGCGCAGCTCGAACGGCACCCCGATCGACAGCGCGGCCGTTGCCACCTCGTAGGCGACGGTCGCGATCGCAACGGTTGATTGCTCGCCGGGGCCGGCCATGGCGGCCTCGCGCAGGTGTCCAATCGCTTTGCCAGCCATGCGCGAGGCGAGCGCCTTCGACTCCGGAGTGGTCGCACGGGCCGCGGAGAGCAGCGTGGTGAGAACACTGTCGTGCACGATCGAGTCGACCTTGACCCGCTCGACCTCAGTTGCGTGCTGGTGCACTGCCTCGGAGTAGCTCTCGAATGCGGCCGCCTGCGCCCGGTCGACTGCGGTGGACGCCTGCCGCAGCATCGCGATGATCACCAGAATCGCGCCGCCGAGAAATACCGCGTAGAGAGCCTCGAGAATCGCCTGCTCGCGCGTCGTGCCCCCGTCGTTCGTCAGATAGCCGGAGATCGCGTAGAACGCGGTCGCCGCGAGGAGGTATGCGGTTGCGGGCAGGGCAGGGAGGGCGATCGCGGCCAACGCTGTGGCGACCGTGAGCAAGAAGTAGAGCCAGTGCGTGCCGTCCGTCGCCTCAAGGGGCGTGCGGTTGGCGAGCGGCCAGGTGACAATCGCCACGAGATAGACGGCGGCAAAAGCGCCGGTGGTCAACCGCACCCAGCGCTGCAGCACCGCGGCAACGCAGACGGCGCCGATGGTCGCGAACAGCAGGATCGCGATCAGCTGGGTCCACTGGCGTTCCTCGTGGTCGTGAGACGACTGCAGCAAGGCGAGCGGGATGGTCTGCACGAAGAACAGCAGGCTGAAGGCTGCAGCAGAACGAGACAGCAGTGCTTCGACCTGGCGGCGGCTCAGGGCGGCGCGTGACGGACGCGCAGTGGGGAGGCGGTGAAGGGTGGGCGCCTCAGTCGCCATCGAGGTCGTCCGGGTCGAGGCCGGGAAGGATTCCGTCCTCAACAGCGCGACGAAGCAGGTCCACCTTGGTGGGCGCCGGGCGTCCAACCTCGATGTACTTGGCGCGAATTCGATCGAGGTACTCCCTCGCCGTCGAGTAGCCGATGCCCAGCTGCTGCGCTGCGAGCTTGAGCGGAAGGCCCGAGGCATAGAGGTGCAGAATCTCGCGCTCACGGCGTCCGAGCTGTGCCTTCGAGAAGTCGCGGTCCGCGTCGATCGCGGTGGCCCACTCGAGGTTGTTGAGCACCTCGCCGCGGGCAACCGTCGCGGCGGCGGCAATGACGGTCTTGGTTGCGGACGACTTGGGGATCACCCCGGCAGCACCAGCGGCGAGCGCCTCGCGCACGCTCGCGACCCGGTCGGCGATGCTGTGCACGAGCACGGCTGAGCCGGTGGCCTGCACGCGCTTGACGTTCTCGGTGACGCTGGATCCGTCACCGAGCGAGAGGTCGAGAACGACCACGTCGCACTCCTGACCGTTGAGCCCGGCGACCAGCTCATCGACCGTCGCGGCCGCGATCATGAACTCGTAGCCCTCGTCGATGAAGGCCGACTTGAGCCCTAGGCGCACCGACTCGTGGTCGTCGACGACAGCAACGCGCACAGCGCGTGCCGGTCGGGCACCGTTCGAGAGGGCGATGGCCATATGCCCATGCTAGCCACACGGGGGCGTCTGGCGCCCCCACCAGACCGATCAGTCGCGGATGAACGTGCCGACAGCCTCGAAATGATGGGTATTTGGAAATAGATCGAAGGCCCGCAACCGGCTCAGCGAGTAGCCGCGATCGGCGAGTAGTTTGGCGTCCCTGGCGAAGGCGATTGGATCGCACGCCACGTAAACAATCTGCGCCGGCCCGCTCGAAACCAGGGCCTCAATCACCTGCGCGCCCGCACCGGAGCGTGGCGGGTCGAGCACCACGGATGCCGCCGCGGCGCGCGGCCCGCCGGCGTAGTCGGCGAGAAAGCGCTCCACCCGGCCGGTGACGGCCTGCGCGCCTGTCCACTCGGCGAGGTTGGAGCCGGCGTAGTCGGTGGCCTTCTCGTCGGATTCGACCGTGGTGATCCGTGTGGTTGTTCCAAATTTGTCTGCGACGGCCGCCGCCAGCAAGCCCACGCCGCCATAGAGGTCAAGGTTGGCCGCGCGCGGGTCAAAGCGCTCTAGGTCGATGGCCTCCTGCACGGCGCGCGTGAGCGTGGATGCTGCCGCACTGTGCACCTGCCAGAACCCGGTGTCGCTGAGCCGAAACTCGCGATCGCCCACAACCTCGGTGATCGTGCTCGGCTTCTGGTCGCCGTAGAACAGCCGCGCCCCTCCTGTGGACGGGCTGAGCACGTCGAGCGTCGAGCCCGGCTCGAACCGGTCGTTCAGTGGGGCAATCTCGTTGATCTCCGCCGTCGCGAGCGGCAGGCCTGCGACCTCGATCACCCGGTGCGAGCGAGCCGCGAAGGGGCCGGGCCGGCCATCGTCGCCAACGTGCAGGCGCACGCGGGTGCGCCATCCTGTTCCCATCGCACTGTCATCGATCGCCTCGACGGTGGCGTCAACGGTGAGCCCTGCCATGCGCTGCAAGCCGTCGACGAGCACCTGTCGCTTGAGTTCGCGCTGATGAGCGAGGGCTATGTGACCGAACTCCGCGCCGCCGGCACGGTCGTCCGGGTCGCGGTCGAGCGCGGCCTCGGCCCAGATGTGCGGCTGCCGGTGCTCGCTGGGGGTGATGACCGAAACGGTCTCTGCCCGCCAGAACGACTTCTTCGAGTCACTGCTTATTCGAGCGAGCACGCGCTCCCCGGGAATCGCGTCGCTCACGAACACGACGCGGCCATCCAGTCGCGCGACGGCGATGCCGCCGTGCGCGATGTTGGTAACGTCGAGCTCGACCTGTGTACCCAGCATGTCGCCCATCCTTCGAGCATAGGAGCCGCGTGCGCCTCTACCTCGCCTCTACCTCCCCCGCCCGGCTCGCGACCCTGCGCGCCACCGGCGTCGAGCCGGTCGTGCTGCCCTCCCACGTCGACGAGGAGGGAGCCGTGGCCGCCGCCAGCCCGCTCACGCCAACGGCCATGGTGCAGCTGCTCGGTCGCCTCAAGGCCGAAGCAGTCGTCTCGCCAGAGATCGACGGCTTCATTCTCGGATGCGACAGCGCCTTCGAACTCGACGGCGAGGTCTACGGCAAGCCCCACACCCCCGCGGTCGCACGCGAGCGGTGGCTGCTGCAGCGCGGCCGCGAGGGTCAGCTGCACTCTGGGCACTGGCTCATCGACCACCGCGGCGGCAGCGTCAACGGGGCAGTCGGTGCGGTGTCGAGCACCTTCGTGCGCTTCGCCGAGGTGACCGACAGCGAGATTGATGCCTACATCGCCACGGGCGAGCCCCTCGAGGTGGCCGGCGCCTTCACGATCGACAGCCTCGGCGCTGGCTATATCAGTGAGATCCGGGGCGACGCGCACTCCGTCGTTGGTGTC
>Ga0247814_10000167_pt1 | contig 63111 bp, 60 predicted proteins | sample UWRJL179409R1_FD_179947 | JGI IMG/M metagenome (GOLD analysis project Ga0247814, IMG submission 179947) | Plant litter microbial communities from Arlington Agricultural Research Station in Wisconsin, United States - UWRJ-L179-409R-1 | ecosystem: Environmental > Terrestrial > Plant litter >... | reverse complement strand
AGTCTTCCACGTCCTTCTTCGGTATTATACGTCTAGGCATCCACTTATGTGCCCTTGAGTACCTTTTTATGCATTGACTTAACTAGTAATTGGTAATAACCATTATTACAATTACTTGCCGTCAATTTTTCTTTAAAAAATTTTCTTACATTCAAATTGTTAAATTGCTTGCTCTCAAACTTCTTAAGGGCGCATTTCAACTCATCATCTGATGAACTTTGTCCGCACTCAAGCTTTACAATCCTACCACTCTGCACTGTACCCTGTAAAGGGGTTTCTGTTGTTGTTTTCGCAATTGTCTTTCCAAAAAAAGGAACCTCGCGACAATCTACTTACTAATTGGTCGCCAGAGGTTCTTGTGAACGTTCGCTGTATTGATAATTACTATAGTCGATGAGGTGAGGTTTTGCAAGGGGTTAGCGGCAATTATTCTGACATTATTTTGATCCCTATATTAGCGACCCCTGTAAAGCTGTTGCAGCGGGCAGTCGATAAGGAGGTTACGAGGCTGGATTGCCCCGTTAACACCTCAACTTATCAGCTACCCGCGCTACACACACCTCCCTATAAGAAGTACTCGTACGACCGCTTGTTGTACTCGCCGGCCTCGATCATCTCGGGGCCATTGTTCCACAACCCGAAGGTTGTGATACCACTTTCCATCGCCAATCGGCTACAGACTGTACAATATGGATCACCCGCTTCGGTGAACTCATCGTCGTCATTTACTCGCATGAAGTACAGCGTCGAACCCTCAACCTTGGCACCGTGATGCTTCAAGGCGTCGATGATAGCGTTCCATTCGGCGTGAACGCAACAGGTTTTGTCGTTGTTCTGCTTGATCGTCTTGTCCAATACGACATCACACATTCGCTGTGATTCATCGCCTTGCGGTGGTGCGTTGTATCCCCTTCCAATGATCTCGCCGTCACTCGTGACAATAATCGCGCCGCAGTGGGCACGGTTACAGGTCGCGTGAGCGGCTACTTTGCCAGCTTCGTCGAAGTAATCCGTGTGCATATGCGTAGTATACCCACTCATATAGAGTGCTACAATAACTGCATATGGAAATTCCTACCTTTGTGTACCCGCTGATCGTCGTTATTGTCGATACAATTGTTCGTATATCACTCTTCTTTTACGTGCCCCGGCGCCGTAAGCCAACCGCTGCCATGGCCTGGTTGCTGGCGATCTTTATTCTACCGGGTCTATTAGGACTGGCGCTCTACTTCTTTATTGGGCACACTCGCCCCTCGAAATTACGCCGTCGACGCCTGGCGACTGTTAATAAGGCCATCCTTGAATCCCAGTACGTGACGGACTTATCTATCCAATACCCCGAGCGGATCCAGCCGTTCATTACACTCAATAGGCATTTAAGTAAGTTCCCAGCCGTCAACGGCAATACCAACACACTCCATACCGATTACCTTGATACCATCGTCACTATTACTAATGACGTCAAAAAAGCCAAACACTACATCTATATAGAGAGCTACATTCTAGCCATGGACAAGGTAACAGAACCGTTATTCGTCGCTATGGAAGCAGCCGCCAAACGCGGCGTCGAAGTCTATGTCCTGTTTGATGCCTATGGATCACACAAATATAAGGGGTACCGTCAGATGAAACGTCGGCTAACTGCCGCCAACATCAAATGGGTCGCCATGCTGCCGTTCAGCCTAGTGCCAAAGAAGTATAGCCGTCCCGACCTCCGGAACCACCGTAAACTGATCGCAATTGATAATACGGTCGCGTATATCGGTTCACTTAACCTGATCGAGCCACGTTATGGCCGTAAAGATGACATCATCTACGAAGAGATGGTCACCCGGATGCAGGGCCCGATTGTCACTCATACCGCTGCTATCATCGCCAGTGACTGGTATAGCGAAGCCGGCGACGCAATCACCAACTTCATCGACCTCGAGAGTCCCGAACCAATTGCTGGTGAAAAAGGTGGCCAACTGATGCAGATCCTACCAAGTGGTCCCGCCTACAAGAACGAGAACAACTTAAAGTTGTTTATTGACCTGATCTATAGCGCCAAACGACGCGTTGTTATCACTAACCCCTACCTAGTGCCGACCGAACCGCTATTGATGGCTCTCGTCACAGCGGCGCAGCGCGGCGTTAACGTGGTGATCATTAACTCGAAGTCCATCGACCAAGCAGTCGTCGGCCACGCCCAGCGCTCATATTACGGACAGCTGCTTGATGCTGGCGTGCATATTCACCTACATAACAAACCAACCCTCTTGCACTCGAAGCACATGACAATTGATGATGATATCGCGGTGATCGGATCAAGTAACATGGATGTGCGCTCATTTGAATTGAACTACGAGTGTAGCATTGTGATCTATGACCCTCGCATCGTTGCCCGCCTGACTGACGCACAGGGTCACAACCTGGCCGAGTCACATCAGTTAACCAAGGAAACCTGGAACCACCGTAGTATCTGGCTAACGCTGCTCGATAACATCGCTCGGCTAACTTCAGCCCTGCAGTAACCCCTACCCCCTTCCTATACAAAAAGCACCGGCATAACAGCCGGTGCTTTTAAAAAAGAAAAACACCACATAGTGGTGGGCGATGAGGGATTTGAACCTCCGACCTCGTCATTATCAGTGACGCGCTCTAACCAGCTGAGCTAATCGCCCACGATTACGTGGTGTTTTTCCATAAGTTCTTGGTGGAGTGATTCTGACTTGCGCCAGACTCACCCCATGTGGTGGAGCAACAGGGACTCGAACCCTGGACCCCCTGCTTGCAAAGCAGGTGCTCTAGCCAACTGAGCTATTGCCCCACAATGTTACCTTGAACTCTGACCATTCTACCGCATAACAGGCTGGCTGGCAAGGGTTGAGGACTAAATTTTATTCCGGTAGTTCGGCAATTTTTGCAATAAGTTCAGTGGTTAAATCGGTTGCGTCGACAGGGTTAACTTCTAGTTCGCCAGCTATGGTGAATATCTCGTTCAATGGATCACTAGCGGGCAGATTGATTACGAAAGAGCTACCCGAGAGGCCCGCGATGTCATAAGCAGCAGTAGTAGGACTTATCTCACCCTTAATTAGCGCTTCCCCCGTTTCTTTGAGGAAGTTAACAACAATCCCCCGCTTCTGCTGATCGGAGAGTTCATCGCCGTTGCTGAATAATGTTTCTATAGCCTGCATTGTTTCTCCATTTGTTTTTAATTGAGCCAGTTTTTCATCATGGCTCAGGATGCTACGCTAGACGTCGTACTCGGTTCCTTCGACATCACGCATAGGCAATCCCGTATTACATACTCAAGTACCGTATAAAACCAAGGAAGCCCATTAGCCCTATACATATAAATAGCACATTTTGCGTATATCTATAAACAGATGTGATTATCAATCACAAGAGTGAGCGAGACGCATCTGGTACTAGTGTGTAAGTGCACACCATGTAGCCCAAGAATTCACGTCGCTGAAACGTGGAATTCATGGCGCGAAATCAGGTGCACGAGCATACTAGTATCAGATGTGAATCGACCGCAGTGCCGATATTAAGATAAACAAAAAACCCTCGCTTTCACGAGGGTTCTCTGTGTTTAACAACTTAGTAGTGCAAATCAACGTCAATCTCTATCCTGAGATTTTTTTGAACTTAGTCCTGTTCCAAACAAGTTGGAACTTCATTACTGTAAAAGTTCAGTACAGTAAAAGGACCGACCTAGCTTCACCACTGGATTGCTCGCAGTGATGGCATAACTCTCCCTAGAAAGGAGGTAATCCATCCGCACCTTCCGGTACGGATACCTTGTTACGACTTAACCCCAATCATGCCCCCCACCTTAGGCCGACGAATCGGACTTCGGGTGTTGGTCACTTTCATGGTTTGACGGGCGGTGTGTACAAGAGCCGGGAACGTATTCACCGCAGCTTGCTGATCTGCGATTACTAGCGATTCCAACTTCAAAGAGGCGAGTTTCAGCCTCTTATCCGAACTGGGACCAGTTTTGATGCGATTTGCTCCACCTCGCGGCTTCGCTGCGCATTGTACTGGCCATTGTATTACGTTTCTAGCCCAGGGTGTAAGGGAAATACTGACCTGACATCATCCCCTCCTTCCTCCCCGTTGCCGGGGCAGTCTGAATAGAAAAATACAACTATTCACAAGGGTTGCGCTCGTTGATGGACTTAACCAAACATCTCACGACACGAGCTGACGACGGCCATGCATCACCTGTCACCAAGTTCAATAAAGCACTCTCATCTTTCGACAAAATTCTTGGGATGTCAAACCCTGGTAAGGTTCTTCGGTTATCATCGAATTAAAGAACATAATCCACCGCTTGTGCGGCTCCCCGTCAATTCCTTTATGTTTTAGTCTTGCGACCGTACTCCACAGGCGGGATACTTAACGCGTTAGCTTCGCTACTGGGGGGGTCGATACCCCCAACAGCTAGTATCCATAGTTTACGGCGTGGACTACCCGGGTATCTAATCCGGTTCGCTCCCCACGCTTTCGTGCCTCAGTGTCAGAAATGGTCCAGTAACCTGCCTACGCCATTGGTGTTCCTTCTAATATCTACGGATTTCACTCCTACACTAGAAATTCCAGTTACCTCTACCATTCTCGAGACAAGCAGTTCGAGTAATAGTCCGTACGGTTGAGCCGTCGGATTTCACTATTCGCTTACTTGTCCACCTACGCAACTCTTTACGCCCAGTCACTCCGGATAATGCTTGCACCCTACGTATGACCGCGGCTGCTGGCACGTAGTTAGCCGGTGCTTATTCATAAGTTACCGTCATATTCTTCACTTATAAAAGCAGTTTACGACCCGAGGGCCTTCATCCTGCACGCGGCGTTGCTCCATCAGACTTTCGTCCATTGTGGAAGATTCCTCACTGCTGCCTCCCGTAGGAGTCTGGACCGTGTCTCAGTTCCAGTCTGGCTGGTCATCCTCTCAGACCAGCTAACGATCGTAGGCTTGGTAAGCCATTACCTCACCAACTACCTAATCGTACGCAGGCCACTCCCAAAGCGGATAAATCCTTTAATCCGAAGATCATATGCGGCATTAGACTCCATTTCTGGAGCTTATTCCTCACTTTGGGGCATGTTCCCACGCGTTACTCAGCCGTCCGCCGCTCGTCATCATTTCTCACTTCAGCACCAACTTAAAAGTTAGTACCAAGGTGAGAAACATGTTACCGCTCGACTTGCATGTGTTAAGCACGCCGCCAGCATTCATCCTGAGCCAGGATCAAACTCTCCATAAAAATGTCCTATTTTCAGACATATAGACTCAAACATAAACTTGACGTTTTGTGACTACTCATAATAAATCATGATAGTCACTTGATTTGCACTACTAAATTGTTAAAGGTCTTCGTCTTTGTATTCAACTCCACGTTGGTACTTGCGGTTGCTTGTTGCGTCAACCAGACTCAAATTAGTTTACCCCATATCCCCTGGTGAGTCAACGGTGAAATGCCATTTCCCTAACAGGGGTGGGCTCTTAGACGGCTGTTGCGAAGTATACTACGGTTCCCACCAGTAGTCCGACCAGGATGCCACCCATGACTTCAAACGGTGTGTGCCCCTTGGCGACGCGTGGAATACGCACTTTACTGTTCAGACTCTTTAATAAGTCAGTCAGTGAAGCACCTTGCTCACCAGATGAGCGGCGCACCATAACAGCATCATACATAACCACTGCAGCGAACAATGCAGCCAGGCCAAATAGTCCTGATTCAACACCATCCTTAAAGCCGATAATAACTAACAGCGCAACGACTGTAGCGCTGTGGGCACTTGGCATACTACCAGATAAATACAGTTGGCGAAGATTGTGTAACTTTCGTCCTTTAATCGTCGCAACGATGTATTTAGTACCCTGTGCAACCACCCACCCGGTCGCAGCAGCGATCAGGTAGGGTGAGATGACAAGTTCCATAACTATGCGCCCTTCACTTCTTCGGCGTCGTCCTGGTCCTCGACAGCCTGTTCAGGAACGAATCCGAATGAAGAGACTTTGTCGTTTTCACCAGTGCGCATGATGCGCACACCTTGTGTCGTTCGTCCGAGGACTGGCACGTCCTTTATGCCAACACGGATCGCTTGTCCCTTGTTAGAGATAAGGAGGATCTCGGCGGTATCGGCTTCCAGTGAGCGAACTGCCACGATTGGACCGGTCTTGGCGGTAACAATAGCTGCCTTGATACCTACGCCGCCACGTTTGTGTGATGGGAAGTTAGCGGCTTTCGTTACTTTACCGTACCCATGCTCACTAATAACTAGCAGCATGCCTTCGTTGTTGGCCACGATATCCATACCGACAACGCTGTCGTTTGGTCGCAGGCGAACACCACGGACACCGCGAGCTGACCGTCCCATTGGGCGAGCATCAGTTTCGGTGAAGCGGATGGCTTGTCCAGCAGATGTTGAGATGATTACATCATTCTCCCCTGTTGTCTTCTTGATCCATCGTAGTTCGTCGCCATCATCAAGCTTGATTGCGATCAGTCCGTTGGTACGGATGTTCGCGTAATCCTTGAATGGTGTTTTCTTTACAGTTCCCTTGGTGGTTGCCATAAATAGGAAGCCATCGTCCTTCGAGTCTTTCTCGTGACGGATGATTGAGGTAATTTTCTCTTCTGGTTGGAGGTTGAGCAGGTTAACTGCCGCAACGCCCTTAGCCGCTAGCGATGCCGCGGGGACTTCGTAGGCCTTCAAGCGGAAGATACGACCCTTATTCGTAAAGAATAGGAGGTAATCGTGAGTTGAGGCTGGAACCAGCTGATCAATCACATCTTCTTCCTTGGTTGTCATACCTCGTTTACCCTTACCACCACGGTGTTGGCGGCGGTATTCGCTAACGAGGGTACGCTTGATGTAGTTTTCGGTGGTCAGAAGGATAACTGAATCTTCTTCAGGGATTAATTCTTCGTCACTAAACTTACCGAGTTCAGATGCGATAATCTTTGAACGACGGTCGTCACCAAACTTCTCTTTCATTTCGAGGAGTTCTTCTTTGATGATACGAAGGATTTCGTTTTCATCACCAAGGATGCGTTCGAGTTCAGAGATCAGGGCAAGAAGCTGCGCAAGTTCTTCTTCGATCTTGTCGCGTTCGAGTCCTGTCAGGCGTCGAAGTTGCATCGCAAGGATAGCTTGGGCTTGGATCTCAGACAGGCTGAACTTTTCCATCAATCCCGCTTGGGCGACTTCACTGTTCTTGCTGGCACGGATGAGTGCAATCACTTCATCAATGTGATCAAGGGCAATTTTGTAGCCTTCGAGGATGTGGGCACGAGCCTTCGCAGCCTTGAGTTCGAACTCAGTACGGCGTCGGATGACGATCTGACGGTGCTTGACGAATTCACGGAGGATTTCGACGAGACTCAGGATACGAGGTTGGATACCTTCGACGAGTGCCAACATGTTGTAATGGAAGGCAGTTTGCATTGCCGTCATCTTGAACAACTGGTTGAGAATCTTCTTAGGGTATGAATCCTTACGGAGTTCAATCACAACGCGGACTTTACCGCGGGCTGATTCGTCACGCAGGTCGCTAATGACGATTTTCTTGTCTTTGTGCAGTTCAGCAATCTTTTCAATAAGCGTTGCTTTATTCACACCATATGGCATCTCAGTAATGACGATTTGGCTACGGCCTTTCTTCGTCTCTTCGATGTTAGTCACTGCACGAATTACAACACTTCCCCTACCGGTTTGGTAAGCTTGGCGCATTGGTGCGCCGCCATAGACGATCGCTCCAGTTGGGAAATCAGGACCCTTCACGAATTCAAGGAGGTCATCGATTGATGCCTCTGGGTTGTCGATCAAGTGGATGGTGGCATCCACCAGTTCACCTAAGTTGTGTGGTGGGATGCTAGTTGCCATACCAACGGCGATACCAACTTGTCCATTCAGGAGCAGGTTTGGCAGGCGGGCTGGCAGGACGGTTGGTTCTTGCTCACTACCATCGTAGTTATCGCGGAAATCAACAGTGTCCTTATCAAGGTCATCGAGCAGTTCGTTACCGGCACGACCAAGGCGAGCCTCGGTGTAACGGTTGGCAGCTGGTGGATCTCCGTCCATTGAACCAAAGTTCCCTTGTCCGTTAACGAGTGGATAGCGCATCACCCAGTCTTGGGCCAGACGAACCATCGCCATGTAGATAGATGAGTCACCGTGTGGGTGATACTTACCCATGACGTCACCGACGATACGAGCAGACTTGAGGAAACGGCCACCTGGTCGCAGGTTTTGTTCGCCCATTGAGTACAGGATGCGGCGGTGCACAGGCTTTAGTCCGTCACGGACGTCAGGCAAGGCACGGTCAACGATCACGCTCATCGAGTAACGCAGGAAGCTATCTTCCATGACGTTCTCGACAGTCAGGTTCTCGACAGTACGTGAGTGCGTCTGTGGTGGTGCAATATAGTCACCTGTTTCGGCTATTGGGTTGTTCCCATCGATAAACGCGTTGTTTTCGATTGGTTCACTGTTGTTGATTATTTCGTCATCCATGATTAAACATCCAAGTCGGCAATATTAAGTGACTTCGCGCGGCTTTGGATAAAGCTTTTACGGAGGTCAACTTGATCACCCATTAACTTTGTAAAAATTGCATCACTCTTCTCGGCGTCTTCGACACGTACCTGAATGAGCACGCGGTTCTCTGGGTTCATTGTCGTGTCCCATAGTTGTTCCGCATCCATCTCACCCAGACCCTTGTAGCGTTGCAGCATAGTGATGCCGGCTTGCTTCGTTAGGTCGGCAGTTGGGTCAATATTCACACCCTTTTCCTTACGGTCAGCAATCATACGAGTAATGATTGAGTCGCGCTCGTCATCACTGTAGGCGTATTCCTTTTTAGTACCCTGTCGTAATAAGAACAACGGAGGTTTTGCAAGGTAGACATAGCCACCATCGATCACTTCACGCATATAACGGAAGAGGAATGTCAGTAGTAGTGTCGCGATGTGGCTTCCGTCGACATCGGCGTCGGTCATGATCACGATACGGTGATAACGAAGGCCGTTAATGTCGAACTGGTCGCTAATACCAACGCCGAGGGCTTTGATAAGGTTCACAATTTCGTTGTTGCCAAGCATACGATCGAGACGCGCACGTTCGGTGTTCAGGACCTTGCCGCGAAGTGGCAAAATCGCCTGTGTGCGGCTATCGCGACCAGATTTCGCTGATCCACCAGCCGAGTCACCCTCTACGATGTAGATTTCTGATTCGGTTGGGTCTTTGCTAGAACAGTCAGCCAGCTTGCCCGGGAGGCTCATGCCATCAAGCGCACCCTTACGGATGACGTTATCGCGGGCTGCGCGGGCAGCTTTACGAGCGCGGGCCGCTAGAAGCGCTTTCCCGACGATCTTCTTGGCAATGTTGGGGTTTTCGTCGAGGTAGTATGAGAAGTATTCGTTCATAACTTGTTCAACGTAGCGGCGAACTTCTGGGTTACCAAGCTTGTTCTTGGTCTGACCTTCGAACTGAGGGTCTGGCATTTTCACAAGGATGATAGCCGTCAGACCTTCACGGATGTCATCACCGGTCAGGTTGTCTTCTTTTTCCTTCAAGAGGCTGCTCTTGCGGGCATATTCGTTAATAACACGGGTTAGTGCTGAACGGAATCCAACAATGTGCGTTCCTCCGTCAGGTGTTAAGACGTTATTGGCGAATGGCTTGACCAGCTCAACGTAGGTTTCGTTATACTGGACAGCAATTTCAACCATAGTGTCTTCGACAAGCTTCTCAACGTAGAAAATGTTGTCAGTTGTGACGTCTTTACCGATATTTAGGTGCTTTACGTAGCTTTGGATACCACCTTCAAAGTAAAAGGCAGCGCGTTGGTTAGTGCGTTGGTCAACAACCGATACATATATACCCTTTGTCAGGTATGCCTGGTGACGAATGTAGTCAACGACCCAGTTGTAATCAAATTTAACGGTTTCTTTAAAGATAGTCGGGTCTGGGTAGAAAGTAATCGTGGTACCGTTCTTACGGTCAGTTTTGCCAACTTTTTTGAATGGAACCTTGGTCGCACCGCGTTCGAATTCGATGCTATAAAGTGTGCCTTCTTTAACAACTTCCGCGATAAGCGTAGTTGAAAGCGCGTTCACTACCGATGAACCAACGCCGTGTAGTCCAGATGAGACCTTGTAGCCACCACCACCGAACTTACCACCGGCGTGCAGGACGGTCAGAACCGTTTCAAGGCTACTCAGGCCGGTCTTTGGGTGCTTGTCGATTGGAATACCGCGACCGTCGTCCGAGATGGTCATACCACCGTCGGCTAGGATGATCACTTCTACCTTTGTCGCGTAGCCAGCGATGGCTTCGTCGATTGAGTTATCGGCAATTTCTTTGATAAGGTGGTGCACGCCGTCGAATCCGGTGCTCCCGATGTACATACCTGGTCGCTTGCGAACTGGTTCAAGCCCTTCGAGAACTTGAATCTGCGAGCCGTCGTATGCTTTGTCTGTTTTTTGAACCACGATTAATACCCTCTATTCCCTAATGACTGACGCGGTGACTGAAATTGTCGGCCGTTTCTGGTCGTTTTAACTACGACTATTATACCCGAAAAGTTGTGTTCACTCAAGTATCCTACATTATATGTACTAAGGTATTGCACTGAACACAAAACTTATGCTAATCTTGCTACCAAGAGGTTATGTCAAAATAACGCGCGTGTCATAGTAACAAAACAAACACTCATCACAAATCGAGATAAAAACATGTTTAGAAAAATCGTATCGAACTTATCTTTCAGCCCCGCATTAGTCGGGCAACTTGGCTATTACGCCAAGCGTTTAAAAAAGGAGCAGACCACTCGCCGCCTCGGCTTGGTGTTTGTGGCCCTCGCACTAATAGTGCAGAGCCTGGTTGTCTTTCAACCACCTGAATCTGCCAACGCGGCAAGTTCAAACGACATGGTCTCTGGTGGATTAGGACTCGGATCAAAGCGTTCGATCAACAACTTCTTGGCACCCTATGACGCTAACACCAATAACCTCCGCGCTATTATGGATTACATGGGTATTAGCCGGGCTGAAATCGCCGGCTCAACCTTTGGTTCGTTCACAACTGGCGCCAAACGATCATGGGGACACAACCCAATGTACAGCGCCGCTCAAGGCGAACAAGCAACGACTATCTTGAACAGCGCCTACCAGCCCGTCACGACGGTCTATAGTCGCCCACTCTCAATCGCGAACGGTGCTAATACCAAGATCTACGGCTGGATCGGTCATTCTGACCGCGTCGGTTGGTTCGCCATTATGCAAGCCTGCGGTAACTTGGTGACCGATATCGTGCCACCAGTCCCAACCCCTCCACCCGCGCCAACACCTCCACCACCAGTCACCCCTCCACCTGTTACGCCACCGCCAGTGACACCTCCACCGGTCGTTGTACCACCCGCACCCGCTAACGTGGTCCTCTCAAAGTCAGCCACCAACGTTTCCCAAGGAAATGTTGCTGCCAGCAGCATCGCAGCCAAGGAAAGCGATAAGCTTACCTACACACTGACCGTTAAAAACAACGGCGGCACCTCGAAAGTCACCCAGTTAGCCGATAACCTGACTGACGTCCTCGAATACTCAACATTGATTGATAACGGTGGCGGAAGCTTCGATCAAACGAAAAAGATATTGTCATGGCCTGATGTCGACCTCAAACCAGGCGAAACCCAAAGTCGCACCTTTGCAGTCCAGATCCTGGCAACCATCCCTTCAACCCCACAAGGTCAAAGTGATCCTGATTCATACAACTGTATTATGAATAACGTCTTCGGTGAAGTTGGCGTCACGGTACCCGTTACCTGTGCCCCACCAAAGGTTATTGAACAAGTTGTCACCGAGCTACCGCACACTGGTGCCCGTGAGAACATGATCTTTGCCGGTGTCGTCCTAGCCGTTGTTACCTACTTCTTCCTCCGTTCAAAACAACTTGGTAAAGAAGTTCGCCTGATTCGCCGTGATCTAAATAGTGGAACAATCTAAGAAAGCATCTATACATTATGAGTAGCCCTGAACAACAACCATCCAACCCAGAAAATAGCGTCGAAACACCAAAGAATGCAGCCGAGCTGTACGAAGCCCTCGATCAAAAGCTCGAGAAGCGTAGTGAACAGGTCGAAAGTGGTGAAAAATCAGCTGAAAAAGCGCGTGTTGAGGCGCTCGAATCAGCTATCAGCATCGAAAAAGGCAGCGCTGAAAAAGCGAAACGCCCTTCGGACGCCCCTGCTCCACGTCGTCGTGGTGGCATCAGCAAGACTGAAAAGAAAGCTGCGCTCAAAAAGACCTTGGCACATGTCCAAGCCGAATTACCGCCAACCGAGCGTGCCTTTAGTAAGGTCATCCACAACCCTGCGGTTGAAAAGACCAGCGAAGTTGTCGGCAGCACGATTGCTCGGCCTAACGCCATCCTCTCCGGTGCCGTCGTGGCCTTCTTCGCCGTCCTGGCTGTCTACTTGATCGCCAAGAACCTTGGCTACGTCCTGTCAGGCTTTGAAACCATCGCTGCCTTCATCGTTGGTTGGGTGATTGGTGTGGTCTACGACTACCTCCGCGTCCTGGTGACCGGCAAAAAATAACCTTCCATTATCCTTATATAAAAGAACCGCTCGTACGAGCGGTTCTTTTATATTCAAACTTTATTCGGATACTACTTAGCGTAGCTTGATGTGGATCTCGTCGTCAGCATTCTCGCCTGGCTCACGAATGTGCAGCTTGTTGGCCGGGGCTTGTGGCTTTGGAGTCACAGCTGGAGCTGCCTGGGGCTGCTGTATTGGCCGCGATTCCGCTTGTGGCTTCTGTATCGGGGTAACCGGGTTTGGTTGCGGCTGAGGGTCTAAGAACGGGTTTGGTGCCACAGGAGGCATCGGCTGTTGGACTGGTTGCGTCGGGACGGCCGGTTGGAAGGTGTTCGGTGTCTGTGCAGCAGGCGCAGGCACGGTTGGACCGAAGGCCGGGTTGGCATTAGCAGCCGGGGCTGAAGCGTTATTGATCTGCTGACGCTTGGCGAGCCATTCGTCGAGGAACGATGATCCCCCACTAGCGGCAGGTGCACCAGGTCGGGCGCCACCAGGAACGCCAGCTGGACGTGGACCACCAGGGACTGCTTGATTCTGCGCGCCCTGCAATGCAGCCATACGTTCTTGTTGCGCTTGCTTCAACTGATCCATCTTGGCTTTCTTGGCAGCGTCACCGGCACCAAGGCGAGCAAAGATCTCACGTTCCGCTTCAGCGCGTGGCTTGCCATATTTGGCAGCTGACAATTTCTTTAAGGCATCACGCAGTTGTGGGTTTGATTGTCCCATCGGTGGCAACAATGACATGCTAAACGGTGCTGACGGCACGTTATTGATCATGACAGTGGCAATCGATTTGAAGTTCGGCAGACGGGTCATGTCTTCGGCGTCAAAGGTCGGCGTAAACTTCTTGACCAGCAGTTCGGCGTCCGTAATACCAATACGTCCACTAATAACCGTTCCGATGTTACCGAGGATCGCTTCGCGGATCTTATCCGTTAGCTGGGTCATGAACTGGTTCGCCAGGACCAAACTCAGGTGGTACTTACGGGCTTCTGACAGAATGCTTTCGAAACTATCAGTTGCAAAGTTCTGGAACTCGTCGACATACAGTGTAAAGTCGACACGTTCAGATTCTGGGATGTCAGCACGGCCCATGGCAGCGGCCTGGAACTTCATCACAAAGATCATACCTAGTAGTTGTGAGTTCAACTCACCTGTCTTACCCTTTGAAAGGTTCACGAGGAGGATCTTTTTGTTATCCATGATCTCGCGGAGGTTGAAGCCACTCTCGGTGCGTCCAATAATATTACGCATCATCTCGTTACCTAGGAAGGCGCCGAACTTGCTGGCAAACCACCCGAGCATTTCACCCTTTGAGGCCTCACTAGTTTGGGCCATCTCCTTGTTCCAGAAGTCGAGCACCATACGATTGGTGACGTGCTTGATCTTTTCATCAGCAAAGGCTTGGTCAATAAATACCTGTTGAACATCGAGGAATGATGACCCTGAAGGGTCGCTCATCACTGTGAGGGCAGCGTTACGGAACCATGACTCAAAGCGTGGACCAACGATACCCGTGTGACCTGGGTCGTACAGCTTATAGATCATGGCGATTGATTCTTGAATCAAGAAGTCCTGTTGGTCAGGATTATCGAATTCGAACAGGTTAAGTCCGATCGGCATTTCCATATCACCAGGACTAAAGTAGATGACGTCTTCGACGCGCTCTTTTGGTACCATCCCTAGTAGTTCTTCGGCTGAGTCACCGTGCGGATCGATAAAGGCGAAGCCCTTGCCGTCCATCATGTCCTGGAAGGCCAGGTTCTCAAGCAGCTTTGACTTACCCGTTCCAGTTTGCCCGATCACATAGGTGTGGCGGCGGCGGTCATTGTTCGACAAGCGGATTGGCTTCTTCATGCCGCGGAACTCGTTGGTTCCCAGTAGGAAGCCTTCGTCCATCAGTTGTGTTGGACCGTCAACTTGCTTGTCCATCTGTCGTTTCACCTGTGAGGTTGGAATTGATCCCTGGTCTGGCAAGTGGAAGATGGTCGCCAGCTCAACAGTGTTAAGGATATTGGTATTCACTTCTTGTGGGAAGAAACGGAAGATATAGGCGGTGACGAATTCTTCGATGTTCTTACTGAGGGCGAATTTGAAGCCGTTATTAGATGTCGAGTCAAATAACGAGAACGCAGAGACAACACTATTGAGCATCGCCTGTGACTTGCCGGATGTATTCGATGAGGTCACGACGCGGATCAGGGTCTCGTAGCCTGGGTAGCGAGTCTTCTCTTCGATCGAATCAACCAGCCCCTGCTCGAGTGAGCTGAGCTGTTTGTCTTCGGGCTTGGTATCTTTACCAGCAGATTCAGGCGGTTTCCAAAGTGCTTCCATGACACCAGCGATGCCGCCCATACCAGCGACTCCTGTTTTGACACCCTTATTCTTCTTGATGCCTTCGGCAACTGCGACGGCATTCTTGTTCCAGCCAGTCTGCGCCGGGCGAATCAAGATCTGAATACCGATACCATCATCTTTACTGGCAGCGGAGAGGGCGTTCAATAGTGCCCGGGCAGCGTCGCGCTTAGATTCCTGGAACGTTGCGATTGGGTGAGCGAAGTTCTTCTTAAGTGTGAACTCGCCGCCAATCGTGCCACTCATCTTGCCAGCCGGGTTAAAGATATTACGTTCCGAGACTTCTTCCAGGCGGGCTGATGGATAGGCAGCCGCAACGGCCTGGGTAATGACATCGATCATAATGACTGGGACGACGACATAGTAATGCACCAGGCCTTCGTGGGCGACAATCTCAAATGAAACGTGGCGCTGTCCGTAGACACGGCTCTTAAACCCCTTCGTCGCGGTGCTGGCGATAATGTTATACATGACCTGCGCTTGTGACAGGACTTCTTCGGTTAGGTCGCGTTCGTCGCGGCCGTTGCCCTCCAGGTCGTCACTGGCTGGTGGGATATGAATATACAGTGGGACCATCTTCAGGCCACGTTCGTAGTTCTTGGCTTCTCGGAGGACCTTGCGGTATTGATGGAAGACAAAGTAAAGAATGCCTGCAACCAGGAGGATGATCACCAGAATGGTAATGATAAACCCTAACACCTCTTATTCCCCTTCCTCGTTCTAGCTTAGTCGCTAGCGCCGAGATCCTTGTTGTAACGTTTTTGTAGATAATTCTTTTGCAGTTCGTTGACGCGGTTGGTCCGAGCGTACGGATCATCTTTGGTTTCTTCGATGATCTTCTTGGCCTTGTCGACCCATTCCTTCTCGATCACGTCCTCATCCCCTGCAACCAGCGGACTGTCATCGAAAGGGGTTATTAGGTCCGTTGTTGGAATTGCAACGGGTGGCATAACAGGGACAACTGGCGCAGCTGGTGTGCCAGCGGCATCAGCGACGGCTGCACGCGCTTCGGCGTGTTGCTCGAATCGCTCACCGCCATCAAGTGGTCCGGTTTCAGGAGTTGGCAGAACAGGAATATGTTCACCGTTAGCGGTGTTCGGTTGTGGTGCTTGTTCTGGCCCATTAAGGCCCGGAGAGTTTTCCGGCTGCATATCTGTCATTATAGCATAATGACTATGGTGAAAATGCTAGTATCTTTCACAAATTTTAACGAGATCTAATAAATTCTTTTTGAAATGTAGACGCAGCCGATACCCACGAAAATAACGACCAGTGCGAACTCATAGATACCGATCGATCCAACCGACTGTAACCCTATCAGCATGACCGGTGCGGCCGCCAGAATTGTCGAGTAGTAATACGCGCGGCGAAACGGCATCACCTGCGCAGGGCGTCGTAGCGCAAAGCCAGAGGTTGCGTAGACCAGGACACGACTGGCACCATACAAAAAAAAGCTCACCAAACCAAGCGAGGTCAGATAAGCCGAAATAAATATCAAAAGAAGCCCAAAGGGCCCTGCAGATGCAGGCGTGGTCGTCACCAACATGGTGACGAGCAAGCCGAAGCTCGCAAGGGTGATAATAGCTATGATTCTCTGTAACATCGTATACGTTACTATACGTGATACATAAGTGTTTTGGAACAAGATGAATAGTTTGGACCTATTCAAAAATAACAGGGTGCCCAAGCGATACACCTTAACGCTCTTCGAGTCAGCAAACACCGCAGTAATAATAAAAGGGCGTGTGAACGAAGAACAGTGTATCGCAGTGGACGATTCTGACCGCTCCCGAAATATCGGGGGCAACCGTAATGCTCGTAGGACTACGTTCCACGATGCATCTAGTATCGACATCACTTCCGGATTGAAGCAAGGTTTAACTAGATGCATCGGTACTGATAGACCGACGCTTTTGGCGGAGCATCGGCAACGCTGACAAGTATGGAGAATATTAATGTGTGTACTGTAAACAATACGAAGGTGCGAGTCTTCTCTTTCGAGGGAGACCAAAAATATTCTTCATCCTTTAGTGTTAACGTTACCGACTTTCCGTCAAAAAAAGTCAGATAGATTCCTTCAAATCAGTGGAAGGATATCTGTAAGGTGCAGTTCTTTGTGGAGTTGAATTGTTAAGGTGTTTTTGTTGAACGGTGCTTTTGTTTGTGTTTGTAAAAGCTTGTTCTTAATCTAGCATAAGCAAGACGATCGGTCAATACCCTGGCAACTATTTTATATGTGGAAAATACATCATCATGCCCTATTACCTTGTTCCTATACTGTTAAACAATCTATGTAGTATTCAATACATCGTTGTTTCTGTGTGTACGGAAATAATGAAAATTAATGATTTTAACGTAATATCGCCATTACAGTGCACAGATCACCACTATTCGCCTACTATTTCACTGACACCGGACAAGCCACCCTTGCCGACACGAGCATGTGCATCGGCTAGCAGTCTCACGACATCTCGTAGCCGTTATTCAGAGTTGGCGCTTTGCAGCAAGGCGATCCCATTCCGACCAGCTAACCGTTGCCCACCTGCTTCGTCGCATTGCCGCCCGTCGCAATAATGGCAATATCGTGTGCGGTGCGATTATGTCCTGTATGTTGTCGATGCTGCGACCGTGTACGTATTTCGTCGTTTTTGGTTGCTGACGCGACATGCCGACTTAATCGATGCCAATATCGCTCATTTTTCCAACTAAATGGACCACCTGTTAGAATTCAGCTATATTGCGATGCGGACCTGGATTAAAATGACGGATTTTTATATCCGCGAAAACGATCCTGTGCATAACTAATAAACTTTCTTAGCGCCTGGATACTTTTGTATTCAGAATATATACATATTTTCCTCAGGTTCATGAGCTTATAGACACTCGACGTCGCACTACTCTCCCCTATAAGCCTGTTTTCGATGAGGCTATCTAGTGTTCCATCCACGTGTTCAGACACTAGGCTGAATTGTGGACAAAACACGTGGTATTTATTACCTAAATAATCTTCTAGAAAGTTATTGACACAAGCGCTTTCACAAACTATTATAGGGGTAGTCCTGAATAAAAAACTTATACAGGGCCCAAAACAAAAAGCCATTAAAAAAACTCCACAAAACAACCGTTCCTCGCAGGCGGTTGTTTTATTTTCCCTCGTTTTTAGCCATATATGCAGTCCTCCCCTTGTGATACCCAGTGCATTCAAACCAAATAAAATCACCCTCAGCGATGAAGGTGATTTTTATATATAAACATTAAATAATTATTTCGTGGTGGAGCTGCCGGGTACTGCCCCCGGGTCCGAAAGGTAACCTGCTATTCGTCTACAAGTTTAGTCTGAATTAACTTTTAACGACTCATGGGCCTGAGATCCAGACATAAACGGCTCATTCGTCACGCTGTAAAGTGTTCCCGGCGACCGCAGCTGCCCGGTCAAAGGGTAAGTGGCATATAAATAACATTGTCCCCCTCTATGCTACCTCGGGAAGAATCAATGGCTTCGGTGATTAAACTAAAGCTGGCGCAAAAGAAGGAGCACGGAACGCTGCAGCAAAAACTGCCTCGAGCTGTGAAGCCTTTTCTTTTACAAATGTAGATGCGTTTGCATTTAAAATTGTGCACTAACGTGTGCGTACGACTTGCAAAATAACCTGTTAATGTCCTCTCGTCGAAGCTATATCAGCCCCACGATATTCTTAACTATAGCACTTTTACCCTTGAATTACCATATTTGCTGAGAGTAAGCTGAGAGAATGATAGCCCACATCCCCACTATTGCATTAATCGGTTTTGACGGCGCACTCGTTGAGGTCGAGGCTGACCTGAAACAGGGGTTACCGGCTATGCATATCGTCGGGATGGGCAATAAGGCTGTTGAGGAGGCCCGAGAAAGGGTCCGCAGCGCTATCGGCAACTCGCTACTCGACTTCCCCACCCGTAAACTGGTTATTAACCTCGCCCCGGCAGAACTGCCAAAGGATGGCGCGCATTTCGACCTACCCATAGCCCTGTCGGTCCTTATCGCCAGTGGTCAGCTAAAGCAGTCGGACGTATCGGGGGCGGTATTCGCCGGCGAACTGTCACTCAGCGGTGAACTACGTTCGATTAGAGGGGTCATTACGATCGCCGAAGCTACCCGCGAATCCGGATATACCCAGTTATACATACCAAAACCCAATACTTCCCAGGCGGCACTGATTGAGGGTATTGAAATCATAGGGGTCGAGAGCCTAAAAGAATTGTTCCTCCACCTCAAGAAAGAATCCTTGATTGCCCCGACAGTAGCACAGCCACTGATAGCCCCTCCACCACCCCAGTTATTGATCGACGACGTACAGGGTCAAGATCAGGCCAAGCGCGCCCTCGTGATCGCTGCAGCTGGTCGACACAACCTGTTGCTGTGCGGACCACCCGGTGCTGGCAAGACAATGTTGGCTCGTGCACTTGTCGGATTACTCCCACCCCTGTTACAGGCAGAAAGTCTGGCCGTCACCAAGATTCATAGTATGGCTGGCGAGATCGAGAAGGTTATTACCTCTCGCCCCTTTCGTGCACCCCATCACACCACGAGCTCGATTGCCATGATCGGCGGTGGTGGCAAACCACGCCCAGGTGAAATCAGCCTGGCACACCTGGGAGTGTTATTCCTCGATGAACTGCCCGAATATCCCCGCGCCACGCTCGAAGCCTTGCGCCAGCCACTCGAAGATCGGTCGATTTCAATTGCTCGTAGTAACGGCCGGATTACGTACCCGGCAGACTTCATGTTAATCGCTACAATGAACCCGTGTCCATGCGGTTATTACGGCGATCCGGACAAAGAATGTGTGTGTTCAGCTATCCAAATTCAAATGTATCAGAAGCGTATTTCGGGACCACTTTTGGACCGAATTGACCTCGTCTTGAACGTCACAAAGGTCGATCATAACAGATTACTGGACAGGAAAGTGTTGAAAGAAAATCAACAGTCTAAAGTGTTTGAACACATAATTAGTGCACAGGTCCTTCAACAGCGTAGATATAATAGTAGCAAATTATACAACGCATCACTCACCTCGTCAGGAGTCAAAACCCATACTACCCTCACCCATGATGCCAAGGCCCTGCTGCTCACCGCCTCCAAGCGTTTGGACCTGTCCGCCCGCAGCTATTTTAAGGTCATAAAAGTTGCTCAAACGATCGCCGACCTAGCGTGCAGTCCGGTCATTGAACCGGCCCATATTGCCGAGGCGCTGCAGTACCGTGCCCCTCCCCCAAATAGCTGATAAGCCTACCCCTTGTGTTACCTCGGTTAATTTGATAGTATAGATGCTGAGTAACAGGCAACAGAATTGCAGCTCAGATAACAAAAGGAATAAAGGAGTAATTATCAGTCAGTCAACACGTATTAACGAGCAGATTCGGGCAACTGAACTACGCGTTATCGGAGAATCCGGTGAACAACTTGGTATTTTAAGCCGTGCGGAAGCACTTAAGATGGCCGAAGAAGCTGGACTAGACTTGGTTGAGATTTCTCCTAATGCAGCCCCACCTGTTGCAAAGATTGTGGACTGGGGTAAATACCAGTACCAGAAGATGAAAGAGGCGCAGAAAAACCGCCGCAGCAACAAGCAGGGTGAACTCAAGCAAATGCGATTCGGCATGAAGATTGGACAGGGCGACCTCGAAATCAAACTCCGAAAAGTGCGTGAGTTCTTAGCAGAAGGACACAAGGTTCGCCTTCAGATCTTTTTCCGCGGACGTGAAAACGCTCACCGCGAACTAGGATATGAAATGGTGAAACGAATTGCCCTCCTTTTGGAAAATGACGCAGTTCTCGAGCATGAGCCGCAAATGGCTGGACGCAACCTCAGCGTTGTAATAAGGAGTAAACAATAATGCCAAAGATGAAGACACACAAAGGTACCGCTAAGCGGATCAAGATTACCAGTACTGGTAAATTGACTCGCCGCCGTGCATTTGGCGCTCACCTTCTTGCAAAGAAGAGTAAGAGCCGCAAACGACGTATCAACACGACTGCTCTCGTGACTGGTAGCACCGCTAAAAATATTAAACGAGCACTAGGGATTTAATTATGCGAGTAAAAAGAGGCGTCACAGCACGCGCACGACACAAAAAGATTCTCAAAGCCGCTAAGGGTATGCAACACAACCGTACACGTAGCTTCCGTCTTGCCAAGCAAGCCGTAACACGTGCACTCGAGTACTCATACCGCGACCGCCGCAATAAAAAGCGCGATCTCCGTGGACTTTGGATCACACGCATCAACGCAGCCGCACGTGCTGAAGGAACAACTTACGGAAAATTCATCGCTGGCCTAAAAGCTGCGAAAATTGAACTAGACCGCAAGATCCTTTCAGAACTAGCAGTGAGCGAACCAGCTGCATTCACAGCCATCGTTAAAAGCGTTAAATAGTCTCTACTATTTAACAGTTCAACGCTGAGGAAACAAAAATAACACCTGCAAGGGTGTTATTTTTGTTAAGAAGAGTGAGGCAGCCCAATTAAAAAACACCCATCGGGTGTTTTTTAATTGGGCAGTCCGCCTGTAAGCCGGGTTTTGTCTGGGACGACCATCTATCTAGCCCTGCAATTGCTTGCAGGATCAAGCGGGTAGCGACCGACGAACGAATAGCTCTTTATGCCGATCTCCTTGCAGCAGACAGGGTTTACCTTCTCCATATGTCACCATATGACGCTGTGGGCTCTTACCCCACTCATTTCACCCTTACCTACTTGCGTAGGCGGTTTTGTTTCTGTGGCACTTTCCCTACGGTTGCCCGCGGTTGCCGTTAACAACTGTCATTATTCTATGCTGCCCGGACTTTCCTCTTACTTTTAAGGGCAAGCGGTCGTCTAGCGAACTGTCCAAGGGGTATTATACACTAGGCAGCAGCTTTTTGCTGGTCGTGCGCGTCCAGCGTCTTGTTGACCATGCCATCAGCTAACTGATTGAATTCTCGGCGAACGTGCGTAAATGTTACTTTATCAAACTGGGTCATAAGTTCGCGGATACGTTCGTGAACCGGCCAAAGTTCGCGGTTCTTTATCTTGTAGATTCCCTTCATCTGGTTCACTACCAACATACTATCGATTTTAAAGTCGACACGCGTCAGCTTTAATTCGATCGCTTTCTCTAACGCGAACCTGACACCTTGGTACTCGGCCTGGTTGTTGGTCGTAATTCCAAGGTATTCGCCACCTTCGGCGATGACGTCCCGGTTAGCATCAACAATAATATAGCCGGCGGCTGACGGGCCAGGATTACCGCGTGATCCCCCATCTGTAAATATTGTCACCGCACCATCTGATGTATTTTTTGCACCTGCAAGCTTAACCGTTTTAAAGGTCTTATCTGTTATCTCGGCTTGTTGAATGATCCCTAGTAGCAGCTGGGTCAGATCGGTCAGTTCAAATTGTTGAAAATCCGACATCGCGTGCCACTGGTACTTGTTATAATTTCCACTGAGCTTGATTGGTCGACCATCGCTCACTGGTGTGACGAGGTAGACGATGACGGCGTATTGGATGCCCCGGTCATCGTGATCGATATAGGTGACGGCATCAAACAGCTGAGTTGATTGAATATGCATGCCCATGTCATCGTGCAGGTAGCGGCGCAGCGCGTCTTCTGGCTGCTCGTTGTAGGCTAGCTTGCCGCCAGGTAGTTCGTACTTATTTAAGATTGTCGGGCGACCGTTAGCGCGGCGCAGGATCAATGCCTTGCCGCCGTTGTTGATAATCGCTCGTACTGATAAACGCTGCTTCATGTGTATGTTTATTCCGTTCACGCTTATTGTAGCACAGGCCTTATTGTGAAGATAAGTGAAAGAAAAAACCCACAAGATGTGAGTTTTACAGAGATGGTTGCCAATAAGTGCTATGTGACCCAGAGGAAAAACCTAGACGATATGATATTCCCCGCGTACGTGCAAGGTGGGAAACCTCAGTCTTATTCCACGGAACCAGACAATCTTGATCTCCCAATGATATGATATCGGAAAATCATATGCGCCTAGGCTTCGTAGCCCTCTGGGTCCTTCCTATTATACACCCGATTCGAAACTAGACCCTGAAGATACCAGCGAAAATGCTTATGAAAAAGTTGATAGCCCCTTGGATAAACTGTCCAATCGGCCCGCTGGCAAAAAGGATAATTGCAAAGACAAAGAAGACGCCGAATCGCTCGATAGCGCGCATCCCTGTTCGGACGAACTCAGGCGCCAGTGCATAAAGGACACGTGATCCATCTAGTGGCGGGAATGGCAGGATGTTAAAGATAAAGAATCCAAGGTTGACGGTAAAGGCCGTTACTAGGATCTGCGAACCGATACCTTCTAGTGGTGCACCGATGATCGCCCAGATACCAAAGGTAATGAATGCCAAGACGAGGTTTGTCAGTGGACCGCCGATGGCAATAAGGGCCGCACCCCACTCGCCACCCCTGACACGGTCGGGGTTGAACGGGACCGGCTTGGCACCACCGAAGATCGGTGCGCCCAAGATAGCAAGCCCTAGCGGTAGGATAATCGTGAGGAACGGGTCGATGTGTTTGATCGGGTTAAGGGTCAGGCGGCCTTGTAACTTGGCGGTGTCATCCCCCAGCCAGTAGCCGATAAAGGCGTGCATTGCTTCGTGCAATGTCATTGATAACAAGATAACTCCGATAACGATTGCGATGTAAAGTATTAATTCCATTGCTATCCATTATAACAGCTTGACTCTTGGGGTCAAAAGAGTTAAAATGAGTAACATTGTCCAAGATAACTTGGAAGATTTAATGGAAATAAGGAAATAGATCATGGTTGCACGATGCGAACTCACTGGTAAAGGAAAGCAATTCGGAAACAACGTTAGCTTCTCTTTGCGTCGCACTAACCGCGTTTTCAAGCCTAACCTCCAAAAGAAGACTTTCATGTTCGAAGGCGAAAAAATCACTATGGTTCTTTCAACACAAGCCATCCGAACACTCAAGAAAAAGGGAATCCTCGCGAAAAACGGAAACGGCATCGCAGCCTAATCCCCCTTCATTCAGAAATGAATCAAAAAACCGCCAATCTGGCGGTTTTTTTTGTTGGACTTATAACCTCTTGATATCGAAAGTAATACCCATAGGGTAACTCGCGGGTATTAGCCGCGAGTTAAATGAACGATAGTCAGCGCTGTCGGAAGCAAAGTTGACTGTTTGAGCTTGTACTTTGGCATTTCTTCAACCGGAGCACCGAGTTCCTTCACGAAAATATCGAGAGATTCCTGGGCAACTTCATATTTCAGATCGTTTTCTGCAAAGTGGACTGGAATGACGACTTTTGGATCGATCTTGCGTGTAAGGTTTGCGGCGCCAGTTGCATCAAGGGTGTAGCCGTTGCCACCAACTGGGATAATCAATACGTCGATCAGACCAAGTTCTTCAAGCTGCGTATCGCTAAGCTTTTCGTAGATGTTTCCGAGGATCGCAACGCGGATGTCGTTGACTTCAACACGGTACATCGTCGAAAGCAGTGGATCAGATTCGCTATCAAGGTGGCGCTGCGCCGAGATACCCTTAATGTCGAATTCACCAACACCGTATTCACCAGGTCCTTCGATGTTCAATCGAGCAGCCTCGTTGTTGAGGGCGAAGCGTGCTTCGGTTGCGAGTTCAACAGCGTCTTTTGTAGAAGCATCTTTTAGTCCTACGAGGGATAATTTTGGATCAGTGACTAATGTCGACTTCTTTGTCGAGATAACGACGGTATTTGCACCTTTATATTCAACTTCAAACATATTTTTCTCTCCTATTCGGTATTATTTCTGACTCAGGACATTGTCTTTGTCGATAGCAACGTTGTGCTTGGAAGCCAGGATTTCAGTTATAAATTTATCACGAACACTTAAGCGGTAGTAGAACTCTTCGTATGGTAGTACGCTGTAATTCAACTCGCGGCCTTCGAGCTTCTCGATGATTGCCATAGCGGCTTTCACTTTGGCGGTCGACAGCGTTCCAACCAGCAGTACATCGACTGCACTGGTTGAACCCTTCACCAAGACTCCCGAAAGAATCGCCAGGCGAAGTGCCGATATACCCGAGATTGCGCTCAGGTACTGCTCGTTGACGCTACTGTCAGTCGCGGCGACTGGCTTGTTGGTGTTAATTGGTTCGTTGGCAAAGATTGCCCGCAGCGCCGTGTAGTAATCATAGCGTTGGTTAACTTGGTAATAGAGTTTATTATCACCAGAATCGCTGGTGATCACCCCTACTTCCAACATGTTCGCCAGTTCGCGGCGAACGGAATTGATTTGTTCATCAATAAGACGAGTGATCTCACGGACATAAAAAGATTGTCCAGGATGGTTCAAAAATAGGTGCAATAACTTCACCCGTGTCTTTGAGCCGAACAGTGCATCAATCATAATTTTTACGTTCTCCCCTCGTATAACTTTCGTGTTCTATCATAACACGCTTCCACCACCTAAGCGAGGCGTGTACCGATGTAATTTTTGACTAACTCAAGTGGCAACCATTCAATGAACTGGTTTCGTTTTAGCCAGGTCAGCTGACGCTTGGCTAACTGCCAGTCGGCATTTTGATTACGGTACTTCAGCTCGTCTTCGGTAATAAGTTTGTCTAAGTACGCATGTGCCAAGCGATAGATATTTCCAGTCATGGCTTCGCTTTCCCAACCATACATATCGCCCAATGTCTTTGCTTCGTCGACGACTCCATCGTCAAATAATTGTTCAGCCCGTTGGTTGATTCGTTTGCGAAGTTCGTCACGATCCGTTGCAATTCCGACAATGATGCTATTTTTAATTGGTTGATCTAACCTCTTAGCACTTGAGTTTTTACGTTCAATTGCCCGGATGACGTAGCGCTTATTCTTGTCGTTCTCTGGTAGTGTAATGTTGTGTTGAATACAATACTTATGCAGGTCTTCAAGTGTCATACCCCCTAGTTTTGCCCGTAGTACCGGGTCAGCTGCCGGACCAAATTCGTAGTCAAAGATGACTGCGTCGATGTACAACCCTGTTCCTCCAACAAGTATCGGTAGGTGTCCCCTGCTGCGGATTTCAGCAATCTTTTGGACCGCGTAGGTTTTGAAATCAGCGGCCGAAAAGGCCTCACCAGGCGCTGCAATATCTAGCCCCCAGTGCGGGACGCGAGCTTGATCGGCTTTACTTGGTTTAGCCGTGCCAATATCCATGCCCTTAAAAATTGTCCGTGAATCAGCTGCAATGATCTCACCGCCGTATTGCTCGGCGATCTCAATGGCAACGCCAGACTTGCCACTGGCTGTTGGACCCGTGATGACAACAAGTGGACGTGCTTGATCTATGAGAGTGGCTGCCATCGGATCTCCTTAAAGTTATCGACAATAAAATCTGTACAGGTAATGCCTTCAGCCAGTAGATGTTCGGCTTGGACCTCACGGCCACCATAGTAGCCGCTGGCTAACCCGCCGAAACGGTTCACTAATCGGTGCCATGGCAGCTCCGTGTCACCATAGTGCGCCATCCCGCCGACCACACGAGCAGCATATGGATGACCAGCCAAAGCAGCCAGGTCACCATAGGTAGTAACGCGTCCTTTTGGCACCTGGGCCATCAAGGATTCTACCTTTTGGCGAAATTCATTATCTGGCAAGGTGGGCGATCTCCCTCTGAACATCGGCCCAGCTGTCACACTTCACAATATCCATCTGCAAGCCTGATTGCTGGTTCCAGGGATAGGCACCAAACAGCAAAGCCCCTTCCTTCGGGAGGCCATGCGCCATCGCATCTTTCAAATGACGGGCAACGTCATCGATAAGGATGTCCGCCTGCAGACGGGCCCGGGCTTCCCCTTTTGAACCGGTAAAGCCGACAAGCTCCAACGAAGTGAATACGCCTGGCATATAGTTATCCAAAATATACTGCGTTACTTGCCTATCCTCTTCGCGTCGAGCTGTGAGGACATGCAGCTCATGATCTTTCGCTAGTTCTTGCAACGCAGCGACAGTGTCGGGCGTCGGTGCAAGGTTTCGATAGGCGTCGGTATTCATTAACTCGGTAATGCGCAGCTGGAATGTCTCGGCATCGGTCTGCCAAGGCATATCAGTGTCCTGATGCGATTCAGCCAGTGTGACATTCGTATCGTATGCCAGGTTATAAGCATCGACGAAGTATGGTGTTGTCTGCAACAGCACGTCGTCGCAATCAATCGCGATAACCAGTCGCCGCATGCTATAGCGCCTTTAGGTATGCAGCCAAGTTGTCGAGTGATACTTTTTCTTCACCGGCTTGGGTGCGAACGCTGACTTCGCGGTTATCTTTGTCTTGCTGTCCGACAATTAATTGGGCAGGTATTTTCCACATCGTTGCTTCACGAATTTTTTTACCAAGAGACTCGTTGCGATCATCGACGGTGAATCGAAGTTCGTTGTATTTCAGTGGTGTCATAAGAACAACGCCCTTGAGCACCTCTGTTATTTCAGCGACATAGTCCAGGACCGTGTCGTTGATCGTCAGGATACGGATCTGCTCTGGCGCTGACCAGAATGGGAACCAACCGCCGGTATGTTCAATGAAGACGCTGAGGAATCGTTCGATTGAACCCAGTAGCGCACAGTGAATCATGACAGGCGTTTTGGCACTACCGTCTTGGTCGGTGTAGGTCAATCCGAAGCGTCCCGGTTGGACAAAGTCGAGCTGGACGGTCGCAACTTGGTGCTCACGGCCGATCGCGTCAGTCGCCATAAAGTCGATCTTTGGACCGTAAAAAGCAGCTTCGCCGTCTTGCTCGTAGAACTCGAGTTCGTTAGCAATCACGGCTGCTTTTAGTTGAGATTGGGCAGATTCCCAAAGTTCCATGTCACCCAGGTAGCCTTCGCCTTCGTCGCGGTACGACAAACGAACGCGCAGCTTCATGTCGATGGTTTCATAGAGTTCGCGGGCACTGGATAGCAAGTTATGAATCTCAGCCTCGATTTGATCAGGTCGCGCAAAGACGTGACTGTCATCCTGAGTCAGTGAACGGACACGGTTCAGTCCGCCCAATTCACCGGTCTTCTCATCACGGTAGTCAGTAGTGGTCTCCAAGTAGCGAACTGGCATATCTTTGTAGCTACGTGGTGACGAGGCAAAGATCTGCGTGTGGTGCGGGCAGTTCATCGGCTTCAACGCGAAGTTGTCACTGGTCTCTTGGCTGGTGACCAGGAACAGTTCATCGCCAAATTTCGCCCAGTGGCCTGAAGTCTCGTAGAGTTCCTTCTTGGTAATATGCGGGGTAAAGACTTTTTGAAAGCCAAACCCTTGGCGCAGTTGGTTCGAGTAACCACTCATAATGTCACGTAGGACCGTTCCACGCGGCGTAAACAACGGTAGTCCAGGGCCAACTAGGTTCGAGATCGTGTAGAGGTCGAGTTCTTTACCGAGTTTACGGTGATCGCGTAGCTTGGCCTGCTCGAGGCGCTCGAGGTGCTGATCAAGCTCTTCCTGAGTCGCAAAGGCAACCCCGTACAGACGCTGCATCTGTGGATTGGTGTCCTTGCCGCGCCAGTACGCACCGGCGACACGCAATAACTTAAAGGCGCCGACATCTTTCGTGTTGGCAACGTGCGGACCACGGCAGAGGTCGACAAAGTTCCCGTTCTTGTAGAACGAGACGTTTTCGACGGCTGATTCGCCGTTTGTCGCTAATCCCAACTCACTGACGTCGAGGTCTTTGGCAATAGTAGTCCCCGATCGCTTCAGGTCATTAAGGAGTTCTTCTTTATATGGTTGGTTGTTCTGACGTGCCCAGTCGATAGCTTGGTCGATAGGCATCTCAAAGCGCTCGAAGTCGTCACCATATTCGATGATGCCGCGCATTTGCTTTTCGATTTTGGCGAAGTTCGCCTCCGAGATTTTCTTCTCACCGAGGTCGATGTCATAGTAAAAGCCGTTATCGACCACTGGGCCGACGCCGAACTTAGCTTCTGGCCAGATACGTTGGACTGCAGCGGCGGTAATGTGCGCCAAGCTGTGTCGCATTGCATGTAATTGGTCGTCGTTCATAATGTGTACTCCTTTAAAATTGTTTGTGAAAATAAAAAAACATACGATAACGAGGTTTATTGGTATAAATCTGCATATCGTATGTCTCGGGTCCAGCTACTGCCAGACGGTTCCACCGGACTTTTACTTATGAGAGACGTTACGTACGTCTACACTCCGACGGAGTTCGAAAGCTAGTGAGGCTTTGTCATTACTCTACCGGTTATTGTACCATATACGCCGCTTTTATTGATTCCTGACCTCTATTCTGGTACCATTAAAAGGCTTTATAAGTATCGTGCACGTTGGTATGGGTCCTTAGCTCATTTGGCTAGAGCGCCTCATTGACGTTGAGGAGGTGAGAGGTTCGAATCCTCTAGGACCCACCAAATTTATGAATTGACCTCTTCGGAGGTCTTTTTTGTTGCCCAATCACCCCTTTTAACAGGGGTGATTTTGTTTTCCCCACAGCCTACGCAACTTATCCACCACCCTTCCCGATCCTTAACCATAAACGATATATCACAGGCGGTATTTCATGTGAATACGTGTTCCATTGACATTTCATTCCTATTATGCTAATATGTATACATGTCTAAGAAACAACAGATTGAATCACACCAGACTCCATCAGCACTTGATCGCTTCTCACTCGGTTTCGAGTATGACAAGACGCTCCAAGAGATCAAACGCGAAGTACGTATCCGAACGATCTAATCACACCTCGTGAATAACGACTGAACCTCCCGCGATACGACGGGAGGTTCTTTGTTTTACGACGTAATGAAAACGACGCCCAGATGAGCGTCGTTCTATGTAGCAGCCTCAAACAGAGGCAAAAAGACTACTACTTCTTCTTGGCGTGGCTAGCGTGCGCGAGCGCCTTCTTCTTGGCGGCCGTGGCGTACGTCTCTTTACTGGTGACATCAAACTTCGTGAGGTATTTACCGAATAACAGACGCGTTTGTGAATACAGTGCTGCCGAGGCGCTATACCCGATAGCAGTCACTGGCATAAGGAACCATTGTAGCAACATACCTAGGGTACGGTGGCGCTTGTAGCGTTCTGGCCGCGGTGGCAACATCTTGAAGGCCAGGAAGACGGTAATGAACAGACCAATCAAGGCAATACGCTGCACGAAACTAATCGTGTCAGGTAATTGATGCGCCACGACGTCGTGATACGCCTGGTTATTAATGAATAACGGCACCCAACCACCGACAGCAACCAAGATGGCGACGGTCGCCAGCGTCAGGTGTCCATCGATCAGCACAATCAGCTGTCCAATGCCGCGTAACAGCGGTACGTTACGTTTCTTGTTAAATACCCGCGTTGCCACGTATGGCACGTCAGAAGCACCGTAGGCCCAGCGACGGAGCTGGATAAACTGCGCCTTGAGGGTTTTGACGTAAGTTGTATCCAGCACGGCGTCCTGATAGATCGGAACGTATAGCGGAATCACATCGTAGTTACCATTAAAGTAAAAATAGCTGCGCCAGTACTGGTGACCGTCTTCTACGATCGTACGGGTACTCCAGAAGTCCATCTCAACCAGCGCTTCCATTGGCTGCGAGTGTGAGGCGAAGTTACGTAGGCTGTGTGGGCGCATTGAGCTAATGATGTTCCAGAACGAGTTACCGGTCGCGATGACACGCATTGGTGCCGGAACGTCCCAAATATTGTTGAGGAACAGTGAGATTGGCTGGAACGCCAGGTGCTTGCGGTCTTCGTGGACAATGAATTCGTACGTTACGTAGTCGAAGTACGTGGCGTGTGGACGGTTGTCAGAGTCGAGCGTCGTAATGATGACGTTTTTGTACTCGATCCCCTTCTCATCCATCCAGCGTTGCATATGTTTGCCGGCGAAAGTAATGTTTCCACCCTTACCAACGACTTCGTTGGGCAGGTCACGCGGGTGCTTCACAAGGACAAAATCAACGAACTTCGAGGCAAACTTCTTTTGCAGACGAAGGGCAGTCTTTTCCATGTCAGCACCACCACGCTCTTCGTAGGCCAGAGCGATAACGAGACGAGATTTGTCGTAACTGGTCGCCAGTAGTGACTGGACGGTTGGTTCGAGGATCTCGTACGCCTCATTATAGGCAGCAATAATTACTAAGTTATAAAGTTCTGACGGTTTCGGGAACGCAGCTGGGTCGGCAGCGGCCAAACGGAGGTTATCAACGTGCACGGGCATCGCAAAAGCTTTGGAATGGCTATTGGCGCGTAGTTCATATGATTCAACCGGGTTTTCAAGGTCTTCGAGGCGTTCGCGCCAGTTCAGTTTCTGGGCTTTTTCAAGGTTATTGCGTCCACCAATGGTGTGATACGCGATACCGACGGCTTTCACCAGCAGCGTCACAATGATCAGCATCAGATACACGGCAGCCAATAGTGGTGAAACAAGCGACAGAACGATTAAGAGAATCAGCGCGCCCCAACTGAGCAGTGCGGGTACCATTTCAAAGAAGCGGTACGCTTTGGTTCGTTTACCAAGGGGAATTTCGAGATCAATCACTGAGTGTTACTACCTTAAAACCGGACTAAACCGGTGACCATACGTTAATAATTGAAAATGCCGTCATCCAGGCGAAGATCAGCACGCCGATCCCCATCCAAGCGAACATAATCGCCAGCGGGTGACCCTTTGTAATATAGATTTTGATAGCGATGGTGATGTGCAAGAATGCTACCAAGATCGCAAAGCCACCGAAGGTTAAGAGATAGAACCATTGGTCACGGTATAGGTGTGTCACACCGTAGGCTGTGTAGTGTGTCACCAGTTGTAATTCACTTGGCTGCACGAAAAGAAGGATGTATCCGACGAATAATGCCGCAATCACCAGGGTAACAACAGTCAGAATCGTTAAATAACGATTAGTAATAAGTTCTTTGAATGAGGTTTTGATAGTATCTAATCGCATATATATGGAGCCGTTGTCCGGGATCGAACCGGAGACCTACGCTTTACGAAAGCGCCGCTCTACCATCTGAGCTACAACGGCACGTATTCCTTCCAGCCATTATAGCATTGGGGCCTATGAAAATAAATGATAGGACTACGGTTGCCATCAGGGACAAAAACTGGTAAAATCCATAGAGTCTTTGGCCGGACAACCACAACTCGTGGGCTCGTAGTGAAGCTGGCCTATCACGTCTCCCTGTCACGGAGAAGATCGCCGGTTCGAATCCGGTCGGGCCCGCCAAGAAATTATATCGAAGACCACAGAAATTCTGCGGTCTTCTTTTTTATAGCCAGCTTATCCCCTCTTATAAATAATATGAAAGCAACATTAACCCAACAATAAAATCCGCACACGCTGCGGATGATTTTTTATAATAAGAATTGTGCGGGGCCTGTTCGATCGCCATCAGCGGGCCCAATGCACTTTGACAAGCAGAATTGAGAAACATCAGGCGAGCAATGAGGCCCACAGCTTTACGACCTTTTTGCTCATCTGGTGTGTTCAGAATACACACGTTCCGTATAGAATGGCACCGTCGCCAGGATGGGCGGAAAGTACTACCGTGAACAAGAACAAAGCCACACTTCGGTACTCCTTCGGGGAAATAACGGTCCGGATCGGCACCGACGGCAACGTCGATCAGCCCGACCAGATCGCTGACCACATGCTGTCGACTGCGACGGCTGCGCTCGGCGCCGAGGCACTCCACCTCGGCATCACGCAGGCGCAGCAGCAGGGCAACGACGACGCCCTCGACCAGACCTGCAAGTCGACGGTCGAGTTCGGCGAGATCAAGGTCACGGCCGAGATCACGTTCAGCCTGAAGCAGCGCATCTCGAAGCGGACGATCAACGACGTCGTCTTCCGGGACGTCCTGCCGATCGTCTGGCAGACGGCTGGGCTGTACTTCGGCGACCGCAGTGATGCATCGTCGTCGCAGGCGCCGCTGACGCAGCGCCAGCGCACCGAGAGCACCCGCCACCTCGAGGCGGTGTTCGCGCTCGACAGCAGCGCCGACACCCAGCGCCAGGAAGCACAGCGCGAGCAGCAGCTCGCCGGCAGCCGCTAGGCGTCTAGGGGTACAACGGTCGCGACAGGCAGAATTGCCGGGGTGATGTATTCTATATCTCTTCTGCTTGTCGCGATCACCTCATTAATAAAAGTCCCGAGCAGGACTTTTTCTTGTACAAATTGACTTGAATCAAGCTCTGTTCTACTATGCAGACATCTCCCCTGTTAGTTTTTTCGCTAACAGGGAAAAAGAAGTACCCCACATCATTCGCTGCACTATCCAGAATAAGGACGTGATCATGAACAAAAGAACTGTTGTTGCCGGCGTGATTGGCATCGGCTTGGTGCTCCTGCTCGCAGGCTGTACCGCCACCCCCAACGCTATGGTTGGAACACCGGCAGCGAGTGGCGCCAGCGCTGGGTTCCTACTGGGTATCTGGCACGGCCTGATCGTGATCTTCACATTCATCGGGTCGTTGATCTGGCCAGGAAATGTCGGGATCTACGAAGTCCATAACATCGGCGTACTGTACGATGCCGGCTTCGTACTCGGACTCGCTATCCTGTTCGGTGGCGGCATTTTCGGCGGATCGCGCCGGAGATGACATGGCGACACTAAAGCGTCTCCTAAAAAAGTACAAATGGATCGCGGTCGCCTACCTGCTATTGTTGGGAGCGATCATCGTCCATGGCACGGCGCGAGTCATTCGCGTTGCCACCAACGCAGATACTGTATTCACGACCATGCCGCGCACCGTCGACGAACTGAACACAAAGTTCTGGACGGCGCAGCAGCAGTTCACTGAATACGATACGACACTGCCACAGACGATGCTCGAGCACCAAGTTGTGTTGACTATCGTCTTAATCGTCGTTGCTCCATTCGTCATAGGATGGGTCGCGTGGCGGTCATGGCGTGCCACCCGTCGGTTCATTGCAGCCCGGTCCCAGGATCAGGCAAGCGCGGTTCAATCCGCCACCGTGCAATGAAAAAGCCCCGCCATCTTCGTGATGTCGGGGCGCTTTTCTTATCTGTTAAATTCTAATATATGTCGACTTTGAACACATTATTTATTCATGTGAAATCGCTCGGCAACATAGTCCCAGTCGACCACATGCCACCAGGCAGCGACGTAATCGTCGCGCTTGTTCTTGTAGTCCAAATAGTATGCGTGCTCCCAGACATCGAGTCCGAGGATTGGTTCGGGCTCGCCGTTCATCAGTGGAACGTCTTGGTTCGAGGTCGTCACGATCGAGAGGTCTGGCTGTAACCATGCCCAGCCGCTGCCGAATACTGCCAAAGCCTTGGTAGTGAACTCATCGGTGAAAGCTTGGTAGCTACCGTACTTGGCGACCAATGCTTCACCCAACTCACCAGTCGGTTCCCCGCCACCGTTCGGTGACATTACTTTCCAGAATAGGCTGTGGTTATAGTGACCACCGCCGTGATTACGGACTGCGCCGCGGATGTCTTCTGGGATAGCATCAAGGTCACTAATCAGTTCGACGATCGACTTCCCTTGTAGTTCGGGGTGCGCCGCGAGGGCGACATTCAACTTATCGACGTACGTCTGGTGGTGCTTGTCGTGATGTAACTGCATGATGTCTGCACTAATGTTTTCGCCAAGGGCATCGTAGGCGTAGTCGAGGTCTGGAAGTGTGAACATAATAATCTCCTATGGGTATTAGTTGCTTGAGGTATCGGCGCTGTTGGCGACCGCAGGAATGTCGATGAGTTCTTTGACCTTATCGGTCTCTTTGATAGCGCTCAGTTGGCGCGCAAAGACGGTCAAAGGAATGTGAACGTATTCGTAGTTCACTTGGGTGTCGTTGATTTCGAGGAGTTTGACGTAGTAATAGCCCTCCCCTGTCGTTGACTTCACAACGGGTGATGTTTCACCGGGTTTGAGTTTGGTCGCAGCAATCGCCAGGCCACCATCTTGGTTGGTCTTTGGAACCCAGCCGAGGGCGCCGTAGACGACCTGGACCTTAGAGGTGGCGTTCGTAGCTTCGGTAACGCTCTTGAGGTCGCTGTTGCCACCACTAATGAGGGCGCCGACTGCTGTTGAAATCTCTTCAGCTTGTTTGTCGACAACAAAGCCAACTTTTTGACGAAGTAATTTTGTCTGCATCGCGTGGCGGTACTCTTCAGGTGACCAACCGTAGTAATCGAGGATCACCGCGTCGTAAGTCGCTTCCGAGACTTCCCCATCAGCTGAACTGCGTTGCTGTTTCAGATACGTTTCGAGGTCAGCGTCGCTAATCACAACGTTGTTCTCTTTGGCGAGCTTCATTGCGTAGGCGTCAGCTAGGGCGTCAGACATCGCCTGTTGTTTGACGAAGTCAGATTGGCGTTTGCCGTCTTCACTGGATAGGTTCACGCGCTCCTTTGTCTCAAGGTAGTGAATTGAGCTGCGGTACTTCATTAGGTAGTCGCTATAACGAACCGTCTGGCCGTCGATGTTCGCAACCGGCAGTGGAAGCACGCGCGTTACACGGTACATAAAGTCACTGGTGTTCTGAGCTGGGTACAGCTGCCAGTAGCCTACCCCTACCAGAACGAGGAGGGTTGCAACGGAAATAATAATCGCGTTAAAAACCAGCTTGTGTCGAGCGTACTGAACGGGATATTTAAAGCGGCGGCCACCAGCAAGAATACGTTCGCGGTGCTGCGCAATGGTTTCTGTCGTGATACGCGCCGAGTGTTCAACGGTCGGTTTGCGGCGTATCTTATTCAATAATTTCTTCATGTTCTCCTTGCTCGACTGCATTTGCAACGGCGTTTTGTAACTTGTTGTATGTCTTCTCGGGATGTTCAACATTCCGGATAACCAGATCCCCTACGAATGTCTGAATAACGATGGTCCCGTACCCTAGTATTTCGCCACTGAATCCAGGTATATTATAGCTTATGTTTTGGATCTTTGACAGTCGCAGCTCGACGACGTCCTTCCCGAAGATCCCCTTTTGGGTCACCTGGCGGATACGTTGATTGGTCACCAGGTAGATCGTAAAGTACCACATGATGTAGTGATACATAAATAGGATCAGCCCAAGTAACAATCCACCAATCGGTAGCAAGAATAGTTCTAAGTTAGTTTGCCAAATAAGCGGTGGGATTGACGAGAGTGCGAACGGGATCAGCAGTAGCCAAAACCCTTTGCGCATTGCAATAAGGTGGCGGCGGAACACAAAAAGGACCTTTTCCCCTGGGCGTTGTCCTTCAAAATCAAGTTGCTGCGTCTGTGTGTCTGTTTTCGCCATAGTAATTCCTTCTGTCAGTATACCAAACTAGTACGTTACTGCCATCACCTAAGGGGTAATCTTGTAGATATGGTAGCTGTATTCATTAGCAAACGTATCGGTGAATGTGCCGTTGGTAATTGGCAATGTTCGGTTCTCGTAAAGCACTTCGACTGATGCGGCATTCGCCAGGTCGGCTGGTAGCCGCAGCGTGTGACTTCCTGTTGCGGTCTTTAGGCTCGTCATTGCATACAGGTAGTATGAGCCGTTATATTTCTTGAGCATCGTATCAAGGTTGGGACTGGCTGTGTACGCCAGTGACTGGGTGTTCAGAACTGGGGCAAGGTCTTTGATTTGTTGGTTAACCGCAATAATCTTGGCGTTCGTCTCTGGATAACAATTGTCGCGCATCGAGTGCTGATTACCGTTACATGTCCCGCCAAAGTTATGGTTAAAGTAAATGATGCCCCGTGCTTCGTGAATCAGTGAGCTGTAGACTGCACCTGCCAGTTGGTTAGGGGTAATCGTTGTCGCTGTCTGATCACTGAATGGGTGGCCGTCTTCAACAAACGCCCAGATAGGCTGACGGACGTTATCCATGGCATCAAGTCCGCGCATCTTGTCGATTACCATACCGTAGTTAGCTGATCGCTGGCAGAGGTTAGGTGAAATACCGAGATACCTCCCCGCCTCACCGGGGCAAAGATTCGGATCGGTGTAGAAGTACAGATCGGCCGACGTCACGGTCGTATAGTTATTAACGAATCCCGATGCTTGAGCGGGACCTTCCCACATCATCACTCCCTTACCGAAGTTTGCATAGTCGAACCGTCCGTCACCCGCCGGGTGCAATGCTTTTGATTCTGCCATGGCTGTGTAGCCGCACCAGCTATTATCAACAACACATTTAAAGGTTGTTCTATTCCAGGCAGCGTTGCCCGGACCAAAATACATATCGGCTTCATCCAGGCTGACATACCCCTTTGTTTCATTACCCGCCCCAGCGCGGTACGTAATGATCGCGTTTTGGCCGTTTCTTTCAACGAGTGAAAGATCACTATTAGAAGTCAGTTCGACGTAGGTGTTAATGCCAAACGCCTTGTCGGCATCAACCTGCGATTGCTCCGTCACAGCCTCGAACCATACGCCAACTGGGAAGAAATTTGAGTCCGTCCAACTCCCACTAGTTTTCGCAAATTGCTCGTAGTATGAGGGGCCACCTTCCCATGGAATTGTCGCCAGGTTATCTGTTGTCGCGTTATTTACTGTGTCGTACGGTACGAAAGTTGGATCAACCCAGTAGCTGGTGCCATTAGCGCCGTCCTCTGGGTATTGCAGAAACTCAGAATATTTGTACACGCCGTTTTTAGAAGCATCACTCGACTGCACTGCCTCGATGTACGGACTACTTGGCTGTGCGCCACTAAAGGCACCCGGTGTGTACGCATAATGTCCAGTTGCCGTGTGATACGAAACCGTAAATGTTTCACCGGCAACAACTTGCAGCGGCGAGGTAAATGTCCCCGTTTGCCATCCAGAGGCAGTCTCGTCGACGAATTCTGCCGTGCGCAGGAGCGTCATGTCGGGCTTCCAAATTGTAGCAGTGTGATATCCGGTGTTGCCTGGTAATTTGTAAAATCGAACCCCTGTCAGTACTCCGTCCGCCTTGACCGTAAATTTCATGCCAACGTTAATAGCTGAAGTTTCGTTTGAGTCTTGGGCGAGTACGGGATCTGCCGTGATAACACTGGCATACGGCATTGTGACCGCAACGCGCAGACTCGTCGGCGATACATTGTCCGCTTCGTCCTCCGCAGTAACTGCGTACGTATAATAATTACCCGGCACGACAGCCGTATCGTCATACGCCAGTGTATCTTGGTCGACTGTCGCAACCAAGATACCGCTGCGATAGACGTTATATTCCGTCACCGCAGTATTATCTGTCGTAGCGTTCCAGGTGACATGCGTAGAAGTATTAGTTGGTGCGATGACACTAACACCCGTTACTGTCGCTGGACGCTGAGTATCGCCAGTTGGCTGGTCGGGCTCATCAGTACCCGGAGTTCCAGGATCCACGGGAGTGGTATCGGTATTGCCAGTATTACTACCCGAGTTAGCAGTTGGCGTAGTAGTTGTTGTTTTTTTAGGAGAAACGACACCAACACTCCCCTGTTCGGTTGATGGTGAAATAACGGCCGTGCTGGTATCACCCGTCGATACCGTATCTGTTTCTGTTTCGTTTTTAACGATAATGGTCAGTGTACTACTGGTAACAGCCTTGTTATCGTTATCGATAGCCCGAAGATATATCTTATGCGTACCGTTCTTTAGCTGTGAGGTGTCGAGGCTTAACTTGAACGGTGACGAGTAACTGACATGCGCCATTACACCGTCGACAAAGAGCTCTACTTTCTTCACGTTCGAACCGTGTACCAAAATTGGCGCGATATAGACCGTACCAGTCAGATTCCGACCCTTGATATCCTCAGGGATTGAGACTGAGACGATATCGGTAGTAACAGCGAATTCACGAGGTTTGTTAAGCAACAAAACCCCAGCAACAATAGCTGCTGCAATAAGAACGATTGATGTGATCCAGATAAGCTTTTTATTCATGATTCTCAGGCCATTTTAATAAGTGTACTACAAAAATTATATCATACTGCTTACGGCTGGATTATTCGTTATTATCGTCGAGGTTGACCTTGATGGTCACGCGAGATGGTCCAGCATTCGGATCGATCTTGAAGTAGTCGTCGCTAAAGTCACCGTTCATCAACATGTCATTGCTACCGGCATCGTCGCGCAATTTACTCGAAACGTTTAAACGAATGTACTCACCTTTATCGGATCTATAGTGATATTCCTTGAACGTACTCCCTGGGTACGGTTCCTCGAAATAGGTATACCCTGCGTTACGGATCAGTTGATCAAAGGTTGAAAATGTCTCATCAACCGGTGCTGCAATCACAAAACGTTTGTATGATGACGTACTGCGACTTTTGTCGTACTCGTATGGTCGCTTGTCGCCAAAGATACTAGTTTCCTGGAAATATGTCTCATCGGGGATTTTGATGCTATCAAAGATTTCGACGATCCGAGCCTCGCGAGCTTTGTTGGTGTGATTAGTTAAGAAGGCGCCCGCTTGATAGATGAGGACCGAGGTCGCAGCCAACGCAAGCAGCACAACCAATCCCCCGAGGATAAGGCGTCGTTTGCGCTGTTGTTTGGATTGCGCGACTGCGAGCTGCTTCTTTGATGGCTTTTTGATCATGACTTACTTCTTTCTTTTCTTTATTGGTATTGTTGCTTTACGAATCTCATAGATTAATCCTGCTGCAATAAGTATCGCTAGGACGAAAGCGACGACAGGCATAGATGCCGCCCACTCCCATGACCACTGCCAGTAGAAATACGCGCTCGATGGCAACAAGAATGTAACAGTGAAAATACTAGTGACAAGGAACGATAGATACAGCCGAACTGTCTTTTGTTGCACGTTTTTTAGGGCGGCATATCCGGCGATCAACACTACAGAGGCAATGACAGGATACAGTGCCGATAATAGCGCAGATACTCCAAATGCGCCCGTAAATACTTCCAACATAGGATTGATCACTAAGCTCAGAACAAACAGAATGAACAGCCCACCCAACACCACTGATGCAGGCGCGACCAGCAGTACTCGCAAAAGCCTATTTGTGCCACTTGCTGGTGCATTTTGCCGTCGTAACAATAAGGCGCATACGGCCAGCAAAATTAATGGTGCAAGTTGAGGCACCACAGCCTGGAAAATATCGTAAGAATTATACTCCGTAGATGAAGCGAGGAAGAATGCCGACAGAGCAGTAATGCAGAGCTGAAGCCACACATATACAGCCGTAAATACAGATCCATAGAATAGTTTTGTCCATGAATCCTTCGATCGGATAGCGAAGTAGCCGACAACAAATACAATGAGAGGAACAATAATTCGCAGTGGATAATCGGCGCTGAATTCTACAGAACCACGTAGCTCACCTTGATAGACATGCTGAAAAGAAATAAGTGCATAGATATAGCCGATTGTATTCACTAGCAACAGTGTTATCGCAACAAGAGAAAAGGATTTAAACAACAACGTTGGATTCTTAATCGTGTCAGACTTTTTAACCATAAGTTCATCATAGCATAAGCAAAATGACTCCCCTAGCGAGAGTCATTTTTGGATCATTTCATGGTACCTCGGACAGGAGTCGAACCTACAACCTTATCCTTAGGACGGATCTGCTCTATCCAGTTGAGCTACCGAGGCATACTGCTAAGTTTAACAGATATGGCAGAATTTGCGGGGTGGAGCGACTTCGACTACATCTGCAGCCCGAGTCTCCTCCCGGTACTGAAACAGAGAGGAGCCCGGAGCGAAGCGTAGTCGAAGGCGTCTCCGACCCCGAAAACCGGTCGATTACCTGGTGAACTTCTCATTCAAAACACTGTAGTCATAGAGTTCAGCTTCAGTGAACCAGTGTGGGATCTCGAGGACAGCATCGCTGGCATCACCAGAGGCGTGGATCAAGTTAGGGATTCCCTTGTCTTGTTCGTCACCGTAGCCGTAGCTCATGTGCGAGAAGTCGCCACGGATAGTTCCAGGGGCTGATGATTTCGGTTCAGTTGAACCAACGAGCTTGCGGACCAGTTCGACTGCTTCGATACCTTCGAGGACCATAGCGATGACTGGGCCATCGATCATGTTGTCGAGGACGTTATTGAAAGTCTTTTCACCACGACGTGTGATAACTTGGCCAATCTCTTCGTAGTGCTTGTAATAGTGTTCGCGGCTTGGGGCTAGCATCTTGGTGCCGACGATTTTGAGGCCGACGCGTTCGAAGCGGCTGAGGATTTCTCCGACTACTCCACGTTGGACTGCATCAGGTTTGAATAGAATCAATGTTCGTTCGATATGGCTCATACGGTCTCCTATGACTGCTTGTATTTATTCTATTGTACCAAAAGTATCACTGTCAGCACTGCCGCTAACCCAACTCTGTACCACCCAAAGACGGCCAGCGAGTGTTTTGCGAGGTAACGCAACAAGAATCCAACCGCCAGCAGCCCGGCGATGAAGGCAAAGATGTTCGATACTAACAGCGTCCCGAAGTTTGCAGACAAATATGCATGGTCACTGATAAGAATCTTGGCAGTAACACCGAGCATGATCGGTAGTGATGCCAAAAAGCTGTATTCAGCCGCTTCGGCTGGTTTTAATCCAGCCAGGCGTCCGGCGATGATCGTTGAACCCGAACGTGATACACCAGGGATCAGGGCGAGCATCTGAGCGCCACCGATAGCCAGTGCACGCCACGGACTTAACTTTTCGCCGTCCTTGACCGGTGAAGCGTGGGGTAATTTCTCGAGAATAATCATCACGAATCCGACGACTGCCAGCGTGACGGCAACCGTGACAGCACTGCCAAAGAACGACGGGGTGCTTTCGATAAAGTCAGCCAGCAGGTACCCGACGATACCAGCTGGAACCGACGTGATAATAATGTTCAGCGCTAACTTATACTTCTTGTTAATAAAGATGTCTTTAATGATGCCAATGATGCGCAGACGGAAGAAGACGAGTAGCGCCAGCAGCGTTCCAATATTAATAAATTCCAAGAATAAGTGATCGGATGCGCCTGACAAAAATGTCTGGGCGATCACAAGGTGTCCCGAGCTACTAATCGGAATAAACTCAGTTAACCCCTGAATTAGTCCCAAAATTACTGCTTGTAGCCATTCCATTTGGTCTATTGTATCGTCACGAGGGCTTTTAGGCTATGCTTATTGTATGTACATGTCAGAACTGATCCTCGATTACATCGAACACCTCGAAGTTGAAGGTGGTCGCTCGTCGAAAACAGCCGAGAACTACCGCCTTTATTTAGAGCGGTTCGTTGAATTTACCGAAGATACAAAAGTCGAGGCTATCACCTCTGAAATGATTCGTAAGTACCGCCTGTGGCTGAACCGCTACAAGAATAACGCTGATGACGACCTGGCGACTATTACGCAGTCGTACCATCTGATTGCCCTGCGTGGTTTCCTTACCTATCTCGGACGCCGTGACATCATGACCTTGTCGCCTGACAAAATTATTTTGCCAAAAGTATCTCGTAAACAAGTCACCTTCTTGCACTACGATGAAGTCGAGCGCATGATCTCGGTGATCGACATCGGATCAGAAGCTGGACTGCGTGACCGCGCGATCGTCGAATTGCTCTTTTCAAGTGGCCTGCGTGTGTCAGAACTTATCAACCTCAACCGCGACCACGTCAACACCAAGCGCCGTGAATTTATGGTCCGCGGTAAGGGTCAAAAAGACCGCCCAGTATTCATCAGTGAAGCTGCCGCTGGCTGGGTTAATCGCTACCTCGATGCCCGCGAAGACAGCCTCCCCCCACTGTTCATTAGCTACAGCAAAAACGTTGAGCAATCCAACAGTGGTGATTACCGCCGACTAACTGCCCGAAGTGTGCAGCGTTTGGTTGCGACCTACACCCGATTAGCTGGCATTACAAAGCACGTTAGCCCACACACAATGCGTCATAGTTTCGCAACTGACCTCTTGATGAATGGTGCCGACATCCGTAGCGTCCAAAGCATGCTGGGGCACAGTAGCATTAGCACAACCCAGGTCTACACACACGTTACTGACCAACACCTCCGCGAGGTGTATGAGAAGTTTCACTCCGAATCTAGTGACGAATAAGTTCTACAAACTACGGTTCGCAGCGATTGACTGACAAGCCAGCCCGATCGGTCACCAAGAAATCCTTACATAAGTTACCGGTCAGATCAACAGCAGCTTCTGGGAATGGAAATGTCGTATTTATCAGATCGACGCGTGATTCGACGCGGCGGTACAAGTCGTTGGCACGGCCAGTTGAATCAATGCTTGGTTGGACACCATTAAACTGAGCACCCTGTCCCAGGCTGATGCGGAAATGCGTCGCGTTATAGAACGGTGTCAAACGAAGGTAAGCCGTGCGTGCGTTGCCAGTCTGGCCAACGGCTTGTGGCAACTCGAGTTCAACGCTACAGGCATACCCCCCACCATCCAGGTTGCCTGAACAACGAACTGGTTCGGGTGATCCAGGTCCTGTAACAGATGGATCTTGGTGAATGTCATCATTAAATGACAGTGGCTCAACGACATTTCGAGCAACTCCAGTTTGTCCGGTTGGATAGAGGAATACCGTATCAGCGTTACTTTGCGTAATACCGGTCTTGACGTCAAAATCACCGAGGGTAAAGCTTGAACCAATTTGCATGAGTTGCGCCCGCATAAGCGACGGACGAGCTGCGACCCAGTTACTCTGCAGGTAAAGCGGCGTTTCATTGGCAGCTGGATTCAATAAGTTGACTGTTTTGGTAGCCGCCCCGAGGTCGTCCTCTGAGTACCATTCGAGTTTGACGGTAGTAAACTCGCTGTTCGATGTTAACGGAATGAGCTTCGAGGTGTTCGCCTGGATCGTTCCCAGGTAATCTGCCGTATCGAGATCGATTTTCACACAAGTGTAGGCCTGGTTGAGGTCCGTATCATTTGCTGATTGTTGTTGTTGAACAAGGACTTCTTGATTGGCAGTCACATCAACAACATCGCTGACACCAACGTTACAGACATCAGAGTTAATTCTATTTTTAACGGCGTTACATAGTGCTGCATCACCAGTTCCACACACGGTACGGTAATAAATAAGTTGGCGCTTGGCATCTTCGACACCTGCCAGTGACGAGTCGTAGGCACTTTTTGATAAATCGTTATCTGACGCCTGTTGCTGATCGTTGAGCATAATACGCAAGAATCCCAGTGTAACCACTGTGATAAGAAGCATCGCAAATACAACGAGGAATAGCGAGACGGCTCCGGATTCTTTACGACGACTAAACATAACCATGACTAGTTAACCCCACTTACTACCCGAAGGACAAGTCCAAACTGCTGCACGGCGCAGTAATTCAAGTCAGCGCCAGCTTCACCCGGTGCTTTACAGGCAGTTTTGGTGGCATTAATAGCACCAAGATCACCAGTCCCCAAGATGTATGAGAATGAATACAATTGTTGTCCCGAGAGTGGATCCTTGGCTGTCGCGCTCGAACTAATAGTGAGGCCATGCAGCACCAGACCGTGGTCGCCAGACTTCAGCAGTTCAACTGCATTTGTCGGACTAATGTTTGGATACCGACCAGTGCCATCAGGGGCACAGTACGCACCGCCACTATCCGGTGCCTTCACAAGGCCGATCTCGTAGCGGATGACGCCACTTGGGTCCCTGACGATATTGCCACCACTATTTGGTGAGGAGTATTGATTACGGTTCGTATCAACCGACGCTAGTGCGCTCCCGTAGTTCCAGATGTAACTATACTGCCCGACACATAGACGACCACCCCAGGCATTATTGACATAGCGATTAGCCGAAGCGTCTAAAGAGAAGCTTCCGCTGCTGCGCACTGCCGCCGTCAACTCGTCATTGATTGAACGCGACGTAACGTTTAATTCTTTGACGATCATTCCCTTGTTGTAGATGTTAGCAATTTGAACAATTGTCATCGCGATGGCGAGCAGCAGGATAGAAATAAACGTCATCGCTAGCATCAGCTCGATGATTGTAAAGCCCCTAGTTGAACCGATAGATTGGGCCCGTGTCGCGGTATTAACTTCGTGGTTCATATAACCTCACAATCGTTCCTAGTGTCATCGGTGCACCTTGACCGGGGCTATCCCAGCAAGCGCGGATGTGAAAATCAATGTAGCGAGTATTTTGTTTGTTCACGTCCGTCACAGCGACCGAGCGAATACCTTCCACCCAAATCCCCTGCGCGCTAGTAAGTTCAGTCAGCGATGGATCATAGATAACGTCGGCGACTGTACTGGCAGCGATTAGCTTGCCGCTTGATCCTGGCACGTATTTTGCGCCAGCTGCGTTAAGTATAAAGCTACCACTTGGGGCCGCTGGGCAGGTTGCTGCACCGCCAAATGCCGAAGCCGCTGTCGCGGTCAGTCCAGACGTCATCGCTACCCACTGGCCCGAAGGCGTATCGGCGGCATAACTAGCACCAGCTTTGAAGTTTGCGACGTAGGCATCGTGCAAGAAACGAATTGTCGTCGCCTGGGCATCGATCTGGGCACGAACGCGGGTAGTCTCGAGGGCGCGCTGCGATGCGATTGTTCCCTGGTTCATGATCGACATGGCGCCGACGACAACGAGGCTAAAAATCGTAAAAGCAAATAATACCTCAATGAGGGTATCGCCTCGCTGAGCGGTTCGCGTAGATTGGCGACGGCGAATCAACACTGCGTCGTTCCTCCGCCGGCAGCGGCGTTGGTGGTGGCGGTACGTGTTTCGATTGAACCTGGTCCATTGGCTGCCTGAGCCATATAAATTGCAAACTTCTCGGGCACTGGCGCCCCGTCAGGATCGATACACAGCGTACGTTGGCCCTGGCCCGGGAACGAAGCAACGGTTTCAACCAGCATCGCCTTCAGGGTTGGTGACGAAACGGCCTCGATTGGCGCCACACTGTCACTTGTAAAGGTGTAGGTTGTGCCACTTTCTGGTGAACGGAGGATAAATATCGCAATTGAGCGTGGTGACGGTGCGCGCGGTTGTGGCCACGCAATCTTAGTACCCCATTCAAGCGTCTTTTTATCGATACTACTGGTCGAGAGACCAAGCGTGTAGTTATCTTTTACTGTCTGAATATCACTCGATGAAGTACTGGTAGCGTTCTCATAGCCGACAACAGTTGCGAGTGAAATGTCGCCGTCGACAATGCTGATATAGCGCCCAAGTAGCACGCAGTTACTTTGTCCTGGAGCGATGCCCCCAGTACTGCCCTGGCTAGGTGTCGCCGAAGCGCTGCAGGTCCAGCTGGCATCACGGTCATTACTGACGTTGCTAACCCTCGTGTATTGGTCCTGCAACAAGGCCTTGAACGTGCTCACCGCATCACCGTAGCGCTGCACCCCAATCGATGTCCCAATTCCGATCAACAAACCCGCGATTAATACACCGGTGATTGCCAGAACCAGCATGGTTTCGATGATCGTAAAACCTGGTTTAGAGTGTGTGCCCATTTACCGCCATTATAGCATAAGCAGGAAAGAGTTTACCTCTTTACAGTAGACCGTACGTGTAGAATTCAACAACCATCAAACCTATCAGTTTGGCGATGATTGCACCAGCAATCAATAACGGTCCGAACGGTACGTGTGAGTCGCGCTTCAGCTTCCCCATCGCCATCAATGGGATGACAATTAAGCAGCCGATAAAGTTCGCTAGAAACAATGCGATCAGGGCATATTGCCAGTCAGCTAATAGCAGTCCAAGTGCCAGGCCAAGCTTGATATCTCCGAAGCCAATCCAGCGACCTTTTGAAACCAAGTACAGGACAAAGTAGATACCGCTCAGAACGGCAACGGATCCAATAATGTTCAGAATAGTCCCGAGAATATCACTACTGGCGATAACCGTCAGAATAGCACTGATACCCCCAAGGCCGATAACAATGAATGTCACTCGGTTGGGCAACAAGAACCATTTAGTATCGTAGGCAAAGAGGATCGCCAGGCCAACACCCGCAACCAACCAGGTCGCAAACGACGCGATCGCCAGGCCAGTATTTAGATCAAACGGCCAAAAGGCATATGACAATACAAAGAACAGCGCCGTTCCAAGCTCGATGAGTGGCTCCATATAGCCAATTGGCTTACGACACTCGCGGCAGCGGCCACGCAGCGTCAGCCAGCTTACAAGCGGGATAAGGTCATACCATTTCAGCGTATAGCCACACGAGAGGCAACGTGAACGATCGTTAGAGGTTTTCACCTGGGTTAATTTCTTTAACTTCGTAAATTCAGCGTGATCGACGTGTTCGCCCGCTTTCTTGTCTTCGACGAGTTGCTTGGCACGTAATCGCCAGACGGTTGCACCAGCGTAGCTGCCGAGTACTAACCCAAATAGCACCAATCCCAAATAAGTAACAAATTCCATAACCATTATCATATCAGAGATTAGGGCCAATAAATAAGAATCGCCCCGGATAGTCCGAGGCGATTAGTAGTTGCGGTGATAGCCTAGCTATCTTGGCAGTAAGGAGCGCCGCCGCCGCCTTCAAGTTTGGTCACAACAGTGTATTGTCGTGTTGTTCCAGTTGTCAGCGCAATTGATTCACCAGTTGCAGCACCGCACTTAGATTTCTGAGTGATGATGATCTGACCGTCCTCTGGGGCAAGAGTTTGCGCACCAGCAGTTGTCTTTACCGTTACAGATGTTGTGTTGTCAGAGACATCAGTTGTGTAACTAGCAAGTTGAGCAGTTGTTGGGAATGTACCGCGGTTATTACCAGTGTACTGCGTCACGCCAGCGGCAACTGTACTGACGTCACTCTTACGAGCAGTGTCACGTTGGTTGCGTTGTAATGCAGGGAGTGCGATGAAGACCATCAAGAAGATAAGTCCGGCGATAGCCAAGACCAGCACGACTTCGATGATTGTGAATCCCTTTTCTAATTGGGTTTTGTCTTTGTTGAGAACGTTCATAGGAACTTTTTCCACCTTTCGAATGAACTAATTATTTGCATATAATGCTTGTGTTTAATAGTAGCCGACGCGCGTATATTTGTCCAGATATATTAAACGTTGATACCGTTAACAAGTCCGTAGATCGGCAGCAAGATCGCTCCAACCATTCCCCCGGCGACTATAGCCAACACCACCATCAGGATCGGCTCTATAGCCGTTGAGATAGTTTTGATCTGTTCGTCGAGTTCATCCTCGTACACTTGGGCCACTTTGCCGAGCATTTCGTCGATACGTCCCGACTGCTCACCGATCTTAATCATCTGTGGAACAAGTGTCATAAATACAGCCTCTGGTTCGAGGGCGGTCGAAAGGGCTTTACCGCCCTTTACTTTGTCAGCAGCGCGTTCGATACTCTTTTCAATAATCGTGTTATTGACGGCGGTTCCGGTAATCTTAAGCATATCGAGCATGCTTACTCCTGTTGAAAGGAGTGTCTGACCAGTACGAGCAAAGCGGGCCATGTACAATTTACGGATCATGCCACCAAATACTGGCACCTTAATCTTGAATTGGTCTTTAAGGTGAATCCCGGCCTCGGTCTTCATGTACTGAATAATAAAGTAGGTCGCGATACCAACAACAATGATCACAATCCACCAGAATCGCAGAAGTAGGTCAGCCGCCGTCACCATAATAAGTGTTAGGAATGGCAATTCTTTACCAAGGTCTTCGTATAATTTCTCCACCTGTGGAACAACGGTGAACAACATGAATAGCAACACTGCACCAATGACAAAGAGGACGATGACCGGGTACGTCAGCGCACCTTTAATCTTGCTCATTGTGGCAGCGTCTTTTTCCTGTTGGTTGGCGACGCGTTGTAACGATTCGTCGAGTGTACCCGACAGCTCACCCGCCGATATCAGTGAGATAAAGACACCGTCAAAGACAGTTGGGTGCTTGCCGAAAGCAATCGAGAGTGACTTACCACCTTCAACATCACCAACAATTTCTTGAACAACTGATTGTAGCTGTTTGTTGTTGGTTTGTTCGAGGACAGTGTGGAGGCTTTGGCTCAGTGGCAGACCAGCACCGATCAAGGTTGCTAGCTGACGCGTAAAGACAACTTTATCCTTAGTGGTAATGCGTCCGGTGATGCGCGCAAAGAACGAGCCGTCCCCTACCTGCTCTTTGATTGAAAGTGGCACAAACCCCTGTTTGACCAGTAGCTGCGCGGCAGCGCTCTCGGATTCGGCCTGAAGCGTCGCTTTCACCAGCTTGTTGCTGGCGCGGTCGCGGGCTTCGTAAGTAAACTTTTTCACTAGAAACTAGCCCCTCATTAACCTTTCGAATTCTGTCAGGTCAACTGCGTATTCGCGGGCAGCATCATACGTGACCGTACCAGCTTGGACAAGGCTGACAAGTGTGCGGTCCATTGTCTGCATCCCTTGGTCGGCACCTGTTTGGATGATCGCATCAAGTTGGTGCGCTTTACCTTCACGGATAATGTTGCGAACAGCTGGGTTGGCGACTAGAATTTCGGCTGCAACAACACGTCCGCCACCGATAGATGGTACGAGGCGCTGTGACACAATCGCCATCAGGATATTCGATAGCTGGGCACGAATCTGTGGCTGTTGGTGTGGCGGGAAGACGTCGATCATACGGTCAATCGACTGTGCGGCAGAGTTGGTGTGCAGTGTCGCAAAGACAAGGTGTCCAGTTTCGGCGATCGTAATCGCTGCCGAGATAGTCTCGAGGTCACGCATCTCACCAATCAACACGACATCAGGGTCCTGGCGCAGGCTCGAACGCAGCGCAGCTGAGAATGAGTAGGTATCATAGTGCACTTCACGCTGAACGATGACCGACTTTTTCGATTTGTGGGTAAATTCGATTGGGTCTTCGATGGTGATAATGTGATTCGCTTTTTCGGTGTTAATCTTGTCGACAAGGGCGGCCAGCGTCGTTGATTTACCAGACCCGGTTGGACCAGTCACGAGGACAAGGCCGCGTGGGTAATCAGCGAATCCAAGGACGACGTTTGGCATCCCGAGCTCGGTGATTGACTTAATTTCGTTCGGGATAAGACGCAGCGCAGCGGCTAAGTTACCACGTTCGTGAAAGGCGTTCACACGGAAGCGTCCGAGTGTACCAAACGCGAAGCTGAAGTCGAATTCTTTGTCCTTCATAAGGATTTGGCGTTGGTCTTGGTCAAGGATAGCAAAGACAAGTGTCTCGACTGATGCTTCGTCGAGCGGGTTAAAGCCAGCAACAGGAATCAGCGCCCCATCAACACGTAGCATTGGTGGCAGACCTACCTGCAAGTGAAGGTCAGACGCACGGCGTCGGACGACTTCTTCGAGGAGCACTTCGATTCGTAATTGTTGATTGTTCATAATTTTTTCCCACTCATCCTTTTATTCTTAAGCCGCATCCGACGTGACCCTGTTGACTTCTTCGATCGTTGTGACGCCCGAGAGTGCTTTAAGGTACCCATCCTGACGCATCGTAATCATACCCTGAGACACTGCTAACCGCTGGATTTCTGAGCTGGCTGCCCGTTTCACAATCAGGTCCTGGATATCAGGGTTGACGTCCATTACCTCAAAGATGCCGGCGCGACCACTGTACCCATGGGGTGTCTGAGGAGTATCAATACCTCTGACCAAAGTATAAGCGCTTTGGCCTGCGAGGGGAAGATCTTTATAGCCTAAATCTTGCGAAACGCGGGCGACGTCTTCTTTGGTTTTTGGCAGTAAGTGGCCAATAGTCGCCATAATGTTCTGGGTTTCAATCGGTGATGACTGATAGGTCTCACGTTTGGTTGAAACGCGGCGCACCAGACGTTGACCAATAATTGTGTTCACTGTGCTGGCGATCAGGAATGGTTCGATGTTCATATCAAGTAGACGCGGCAAGACGCCGGCAGCTGAGTTGGTGTGCAGCGTACTGAACACAAGGTGCCCAGTCAAGGCGGCTTGGACAGCCAGGGCGGCAGTTTCGCCGTCACGGATCTCCCCCACCATCACGACGTCAGGGTCCTGACGCAGAATCGAGCGTAGACCGTTGGCGAAAGTCAGTCCGACCTCAGCATTCACCTGGATCTGGTTAACCCCGTCCATCTTGTACTCAACTGGGTCTTCAAGGGTGACGATATTAACACTATCGTCTTTGATTTCTTTAATAAGGGCATACAGGCTGGTCGACTTACCCGAACCAGTTGGTCCAGAGGTAAGGATCATGCCGTTTGGTCGTTTAATACCGTGGCGGACAACGCGCAGACCACGACCGGCATACCCCATCTCTTCAATATCGAATGAGTTACCCGACTTGTCGAGTAGACGAATGACGATTTGCTCACCCCAGACAACTGGGCTAATGGCGATACGAAGGTCGACTTCTTTTTGGGCAATCTTGACGGTAAACTGGCCGTCTTGTGGCACGCGGTGTTCGTCGATTTTCAGGTTCGAAAGGATTTTGACACGGCTAACGAGAGCTGGTTCGATACTTTTTGGCAGTTGCATAATTTCACGTAGCACACCGTCGACGCGGACGCGGATCTTGAGCGCATTTTCGAGTGGTTCGACGTGGACGTCACTGGCACGGGACTTAACCGCGTATTCCAGAATCTTGCTGAGGGCTTGGCTGATTGGCGAATCTTGAACGATTGTCTTGACGTCACTCGCCTCTTCGGCCTTGGCTTCAGCCTGTGAGGCTTGAGCGGCCTTATCAACACTTGAAAGGTCGGTTTTGTACTGCTCTAGTACGTGACGAACACCGGCTTCTGAGGCCATGAAAACCTTCAGGGGGCGCTGGATGCGGTTTGCCAGGTAGTCGACTGCCTGAACGTTGTTGGCGTCGATCATGGCGACTGCCAGGCGGTTCTGGACTTCGGCCAGTGGCACAGCCATGAATCGCTCTGAGATATCTTCTGGGAGTAACCCAAGGATATTCTGATCGATCAGCGTATTGGTCAGGTTAACGTATGGGACACCCGATACTTGGGCGATAGCGTGCGTTAATAGCTCGTCATCAATAATGGCTTGTTCAGACAAGAGGCTGAACAATGGTTTTTTGCTTGAGGCCGACGTCGCTTGGGCTTGCTCCAAAATAGTACTATCAACCAACCCCTCGTCAATGAGAAGCTTGATCAGCTTGTCTTGGATGTCGTCGGTAAGGAGTGGCATAGTTGATTCCTACTGGGCGTTTGTGTCAGTGTTGTTAATATTTACTTCGATAGAGGGGTTAATTGCAGTGTCATTAAAGATCTTTGGGTCGGGTGTGCCGACTTCACTCGTGATAGCGTCGACTGTCTTCACCTTGACGCCGGCTTCCGTCATGCCACCAAAAACAGCGTTGGCGATAAAGTACGCGATACCAGCGCTGACGGCAGCAATAAATATGATCATGGCGATGTCTGTACGTTTCATGGCTTTACCACCTTGTCGTAAAGAACGACGTTTTTAGTTGGCTCGTAGTAGGCGCGGGCAATAACGGTCATTAATTGTCCGCTTCCCTGGTTTTCGATTTGCAGGCTAAGGATGTCGACAGTGCGGATTGAACGTTCGAGGTTCGTTAGCGCTTGACGAAGTGCGTCCTGGTTGCCACTAACAGAGAAACGGAATGTAATCTGGTTCGCTGTGTCAGCCGCTTCGGTGCCCGAGACGACTGTTTCGTCAGCGGTCAGCGATTCGATACCAACGACTGGATCTACTTGTAGACTTTCGATAGTCAGCCCGGGGATACCAGCGAGCAGCTTGTTTTGTAGTGAAGCACCAAGTGCGAGTGAGTTAGCGTCAGCTGGCAGTGCGTCAAGGATTACTTGAACCGCTTGGTCAGTGTCCTTGGCGCGGGCTTTGAGGAGGCTTTCATTCGTATCAAGGACACGGACGTTAGTCTCTAGCTCGCTGACGGCTGCGTTGTTCGCGTTAAGTGTGCTGACGGTCTTGTTCTTTTCGATCAGAACTTTTTCGTTGAAGATAAGTTTTTGGCCCAAGAAAATCGAACCGACAACCGCAAAGGCAACTAGCGCTGAAGCACCGGCGACCCATAGGAACATGGTGCGGTTGGCTTTTGAGATCTGGGTTCGTTTGCGGAACGCTGTATTGGTTGGTTTCATTATTGCATCTCCTCTGTATCAGCTGCTCGGTCAGTAAAGATGCTCTTTGGAATACCGACGTATGAGTCAGTCACGTTACCACCGTTAATCAGCACAATGACTGGGTTCGCAACTGATGGCGAGAACAATTCTTCGGCGTAGGTAAAGCTTACTGTAAAGCGCAGTACCTTCTTGCCCGTCGCATCTTCACCAAAGCTGATATTCGTCAGGCTAAGGTCAGAGGCGAGAACGATTTGCTGTTGCTTGCCGTCAGCGTCGTTATAGCGGACGTGCGCCGCATCAATCGTCTTTTTGAATGTCTCGAGGGATGGATAGGTCGGCGTCTGGCCTTCGAGGGTAATGGTGTCTGTTTCGGCATCAACCTTTAAGGTCGAGACTTGCACTTCGTTTGGTGCTGGTGGGATCACCGCTGACAAGAAGTCGAAGACACGTGAGTTAATGTTTTTGTCGTCGTTAAAGGCGCTCATTTTGGTCAACTGATTCTGAATCGTCAGGACTTTTGAAAGATCTTCAACTGAGGCGAGTTGTGTACTCCCCTTTTTGATCGCATCATCAGCCACAACGTTGCGGACGCTTTGGACGGCGTAAACGTAGATTGCCAAGACTGCAACGACCGCCAGGGTAATGATTGTCGTGATGATTGCGCCAGAGACCACAGCTGAACGAACCCGACGAGCCCGGATCAGTTCTTGTTTAACGTCTGGTATAAGGTTAATTTCGATCATTTTTTGTTATTCCGTTGGGCGAGGCCAATAACCGTTGCGAATTCAGAGGCCACCGTCAGAAGCTGTTGTTGGTCAGCTTGAGCGACGCGGACTTTTTGCCATGGGTTAGCGATACTTGATGGTACACCAGTCTTGGCAGTCACGTAGTCACCGAATAATGGCACGATTGCACCGTAACCCGACAGAAGGATGCCACCGACAGGAGTGCTTGGGTAGCGAGTCTGGAAAAATTTGATAGATTTGGTAAGTTCAGTCGCAAAGCTTTCGAGGGTTGATTCAACCGCACGATACACTTGGCCTTCGAGGCGATCAGGCGCCAGACCGAATTTCAGAATGAACTGACGAGCCTGGTCTTCTTGGACGTTCAGGTTCTGAACAGCCGCTTTCACTAGTGAACGGATCCCCATTGGGATTGTACGAACCAAGCGTGGGCTATCACCGAAAGTGATGGCGAGGTCAGTCGAAAGGTCACCAACGTCGATAATCAAACGAGCGTCAGGGACACCAGCTGGGAGTAGTGAGCGAACCATCGCGATCGGGTCTGGTTCAGAGGCAATAACATCAAGGCCAAGGCTTTCAATAAATTCGAGTCGCTCTTCGGCGTAGGCATTAGAGGTGCTGGCCAGCAGGACTTCCTGTTGCTTTGGATCGTGAAGAGATGTTCCGAGTAGCGCCCAGTCAACCTTGGCTTCGTTTGCAGCCATTGGGATGTACTGGTCGATTTGGTACTTAAGCGTACTCTTGAGTTCGGCTTCTGGCATGACAGGTAATTCAATCACAGTCGTAAAAGTCTTGCTGGATGGCAAGCCGATAACGACACTCTTTGATTTAATACCACTCTGTCCGACAGCAGTCATGATCACTTCGCCGAGCTTACGCAGGCTCTCTGGTGAGTTGCTTGATGCGGTTTTCTCGTCAATCGGGGCGTATCCGAAGTGATCAAGTGACCAGCTATCAGGCCCAGTTGAAGAAAGTTGCAATACTCTGATCGCATTTGTCCCTATATCTAGTGCAAAGAAGTCGCCCACGCCTTTTAGTAATGCCATATTGTCCCTCATTATACGCAAAGCACTAGCGTAATAGCAAGCCGATTTACTCTAAAAGCGTGGTGGTAATTCGCGTTCGTAAACAGTTTCGAGTCGTCCACTCTTTGAGCCTTGGGAAATTGTCCATAAATATGCGTCAGGTCGTAAGTTAAATACTTCAGCCGGATCACCAGCCGCAGCACCGTCGCCGGACCCACCAGTACGCCACAAGAAGAGCTTGCTAGTCATAACCGGACCATTTACTGTCAATGGTGCTTTACAGATGTTAATCGTCAGTGCAGCGATCGATCCAGCGTCGTAGCAGGTATTAATTGTGTCGCGAGCGATTAGCCAGGCGTCGATTTGGCGCACAGCCGTATTTTCAGCCACGCCCTTAACGCGAATATTAGCGGCGATAATAATAACTTGTGGAATCTGACCGATGTTCGTCAAGGCTCCGGGACTGTATTTGATATCCCCGTCGATCGTGATCGTACTACTTGGTGAGTTAATAATAACGGTTCGTCCCGGGGCGATATCACCACCAGTAATCGTCATATTAAGCGGCGCGTTATAGACACCGTTCAGCCCCGACAGACTCGTCACAGCCGGCAACGACATCGTTGGCACCGAGGCGCTCGCAATAGCCGGCATCGAGCGGTTTGTCCGGTAGCCACCCATAACTGCACCGTTCGAACATGCTGAGGTATTGGCAGTATTTGACAGTGTTAGGAGTGATGAGCCACAGATAGTCTGCGTCGGCACACCCTTGGCGTATGACGCACCCGAACCGATGCCCTGGATATTGCCCGTGGCAGTTGATAAGTACTCGCTCCATGAACCGTACATATTAGCATTTGGAATCGAAGCATTTGCTTGAATTGTAATGTCATCAATTAATATACCCGTGTGTGATGCGGTCGACTGCACCCAGATCTCAAGGCTATTCTCTCCGTTTTTAAATACGTTACCCCTACTCTCTGAAGTTGCATTTGAGCCGGGCGACCAGCCTGGTTCTTGCCAGTCACCAAGCTCTTGTCCGTTCACAACAAACTTCACTCGGTTATCAACTCCACCAGAAATACGAATGCGAGCACTATTTAAATCAACATTTGCCGCCGGATCAATTGTGAATCCCTTGTCTAATTTAAAGACATAGATATTAGCATTGTTCATATCGCGATCGGTGAAAGTCGGATCATCACATGAACCGTCATCTTTATTGTAGTTTTGACCGTATGGATTTTGACTTATCCAACGAGCGGTCGGACTAACGCGTGACCACACGTACTGTCCTTGATTGCCTGTCGTTCCTCCGGTTGGTCGACCGGTAATAGCTGGGTCATTGACTTGGTAAAAGCCGGCCATTGTTCCCGATGGATTTTCGGCAATTGTTCGAGGTGCAATACGCGGAGACGCACTAGTCGTCGGAACAGTGACAAGCGATGCTCCATTCAACCCAACAGCCATTTGACAGGTATTGCCCGTTGCGCCTGGCGATCGTACGATTCTATCTAAATTCCAGTGCGGATCGGCTGCGTTCTGTCCGAGTTTCTGCCCTAGGTCATTTACACCCGTCTTCCACAGGCCCGTAAAGGCCGACTGTGGCGCCGGGATAACGGTTGCACTCGCCGCCTTAGTTGTAACCGACGTCTGAATCTTTGATGTCGGAACTGCACCGGTGGCTCCAGCAAATAATCGTCCCACCATTAGGTCGTTACCTAGGATCTGAACTTTTGGACTCTTCCCTACCGTCACACAAAACGGATCGCTACTGCGCCAACCGGCGTAATCATGCGTCACCGGGTGCACAGACAACCCATAACAAATGCGTGTCCCAATCGGCAGATCACCGAGTGATTGCTGTGGTGCGGATAAGTTCGTAATGCCATTAGCACCAAATACTTGATTGCCCTGCGCAATCACCGTCGCGCCGTTGCCATAGTGATCAACGCCGTTACTATTGTCGGTCCCACCGGTCGGAATCCCCGCACCTGGCGCAATTCTAAATGTCACCACTTGCCAATCAGCAGCCGAACTGTTGGTTGTCCCAATGTTATTAACAGCTGGCGAGATGCTAATCTGATTGTCCGTCGCGGATCCAGCCTCGACAAAGTTCGGAGTCCCTGTAATCGAAGGATTCAGGTTAAAATTTGGTCCCGCTTCACGGACAACTGTCACTTCGACATCAGTCGCGAAACACGTTCCGGTCGGGCTAGATCCGTTTGTACTAAAGCAACGATAAATACCAATCACGATCGTCTGCGAGTCGGTTCGACCGGCGTTGTTCATCGCCAGTCCCGAGACGTTCAAGTCAGCCCCAAGGCTACTTCCCTGTGATGACCAGGTTGTTCGTGAGCCTGGCATCGTTCCACGGTTCAAGACACTTCCAGCCAGCCCAGTTAATCGCGCTGCATTACTTCCGGATGGTGATATATTCACGGCATACGCTGTATAGCGCGATGCATCGGCACATGAGTTAACTGACCCACGCAAGTTGACTCGGACGGAGTTCGAAGTTGGGCTGACGTTAACGGTCGCAGAATAATACCCGCTCTCGTTAGCCGCATTGTCAGATGTGTTGAACCACATAGCACCCTGGGCGCCTTCGTTCAGCGCACAACGACTGCGCGCCACCGACTCTGGGGCGTTACATGAATATCGTCCAGCAGAACAGGCAAACGTATCCTGAGCGTTAACCGTACCGTTCAAAACGACAGCGGTCGACATAACAAAGATGGCCATCAGTAATCTGACGACCCAGACGCGACCGTTGAAGAGTCGGTTAACCTTGTCCACCACTACCCGCATCTGTATCGGTATCTGGATTGGTAATGAATTTGATATCACTTTCTAACGAACTAATCGGACGGATGCTGGTAAGGATGCTTGAGGCGTATAAGTTCTTGTCGGCAAGTTTCTTTAGGGTGTCGACTTCTTTTTGGGCACTTGCGGTGTCCTTCAGCTCGATAAAGTGAGTGTAGCGAATAAAGACGCAGTTTGGATCTGATGCGTAGCCAGAAATAGCCGTGACTTCATCGAAGGCAGCCTTGAACCCAGCCGTACGCGCTTCGCTAGTTGGCGCTTCGTAGGCGTCGTTAAATGTCTTAATAGTGTCCTTACCGCAAACACTCGAAACGACGGTGACTGGTTTTTCGTTACTGCCACCGATGGCAACGACCAATTGGTTGGTTGCATAGAGGTAACCTGCCCCTGCGATCAGCAGCACAAACAAGACGCTGATGACCCAAAAGACCTTGGGAGTGTGCTGTTTTTTTGTTTGTACTGTATCAGGTGAAGACGGTTGATTCATGAGACGAATTATACCATAACCGGCATGCATTTGTCGGTAGCGAGTTAGCTTATCTTACATGCCTGGTTCGAAGGTGGCGTTTTCAACGGCGCGCGTGGCACCAATATCGATTGTTGGGTCTGAGTCCAGAAAATCGAAGGCGTCGTCGATGTCTCTGGCGTATGCCGCTTGGTCACCCATTGTTGCTTTTATGGCAGCCATTGAAAGTATCAGTCCGACCTCTAACCTGGAACGACGCTCGTCTGGTGCGCGGTCCACAATCGCCTCACCACTCAGGTGCTGCTGTCGCAAATTCTGTGCCTCGATTCGCATATCATCATCCTTGATCTGCGTCGCACTTGCCGCAGCGTCAGATGGAAAATCAAACCAATGCAGCGCTACTTCATCAAGTGTCGGCTTTCGAAGTAATAACCACGGGCCGGCGTACGGTTTGGTTGCGTCAAGTCGTACTTCTGGCATAAAGCCAGCATTTCGTACTGCGTCCCAATACTCATGGAAATCCGGTTGCAGTTCGTCGCGCAGTGTATGAACACCGCCGTTACGATACCCCAATTCTGTAAAGACGCGATTTGATCGGCCTTCTGCCTGCTTCGTCGATGCCAGCTGCGTCGTCCAGATTGAAGGACGAACAATGTGTAGTCCAGGGTTGTTCTGCTGGTTTCGTTCGTAATAATCCTCAATGACCCGGAGTATCGGTCGCCTTGCGGGAATGAGCACTGACTCTAAGTCTTCTGGCGAGATTTTAAGAGCGTCACTACCGTCGCCGCGTAAAACATTTGCTCGAAGCGCCTGACCATTAACCGCTAGTCGCTCGTACTGCAGCGTAATTATTGGTTGTTCACTTGGTAATTCGCCTGACATATAGACATATTATACTATCGTAAGGTGATTTGGTCCAATTCGCGTGCGCACCTCACCCCTGTTATGCTACAATAGTGTCATATGAGTTTATCTATCGGCATCGTCGGACTTCCAAACGTAGGCAAGTCTACCCTATTCAACGCACTAACTGACAACAACATTCTGGCAGCTAACTACCCGTTCGCCACCATCGAACCGAACACGGGAATTATCGCCGTGCCAGACGAACGCCTGGCCGTTCTAGAAGCTATGTATAGTGCCAAGAAAGTTATCCCTGCAACGGTCACGTTTGTTGATATCGCTGGCCTTGTGGCCGGTGCCAGCAAGGGCGAAGGCCTCGGCAACAAGTTCCTCGCTAACATCCGCGAGTGTGACGCTATCGTGCACGTCGTCCGCGCCTTTGAAGACACCGACGTGATTCACGTCGACGACAAGATTGAACCAAAAGTTGATATCGAAACCATCAACACTGAGCTCATCCTGGCTGACCTCCAAAGCATCGAAAAACAGATGCCACGCCTAGAGAAGGAGTCAAAAACTCACCCCGCTGCCAAGGCTGAAATGGAACAACTAAAGAAGTTGCAGACGTCCCTTCTCGAAGGCAAATTAGCCAGCGAAGTTGATGGAATGAACACAGAATTTATGCAAAGTCTGCAACTCCTCAGCACCAAGCCCGTTATCTATGTCTTTAACGTTGACGAAGCCACCCTCGGTAACACCGAAAAGAAAGCCGCCCTTTCAGCGATTGTCGCCCCAGCAGCTAGCACGTTCATCTGTGCCAAATTAGAAGAAGAACTCCGTGGCCTGGACGAAGCTGACGCTAAAGAACTATTAGAATCATACGACGTCGAAGAATCTGGCCTGGCCCAACTTGCCCGGACTGCCTATGCGACACTTGGCCTGCAAAGCTACCTCACCGCTGGTGTCCAAGAGATTCGCGCCTGGACTATCCATCAAGGCTATACTGCGCCACAGGCAGCCGGTGTAATCCACACCGACTTCGAAAAAGGCTTTATTGCCGCCGCTATCTTTGATTACGACGAATTAGTTGCTGCGGGAAGCGAAACGGCAGCCAAAGCTGCCGGTAAGATGCGCACTGAAGGTCGTGACTACGTCATGCGTCCGGGTGACGTTGTCGAGTTCCGCTTTAACGTCAGCAAGTAGAAACGCTCTTGGTTGCCTTTGGCACCAGCAACGTCGCTATCGCGCTTGTCATTAATAAAGAACAGTTCCTGCGCCCATTGTTCAAACTCTTTTAAGATCTGACGTCGAATGGCGTCATTTTTAATCACACCCTTGTTGATCTGTTCGCGGCCAGCTTCAAACTGCGGCTTCACCATCGCAACGATCTGGGTGTGCTCATCCGATAGTTCACGCGCGATATGCGGCAAGACGTCACGTAGGCTGATAAATGAGACGTCGATCACGACGATACCGGGGCGATCTTTACGGAGGTAGAAATCACGGATGTCAGTCTTTTCGTGTAAGTGAATTTTCGGGTGACCCTTCAGGCTCGGGTGTAGCTGGTCGGTGCCGACATCAACTGCGAATACCATCTTGGCACCACGGCGCAGCGAAAAGTCGGTGAATCCACCGGTGCTACTACCGACATCGAGGACGATCTTGTCTTTGAAATCGAGTTTCAGTATACGAGCAACGCTAGCCAGTTTCAGACCAGCTCGGCTGACGTACTGTTCGTCGACATCAAGTTTGATCTGCGCCGCAGCGGTCGTGAAGAAGCCCGGCTTTTCAATTAGCTGGCCGTTAACCTTCACCTTGCCAAGCTTGATAAAGCTTTCAGCCTGCGAACGAGTCGCCACTAAGCCGCGGCGGGTCATCTCTGCATCTAGTCGTTTTTTCTTATCCACGAACATTCTCCCATATATGAATTGCGCGCACGAGCTTTCGACCCGTGGCGACGCGCTTTTCAAAAACGGTTAGGTTATTAAATTCTATTACTTCGTCCTGCGCAATTGCTCGTTCAGGCGAGTCACTAATGTGCGGTGCATAGTTGAGTCCGGCGTAGGTTCCATCAATCAACGGGTCAAGGTATTGTGCGAGTGAAAAGACCTTCGCGTGTACCGGAAATACCCTCATGAGCGCGAATTCGTCGGGCGCATTCAGCCGGCGCACCGGGTGTGAATTATCGGGTCCGAAGTTATCCGGTGCTCCCCCACTCGTCGGAACGAAGCGGTCTTCGAGCATAATCTCGTCCACCTCACTATTAAAGTACTTGTACGACTCAACCGGAAGGTTAAACCACGGAGTAATAGTGAGATGGGTCGGAATAGACTCGAATTCGTCGCCAACATTCAAGCTGTCGACTGTCGATACCACCATTAATCTTTCGGTGGTCGACATTCGGGCTACTTCTTTCGTTCGCGGTATTCACCAGTCGTGGTGTCGACAGAAATGATGTCACCAGTCTTGATGAATGCAGGAACTTTAATGACGATACCGGTTTCGACAGTGGCGTCTTTTAGGACGCTACTCGTCGTATCACCTTTTACGACATCTTCTGAATAGGTCACTTCAAGGTGAACGTTCTTTGGAAGCTCGATGTTAATCACACGAGTGCCAAAGAATTGTAGTGACAACTCGTCGCCTTCTTTTAGGTAGCCGGCAGCGCTGTCGACGATTTCAGCCGGAAGCTGGAACTGTTCGAACGTTGTTGGATCCATAAAGTAGAAGTCGAGGGCGTCCTTGTACAGATATTGAACAGCTTGTGTACTCACGTCAGCTGATTCAATGCGTTCTTGGCCCTTAAAAGTTTTTGGGATCACTGATCCATCAACTAAGTTCTTTAGTTTGACGTTCACGATGCTGCCACCGCGACCCATGACCTTTTGGTTATACTCGATGACCCGGAAAGGCTTGCCGTCAATTTGAACGACAGCGCCTTTTTTTAAGTCAGTCGGTTGGTAGTACCCCATTGCTCCAAACTATCCTTGTGAGACGAATGGAAGTAGTGCGAGGTGACGGGCACGCTTGATAGCAGTCGCGAGTTGGCGCTGTTGCTTGGCACTCAAACCAGTCTTACCGATTGGTTCGATTTGTCCGTAAATGTTTACGAAACGTTGTAGTGTTTTGACATCTTTGTAGTCAAAATATACAGGTGTATCTTTCTTTAAACGCTTTGGCATATTCTTTATTCTCCTAATCTTTCTAGCTAAGAACTAGAAAGGAATTTCACTTAAATCAATTGGTTTATCTTCAATGTCATCGATGACGACGTCTTTTGAGTTGTTCGAGTTCGAACGAGGTGCTGATGTTGATGCACGTGGTGCACTATCATCGTCGCCGCTTGGTCCATCAAGGAAGGTAACGTCAGTAGCGGTTACTTCAACGCGTGAGCGCTTTTTACCGGTTTCTTTGTCATCCCAGCTATCTTGGCGAAGGCGGCCTTGAACGAGGACACGGCGGCCCTTGGCAAGGTACTGTACAACAAGCTCACCGAGCTTTTCCCATGCAGTGATGTCGAAAAAGTCAGCTTGGTCGCTTTCACCACCACGGTCGACAGCGATACTAAAGCTCGCAATTGTCTTTCCGCTAGTAGTGGTACGTTGTTCAGGATCGCGGGTTAGGCGGCCCATGAGAATTACTTGGTTGATACTCTTCGCCATAATTATTAGTCCTCTTTAGAGTTATCTTTAGCGTCTTCAGTTGCCTGAGCAGCTTGTTCAGCAAGTGCCTTGCGGGCTTTTTCGTTCACAGTCACGAGGAGGTAACGAAGTACTTCATCGGTGATGTTGAAGATGTTGCTGATCTTTAGTGGTGCATCTGCTGGAAGTGAAACGTCCATGTAGATGTAGATACCAAATTCTTCACGACGGATAGCGTAGGCGAGTTTTTTCTTGCCCCAGTTATCTTCGCGGATGATTGATCCACCAGCGTTTTTGATGATGTCACGGACTTTCGTCAGTGGTGTTTCAAGATCTGCTTCGAGATCAGGATGAATGACAACGGTCAGTTCATATTCTTTCATTGGTTCTCCTTTTGGAATCCTTAACCTACTTTCGTAGGCGGATGCTTATGCTTTTTCTATGATTTTATTCTCATATATTTTACGTAAGCTTGAGTTATTATCTCTGTTATTATACCGTAACTCGCCTGTTTTCACAAGGGTCACTACCGTTCATAACCGGCGCCCATCAGCCTCGCCTATTTCTAGTCTAGCCAACCAAAAAGACCAGGACAAGCCTGATCATAATTGGGTTAATTTTTTGGCAATAATCTACTGTGCGTTCTGGTCGTATATATCTTTGATTTCACCGGCGGAGAGAGCTCGGTTGTAAATGCGACTATCGTCAATTGCACCCAGGAAGTAGCGAGATGTATCGTAGCCA